>Ga0213832_1000140_pt1 | contig 109843 bp, 88 predicted proteins | sample SWATP13_FD_161660 | JGI IMG/M metagenome (GOLD analysis project Ga0213832, IMG submission 161660) | Coastal seawater microbial communities from Marineland, Florida, United States - SWA TP1 #3 | ecosystem: Environmental > Aquatic > Marine > Coastal | place: USA: Florida | collected 2016-08-06 | reverse complement strand
ATGCTTTTAAAATGTGGCACTTTATGTTGGGCTTATCAGTTTTAGCTTTAGTCGTTGTGAGGATAGTTATGCGTGTATTGGCAGGTCCGATACCCGCAATACAGCCTACGCCTGCTAAATGGCAAGATGCTTTAGCTAAATTAGTACACATTGCGCTTTATGTGTTTATGTTGGCGATGCCAATAGCAGGCTGGTTAATATTGAGTATGGCAGGAAAACCAGTGCCATTTTTCGGTATAGAGCTTCCTGCATTAGCAAGTGAAAACAAGGAGTTGGGTAAGTCTATAAAAGAAATACATGAAACAGTCGGCGAGTTAGGTTATTACTTAATCGGCTTTCATGCCGCGGCTGCATTGTTTCACCATTATATTTTGGCAGATAACACCTTTATACGCATGTTACGTCCTAAAAAGTAGATACAAAACAAAAGCTTCTTACCAAAAATAAACTCAGGAAAGCATAATATGAATTGAAAAGAATTTTATTGGTAAACGGGATAGGTGACGAGTGCCGAACAGATTATTTTTACCATACTTAAAATATGCGAATAAGGGGGAAATAAAGCACATCAAATCAAATTCCCAACTCTAAATTTTAGTGTCAGATGGGAGGTAACAATATGGAAATAAAAAAGTACATAATGCTAAATGTCATTGTGGCACCGTAGAGTTAGAGCTGATTATGCCACATGGCTTAGAAGACCCGCGTCGTTGTTCATGTTCTATGTGTCGTAAGCGTGGAGCAATTGCTGCTTCTGTTTTGCTTGAAAACCTAAAAATTATTAAAGGCGAGGATAACTTAACCCTCTATCAATTTAACACCATGGCAGCAAAACACTATTTTTGTAAAACATGTGGAATATATACTCATCATCAAAGGCGTTCTAACCCTCATCAATTTGCAATCAATGTTGCGTGTATTGAGGGTGTTAACCCCTATGATTTAGAGCCAGTTAAAATATACGATGGAATCCATCATCCGAAGGATGAAATTATCTTATAAATTAAAATTTTAACGAGTATTTTATAAGCGTTATTCTCGGTTTGCCATTTGGATTACTTCACGTTTAATGATGGCGGCACATTAACTTAGGCTTGATATTGGTGCTTTAGATAAGCGCTGTTAGTGTTAACAAAAATGCTTACTTTAGCCCTTTTATACGTCATAGCGGTTCCTTGACTATCATTTCATAATGCTTGCTTTGCCCAATAGACTGGCGTAACTTAATACTGGTACGATGAGTCTATAAGAATAAAAAGGTCAAACGTGACGATTAAACAAGAATCAGTATTTATAAAGCTCGCCGAAAGCCAAACATTACACTTACGCCGTATCTGTAGAACGGATGCCAAAGGACCTGCAGTGTTTTTTATGCATGGTGCTGTTGAAAATGGCAAAATCTTTTACACCCACAGTAATAAAGGCTTGGCCCCTTTTTTAGCTGAACATGGTTATACTTGCTATGTGGCTGATTTACGTGGTCGTGGAGAGAGTAAGCCTGCGATTTCAAAGCATGCAAAGTATGGCCAAACTGAGGCTATTTTAGAAGATATTCCCGCATTTTTAGAAAAGATTAAACAGCTTGAAGGTGAGCCTGCTCGTTATTGGGTGGCACACTCTTGGGGTGGGGTGTTAATGAACAGTGTATTTGCGCGTTTTCCTGAGCTGATTGATGATGTAAAAGCGTGTGCTTATTTTGGCTCTAAGCGGTCTTTGTATAACCATCATCCGAGCAAGTATATTCAAGGTAATTTAATTTGGTATGGGCTGGCGCCATTAGTCGCCCGCAAGCATGGCTTTGTTCCTGCTAAAAAACTTAAGTGGGGTAGTGATGATGAAACCCGTAAATCCCATTACCAAAGTATGCAATGGGCTAAGCGCAAACCTTGGGTCGATACTGACGATGGTTTTGATTACGCCAAAGCATTAGCCGATAAAGCGTTACCACCGATCATGCATGTTGCGGGGATTAAAGACAAAGCACTGTGCCAGCCCATTGATATCGAAAAGTTTATGGCTGAGTCAGGCATAGGTAAACAAACTATGACTATTTATGGGCGCAAATACGGTCATAAAGTTGATTATGACCATATTAACATGCTTACTCATCCACAGGCTCGTCAGGACCAGTTTGCTGATCTTCTGAATTGGTTTGAGGCCCACTCATAAGCTTTTGCATTGCCACTTCGTAGCGTTTGTATTTTTCTGTTGCTTTTGTTGAAAGCGGTTGCCTGACAGCCGCTTTACTGAGTGTAGCCACAGGCTTATTTGATTTATAGAAATCTAAAAAGTGATCACTGTATTTAATAGCCAAAAATTCGCTTAAAGATTGTAATGTTTGTTTTGGCTCTGTGACAAGTTGTTCATAGTTAAGGTCAAAAATTGCCTCTGGCATAGTGTGCTGCCAATGTGCCATAAGCTCAGTGTATAAATCAAAGTACTGTTTGAACTCAGTGAGAGAGCAAAAGTAGGGTTCGTTTTCAGCAAAATAATTACTAAAGACTGACCATGCAATCGCATTGTAGTCGCGCTGCATATTAATAAACTTGGCATTTGGAAATAACAAATATATTAAGCCAAGAGATTGATAATTAGCGGGTAGTTTGTTGATCATAAATGGGCGCACTTGGGGCGCTTGTTTTATTCGTTCAATGTAGATGTTACGGGCATGATTGATCAGCCCTTGATCAAGCTTTGCCAAGCAAGCAGGGTAAGGGGTTTGCGTTTGTTGTTCAATATACGCGACTACTTCATTACTAATGCTTGCATCTTCGCCTAAGCTTGAAAAACTATCATGGCTTATTAGCATTTGCTCAACCAATGTTGAGCCACTTCTGGGCATGCCAATAATAAACACTGGCGTAATGGTGCCACTAAAAAAGCGATCGCGAGAATTGATTAAAGCCTGGCTATTATGTTGAATAATATCTTGGTAAAACGGCGTAAGCTCTGCTGTTTTAAATGTTGTTAACTTAAACTGTAGTTTGTTGGCAAGTGTAAAGTAATTAAATGCTTGGTCTGTGTCGTCTAAAATATCGTAGCTTTTACCCAGCGCATAATAACAAACCATTTTTAAGCGTAAGTTATTTGTGAGTGTGAGAAACTGATGCAGTTCTTGTATGTAGTTTTGCTCGTGATTAAACCGAGCAAACTGCACAAGTTCAAATAAAATATAGGCTTTTACAGGGTAGTCACCCATAGTCAAAGCATGTTGCAATGTGCTGTACGCTTTATCTAGCTCGCCATAAGTTAAGTAGTGTTGAGCAAGGTAGTAATGAGGCTCAGGATTGTGACTGGCGATGGACTTTGCATACTCCAGTACAGTTAAAGCATCGTTTGGAGAGTGAACACCATTAAACGCATCTGCAAGTGCATGCAAAGGCTCAAGCATATAAGGAAGCCGCTCACAAGCGCGTTGTAATAAGTAAACAGCGGCGTCATATCGCTCTAAGCGTAGTGCAATTCTACCTAAACCAAATAGAGCTTCACCACTTTCAGGATTGGCCTCTAACAAAGCTTTGAAGTGAAATTCAGCTTCTTTTAATTTGTTTTCAGCAAGGAGTTGATTGGCTTTATTTAGCAACATGACATTACGATGAAATTATTATTTTTATTCACTATAAAACGAAAAAGGCGAAATGTCTTTCGCCTTTTTATTTAGCATGGTTAGTTCCTAAGCTCGCTTAGAACGTATAGGTTGCTTTTACGTAGTAGAAACCGCCGTTAATACCAAATGGAGATGTTTCGTAGTACTTACCACCCCAGTTGCTATTTGGAATGCCTGTGTTATCAAAGAAATCGAGTTTTTCAGCTTCTTGGTCAAACAGGTTTTGTGCACCCACAGAGAAACTGATTTCTTCAGTTAAGAAGTACGTTACTTCTGCATCAATGGTTACAGCTGCGTCAGCTGTTTTAGCTGTTGCGTCGTAATCTACGTGCACACCTTGGTATTCACCGAAATAGTTCACACGTGTAAATGCAGAGAAATCTTCCCACTGTTGCGCCCAGCTAAGTGTTGCGCGGTGATTTGGTAAATCATTTTCAAGGCGGCTTACTTTAAATTCGCCTGTGATTGGGCTTGATTTAGTTACTTCAGTATCATTCCAGTTATAAGCTAAGCTGAATGTAGAGCTACCACCTAACAATTCAGTTGCATAGTTAGCCACTAGGTCAACACCTTGCGTTGTGGTATCAAAGTCATTGGTAAAGAAACTAACTTGAGCAAGATTTTGTACGTTAGGTACGCCTGCTGCTTCGAGTGTGTCTTTATCCGCTTGGCTTAACTCAATTTTGTCTGATTGACTGATACGGTCATCAACTTGGATATTGTAATAATCAACTGTTAAGAATAAGTCCCCTAAAGTCCAAACTGCACCAAATGTGTAGCTTTGCGACTCTTCTGGCTCAAGCTCTGTACCACCTAATTGCACTGCAATCGGGTTAGTAGGTGGTAATAGGGCAGAGTCCACTAATACACCACTGCTTAGGTTTGTTTGTACGTTACTAACGTTAGCCTGACCAACGGTTGGAGCACGGAAACCTGTACTTAATGAACCACGAATATTTAAGTCTTCAGTTAAGTGATACTGCGCTGTTAGCTTATAGTTAGTGGTTGAACCAAAAGTATCATAATCTTCGTAACGAAGCGCTAAGCCCATTAAAAATTCTTCAGTAAATGGTGCTTCAATATCGACGTAAGCTGCGTAGTTACGGCGTGTGTATTCACCAGCATCAGAAGGTTTGAAACCCGGGAAACCATTTGAGCCAATACCAAAACCTTGCTCTGTTAAAGGGCCCGCAGTGAAAGATGCCACATCACCAGAGACAACAGTAAATGTTTCTTCATGCCATTCTAAACCACCGGCTACGTTTACATCGTAAGCTAAACCAAAGTCAAAACCTTTTGATAAATCAGCGTTAAAGTTTTTTTCTAACTGCGTGTATTTACCTGGGCTAAAGTCACGCGGGCTTTCAGGACCAAGCGAAGCATTGATGGTATCGTAAATGAAATAGCGAGACTCATTAAAACCGACAGAACCACTTAAGTCGTAGTATGCGCCTTCTAAAAAGCCGTTAGTTACTTCACCTTTAGTACCAATTGTTAATGCAGTGTCTGTAATGTTACCACCAAAGTTAGGTGTAAAACCGCCAGGTAGAATTTCATTAAATGCAAAGCAGTCAGGGTTGTTAGCAACACCGTTAATGTAATCTGGGTTATCTAATACGTTATCATCAATCATGATGTCAGTAGGACAGTTGCCGCTCATGTCGCCAGTTAAATCACCAACAAGTAGCGTTTCACCGCCGTCATTTGAGTACACACCAGGGCGAGTATGTGGATTACGATAGTAGAAACCGCCACGCACATCACGCTCAGAGTAGTTACCAAACATGTAAAACTGTGACGTACTACTTAAATCGAGACCGATATTACCGAAAATTGAAATATCGTCATCGACCTCTGGTGCACCCCAAACTTGCGCAAGCGGAGAGACATCAGGCACACCGGCATCAGCAAGTGCAGCTGCATCTGGACGTTGAACTGAGCGACTTGTTGCGTCAGCCGTTTTATATTGGAAGCTTAAATTTGCAAAGCCATCATCTGTGAAAGGAAGACCTACGTTACCAGAGATTTGCGTGGTATCGCCGTCGCCTTCATAGTATTCACCTTTACGGATCTCAAAAGAGCCGCCTTCAGAGGCATCTTTTAATACAAAGTTCATTACACCCGCGATAGCATCAGAACCATACTGTGCAGCAGCACCATCACGAAGTACTTCAACTTGCTTTAGGGCAATACTAGGAATTACCGAAATATCAGCACCTTGAGCACCATCGTTAATACCACCGCCTAAAAATGCAATAACAGAAGCACGGTGGCGACGTTTGCCGTTAACTAATACTAATGTACTGTCAGATGGCAAACCACGTAAGTTGGCAGGGCGAACAAGTGACGCTGCGTCACTGATTGGATTTTGATGCACGTTAAAAGATGGAACTGAGCCCTTTAATAACTCAAGCATGTCTGTGTTGCCTGCTTTCGTTAATTCTTCACCACCAATAATATCAATAGGTACCGGTGAATCACCAATTGAGCGTGGTGCTGAACGTGTTCCTACAACAGCAATTTTTTCAACATTTTTATTAACTTTTGTTTCTTCAGCAGTTTGCTCTGCGGCAACAACTGAACCTGATACAAATAGTCCAGCCGTTGTGGTAGCTAACGCAAACTTAATTGCGTGATGTAATGCACTATTTTTTAATTTCATTCTGACTTCCCCAGTTAGAATAGTTATGATTATGCCACCAAATAGGTATTTAAACTTGGTGTAAACAACTTATACCGACTGTAAATTTATTTTGCAAATTGTTAATGGTGTGTTGTTTTTGGCACGGGAAGGGAGGTTTTGTTGTGATTATTTTTATTATGTGCATGAAATTTAAGAAGATAAATTATTCTTAAATTGATTAAAAATAGTCAAAATTTATCTGTTAGTTAGAAAAAAAATTTAATAATTGAGTGTTTGTATAATTTTTGAGCTAAAAGGAAGGGGTAACAGTTTATTTCTTTTGTTGTGTTTTATTACTTAATTGCCATTGCTTTAATTTTTCGCGGTACTCATCCCAAACACAAGGACAGCAACTTCCTCCACCACAGCACTCATCAGGCGCCGGTTTTTGTGGTTTATGATTGCTGTGCTGGTTAGTTTCGTGCATGTGAAATTTAAAATAGTAATAAAAGAGTGTGCAGGGTAATGTAAAAGTTAATATAAGTAAATTATGCTTTGTGAAGTCCCCTTGCTGTGTGAGAATAGCAACATGCGATTATATAAAGTCATTCATAGAGCCCCATTTAGGGTAGCTAAAATAACAAAAAGACGTCAGCAATTACGTTTCAAGCGCGCTATGGTGGCATTAAAGATTGCACTTGCACAAGAAAAGCAAGAAACCAAAGAAATGTTGCATATCTACAAGCGTTACACTCAAGGTAATGCTAGCAAAGAAGAATTACATACCGCTAATGAACAGTTCTTAGATATTTTAAAGGGCTTAGGTCTTGGTGTCTTTGCTGTTTTACCCTTTGCACCAATAACAATTCCCTTAGTTGTGAAGTTAGGCCATTGGGTTGGTGTAGATGTTTTACCTAGCTCTTTCAATATCAATAAGTCAATTAAAGAGATCGATCAGCAAGTGGCCAAAGAAGAGGCGGAAGAGAAAAATCAAAAATAATTTTTATTTCTTTGATTTAGCTAAATAGCTTGAATGCTATACCTTTTGTTGCTTGTTATTGGTATGCTTAATTATCTTTTCTTCATTTAGAGTCGTTTAATGAGTTCATTAATTCGTCATTCTTCATCGGGTATTCCTTTGTCTTTCGTTGAAAAAGCGCAACTTTCAGATTGGCTTAAATCACAATCAAAGGCACTACAAAATTGGCTAGCTAATTGCGATTTTAAGAATAAAGGCTTGGCTTTGGTTGCCGACAGTGAATCCGGTGAACTTACTCACGTTTATTGTTTAGTGGCAGATCTTCAAGATTTTTGGTTAGCCGGTGAGCTATCGACAAAACTGCCTGCTGGTTGTTACCAAATACAAGGTGAAGAAAAGTTTATTGAACAGGTTGCGCTTGGTTTTATGCTAGGTGGCTATGAATTTAGCGAATACAAAGAAAAGCCTTCACCACGCGCGCAATTAGCAATTGAAAATAAAAGCCTTGTTGAGCGTTTAACACAACAAGCAAATGCAATTAACCTTGTTCGTGATCTAGTAAACACACCAGCTGCAGATATGATGCCTCAGCATTTATCTCAGGTTATGACAGACCTAGCAGACACCTATGATGGTGATTTCAGCGAGTGGGTTGGAGATGAGCTTTTAGAACAGAACTACCCAACAATTCATATGGTGGGTCGTGCGAGTGAAAATAAACCTCGCTTGCTAGATTTACGTTGGGGAGCACAAGATGCACCTCAAATAACGCTAGTAGGTAAGGGGGTTTGTTTTGACTCAGGTGGTTTAGATTTAAAACCAAGTTCGGGCATGCGCAACATGAAAAAAGACATGGGTGGCGCTGCACACGTGATTGGTCTTGCACAGTTAATCATGGCTGCCAACCTGCCTATTCGTTTACGTGTTTTAGTACCTGCGGTTGAAAATGCCGTATCACGTAATGCATTTAGACCAGGCGATGTGATCAAAACACGTAAAGGGATCACGGTTGAAATTGACAACACAGACGCTGAAGGTCGTTTAGTGTTGTGTGATGCTTTAGCTGAAGCGCAAAATGATAATCCAGAACTTATTATCGACTTCGCAACCTTAACTGGCGCATGTCGTATTGCCCTTGGTACTGAGTTACCAGGTTTTTTTGCGAACAACCGTGATGTTGCCAATAAATTATTAGATGCCGGTGAAAGTTGTCATGACCCAGTTTGGCAACTTCCGCTGTTTGACCAATATAAAGCATTATTAAAAAGTGATGTGGCAGATATTGCCAACTGTGCGTCAACTCCATTCGGCGGTGCAATTACCGCAGCGCTTTATTTGAAAGAGTTTATTGAACCGAGCACGTCTTGGGTTCACTTTGATGTAATGGCATGGAACTTACGTGCATTACCTGGACGTCCTGTTGGTGGTGAAGCTTTGGGTATTCGAGCGGTGTTTAATTACCTACAAGAGCGCTTCCAATAAAATTAAACTTGGTATAGCTCTAATGGCAAATCATCGGGATCGGCAAAAAACGTAAACTGCTTCCCGGTGATTTCATCCAGCCTAATTTCTTCAACTACAATTCCATGCTGTTCTAAATATGCTTTCGCTTTAGCAATATCAGCAACTTTAAACGCTAAATGCCGTAATCCCTGAGCCTCTGGATAGCTTGGTCTTTGTGGCGCATCAGGAAAGGAAAATAATTCAATCTGACTGCCATCTGGCAGTGCTAGATCTAGCTTATAAGAATCACGTGCACTGCGATACTGCTCATCAATTACAGGCAGTTTTAAAATTTCTTTATAAAAATGCTTTGAGTGAGCGTAGTTACTACAAATGATAGCGGCATGATGAATGCCTAATAATTCCATTGAAACCCTCAGGAAAAAGCGCGACTATTGCCGCGCTTAATATTTAATTTGAATTATTCAGTGCCTTTGCACGCTGCTACCGCAGGGGCTACTAACTCTAGTCCTGTTTTATCACAAGGTGGTAAAGCTGCGTCAGACTTCGCTATTGGCGTAACGCGCTCACCCCACTTAATGTAGCTTGCAGCCCACGTTAAACCTGCACCAAAGGCAGCAGACATTATATTTGAATGCGGCTTAATTAAGCCTTGTTCTACGGCCTCACAAAGTGCGATGGCAATTGTTGCTGCTGATGTATTGCCGTAATCCGCGATGTTAACCATTACTTTTTCGTCAGCTACTTTTAGACGCTGTTGAATTGCTTGGATAATGCGTAAGTTAGCTTGATGAGGCACTAATACATCAATATCATCAAGTTGTAACTGTGCTTGGTTTAAAACATCATCACAGGCTTCACTCATGCCTTTTACAGCACGTTTGAAAATTTCACGGCCTTCAAATAATAAATTAGACGGGCCAATTGGTTGGTACTTGTTAAGATCGCTACCAAAGTTTTCGATGTGAAGAATGTCTCTGTCTTCGCTATCACAGCCCGTTTTGGTTGCAAGCAAACCAGATGGTGTATCTGACGCTTCTAATACAACTGCACCCGCGCCATCGCCAAATAATACCGCACTGTCACGGCGGGCCCAGTTTACATACCAAGTCATACGTTCAGCAGCAATAACGACAGCTTTTTTGATCATGCCTGCACGAATTTGTGCGGTTGCAGCTTGTAATGCATATAAAAAGCCTGAGCATGCAGCGTTGGTGTCCATCGCTGCGGCGCCTACCGCACCAATATTTTTTTGAACCAAAGACGCAGTGTTAGCAACCATTGTAGAAGGTGTACAGGTAGCCAATAACACCAAATCAATGTCTTTAGCGTCAACACCAGCGCAGGCAAGAGCTTGCTTTGCGGCAACGGTGGCTAAATCGGCAGTAGAAACATGGCTGACACGACGAGATTTAATGCCTGTACGTGTTGTGATCCATTCGTCATTGGTATCAACAATATTGCTAATTTCATCATTGCTGATGCTTGCTGGTGGTATACATTTACCCCAGCCAGTAATTTGGGCATAAGACATAATGTGTTCTCTTTATGTGGTCAGACTTGTTAAATATCCCCAAAGTTATATCAAAATTCACATCTTAAGACTAGCGTAACGCTCCATCACGTCGCAAATAATGGCATTTACTCGGCATTTAGGTTAAACCTAGTATAAAAAAGAGGCGATTATGAAGAAAATAAATCTAAAAATAAGCACATTATCGGTACTGTCTTTATTATCCGCATTTGCTGTTAACGCGCACACTACGATTATTTATGCTGGAAAAATGCTCGCAGGCACTGAGCAAGAAGTGAAAGAGCAGCAAACTCTTATTCTTGAAGACAACAAAATTGCCGCAATAAAAGCAGGTTACTTAACTAAAGAGCAGTTAAATCTCAGTGATGCTGATGTTATTGATTTAAAAAACCAATTGGTACTGCCTGGTCTTATTGATATGCACGTGCATGTGACGTTTGAGCGCGATGCAAAACGCAACCCGCACCAATGGACTACCGAATACGAAGCTGATAATGCATTACGCTCTTTAAAGTATTTACAGCGAACTGTCGAGGCTGGGTTTACCTCTGTGCGTGACCTAGGTAGTAGCTATCAAGTTATATTTCCGTTAAAGCGTGCTATAGAGCGAGGTGATATCGTTGGTCCACGCATTTTTGCAGCAGGTGATATGATCACACCAACGGGAGGCCATGCTGATATGCATGGCTATCGTCGAGATATCAGTGAAGCTGTAGGTCTTGGGCTAGGCGTTTGCAATGGGGCTGACGATTGTACTAGAGCAGTTCGTGATGTCATAAAAAGTGGCGCTGATGTGATCAAAATCACGGCAACTGGCGGGGTTTTGAGTAATACTGCCGCAGGTGTTAATCAACAATTTACCGATAAAGAGCTGTCTGCAATTGTTAATACAGCGCATCATTTAGGACGAAAAGTAACGGCTCACGCACACGGTACACAAGGAATAAAAGCCGCATTAAAAGCGGGGGTTGACTCAATTGAACATGGCTCGTTTTTAGATAAAGAAACGATAAAGCTATTTAAACAGCATGATGCGTATTTGGTGCCAACCTTGTTAGCAGGTGCGACTGTTAAAAAAGAAGCTTTAAGTAATCCAAACATGCCGAAGGCCATAGCAGATAAAGTTGAGTTTGTGGCACCAAAAATGGAAGCTTCATTTAAACTTGCGCTAAAAAACAATGTTAAAATTGCATTTGGTACTGATTCTGGTGTCTCAAGGCACGGCGCTAATGCCAATGAATTTGAGTTACTTGTAAAATATGGCATGACACCTACCCAAGCTATCAAATCCGCGACTGTCGAGGCGGCAAAGCTGTTAGGGCAGAGTGATAAACTCGGTGACTTGAGTGTTGGTAAGCAAGCGGATATCATCAGTGTTAACATGAACGTTCTTGATGATATAAGTCAGCTGAACAGCGTCAACTTTGTGATGCAGGGCGGTAAAGTGCTCAAACAGTAAGGATAAAGATGAGCGGTAAAATTAAAGCGACGTTATTTAATCATTTGATTGATGCGGAAAGACAATTACTGGAGCCAGAGGTAAGACAGTCAACTGAGGCGCTTGATGCATTGCTCGATGATGATTTTATCGAAATTGCTGCAGACGGTACGTCGTTTAATAAATTCCAAGTTTTAACCCGTTTACCTACTGAAGTTGTCCCTCAGTTTTATAATCAACACTTTAAAGGCCGTATGCTGAGTGATGATATTGCGCAGTTAAGCTATCAAGCTGCTTTTAGGCGCTCTGCACGTGCGGAATTTAATTATTCTGTACGTATGTCACTTTGGCGCTTTAATGGCAAACAATGGCAAATGGTCTTTCACCAAGGTACACCTTGTGCTGTGTTTACAATTTCTATGGACGATGATTAAGTCGTAAAGAGTCCACTATGCAAACCGATCCGGCGATAAGTCGTTTATTAGTACTTCGTAGTGCCGCCATCGCGGTGCAGTTTTTTGCTGTGATTGCGGTGTATTTTTTATTTGAATATCAGATAGCTTTACTACCTCTGCTAACTGTTATTTGTATTGAAGCCGTTTTTCAGCTGTTAAGTATTTTCGCTTATCGCAAAGTAACCAAGGCCAAGCCCACAGCTGTCTTGATGCAACTTACCGCTGATTTACTCTTTTTAACTATTTTGCTCTCGTTAAGTGGCGGTGCAACGAATGCATTTGTCTCGTTACTGTTGCTGCCCATAATGATAGCCGCAGTTTCTGTGAATGCTAAGGGGCTAGCCTATATTGCAGTGCTAGCAATAGCAGCTTACAGTTTTTTATTGATAAAAATGCCTGAACACACCATGCACCAAATGCAGATGACACATCATTTTATCGGTATGTGGATAAACTTTGTTATTAGTGCCATTGTTATCGCGTTTGTCATTGGCACACTAAATAGCACGTTAAGAGCAAGAGAAGCCACTATTGCTCGAACCCGCGAACAGCAATTAAGGCACGAACAACTATTGACACTCGATGGTGCCGCAGCCCAAGTGACACATCAATTAGCAACACCGATTGCCAACTTACAGTTGTTATTCGAAGAGCTGCAAGAGCAACAGCCTGATGATCCTATTGTTCATGAGATGGCTAAACCACTGTCTCAGTGTAAAGAACAACTCGCTCATTTTAGAGCTCTTTCAAATGCTTTAAGAACCGGTGAAACACAGCAGGTTATTAGCGCTCAAACACTGCAAAAGACAATTCAAGATGCGATGACACTGCATTTTCCTGAGCAAACCTTACATTGGCTAAATGATGCACCACAATGCTCCATATTGAGTGACGCTATGCTGTTGCCTGCTATGTTAAATTTGCTACAAAATGCAGTTTCGGCGAATAATAATAATCAAAAAAACACCATAGAGGCAGATTGGCAAATAGATAAACAACAGCTCTTATTGTCTTTACGTGATTTTGGTCAAGGCTTTAGTGAGCAGCAAATGGCATCATTAGGGGGTCAGCTTATGCCAAGTAGTACAGGTATGGGTATGGCAGTCATGCTATCTAATGCGACTTTAGAACGCTTAAATGGCTCATTAACACTATACAATCACCCTAAACAAGGTGCTATTGCGATGGTTAGTTTAAAAATAGTATGAAACTTTTAATTATTGAAGATGATATAAATCTTGCTAATACACTGGCAAGGCGTTTTGTTAAACAAGGCTTTGCATGTGAGCTTGCCCACAGTAGTAAGCAAGCATTAGAAAAATTAGCTATTTTTGAAGCAAGCCACTTTTTGGTAGATTTAAAAATTGGCGATGATAATGGTCTTACCTTGATTAAACCAATCAGAACACAATTTCCTACCGCTCGAATTGTGTTGCTAACGGGCTTTGCTAGTATCGCCAGCGCTGTTGAAGCCATTCGTTTAGGGGCTGATGACTATCTACCAAAACCTGTTGATTTTAATTCATTAATAAAAATTATTTTAGGAGATGTTGAAGCGAACTCATCTGTGAGTGACACTCAGTCGAGCCAAGTTATGTCACCTGAGCGTCTTGAATGGGAGCATATCCAACATGTGCTACACAGAAATGAGGGAAATATCTCCCAAACGGCCAGACAATTAAATATGCATAGGCGTACATTACAGCGGAAATTACAAAAAAAGCCTGTTCAGCATTAACTCCAAACAGCTTACCTTCCATTTGTCCCATTTTATTTGCTGCTTTGTGGATCCTTAACTACATTCAGAAATAATCACTAGCTGTATGAGTCTTGGTGTATGGATTTTTCAGAGCTTAATTTTTTGGCTATTTTATTTGCTGCACTTGCTTCCTTTTTACTGGGCGCTGTTTGGTATTCTCCATGGTTATTTAAACGCATTTGGATGGAAAGCTGTGGCTTAACCGAGCTGGATTTACAACAGATCAATCCGTTTCGTGTGTTTGGTGGCAGCTTTATTCTATGTTGCGTGATTTCTTTTACGCTCGCTTTATTCATTGGTAAGCAAATAAGTGTTGGTTTGTCAGTCGGTACAGGGTTTTTGGTAGGGGTGTGTTGGGTGAGTAGTTCGCTTGGTTTATGTTACATTTTTGAGCAACGTCCATTAAAGTTGTTTTTAGTTAATGCAGGCTATTCAATTTTACAATTTTCACTTATTGGCTTAGTTTTGGGAGTATGGCCTTAGCCATGTTAGCATAGCTTATCTAACTCGATTGATGAGAGGGTCATGGCTAAACCCAATAAAAAAGGGCCGACAAAAACGGTCGATATTTTCTGTAGTCAATGTAAAACACAGTTATTCAAATACCGAAAAGGTGGCAAAGGTGCGCTGGTTAAATGTTTTATAGAGCGTATAAGCCAAGACTTTACTTCTAAGCAGGGAATTTGCCCGCAATGTGAACGCCCGTTTGCACGCGCAACTATGATCCGTGGGGCGCCCGCATTAAAAATCATCGGTGGCAAGGTTAACCATAAATAGAAATTAAATACGGACATTTATCCTCGTTTGTTCTTTTTATTCTGATACCATCTCTCGGTTTGCTGTTTCAACGAATGAAATCAACCCTCCCCATGGATTGGGCCAGTTATTTGGGTATAAACAAATTGAATATAATGGACACATAAACGTGATAGCACTTTTATTTGATATTATTGGCATGACAGGTACATTTCTAGTTGTTGGTGCTTTTTTCTTACTGCAACTAAACAAGGCGTCTCCGACAGGGCTTGTTTACAATATGATGAACTTAACAGGCGCAATCTTGCTGCTGATTAGTCTGTGCTACAATTTCAACTTAGCTAGTTTTGTCATTGAAATTTTCTGGATTGCTGCCTCCTTAATAGGTTTGTATAAATATATCAAAAATAAACGCACAGACAGCGCCAAACAATTTAGCTAGAAAAATTTAATAATTTCTCTGCTGTTAAGGGTTAAGCTCATTAATAAAGCATTTAAGCTGTTGTTAATGAGCTTTTTTGTGACTTAAGCTATAAAAATATTGCAAGCGTGTCTATCTTTTGTATTAATAGTGTAAATGGTGTGTTGCATGTCAGCACGTTGCTTTGATACAGGTCTTACGCAGCAAATGTTTTTAAGATGTTCAGCAATTCTCTCGCTCTTTTTGTATTCGGCCGCTTCTACTGCTGAAATGGTGAATATTGAGCAAGATTTATTTAATCTAAGCTTTGAGGATTTACTCAATGTTCAGGTTGATATTGCCAGTAAAACGAATGAAACCCTTTCTTCTGTCCCTTCTACAATGAGTGTGTTTACCCGCAATCAAATACAGGCTTTAGGAGTTGATAATGCCTATGAGGTGATGAATTTTGTGCCTGGTATGCAATCAACACGGGGAGACTGGGTTGGGGCGGTTCCTAAAGAACATGCCCGCGGTGTCTATTTAGATAATGGCAATGTCTTAGTGATGATCAATGGAGAGCGAGTCAATGAATCATCATTTGGTAAAGCATCTGTTTACATGCCATATATCCCTATTGATATCATTGAAAAAATTGAGTTTATAAGAGGCCCTGGCTCGGCTTTGTACGGCAGTAATGCGTTCCTTGGAGTGATGAATATTGTCACCAGTCAAGAGCGTAATTCACTCAACGTACTGGCAGGTAGTAACGGGCGTATTGGGCTTACTGGGCAGTTCCATAGGCAATTTAACGAACAAATATCTGCATTCTTTTCACTTTCTTATGACCAGAAAGATGGCGAAAAGTACGCTCAAGGAGTACGAGACCCCTTACAAGCAGTTTATTTTGAAGCAGGGCTTGATGTTGACCAACTTGAACTGCGTGCGCGATACAACAAAACAAAATTGGATGAGTTTTTAAATCTTGCAGGTTACTCATCTCAAAACCATCACACAAGCGATAATCAGTTTTTAGGTGTTAACTACACATGGTTCGAAAGCGATAACCTAACTGTAGATAGTCACCTTTCATACACGGAACATGCTATTTCAAGTGCCGGTTTAATTGCCACTTTCTCTGATATACCCGATTTTTTACTCGGCCCTGAATGGCAAACAATAGACACGAAATTTGACACAGAACTAAACTACCAATTTGATAATCAATGGCAGTTAGTAGCGGGTTTAGAATATGCTCAAGCTGAGCAGGTAGAGGCGGGCGTTAGAACCACCTATTATGATAGCGAATCTGAACTAGTCATAGTTGCGCCAGAGTATTATCAACAAGGCATCGTTACTGTATTGGATTTTCCTGAATTTGACTCGTTGAAATATACTTTTGAGACGTACAGCGCCTATGGGCAGGTAAAAATTCCTTACTCTGAGATGTTCACGTTTTTTGTTGGGGCACGTTACGACAACGTTAACAACATTGATAGTAAATTATCACCGCGCTTAGCAAGTATACTTATTATTAATCCCCAGCATACATTAAAAGTTCAATATGGCGAGTCGTTTAGGACGCCTGTCACTAATGAGTTATTTTCAAATGACAACGTGACCATTGGTAATCCGTCTCTTGACTCAGAGCAAGTAAAAACAACAGAACTTGTTTGGCATTACGAGACTGACAAATTACAACTGAATACGGTTTTGTTCTACAACGAATTAAATGACTTTGTAAACGTAGAACCTTACGAAGGAAGTGAGGCTTTCTTTACCTTTGCTAACTCATTTAATACACAAAATAGTGGTGTTGAGCTAGATGGTGTATGGCAAATTGATGAGAGCCTGCGCTTGTCTGGAACTTACACGCAGTACTTCCATGATCCTATTAACCCTAGCTTTAAGCGATTTGCTAGTTTAATTACAAGCTACAACCTTTTTGATAACTGGCAAATCAATTTAAATGTAATTTGGCGTGATACAGTAGAGGTAAGTGCTGAAAATGGCGATTACTTTAAACAATCAGCATATAGTTTGCTAGGTGGAAGTATCAAATGGCAGTTAACGGATAAAAGCCATTTAGCCTTAAAAGCTGAGAATTTATTTGGCAAACGCTATGATGTTTTTGACCCTCGCGTTGCCAGTGGTGCTGTGGCTGGAACAACCGAAGAATTATCGTTACACTACCAAGTCAAATTCTAGTAGTGTTATGACTTAAGGTCACAATGTCATCGTTAAGTAAAAAATTAGTGGGCGCTGTTGCGCTGTTGGTGTGCTTGTTAGTACTTGTTTTTTACTTTGGTAGACAACACGATTTTGATAAAGCCAAGCAGCAAAGTGCTGTTCAAGCCTCACAATTAAGCCATTACTTTTCAAGTGAACTGGCTCGCTTTGCAACGATTCCCTCTCTTGTTAGCGCAAATAACTTAGTTAAATCGTTTGTTTCGAATAAAAAAATTGGCGAGCAAGCGGTTAATTATTACCTCGAAGATATTCAAAAAGCCAGCGGAGCCTCTGATGTTTATTTAATGGACTTAACAGGCTCAGTCATCGCAAGTAGTAATTGGCAAGTTGACTATACCTTTTTAGGAAGTAACTTTGCATTTAGGCCGTACTTTTATTTAGCTAAAAACAAACAAAAAGTAGCCTACTTTGCCCTTGGAATGCGTTCCAGTGAACGAGGCTTTTATTTTTCGGAACCTGTGATTGAAGATGGCAAAGTCATTGCCGTTGTCAGTTTAAAAGTCAATGCAAAAAAGTTTGAACAAGACCGCCAACTATTAAATACATCTCAAAGCACACATTTTTATATTTCCTTGCCCGATAGCGTCATTGTAATGTCAGATGTGGCAAGTTGGCGTTTGACTTCGTTGAACAGGTTAAATGAACAGGCGATGGCGAATCTCATTGATTCAAGACGGTATTTATCACACATTCCCAAAAGATTAGCTTATTCAGGGCAAGCGCTTAGCGAAAATATTGCATTACAGCGAATTGTACTTAACGACAAACATGCAAGCTTTGTTGCTGCATCCCAAAATATCGATATTATCCAAGCAAAAGCGACTGTATTGGTTGATATAAGCCATTTATCAGCCGCACAAATCCCCAGACTTTTATGGTTTTGTTTATTTTATGTTGTACTTGCAGCGTTAATTCATATGTCGATGGTGAGGTTTGCAGGTTATAAGAAGTTACTTTTTTCTCGTCATAGCTTGGAGCAAGAAGTCATTGAACGAACCCAAGCATTAGAGAAAGCGCAAAAGGCGCTTATTCAAACGGCTAAGCTTGCTACGATAGGGCAGTTAAGTGCAGGCATAAACCATGAGATAAACCAGCCACTTAGCGCAATGAGCACTTATTTAGTCAGTGCCAAGCGGCTGCTTGGAAAAGGCGATATAGCGCGGGCTGGCGAAAACCTCGTTTTAGTTCAGTCATTAATTGAGCGCGTACATAAAATTGTGGCACAACTTAAGCACTTTAGTAAGCCATCACAGACTCAGTTACGCCAACATAGCCTCGCCCAGATGTTAAAAAATGCCTTGATGATCGCCAGCGCGCAACTTAAGCAAGACGCCGTTACTATTAAAAACGCAAACATAGATGAGCACATTAGCGTTTTGGTCGATAGCGTTAAGTTCGAGCAAGTTTTGGTGAACGTAATAACCAATGCCAGTCAAGCTATGTCTGAGTGTGAACAGCGAGAGTTAAGTTTCGAATTGGAGTTATTTGATAATCGTGTGAAATTATCAATATTAGATACGGGGCCAGGGATTGATCAGCATGCTTTAGGCAATATTTTTGAGCCATTTTACAGCACCAAGACGAGTAATGGTTTAGGGCTGGGTTTATCAATTTCACGGCAAATTATCGACTCATTTAATGGCCGCTTAAGTGCTCATAACCGGCCTGCTGGTGGTGCCCAATTTATTATTACATTGCAAACGAATAAGGAAACACAATGAGCTTAGTTACGGGGGCTTGTAAGCAAGTCATTGTTATTGATGATGAGGCCATGATTCGAGATTCATTAAAGCAACTACTGGAAATTGAAGGCTATCAAGTGCAATGTTTTAATGAACCTGTGAGTGCTTTAACAAAGTTAAGTCGCCGCTTTGAGGGAGTTGTTTTAAGTGACATTAATATGCCGAAAATGGACGGTTTGGCTTTTCTTGAACAAGTAAGGGCATTTGACAGCGAATTACCCGTTATCTTTTTAACGGGTTATGCTGATGTCTCTGTTGCTGTAAAAGCAATGCAACTTGGCGCCTATGACTTATTTGAAAAGCCACTCACGGAGCAACTGCTTGACTGTATTGCTAGAGCCTGTGAAAAGCGTGCTTTAGTGATGGAAAATCGCGCATTAAAACTTGCAGTCGAAAAAACATCCGCGCCAGGTGTGCGTATTTTAGGTGAAACCGAACAAATGCAGCAAATGATGCATTTACTTAATGCCGTGATTGATACACCCGCAGATGTATTAATAGAGGGAGAAACAGGAACAGGGAAAGAGCTTGTGGCCCGTTACTTACATGATCAAAGTAATCGTTCTAGTGCTAATTTTGTTGCTATTAACTGTGGTGCTATTCCAGAGCAATTAATCGAGAGTGAGTTATTTGGTGCAGCCAGTGGCGCGTACACAGGCGCGACTCAGTCTCGCCAAGGTAAGTTTGAATTTGCTAAAGGTGGCACTGTTTTTTTAGATGAAATCGAATCAACACCGGCAAGCTTACAAGTTAAATTACTTCGTGTTCTTGAAGAAAGGAAAGTGACTCCGGTTGGTGATAATCATGCAATCGATCTTGATGTGCGTATTGTCGCAGCAACCAAAGTTGATTTGTTAAAACTGGTTGAAACAGGCGATTTTAGAGCCGATTTATATTATCGCTTAAATTTAGTTAAAGTGAGTATTCCAGCTCTTAGGGATAGAAAGGCCGATATTCCATTATTGTTTAAGCACTTTAGCTCGATTGCTGCGACACGGTTTCATAAGCCGCCCGCACCACTTAGCACCGAGGCTAAACAGCGGCTGCTCGCTTATGATTGGCCAGGGAATGTTCGAGAACTTAGAAACCAAGCTGAACGTGCAGTGTTACTCGGCTCTGATTTAGCATTTGCCTCTTATAATCAAAATAATAATGATAATGAACTCGCACAAGATTTAAGCTTAGCGGAAAAAGTCAGTTTTTATGAACAATCATTAATTGAAGATGCGCTAGAGAGAAACAACGCGAGTATCAAAAATACCATGGCAACCTTGCAGATTGCGCGCAAAACTCTTTATGACAAGATGGCAAAATATGGAATCAACCGCGATATGTTTAAAGATTAGTGTGGGTTTGGTGACAAATAAGCGTTTTAATTGTGTGGGAAACCGCACGTTTTTCGCCTTTTAAATTGATTAAATAGTGACACTGCACTGTTATAAAAGGTATTTAATTTAATAATTTGAGTTGGCAACCAATTTGCCTCTGTTGTTAGGAACAACAATTTGAACCTAATAACAGGGGGCACATAATGACAACAATATTAACTCAAACAAAAACACACCTTGCGGCGGGTGTAGCAATAGCCTGTTTTGCCAGCTCAGCATTTGCTGCTGATTATGCAATATACGGTAAAGCGGAAGTCCAAATAGCAAACACTGATACTGGTGTTATGCGATACGTCGATGAAGGTACTCAAATTGAAGCACCATTTTCTCGAATTGGTATTAAAGGTAGTCATAAACTAACAGAATCCCTGAAAGCCGTTTTCAAATATGAAGTACAAGTGAAGGGTTTTGAGCATGATGATACTGACGAACCATTTTCAGCGCGTAATACCTACTTAGGTCTTGCAGGTAATTTTGGTGAAGTGGTTGTTGGTCGTAATGATACTCGTTTTAAATACTCAGAAGGTAAAATAGACGGTTTTAACGAAACCCAAGCAGATATCGCACAGCTCATTCCAGGTCAAGATCGTATTGGCGACACAATTACCTACAGTTCTAAGACCTATGGTGGTGCATCTTTAGCACTTACTTATGCACCTAAAGATGATAGCAGTAATGATGAGGCTGGTTTTGCTGCAACTATTATTTATGGTGACCGTGCATTAAAATCAAAAACATACTATGTTGCTATAAGCCATGTTGATGCGTTAAATAAATTAACGGCAAGTCGAGTTGTTGCAACGTGGAAGTATGACAATTTGCAACTGGGCGGCTTATTTCAACGCAGTGAATCTACCGATGGCATAAAAGAAGGGAATGGTTATGCACTCAGTGCTAGTTACACCATTGATAAGTGGGTACCAAAGCTTCAATACGTGAAAGATGACTCTAAAATCCGTCATGCAGAAGAGGGCAAGCAATGGACAGCGGGACTTGACTACGTATTTGATAAACAAACTACTGCTTACTTATTTTACACTGATTTAGATCTTGAACTTGAATCAGACAACAGTATTGCGCTTGGTCTTAAATACAAGTTCTAGGAGTTAGTATGTCATTAGTTAATCAAACAAAAGATGGTACACAGCCACGCCCATTAATGAGCACAGTAATGTTATTACTAGGCCCATTGGTGATGCTGTTAACGTGCTTTATTGAGCCACCTGCTGGTATGAGTGTACCAGCTTTAAGAACGGCAGGCCTTGCTTTTTGGATGGCTTCTTGGTGGGTGAGTGAGGTTGTGCCAATTCCCGCAACATCTTTATTGCCTCTTGTTATATCTCCTCTTGCTGATATTGCTGCAATCAAAGGCGTCGCAGCACCTTATGCACACCCTTTGATCTTTTTATTCTTAGGCGGCTTTTTGATCTCAATCGCGATGGAGCGTTGGGGTCTACATAAGCGTATTGCACTTAACACTATGCTTCGTGCAGGGACTAAGCCAAGTCTACAAATTTTAGCCATGATGTTAGTAACGGCTTTCTTATCAATGTGGATGTCTAATACAGCGACAGCAGTGATGATGTTACCGATTGCGATGTCGATTACTATGTTGGTTAAGCAGTCAAACCCAGAAAATGACCAATTTGGTAAAGCATTATTATTATCCATCGCTTATGGTGCAAGTATTGGTGGTATTGCAACACTTATTGGTACCCCGCCAAATGCATTAATGGCTGCCTATTTGTCAGACAGCTACAAGATAGATATTGGCTTTGCCGAGTGGATGAAAGTCGGTGTACCCCTTGCGACCATTATGCTTATTTTATGCTGGGTGTGGTTGACTAAATTTGCCTATAAAGTAGATACACAATGTGCAAAAGCGGCCAGTAAGGACACTAAATCACTCTTTTTGTCTCAGCTTCAAGAGCTGGGAGCAATGCAGCGTGCAGAGAAGGGCGTTGCCCTGGTATTTGCTTTAGCAGCTATTTGCTGGATCTTCAGACCTTTGATCGCTGATTACTCAGGATTAAATGTATCAGACACTGGGATTGCTATTGCAGCTGCGCTGCTGTTATTCGTACTACCTGCTAATAAAGGCGACGGTGAGCGTATCCTTGATTGGGAGAGTGCAGCGAAAGTACCGTGGGGTGTTTTATTACTGTTCGGTGGTGGTTTAACATTGGCGGCACAAATAAAGTCATCAGGCTTAGCTGAATACATAGCGCATATGATTGAAGGTGCTAGTGCTATACCTCTGGTACTGAGCGTATTAGCTGTAACCGCGTTAATTACTTTCTTAACAGAGATTACCAGCAATACGGCCACAGCTGCGGGCTTCTTGCCACTGTTAGGCCCGGTTGCTGAATCAGTATTTGGTACGCCACTTGTTTGGGTTATTCCAGCGGCAATTGCGTGTAGTTGTGCGTTTATGATGCCTGTAGCAACGCCACCAAATGCCATTGTGTTTGGCTCTGGGCAAATTCAAATGCGTGACATGATCCGCTCTGGTTTTGCACTGAATATTATCGCCATCGCGATGATCACCATAGTGACAATGACCCTTGTAGCTGCTGTTTTCGGTTTCTAATCCGTCAGGGTTTAAACCAACCATCCAACCAATCAACAGCACCCAACTGGGTGCTGTTTTTCAACGTGTAATATTGCCCACAGAATTATAGAAGGTTATAGTCTGAACTTAATCTTTTAAGGGGTTCAATTTTGACGAATACTCAAATGGGGTTGATTAATCAATTCGAGCAGTTGAATAACGCTTTTTTATCTCAACCTTTCCTGCCAATACAAACACGTATAAACCTCTTAAAAACGATTAAAAAGAGGTTGATTGAGAATGAGCAACAGCTTGTTGCTGCTGCGAGTAAAGACTTTGGCTATCGAACAAGTTTTGATACTGTGCTTGGAGATCTGCTACCAACAGTCAAAGCGATTTCTGACACCATAAAGCGTTTACCCAAGTGGACACGTAACGAATCTCGCTCTGTTGGGATCAGCTTATGGCCTTCACATGCCCACATCCAATATCAACCTAAAGGGGTTGTGGGTGTTATAGCGCCTTGGAATTACCCTATTCAGTTATCCCTTGTGCCTGTTATTAGCGCTTTAGCCGCTGGTAATCGGGTTATGCTAAAACTCAGCGAGTTTACCCCTCATACCAATGCACAGTTAACAGAAATATTCAAAGATGAGCTTGCAAGCCATTGTGTTGTCATCGAAGGGGGGGCTGACATTGCCGCCGCATTTAGTGACATACCGTTTGCACATCTGCTGTTCACGGGGTCAACCTCGGTTGGTCGTAAAGTGATGCAATCGGCAAGTCAGCACTTAACCCCTGTGACCCTTGAACTAGGAGGTAAATCTCCCGTTGTTGTGCTTGATGATGTGAATATTAAAGCCGTTGCTCGCACATTATTATTTGGTAAACTTAATAATGCAGGTCAAATATGTGTTGCACCTGATTATGTATTTGTTCCAAAAAACCTAGAGCACCAACTTATTCAGCAGCTTTGTGAGCTTTATAAACAACATTATCAGCAAGGTGTTGAAGGAAAAAACCTAACTTCGATAATCTCTAGTGCACATTATGAACGTCTATCTAGCTATGTAGAAGACGCACAGTCAAAAGGCGCACAGTTGTTTACAGCTTATGAAGAGAATACCGCTGACGAACTCAAGCACCGTATGGGTTTGCATATTCTCACTCAAGTAAGTGATGATATGAAAGTCATGCAAGAGGAAATTTTCGGACCGATATTACCAATTATGAGCTATGACTCACTCAGCCAAGTAACTACTTATATTAATAGTCGTCCGCATCCACTTGCTTTGTATATTTTTGGTCATGACTCGACTGTAATTTCTGATCTTAGTGCGGCAATTCGAAGTGGCACACTTGCGATTAATGATGTTTTGATGCAGGTAACAGCGGATCAACTACCGTTCGGCGGTATTGGGGAGTCTGGAATGGGGCATTATCATGGCATAGAGGGGTTTAAGACTTTTAGCCACGCTCGTAATACACTGGTGTCAGGGAAGTTTAATCCGCGTACATCAATGCTTTTAAAACAAAATAAATTATTAATTAAGCTATTAAAATGGATGTACTTGCGCCAGTAGACGCAAGTACCTCACACTACAGGCGGCCATCAGGCGCATAAAGACCTGCCTGAATTTTAGCGTAAATAGCATCAGCCTTTTCTTTAGCTGCTTCAATCTCTGCCGGCATCATGTTTCGCTCGTCTAGTTTACGACTATGACTTGCATCCATATTGCCGTTGTATTCAGCAATTGTATTCCAAATATATGATTTTTCTAGGTTCTTAGGGACGCCTAAGCCATCATAATACATCAGTGCCATATTAAACTGCGCCAACGAAAAGTTATTTGCGGCTGCTTTTTGATACCAACTCATGGCAGTACGGTAATCTTGTAATACACCTTCGCCATTCGCGTACATCACACCTAAATTGTACTGTGCTGCGGGGTGATTTTTTTGTGCCGCCATTTCAAAAAGTGAAATTGCTTTTTCTTTATCGAGCTTTACACCTTTGCCTTCTTGGTAGAGTACGCCAAGGGCAAACATAGAATCAGCATGAATTTTCTTAACCGCTTTTTGATACAACTCTGCGGCCTTATAGTAGTCACGTCTAACACCAAAACCACCTTCATATAACTTACCAAGTTCATACATAGCAGGGGCATAACCTCTATCAGCCATGTAATTATACGTTTGAAGAGCCTCTTCAAATCGCCCCTCGTTCGCAGCTAACTGGGCGTCTGCGAAACTAGCACTTGTTGCTAAAGGTGAAATAATGAGAGCACTACAAAGTATGAGTGATTTTAAATTAGGCTTGAACATAGTCGGCCTCCAAATGAGTTTAAATATCAACTTTTATTGATAATTGCATTGCCATCGTAGTAAAGGGCGAAACATCACTTTTAGTTTAGACCTAACCACCTCAATTGCCTAATTTAACAGCAATGGCAAGCTTTAAAAATTCTAAGTAGGCCTAAGATACAGATTTTACAGAAAAATTAAAGAAATAAAAAAAGCCCATTGCGGGCTTTTTCGTGTCATATCTACCGTCACCGATATGAGCAATGTAGCAAGTAAAGTGTAACGTTTTATGTCGATGCTTGGGTCGAGGAAGCAACTTACAATCAAGTGTTACAGCTTGAACAAACTTGGCGAGTCAATACCAATCCTTTATAGACATTGATTTTGCTGAGAGAACTTCGAAGTGAGCCAAGTTGTTACTTAGATTTAAGTGTTCGTCAATAGTTAAATGACAATTAATTTCATTTAGACTGAGTGAATAATATTTACACAGCTCGTTAACTTGCTAAAGTGCTAATTAAGAACAAAGTTTAGAAAAAGCCCTATGAAAAATTTATTAAAAAATCTCATTATCTTATGTTTGGTTATGGGCACGTTAGGTTGCTCCCCAAGCTTCACATATAACAATCTTGGTTGGTTATCAGGTTTTTGGATTGATGATTATGTTGACCTAAACTCCGAGCAGTCAGACAAGTTTAAGCAAATAGTTAAAACTAGTCGAGATTGGCACAGGGAAACTCAGTTGCCTTTATACAAAAAAGATTTAGAGAGTTTAAAGGCGATGCTTGATGTTGATGTTAATCAACAACAGTTAAAAAAGCATTTCCTGCAAGCTAAACAACATTGGCAAACGTTAGTCGAAAAGCTTAAACCTGATCTGATCAATTTAGCAAACTCGCTGTCGATAGAACAGCGCACTGAATTTGTTGCTGCTATCCAAGCATCCATTGACGATGAGTACGAAGAATATCAAAAGAAAACACCTGCTGAACATAAAAAGAAACGTTTAGAGGAGGAGCTTGAAAATTATAAAGAATGGCTCGGAACACTGTCCAATGAACAAAAAGAGCTAATTGAAACAGCGACCAACGATCGAATTGAAACCTCGTTACTCTGGTTTGAGTATAAGCAAACACGTTTGGATGCACTAAAAAAACTCTTTACAGCAGAGAGTAAACCAGAAGATTTTGACCAAGCCCTAGCGGTGATAATTAATAACCGTAGCCTGTATATGAGTGAAGCGCTAATTAAGGCTGATGATGAAAACCTTAATAATTATGTGAAGCTGCTTGTTGCATTAAAGGCCACTCTCACAGCGAAGCAACGACGTAACATTGATGAAGAGTTTGATGAGTTAATTGAAGAAGTGAGCGATTTAATTGATGATTAAACCTTCATTGCATCCAGTTAAAGTAGTTTAGTGTTTACTGGCAAACCTATTTTGTGAGCTGATGCAACAAGGAATGCCATAAATATTTGCTAAGCTATTCGGTTGCTCTTTTTCATAATCATCACTCTTTATTGACTAGTTGATGGTATAGATTATTGCAATAAATAAAAATGTTCCGAAAATACTGGTTTCGCGTTAAAATTAGCCAATCACACAGTTTATGAGATTAATAATGGATATTGGCGCATTGCGTGGCACCCAAGCTTTACGAAATAACGTTCTTAAATGGATGGGATTTTGTTTGGGCATTCTTGCAAGCATTTTCGCCTTTTTTAATCTATTTATGAACCACTTTTACTTTCTTGGTATTTTAGAAGTTGGTTTTGCGGTATTTTGTTTTCACACCTACCTTTACACGCGTAAACGTACAGCCCATTTATGGCAATCACTTAGCTTGTGTGTGTTCCTAACAATCCTAGTTACACTGGGTACTTACCTTAGTAATATTAAAAGCTTGTTGTTCATTTGGACATGCTCATTGCCAATTTTATTTTACTTGTTGCTAGGTAAACAATATGGCGTTGTATTTTCGCTCATAGTAGCAGTGGTTCAAGCATTTATTCTCGGTACAAAGCAAAGCTTAGCGCCTTTACATACGGTTAATTTTCTACTTAATTTTTCGTTTACTTACATTAGTATTTGGGCTGTTTCTCATACGTTTGAAAATAGTCGGGCGGAGTACGGAAAACGACTGGAAAATCTAGCACTTTTAGACCCACTCACAGGGGCTGGTAACCGCTTAGCAATGACTCACTACTTTGAAGTGGACTTGGCTAATAAGCCTGGTACATATGTATTAATGATCGATATCGATTATTTTAAAAAAATAAACGATCAGTTTGGCCATGGAGTCGGTGACCGTGTGTTAATTAATGTTACGGCCTTTTTTGCTGAGCGAATCAATAAAAACGTTATCTTCCGTATTGGTGGAGAAGAGTTTGCTATATTCCTTCCCCACACCGATCCACAAAGCGCGTATGAGTTTGCGGACATGCTTAGAGAGAATTTATCGACAACTATCCACACTATTGATGAGCAAGCGATAAACCTAACAATTAGTATTGGTGTTGCTTGTTATATGCCAAACCAAACACTTAAAAACTTTATAAAACGTGCAGACGATGCACTGTATCAGGCAAAAAAGCAGGGGCGAAACAGGGTTGTAACGGCCTATGAGTTAAATCAGCAAGCCCCTAAGTGTGATAAAGCGAGTTAAGATTCTACGTACTGCCTTTGTACATGCTATCAAACTCTGGAATATTCGCTTCCCAGATAGGGATATCTTTACCGATGAATTCACGCATCGCATCAAAGAATAGCCGCGTTCTTACTGGCAAATCCCTGTGCGGGTAAACCGCGTATACAGCGCTGTAATCGAGTAATTCCATATCGGTTAAAATAGGCACTAAATCACCACGTTTTACTTCATCATCAAGAATAAATGCAGGTGCAAGCACATAAGCATTACCTGAGATGGCTTTCATTAAAAGTACCTCGGCATCGTTAGCGCGAAAGACACTTTTAATGTTTTGCTCAACAATATCACCATTGCCATCGCGATAGCGAATACCGCTAACGCGTTTACTTGGACTTGAATAGCTGGCAGCAGGCAGCTCTTTTAAATCCTCAACATGCTTTGGCATGCCGTAAGTTTCAATAAACTCAGGTGAGGCGAGTAGTAACATCCGGTTGCGGGCAATTTTCCGAGCTATAAATGATGAGTCTTTTGGCTCTCCCACACGAAAAGCCAAATCATAGCCTTCAGATACTAAATCAATCAGTCTATCGTCTAAACGAAGTTCAACTTCAACTTGCGGGAAGCGTTTTTGAAAGTCATTAATTACGGGCTGAATATACCGTTTGCCGATAATACTTGATGAAGTAATTTTTAATGTACCACGGGGTTCTTGGTGGTAATTCTCAGCAAGTCTGACGGTATCTGATAACAAATCTCTAAGTTCAGCTGCTTTTTTTACCATTTCAGCACCAGCGGCAGTCAACGAAAAAGAACGTGTTGTTCGATTGAGTAAGCGCACACCTAATTCATCTTCAAGACGGCTAATTTGTTTTGATATGACCGAACGGTCTATATTCCTAGACTCTGCGGCTTTTGCAAATGAGCCTCGTTCAATCACTTCAAGCAACATAAGTAAGCGGCTGGTGGTGTCCATAGCAGTTCCTTAAATTTAATTGGTGCCATTCTGGCATTAATGAATTTAAAAATCTATCATTTTTATCCGCTAATTAGTTCCGTAACATTGCCTCCAATCTATTAACAGGAGAGTCGTGATGAACAAATCTATTCTTGCAGTGGCGGTGACCATTGCGAGCTTAACGCTTGCAGGGTGCGGTACAGAAGCCAACCAAGCAGCGCAGCAACCCCATTTACAACCTATTGACGTAGCAAAAGTGCTTGTTAAACCAGTACAAAATTGGCACACCTATACTACGCGTTTAGAAGCGCCACAAGAAGTTGCACTTATGCCGCGTGTTTCGGGTGTTATCGATAAAATTAATTTTAAAGAAGGCGACAGCGTAAAAGAAGGGGATTTACTATTTACCCTTGATGCACGTCCTTTTGCAGCAGTGGTTGATAGCCTAAAAGCACAAATCGAAAGTGCTAAGGCTGCATTGGAGCAAGCTAAAAGCGAAGCTAAACGCGCAGAGCGTTTAACCGAGCGTAAAGCTATTTCAACTGAGCAAGCTGAGTCTCGTAAATCAACACTCAGACAACGCGAAGCGCAGCTGCTAGCACTACAGGCCGAGCTTACAGCCGCTGAACTTGATTTAGAGTTTACCCAAGTACGTTCGCCAATTGATGGTGTGGTATCACGTGCCAATATAACTAAAGGTAACAACGTGCTTGCAGGTCAAAGCGTGTTAACAAGCATTGTATCAAACCAGCAAATGTATGCTTATTTTGATATTGATGAGCGCACCTGGAACCAGTCATTTGCTGATGTGACAGCGCAAAGTGAACAAGCAGTCGTGATGCAAAAGGTGGGTGAGTCTCGCTTTAACTTTAACGGCAAAATCAACTTCATTGATAACCAAATCAACCAAACTACCGGGACCCTTCGCGTGCGTGCCGTGTTTGCAAACGATGAGCATCAACTTCGCGCGGGGTCATTCGCTCGCATTAAGCTTGCAGCCAATAAGGTGAGTGAAAAAGTTATCGTGCCAGAGCGATCAATTGGCACAGATTTAAAAAATCGCTTTGTACTCACTGTGGGTGAGGGCAATGTTCTTGAATATAAATTAGTGACGGTAGGTGAGCGTTACGGCAGCTTACGAGCAATTACATCGGGTCTAAACGAAAACGATGTGATTGCTGTGAATGGCCCTGCGCGTGTTGGTCCTGGTATGCCAATTTCACCAAACACAGTAACCATTAATAGCGATGGTATTGCGTTCACTCTTTCAAATAATCATTCAGATTTGGTTGCTAAACAGTAGGGCAAAATGAAATTTTCACACTTTTTTATCCAGCGACCCATCTTTGCAGCGATGCTGTCGCTTATTTTTCTTATCGCAGGGGCAATCTCGTTATTTCAATTGCCGGTGAGTGAGTATCCAGAGGTGGTGCCGCCAACAGTTGTTGTAACGGCAAGTTACCCAGGTGCAAACCCGACGGTGATAGCTGAAACGGTGGCAACGCCGCTTGAGCAAGAAATCAATGGTACAGAAAACATGTTGTATATGTTTTCGCAAGCAACCAGTGATGGCCGTATGACGTTAACGGTAACCTTTGCGTTAGGCACTGATTTAGACCGTGCGCAAGTACAAGTGCAAAACCGTGTTAACAGTGCGCTACCACGCTTACCACAAGAAGTGCAGCGTTTAGGTGTTGTAGCAGAAAAATCATCACCAGATTTAACCATGGTGGTGCATTTGTACTCACCTGAAAAGACCCATGATACGACCTACTTAGCCAATTATGCTGACCTGTATATCAAAGACCAAATTGCGCGTCTTCCTGGGGTGGGGGATGTACGCATGTTTGGTGGTGGTCAATACTCAATGCGGGTATGGTTAAATCCAGATGCGCTATCGGCACGTGATTTAACAGCAATGGATGTGGTAAATGCATTACGCGCGCAAAACCAACAGGTTGCTGCGGGTAGTTTAGGTGCACAACCTACGTCGAAAAGTAATCAATTCCAAATTCTGATGAATGTTAAAGGGCGCTTAAGCTCACAAGAAGAATTTGAAAATGTGATCATCAAAGTGGGTGAGCAAGGTCAGCTTACACGCCTAAGTGATGTTGCACGCCTTGAGTTAGGCCAAGATACGTATGCACTAAGAGCAATGCTAGATGGTCAACCAGCCTTGGCTATGCCTGTATTTCAACGCCCAGGTTCTAATGCGATTGAGCTTTCGGATCAAGTACGTGAAACCATGAAAGAGCTATCAAAAGACTTTCCGGCAGGCGTTGAATACGACATAGTTTATGATCCAACCATTTTCGTGCGTGGCTCTATTGATGCTGTTATCAAAACACTACTTGAAGCAATCGCGTTAGTAGTTATCGTTGTGGTGGTGTTTTTACAAACATGGCGTGCATCGGTTATCCCGCTTATTGCAGTACCCGTATCTTTGATTGGTACGTTTGCTGTTATGCAATGGCTTGGCGTTTCAATCAATACTTTATCGTTATTCGGCTTGGTGCTTGCCATTGGTATTGTTGTTGATGATGCCATTGTTGTAGTTGAAAACGTTGAACGTAATATCGAGCAAGGTTTATCACCACTTGAAGCAACCCGTGTCGCCATGACAGAAGTAACTGGGCCAATTATCGCTATTGCCTTAGTGCTGTGTGCTGTATTTATTCCGACGGCTTTCATTACGGGGTTATCTGGTCAATTTTATAAGCAATTTGCGTTAACTATTACAATTTCGACGGTTATCTCAGCGTTTAACTCGTTAACACTATCGCCTGCGTTATCGGCGTTATTATTAAAAGGCCATGATGCAAAACCAGACCGCTTAACTAAGTTATTAAATCGCGTATTTGGCAACTGGCTATTTAAACCGTTTAACCGCTTGTTTGATAAAGGCGCAAATGGCTACGAAAAGCTGGTGCAAAAACTGATTCGTATGAGTGTGATTGTATTAGTTGCTTATGTTGCCCTTGTGGGTGGCACAGTTAAATTATTTGATGCTGTACCGGGTGGCTTTATTCCACAACAGGATAAACAATATTTAGTGGCTGTTGCACAGTTACCTGATGCGGCAAGCTTAGATAGAACCCAAGAAGTTGTGCAAGAAATGGAAAAAATTGCATTACAAGTACCGGGTGTTGCAAACACAGTATCGTTTCCTGGTTTATCGGTGAATGGTTTCACTAATAGTCCTAATAGCGGCATTGTGTTTACTCCGCTTGCCCCTTTTGAAGAGCGTCAAGATCCGAGTATGTCGGCAATGGCGATTGCGGCGCAGTTAAATCAAAAGTTTGCGACTATTGATGAAGCGTTTGTTGCGGTATTTCCGCCACCGCCAATTCAAGGTTTAGGTACAACAGGTGGCTTTAAACTGCAAATTGAAGACCGTGCTAACAAAGGTTTTGAAGCACTCTTTAATAGCTTACAAGCAACCATTAATAAAGCGCAGCAAGATCCTGCATTAATGGGGCTTTACTCAAGCTTTAGAATTCAAGTGCCACAAATGGATATAGACATTGACCGTGAGCAAGCGCTGATTCAAGGCATTCCACTTGATGAAGTATTTAACGCCTTACAAGTATACTTAGGTTCGATGTATGTGAATGACTTTAACTTGTTTGGTCGTACTTATCAGGTTAATGCACAAGCTGATGCTGATTATCGCCAAGATCCTGAGCAAATTTTGAATCTTAAAGTGCGTAACCGCATGGGTGAGATGGTGCCACTTGGTTCTGTATTAACGGTCACGCCAACAACAGGCCCAGATCGTGTAATGCACTATAACGGTTATCCTACAGCTGAATTAAATGGTAGCCCAGCGCCAGGTTATAGCTCTGACCAAGCACAGCATGCGATTGAAGCAATTCTCGCAGAAACATTACCTAATGGTATTGAGTTTGAGTGGACAGAAGTAACCTATCAGCAAATATTAGCGGGTAATACCATGGTGTATGTTTTCCCACTCGTTGTATTGCTCGTGTTCATGGTACTTGCTGCGCAATACGAGAGCTTAAGACTACCACTGGCGATTATTTTGATTGTGCCTATGACTATTTTCTCGGCCTTGTTAGGTGTGTGGCTTGTAGGTGATGACAACAACATCTTTACGCAAATTGCATTAATTGTACTCGTTGCACTAGCAAGTAAAAATGCCATCTTAATGGTTGAGTTTGCACGAGATCAGCATAAAACGGGAATGCCTCACCTTGAAGCCATTATTAAAGCGTGTCGCTTACGACTTCGTCCAATTTTAATGACGTCAATTGCTTTTACAGCAGGTGTTGTACCCCTTGTTTTAGCCACAGGCGCAGGTGCAGAGATGCGTCATGCAATGGGTAACGCGGTGTTCTCAGGCATGATTGGTGTCACTGTGTTTGGCTTATTATTCACCCCGGTGTTTTATATGTTAGTAACGAAAAAATCGCAGAAGGAGCAAGATGATGCATAAGCCTCTTCATGCAATCTTTAAACAAGGCAAAGTTTTAAGTGCAATACTGTTAGCTGGCGTATTAACTGGGTGCGCTCAAAGCGTCGATATGCAAGAGCAGCAAGTGAGCCTGACACAATTTGTAAGCGATACACAAATTGGTGAACAAAACCAAGGTGCGAGCGAAAATAACTGGTGGCGTCGTTTAGATTCAGCGCAGTTAAACAATTTAGTGACTGATGCATTAGCAATGAATCACGATTTAAAAACCAGTCAACTTCAACTGGATGCAGCCATTGCCCGTTTAGGTGCAGCCCGTGCGGATTATTATCCGCAGGGCAGCCTAAGCGTAGGCGCAGAGCGGAGCAGTTTAGATGGCGCAATTACGCGCCAATCAAACGCAGGGGTAAACGTAAACTGGCAGCTTGATTTGTTTGGCCGAATTACCGCGTTAGTCGATGCTGCCAATGCGGGGGCACTCAACCAAGCAGAACAGCTCAGAGCATTACAGGTTGAAGTGGTTTCAGCCGTAGTGCAAGGCTATGTAAGCTATCAAGGTAATGTGCAAAAGCAAGCTATTATTGAGATGCAAATCGAAGCGCTCGAGCAAAGTATTGATGTGCTCAAAGCCCGAGTAGAAGAGGGGGTTGCGAATGAGCTTGATCTTAACCGTACTCTTGCTCAGTTAAAGCAGCAACAAGCCCTTATTCCTGAGCTTAGTTATTTGCAATATCGCGACTTGGCAACCCTTGCGGTACTGACAGGGCGACTCGCAAGTGACATATCATTGATAGAAGAGCCTGAGTTATTAAGCCACGAATTTAGTGTGTCGTTTAATAAAGCCAGTGAAGCAATGGCACTGAGACCCGATATCACCAGTGCCTTGTATCAGTTTAGTCAGGCTTATTCACTGAGTGTTGCAGCTTCCAAAGCGTTACTGCCCGATATTAGTCTGGCAGGGTTTGCAGGCGTAGTGAGCTTAACTAGCAATGGTTTAGAAGATACCGTACAGCAATGGCAAGTGACGCCAAAAGTTGAATGGTCATTGCTGAGTTATCCTGCATTATTAGCTCAACGTGATGCGCAGCAATTTTTAAGTGAAGCGGCTTATAGTGATTACCAAAGTAAAGTGTTAAAAGCGATAAGCGACAGTGAACTTACGCTGCAAAGGTTAGTCAAACAAAGTGAGCAGTTGAACTTCGCTGACGAGCGTTTTAATTATGCGAATAAAGCATTTGGTCAAGCACAAGCAATGTACGAAGAAGGGCAAATTCCTTACTTAGAGTTGTTAGATGCTCGACAGGATGTTTTAATAGCGCAAGAAAATGCTGTTGATTCAACCATTGCTTCATTGCAGGCCAAAGTGAGCGCTTATCAAGCGTTTAATGGTCGCTGGAGCTTTGAACTAAACAACCTTTAACTCAGAGTATTAAATGTCACATATTCAAAAAAACACTGATCTTCCTTCAACAATGCGCGCACTAGCACTGCTTGAGCCTAATGACGCTATCGCGTTATCGGAGTTATCTGTGCCAGTCCCTTGCCCTGAAGGCAACGAGCTTTTGATCAAAGTTGAATATGTGGGCTTAAACCATGGGGATGCTAACTTTGCAAAGCAGGGGTTTTGCAAGTGGAGTTATCCCCATATACTTGGTCATGATGCTGTGGGTGTTGTGATTCATGCCAATAAAGGTGTGTTTCCTGGCGTAGGCGCACGTGTTGTGTGGCACGCTAGCCTTGGCGACCAAGGTGTATTATCTGAATACACAACAGTGCCAAACTATGCAGTGTCGGTTGTGCCAGATAACGTCTCACCGTGTGATGCTGCAACTTTACCGTGTTCAGGTATGACGGCATTAATTGCCCTTGATAAATTGCAGCTAAGCGAAGGGGATTCACTGTTTATTGATGCAGGCGCAGGTGGTGTAGGTCAGTTTGCTATTCAATTTGCTAAGCAACGAGGGGCAACAGTGTTTACCACTGCCAGCAAACACAATCATAAGTTACTTAAGCAATTAGGTGCTGATGTGGTGTTTGATTACAAAGACCCAAAACTTGAAGATAAAATTCGTCGTGAGCTTGGCCCCCAAGGTTTTGATGCCGTGCTTGATTGTATTGGTGGCGATACCACCATTCGTAACGTTGAGTTAATGCGTTTTTGTGGCCACATTGCATGTTTAAATGAACTACCTAAATTTGAACAAGAACTTATGTTCAGGCGTGCTCCTAACATTGGCATTGTATCTTTAGGTGGTGCGTGGCTTGCAAATAGCTTATGTGCTCAGCAAAGGCTGAGTTTTATGGGTAATTTATTACTTGATAATGCAGCCAGAGGCGAGATCAAATTGCCGCAAATTCATGCTGTAGATTTTACCGCTGAAGCTGTTTCAACTGCATTAAATAAACAACTTGCTGGTGGCTTAACTGGCAAACAAGTTGTACAAGTAAGTGGTTAGGTTTGCGAACGAGTAACCCAATTATCTTGTTTGATGGTCAGTGCAACCTGTGCCATTTTTGTGTGCGCTTTATTCTTCGCTTTGATAAAAGTATGACTTTTAAACTTTGCCCGATCCAAAGTGACAAAGGTGGACATTTATTAAAGGCGCATCAAGTTGACGATCCACTTTCCTCAATGTTAGTGATTGATAAAAACCAGCTATATAAACAAAGTGATGCTGTGTTATTTATTGCCACTAAATTAGGCTTTCCATTCTCTATGGCTAAAGTGCTTTATTTAATCCCAAAAGGCTTGCGTGATCGTTTTTATGATTGGGTTGGTCGTAACCGGTACCGATTTTTTGGAAAGCAAACACAGTGCAGATTACTGACAGAAAAACAAAAACAGCATTTTCTATAAACTTTTTATTTAAAGCTTGCTATTGTCGTTATTGGGAACGAACAACAATAACAAAAAAATGAACATTCTCTATATACTCTTAGCAGCGTTTTACATCGCTCTATTGATGTTACAACCTGCGCTTCCACAAGCTGTTACTGCGCTATTAAAAGCAATGCCAATACTCTTTTTAATTGTGATGGTAGTTAAATATCGAGGGCAATTTCAAAGTCGTACTGTTATTACTTTATTATTAGCTCTTAGCTTTTCCGCATTAGGGGATGTACTGCTAGCCCTTGATACAGGGCAACTGTTTATAGGCGGTTTAGCTGCATTCTTTGTTAGTCACTTATTTTACATCATCACAATGCTACCCGTTAAAAAGTACCGCACTGATGTGTTGCTGCTTTATTTATTTTTAGCGATAGGGGTATTTTGCTTATTGTACCCCACTTTAAATGAAATGCTTATCCCTGTGGTTTTCTATACGATTGTTTTGATGACAATGGCAAGCCTTACTTGGATGACAGATAAATCGAACGGCTTCTTAGTATTAGGTGGGGCGGTTTTTGTCATATCTGACTCAATATTGGCTTTGAATCGTTTTTATATGCCCTTTTCTTACGCTGATATCGCTATTATGTGTAGTTATTATTTAGCACAATTTTGTTTAGTGAAAGGTTTTTTACAAGCTACAGACAAAAGCCAATAGGCTTTGTGGCTGTGTTAGCTTAGCCGTGATAAAATACGCGCGTTTAAATTTTTGAGATCTCCCATGGCAAATACAGCGCACGCACTGCACATTTTAGTTAAACACAAAGAACAAGCTGAAGACATTATCAAGCAACTTAAAAAGGGTGCTAAATTTCAGACGCTAGCTAAAAAACATTCAACCTGTCCGTCAGGTAAAAAAGGTGGCGACTTGGGTGAATTTAGACGTGGTCAAATGGTGCCACAGTTTGACAAAGTAGCATTCAGCGGCGAAATCTTAGAGCCACATTTAGTGAAAACGCGCTTTGGTTGGCACGTAATTAAAGTGCTGTATAGAACGTAAAGTTAAAGTCTTAGGTTTTTAACTCATTTTTGGACAAAAGCTTCTTAGAGTTATTGTATTAGTCGATAGTGATACTCATTAAAGTTGGTAGCAAAATTAACTATTTAACTACACTACGCCACAAACTATTGTGATTTACATCATGCTGCACAGAAGTAAATAAGTGGATGATGTTAATATGTATTTTAAATTTAAAGCTCGAAATTCCCTTTTTTATGTCCTTGGCTATATTTACGTTAAAAATATCTAAGCATTGAACAAAAACACTAGGTTGTGCGCGTAAATTTATAATTTCTACTTACACTTATAAAGGCTGCCCTATTGTGGGTTAGACGCAAAAGGCAAACAGACCTCATTTAATTACTATGACTCTAATAATTTTTACTGGAAAAGCTAGCCCAAAATTAATTTATGATCGTCTAGTATATATTGAAACTTTATTGTCCTTTATTTTTTTACTAGAGATATATCCACAGTCCTCTAATGCTATTGCTAAATCTTTATTAATACGATTATTTACTAAGTTAGGGTTATATTTAAAAGAAGCAATTTGAGAGTATGGTTCTCCCATTGATTGAAGTAATTCTGTTATCTCTTCTTTGTTGAAAGTATTAATCAGTTTAATAAATAGAGTGATACCTTGATTTGTTTTAGTTGAATGTTTAATTACAGTATATAACAAACTTTCCTCAAACTGATTCAGATCAGTAACCTTCGACAGTATCAGCAAAATTTTATTAGCTAAATCATCATTACATTTTAAAACATCCTCATTCAATAGTTTTATTAAGGCAACTTGGTCTGCCAAAGAAGGAATAGTTTCTAACAAAAATAATGATACATCAGGTGATAGTTCATATTCATCTGACTTATTCCAATAATCAGAAAGGTTTTTAAATATATATGGAGCTACTAATTCAGGGTGGTGTTCAGTGAGGGAGCTATAGTTTGCCTCAGATAAAGATAATAGGTTTTCTACTAGTAAAGCTTCCATTTTTTCATTGTTAATATCGTAACGACCTAACGATTCATATTTGTCAGGAATCCCTTTAATAAGCAATGAAAAAGCCGTGTTATTTATTAAATCATCCTCTAATATCATTTTAATTATTTCAGAAATGCTTTCTTCAAACTTTGAACTTTTGTTTATCTTAAACATAGAGAGACACTGAGCTTTCTTATTAAGCACATCACATAATTGTCTTTTATCATCAGGAAACTGATTATTAAATTCAACCAAATTACCCCAAGTTGCTTCTAATTTTGATTCAACCAATAATAGTTTCCAAAAAATGCTTGGTATATTTGAAAATGACTCAAATACATGGTTTTGCTTCTTGATTATTTTTTCTTTAGTTTCACGACTTATGGATTGGTTGTTAAGTAATTTAATAATAGTTTCTGTACTTTCCTCAACATTATGAGGCAGAGCTAAAAACACTTTTTGAATATAGACTTCAATATTTTCTTCAATGTAACCAATGAAATTATCAAGATTGCTATTATAGATAACGCTCAGATTACTACTCTCTATCTTACCTTGTTGTATATTCAATTTACTCAGTAGCAAGCATATATTTTCAGAAGTAATTTCGTAAAGGGAGTTCTCAAAAATATGACTGAATAATTTCACATCACCAGCACACTCTTCAAGCTCCTCAAATTTAACATTTAAGTCAGTGAGTTTATAATAAACCTGTATTTGTTCTTCTGGCTGGAGATCTAAAATACTTTCAGGGTTAATAGCTAAGTAGTTAGTGAAGGTTCTTTCACTATTCATATATTCATAAATAAACTTTGATTCAACATGTAGCAGTATTAATTTCAATAGGTGATTTTTTTGTGAAGCATTAATTTCACTTGACTCAATGATGGCCGATACATAATTAGGCCATTCCTTCGATAGCAATTGCGTAAACCGCTCAACAGAGCGAGAAGCATCAACGAAGGCAAACAAAATGTCCCACAAGCTCTCAATGTTATTACTAATATTTTGAAGTAGGAGAGTTAGTTTTCCCTTATGATCTTTCTCATGCTCTACCAAATAGTCTAGTAATGAAATATTGAAAATATACTTTTCTTTGAAGTCATTTTCTCTGAGTCTATTTCTAATTATTTCTTCAATATAAGTAAGTTGGAGAGTTAAGCTTGAGGTTCTGAAGTCCCTTACAGCTTTAATGAAACTCATATCATTAAGAGATAAACGCCCATTATAAAAGTGCGATATATGATCTTGGTAATACTCATCTATATACCCATTACGCAGCAAATATCGGAGCAAATTATAAGAGTCTTCATAAGCATACTTATCATTTGAAAACAATGAAAAATCACTACCCTTTTGTAACAATTCATATTGCGATAATTTAACTAGCTCTGATTTTTGCTTGATTAAGCTAGCTTTTTCTTCTTCTAAATTTTCCTGTTTAGCCGTTTTACTACTAAGTATCAAATCCTTACGTTCAAGGTAACTAAAATCAGAATTGACTTCTTTTTCAATATCCTTAAAAGATATATTTAAGGGGCAATTAATCCATTTACCATACTGGACAAACCTAACCTTTATATTTTCAACTGCCTGCAATGAGTTGAAATATTCTTCCTCTTTTAGTTTTGAAAACTCGACAAATTCATTATTAATTTCAATAGAGTACCGCTCTCCATATGCTTTCTCTAAAATTGCATGTATGTAAATATTCTTTAATTCTGATACAGACATACATTGCTGTAATTTAATTTGATTGTATATTAACTCTAATTCATCATTAATGGCTTTAATATTACTGAGTAAGGTTGCAGTGTGAAACTCAATTAATTTATTTCTGTTATTACAGCACTCATACACCAGACCTCTATTCTCATGCAATTTAGAAAAATCTTCAGGATAAAAATTTTTATAAATAATTAGAGCCAGTAATTTTGTAGACTTAAGGTGGTCACTAAATAAGACATCATAATACAAGTTCATTTCATTGACTATATTGTTAAGCAAACGCATATCATCAATATAGATAGAAACTTCTTTCAAGAAGTTTTGGTCTAACCTTTCAATACTCATGTTTGAATATTGGGCATCTGGTAGTCTGTCTTGTAATTTTTCGTAAGAGTTAGAGCAATTGATTATGGGGATAACGGGAATAATGAAATCAAAGAACTTAGCTCTTTCTTTGTGAGCAAACATTTCATCTTTGACCGCATACAAAAACACAACACGTCTATTAATATCTTCCGACTTATTTATTAATGTATTTATCTCTCTTAATTTTACAAATATTTCAGATGAGCCAAATCGATCTAAGTCCTCAAAAACGACCACATCAAAAGTATTACATTGGAAAAAGTATAAAATCTCATCTAAATAGCGATTTAAAATGGAGTTTTCACTTTGCTCTCCTAGCTCAATTTCACCGCTTTTTACATTGACTTTCTTAAAGGGCTTGCGGTTAATATGTCGGTAAGCATCGATAGAATAAAGTATAAGACCAGATAAACTAAAAGTTGTGATAGCCCAACTAGCCAAAGAAGCGATTGCTATAATTTTTGAAAAGAGACCAATAAATAGCGTGATAAAGAATATTATCGTAGTCAAAAGCCAAGTAATGAAAAAATAACTTTTACAGTCTTCAAGTTTGTCCTTTGTTATTTTTTTGAAACGAGATAAAGGTATTTTTTGGCTTGATATTCCATACGTCATTTGTTGTAAAATACTTCTTTCAATAAGAATATCTGAAGTATCTTCTTTCTTCTCGGAAAATGACGCCAATGAAATGTTCATGAAATTATATACGCTTTTTTTATCCCCCTTGTTATTGAAAGAACTGAATCTAAGGAATTTATTTAATTTCTCTTTAAAACTTGGCTGAGGAACTGAGAACATTTTTTCAAAAGAGTTAATAATACTGCTTTTTCCCGAACCGTACGATCCTGTCAATGCAATATTTGTCACATTGTTATTATCTAATGCTATTTTTATTGCTTTAGCATAATGCCCATCACTATCGGCGGTATCTACAGGAGTTAAATCAACGTACTTTTTGCTCATTGCCTTTCCCTAAGCGCTTATCAAAAATGTGTATCTGTACCAAATTCTTTAAATCTCAGAATATTATAGAATCCATCATACTCAACTTTATGAAAAAAAACATCTTAACGAGAGATTTTCGGGATTGCTGGTTTACTGCTAAAAACACCACAAGGAATACGTATTACCTTTTGTAGTGGATTAACAAAATTGGCACATGGTTCGATAAGAAAAAGTATGTCAAATTTCTAGGTTTGAAATCAGCTTCAATTTCCCCTAACTTATTTTGGGGCAGAATCAAGTTACGCCTAATGTTCTGGTTTTGTCACAGAGCCGTCCTTCGGCTCCAACGCATTTCTATCTAAAATGTATTCTAAAAATTAGTTTATATAAACTAAAAAAGCGCCCTAGGCGCTTTTTTAAAATCAACTAACTCAATTTAGTGTGGGCTGCACATCTAAGCCATAGCCAAACATTACAGCTAATACTAATACAACCGATGCTGCGACCATTAGTTTAATCAGTAGTGGTAAACAGAATCTAAACCAATGTCCGTAAGGTACGCCTGCCATGCCTAAAATACCCATAAGTACGGCATTGGTCGGAATGATCATATTGGAAAAGCCATCACCAAATTGATAAGCAAGCACGGCAACTTGTCTTGGTACACCCACTAAATCACCCAGCGGGGCCATGAGTGGCATGGTGACATAAGCCTGCCCTGAACCTGATGGGATAAAAGTATTAAGCAGGGTTTGAATAACCAACATGCCAATTGCTGATATTTCTGCTGATACGTAAGATAGTGGTAACGACATGCCATGAACAAGGCTATGCAGAATTTGACCGTCTTCTAAAATAAGTGCGATACCGCGTGCTACACCAATTAACACTGCGGTTGTAACAAGATCAGACACGCCCTCTATAAATTTGTTTGCTGCTTCATCAGCAGAGAGTTTGCCTAAAATGGCGACAACCACACCCCAAGCAATAAAAACACCGCCTAGTTCGTATAAGTACCAGCCCTTAGTTGCGATGCCCCATACTGCAATTGCAAGGGTAATAATAAAGCTGCCTAAAATAAGTTTATGGCGCAGGGCAAGTGCTGGGTAACTGGTGGCTGTTTGATTTTCAAGTGGGCAAGGTACGCCAATCATCATTGATTTAGATGGATCGTTCGCTACCTTTTTGGTGTATTGCCAAACATGATGAAAACCAATGAGTACAAATGGAATAAATATAGCTAAACGTAACCACAGCCCAGAGTACACAGGGATACCTGCAATTTGCTGTGCGATTAATACGGTAAATGGGTTAAATGCCGATACCCCATAACCAATACCATAACCTGCGACTATCATACCTACAGCGGTCATTGCGTCTAGCCGCATTGCTTTACAAAGCGCGACGAGAATAATAACAAAGGGAATGTATTCACCAGCGGTACCAATACTGCTTGATGCTAAGGCAAAGCAAAATACCACCATAAAGATTAATCGTTGCGGCTTTTTACCGTGGCGCTCTAAAAGCCTACCAATAAGTGCATCGACTGTACCTGTGGCACGTGCAACAGCTAATACGCCGCCAACAATTAACACAAAGAAAATAACATCTTGAGCAGCAGCAAACGCGCGGGGGATGGCTTGTAATAAATCCCAGGGGGTTAAGTAATGGCGTTCTTCAACTGTTTGATAGGTGCCAGCAACGACCATTTCGCGACCAGATTCACTGAGTGTTGTGGTGAAAAAACCTTGTGGTACTAGCCAAGTAGCAATAAGTGCAATGACCATCATACTTAGCAGTAAGATAAGTGTATGCGGGACTTTAAAACGTAAACCCATTTATTCTCCGTAATTATGTGTGGTATTTAGGTTAAATTCTTAAAATCATAACATAATAAAAGCGGTTAGGTTGTCTCTAAAATGTTCACACTGTTAAAGAATGTAATAATTCAGATACAAAAAAAGGCCAGAACACTGGCCTTTTAAAAGTTATTTTAATTTTATTTAGTCAAACCAAATGGGTCATCGATGCTATGAGCGGGCTCGGTAAACCAACGCGGGCCTTCGTCTGTCATATAAAAGTGATCTTCTAGGCGAATACCAAACTCATCCGGTATTACAAGCATAGGCTCATTACTAAAACACATGCCTGCAGCGAGTGGGGTAGGGTTACCACCGACCAGGTATGGCCATTCATGAATGTCTAAACCAATGCCATGGCCGGTTCTATGTGGACAGCCAGGTGTTTGATACTCTGGCCCCATGCCATTTTCGGCTAGGTACTGTCTTGCTGCATCATCTACTTTGCCACATGGTTCACCAATTTTTGCGGCAGCAAAAGCGGCAAGTTGGGCATTTTTCTCGTGTTGCCAAAACATACGTTGACGTTCGTTGGCTTCACCAAATACATACGTACGGGTAATGTCAGAGAGGTAATCATGTATTTTACAGCCAGTATCAATCAGTACCACATCACCTTTTTTGAGGGTTTGCGGATTTTTAACGCCATGCGGGAAAGATGACGCAACACCAAACAGCACAATACAAAAATAGTTATCTGGTGCACCGACCTTTTGGTGGGCTTTTTTAATAAAGGCTTCGACTTCTGTGGTGGTAATGCCTTCATAAAGCATACTTGCCGTTGCTTTGTGTACTTCTAAAGTCATATCCATAGCACGCTGCATTAAGGCAAGTTCATTAGCCGATTTATGCATGCGGCAGTGAGCTGTTACGCACTGTGCGTTAACAATGGTGTAATCGCTGTTCGCTTTATTAATGCCATCGTAGATGAAAAACTGTGCGCTTTCATCAATACCAAGGGTGCCGTCTTTGCTAATACCCATTTCTGAAAGTACATCAACACACAACTGGTATGGGTTTTCGTGCTCTTGCCAGCCACGAATTGGGCCATCAATCACCATGAAATCGTTTAAGCTGCCGATTTCAAAAAACGGCGCTATGTATTGCACATCACCTTTAGCCGGTAAAATAGCACCCACTAAGCGCTCACTTGCGTACCAACGCATACCCGTAAAGTAGGCTAGGTTAGTACCTGCATTTAAATAAATTGCATCAATATTATTTGCTTGCATATACGCTTGTGCTTTTGCGATACGCGCATGAAATTCGTCATTTTGAATAGGGGTTAAATCTGTTGTCATATCTGACAAAGAGTCAAGCGCCTGCTCTGGCGTTTGAGTGCCAATACCGTATGTTGTCATCGTGTACTCCTTGGTTTTTTGTGCATTGTGGCTTGAGTAAACACTTGATGCAAACTCACTGCGACTAATCGCATAATATTCTTATTTATGGTTATTACTGTTAGCATGCGCAAAAAATAAGGAGCGACAATGCAAGTTAATTACTTAAAAAGACAAGCTGAATTTAAAGCCTTGCTAGCACAACACGATTACAGCGCCATGTTAGTTCTAGGTCATGAAAATATTCGTTACTTAAGTGGCTTTAGTGGTAATGCTGCTTATGCATTAATCACTCAAAATGATTGTGTGCTGATCACAGATTATCGTTACCATCAACGTGCAATCGCAGAAACAACGGGTTTTGAAGTTGTTTGTCGAGACAGAGACAACGAAACCCTTGGTCATTGTATTAATAGGCACCTTAAACCAAACAGTCATGTCGCATTTGATGCAAGTTATGTGACAGTAGCGATTTGGCAAGGTGTAGCAGATGAGCTTAACAGCCACACTCTAACAGCTGTAAACGGTTTAATAGAAAAACTAAGGCGCGTTAAAGATAGCTGGGAAGTTGCGCAAATCAAAGCGGCCGCAGCCATCGCTGATGAAGCGTTAGCACAAACGTTACCTTATTTTAAACCAGGTGTGACTGAGCGAGACTTGGCCTTAGAGCTTGAATTTAGAATGCAAAAGCTAGGTTCAGAAGGAATGTCGTTTGCAACCATTATGCTGTTTGCTGAGCGCTCAGCCTTGCCCCACGGTAATCCATCAGATCAGGTTTTAAAGCAAGGAGACTTTGTAACGCTTGATTTTGGCGCGGTTGTGAATGGCTATCGCTCGGATATGACACGCAGTTACATTATTGGCGAAGCATCAGAAAAACAAACCTGTATTTATAACACGGTGCTTGATGCACAAAATGCGGCACTTGAAATGGTTAAACCAGGCATTAATTGTTTAGATTTAAATGCTATATCAAACAAGGTGATTGCTGATGCAGGCTTTGGCGAATATGCGGGTAAAGGCCTTGGTCATGGTTTAGGGCTATTTTTACATGAAGTGCCATTTATCAACACGCTGACAGACTACAAGCTTGAGGTTGGCAATGTGATCACCATTGAGCCTGGCATTTATATACCAGGCTACGGCGGTGTGCGCTTAGAAGATGACATCGTTGTTACTGAAACGGGCTTTGATGTGCTGACGCATGCGCCTAAGCCATTTATAATCTAGTGCTTACTTTTTAGCATAAGCTAAGCGGGCTAAACGTTCAGTTACATGGTAACTATCGAGCCCGCTTACAGCGACAGTATCGATAGCTTCAATATCAATAAAGCCGTCTTCAGCTAGGCAATTTTCATCTAAGTGTACATCCGTTATTTCACCTATAATCAATTCAGTACCGTTAATAGCTAGGTGGTGATGTTCTTTTAAGGTAACAGCATATTTTAACCGACTGTTTGCAACAAAAGGCGCTAAAAAATCATTCAAATACTGTGTTTCTAGCCCTGTAGCATCAAACTCAGATTCTTCTTTATCATAACGTGCAGATGTTTGGTGTGCTTGATGATAAATATCTTTATTAACCTGATTAATGGTGTAACAACCTGTTGAAAGAATATTTTCAAGGGTGTGTCTCGGTACAGAGTGAGGGCGAATTATCATACCCACTAGCGGAGGATGCGCACCTAAATGGAATACTGAGCTGACGATAGCGAGGTTTGTTTGATTATGGCAATCTTGAGTACCTATCAAATTAGCGCTTTTGAACCCTGATAAACTATTAATTAAATGAGCGCGATAACGGTTATCAAGGTTTGCAATTGCTTGTTTTGTTAAATGCATGAAGTTCCTTATTACCAATCTATGGGTTGTCCCTGCCAATCAAAATAAGCAGGGTTGTCAAAATTAGCTAAAAAGCGAGTGTCTGAAAGAAATTTAAATAACTGTTCTGATACAAACGAAGGGGTAAAGAGCTTTCCATCAGGCACGTTTCCCTGAAAAGGCTTTGATAATGGTGTATCCGTTGTGCCTGGATGGAAAAGCACACAACGATTTTGTTTGTAACGACGGCTAAGCTCAATTGCTGCTGATTTAAATAACATATTTAATGCGGCCTTTGATGCTCTGTAACTATACCAACCCCCTAAATTATTATCATTAATACTGCCTACACGGGCACTCAGTGCACAGATAACGCTTTTAGTTTTGGTATCTAATAATCTAGAAAAGGCCGTTACGCAGCGAATTGGCAGTAGCGCGTTTGTTTGCATACTATTAATAAAATGCGTGTCAGAAATTTGTTCAAGTTTACGTTCTGGTTGGTTGTTTAGATCATGCAAAATCCCATTAAAAATAACTAACTCACTCAAAGGGAGCTGTCGTTCTGTGAGTGTTTTTGCTATCGCCGATAAACTTGCTTCGCTGTAATCTGTTTCAAAATGAAGGTGTTTATTGCTGTGCTTTATAGGTGGGTTGTCAGCAGCGAACTGAGGTTGTCGACTAATTGTCACTATTAGACATGACGATAAATGCTCATTGAGTGTTGTGAAATAGGCATTTGCAATCTCACTACTTGCTCCACAAAGAATATATAGTTGCATTTTTGACCTGTTTTAAAAATTTTTGAAAAAAATTTCGTCCAAACTATCACCCACTAATAAAGTGACAGCAGCTCCTTTTCTTATAGAGCAAAGCTAAAGCGCAGAATAAGTGAAGGGTAAAAAGTTGACCACGCGCACATCAAGGATGCCTTAACACATGGGGATTTTACCACTTTAATTGGTAAGTCCATTTTACCAATTAGCTGTATCGCAAAATACAACACTTAACCAAACTGCGTATTTATTACACTTTTATGTTGAGATATTGGTTATTCTTTTTTACGAGTTTGTTAGAAAATTCGATCTATTAAATTAACGCTGACAATGATATTAATAAAAAGGATCAGTATTTAGCGGCATTTTTGCAAGCTTAAATACTGTGCAGTAAGTACTTTCAACTTAGTTAAAGAAAGGAGTATGAGAATGAGTGAACAATACGCTGCACTTCGCGGTAATGTTAGTATGCTTGGACAAATGCTGGGTCAAACTATTAAAGATGCTCAGGGTCAAGCCATTTTAGATAAGGTAGAAGAGATTCGCGCTTTATCTAAATCGTCACGTAGTGGTAACGAAGCTGATAGGCAAGCACTTATCGATGTACTACACGCTCTCACAGATGAAGAACTATTACCGGTTGCACGCTCATTTAATCATTTTTTGAATCTTGCTAATGTTGCTGAACAATTTCATACAGTATCGCGCTTTAATGATGTTGGTTTTTGCCAACTAAACCCTCTCACTCAAACATTAAAAGCGTTAGCATCAGCGGCAAAACAAGGGCAGGTTGACCCTAATAACCTTGCGCAAACTCTCTCAAAACTCCACATAAACCTTGTACTGACAGCTCACCCAACAGAAGTGACACGTCGTACTATGATCAATAAACACGTTGAATTAAGTGATTGCTTAGCCTCGCTTGAGCGCAAAGATAATTTACCAACCGAACGTGATGAGCTTTTAAATCGCATAGAGCAGCTAATAAGCCAAGCATGGCATACCGATGATATTCGTCGCTCACGGCCAACGCCAATTGATGAAGCTAAATGGGGTTTCGCAGTCATTGAAAATAGCCTTTGGCATGCTGTGCCGCGTTTTTTACGCGAGTTTAGCCAAGATGTTAAATCTCAACTAAATCTAGAGCTACCTATTGATTATAGCCCCATTGAGTTTACTTCTTGGATGGGCGGTGACCGTGATGGTAACCCATTTGTAACCGCCGAAGTGACTCAGCAAGTGCTTGATCACGGCCGCTGGATGGCGCTTGATTTATATTCCCGTGACATTGAAACACTCAGTAATGAGCTATCCATGTCAGAAGCTAGTGATGAGCTAATAGCCCTTGCAGGGCAAGAATTTGAACCTTACCGTGCTGTTCTTAAAAAGTTAAGAAATCAAATTGTTGAAACGGTTGCCCACTTGGGGGCAAAGATCAAACAAAAGCGCACTGATGCGCAAGACTTGATCACTGACATAGCACAAATTAAGCAACCGATAGATGTCTGTTATCGCTCATTGCTTAAAAACAACATGAAAGTTGTTGCCGATGGTCTGCTATTAGATGTTTTACGCCGTGTAAATAGCTTTGGCCTGCGACTCGCTAAGCTTGATGTTCGCCAAGATTCATCTCGTCATAGTGATGTGATTTCTGAATTAACACGTTATTTAGGTTTAGGTGATTATCATCAGTGGCAAGAAGATGACAAACAAGCGTTCTTACTTGCAGAGCTAAATTCTCGCAGGCCGCTCATTCCAAAACATTGGCAACCAAGTCCTGAAGTGAAAGAAGTTCTTGATACCTTTGATGTTATTGCAGCTCAGGACTCACAGACATTTGGTCTTTATATAATCTCAATGGCACGAACGGCATCCGATGTCTTAGCCGTACAACTCTTGCTTAAAGAGAGCGGCTGTACGTTTAATTTGCCTGTTGCCCCACTTTTTGAAACGCTTGATGACTTAAATGCAGGTAAAGATGTAATTGAATGCCTGCTAGATAACACGTGGTATCGTGGTCATATTAAAAATCAGCAAAATGTCATGATAGGTTATTCTGACTCAGCAAAAGATGCGGGTATGATGGCCGCAGGCTGGGCACAATATGAAGCAATGGATAAGCTCGTTCAATTAGCAGAGCAACGCGGTATTGAGCTTGTTTTATTTCATGGTCGTGGTGGTACTGTTGGCCGTGGTGGTGCACCTGCTGCACAAGCATTGCGTTCACAACCTCCAGGTTCTTTAAAAGGGGGGTTGCGGGTAACTGAGCAAGGGGAGATGATCCGCTTTAAGTTTGGTTTACCAGCTGTTGCACTACAAAGCTTAAACATTTATGCCGGTGCAGTGCTTGAAAGTAACTTATTGCCACCACCAGAGCCTAAAAGCGAGTGGCGTGATGTTATGAAGCTTATCAGTAATGAGTCATGTGAGCATTACCGTGCAGTTGTCCGCCATGATGAAAACTTTGTACCTTACTTTAGAATGGCAACCCCAGAGCAGGAGCTATCGAAATTGCCGCTTGGCTCACGTCCTGCGAAGCGAAATCCTAATGGTGGCGTGGAAAGCTTACGTGCAATTCCGTGGATATTTGCTTGGAGTCAAAACCGCTTGATGCTGCCTGCATGGCTTGGGGCATTAACAGGGCTTAAGGCTGCGCTTGATAAGTATGGGATTGAAACACTCCACGAAATGAGCTTACAGTGGCCTTTCTTCCGTGCTCGTTTAGAGATGCTTGAAATGGTATTCAGTAAAGCTGATAGTTGGCTGAGTGCGCATTACGACGATGCATTAGTCACTGAGCAATATCGACCTCTTGGCATAAAACTGCGCCAAGAGTTAAGCGAAGCGATTGAACTTGTACAGTCACTCAGCCCACAAAAAAGCTTACTGGCAGATCAACCTTGGATTAAAGAGTCAATTGCGCTTCGTAATCCGTATACCGATCCGCTTAACTTATTACAAGTTGAGTTGTTGCGCCGCTCACGACAAGCTGATGAAAGCTCTGAGGGTGATATCGACAATGCCTTGATGATCACCATGACTGGCATCGCTGCGGGTATGCGTAATACTGGCTAATCAAATGCCTCTTGATTGTTTGTAACTAAACGAACATCTAGAGGCAGAGTAATAATAAACCGTGCGCCGTGTTTACATGACTCGGCGCATATCTCACCTTTTAAGTTATATTGAACAGCGTTGAATACCACATTCAAGCCTAAACCTAAGTGTTGCTCACCTAAGTTTGTGGTGTAAAAAGGTGTAAAAATCTCTGACAAAATTTCATCTTTAATGCCCATACCATTATCTTGATAGATAATATCGACGTAGTCTCCATGCTCAACAAGATGCATATTAACACTGCCGTTGTCTTGGTTTTTAAAGCCATGTTCATAACTATTTATTACCAAAGTTTTAAGTACGTCTGTAATGATAGAGGGGTGCGAAACAATGGATACTTTGCTACCTGTAACAGTGTATGAGATTTGCTTACCTAAATAATTGTCTAAAAAGGAGAGTTGTTGCTTCAAATAATCAGGCAATGAAATTTCAACGGGTGGTTTATCAAGAGCAATCGACACATTGAGTGCTTTAAACTCTTCGACGATACTTGCTAGACGATTGATATTACTTATGACCAATTCTTTCGCACTGGCTGTGTTAGTAATGAATTGATGAAAACACTTGCTGGTCAGCTGCTGAGCTTTGAACTTTTCTGAGATTGATAATAAATATTCATCTATTAAAGAACTGGCAGTGACAATTGTGCCGATAGGCGTGTTTAATTGGTGCGCCATACCTGAAACCAACGCTGTCAGAGACGCTATTTTTTCAATTTCGATTAAGTGCTTTTGGGTATCATGAAGTTGTTTGAGTGCATTGGCTAGCTTTTTATTTTTATTATCAATACTATGAATTGCAGCAAAAGAGCCAAATAAGATAACAATAAGGCATATCGATATAGCGATTGTCAGCTCTTTAAACGCTTTTGCTTTAGTTGCCTTGATTTGCTCCGCTTTGGTAAGTTCTGAAATTCTTACCTCTTTGGCTGCTAAGTCAGCTTCGGCGAGTGCTTTAGCAATATTTACACTGGCTTGGCGTGTTAATACGGCAGTATTAATTTCATTATATTGTTTGTAACTAGATAACGCGTTTTCCAAGTTGCCTTGTTTTTCATACAACTGAGAAGAAAACTTAGTAATATCTAATTCGGTTTTGAAATCGACATACTTATAGTTTTTTGAGCTCACTGATGTAAGTAATTCAATGGCCTTTTCCGTATTATTTTGAACGTTATAGGTGGCAGCTAAACACAAAATAGCATCCATGTATTCGTTATCGATTTTTTCTCTATTAATTAACTCGATAGCCTGAATAAGTATGGCCTCGGACTCAGATAATCGATTAGTTAAGCGAAGCACTTTTCCTTTTAGCACTAAACTTGTAGCTAAATGATTTGTAAAATTGTGTCGCTTTTGCAGGGTAATGGCTTGATCTAATATATTTAGCGCTTCAGAATAGTTTTTAAGGCCTATGAGAGAGGCTGCTATATTATTTGTCGCAAACGATTGATTGAGGTGTTGATTGTTGGCTTGCGCATAGTGCTTATAATTCTCAAAGGTTGTTAATGCTTCATCGAAACGTTCTAATTTTAAGTAGATGCTAGCAATGTTGTTTTCTGTTTGATAAACAAGGCGTTCATCCCTAGATTTAGCAAATGGCATAGCATCTCGATAGTAACTCAATGCCTCGTTGTATAATCCTAAACGTGCATAAATGCCACCGGATATATTGAAATAACCATACATTAAGCTCTTTTCATCAGAATGAGAAACCATACTTTTATATTCAACGATTGTCTCCATTGCCTGCTCTAATTCGTCATTTTCGAGCAGAAACCAAGCTTTGTAGTTGGTTACCATAATACTTTGTTCGAGCGTAAAGGCTTTATTAGCCAGCAGAAAATAGACTCGTTCAAGACCCTCTGATGGAGAGCGAGCATAGGCTTGGCGGATAGATTCCCGTAATTGAAGAAACTCTTCTTTAGACACTGTCTTTGCTTGAACCGTACTTAAGTTACCAATGAAAAGTAAGCAAATAAAAAATAAGATCCAAGCTCTCATTACACATTAATCCGTTTAATTATAAAAACCAAAGCAACAAGCGAGGGGGGTTGATGCACAGCCTAAGTTGAGGTGAGTACTTTAAATTGTATTTAGACTGAGCGTTATCTGAAAAAGCTTATTCTTATCTGGGAAAATCCTTAGTTGCAATAAAAGTAAGTTAACTGTTAAAAGCCGTTACAAATGGCCTAACACTAGGTAGCTCTAAAGTATGGTTTTTGTTTCTGGTCAGACCTATTTAGGGTTAGGCTATTGACTCGTTAAAAGATAACACTAGAATGGCTCGGCTTTTGCCCCCATTGCTTAAGCCTTTTATAGTTTTTTTCCCGAGTTAGTTTATGTCGAACGTGTCTACTTGTATCACTTATGATACAACAACGTCATTGGTAATGATGACGTTAAGAGGGACTGCAAGTGCACAGGATGTGATTAATTTTTACCAGATAGCTCATCAATACTCATTATTATATGGGTCAGATAAAATCTTAGTTGATGTGTCAGAGTTAACCCATAATTTTGCTCCTGCTGAGTTATTCAATATTATGCCAGTGATTGCTCATTCATTAAAAAAAGCCTGTGTAGCAATCGTAGTTAGTTTTGATGGTTTTATGCATGATTTGTTTGTTCAAAAAGCGAAACGTTATAACCTACATGCCGAAAACTTTGAATGTTTTCAAAAGGCTAAAACTTGGCTGGTCGCGCAATAAATTAACTTTAATGACTGAGATATGAGGCTTGTTTTAGTTTTAGAATGACAATGAAAACCTAGTATTTCATGATGTAAACTTTTACACTGTATAGCCAATTAATAAATATAATTTGTTATGACATCAAGTAATAGAGAACATAGTCAAACAGAGCAAACGCAAGCGGTATTTAGCTTTACCGAACAACAACAAGATACACTTTTTACTGAACTTAAAACGAAGCGCGGTATTTTATCTCACAGTGACATATTGCAGCTTTGCAATGAGCACCAAGTTAGCGAATTAGAGCTTTTAAAAGCATGCGTGCCAGTCGCTAGCCTATTTTCTGTTGCACCTATCTCTAAATTTTATGTAGGCGCAGTAGCCCTTGGAATAACAGAACAAGGTGACAGGCAATTTTATTTTGGTGCAAACGTCGAGTTCTCACATCAAGCGCTCAGCTTGGTTGTTCACGCAGAACAATCGGCGATAAATAATGCTTGGTTAAATGGTGCGTCACGTATAGTAAAAATAGCGATAAGTGACGCTCCATGCGGCTATTGTCGTCAGTTTATGAATGAGTTAAACACCGCAGACTCCCTTGACATTCATCTTCCAGAGCGTGATTTTACCCTACGCGAACTACTCCCTAATGCATTTGGCCCAAAAGATTTAGGTAACAAAGTAAGCTTATTATCTAGCGCGAGCCAAGCGGTTAACTTTATTGATGTAGATAACATTGACCAAAAATTAGTTATGACAGCATCAAATTCTTATGTGCCTTATACAAGCAATTACAGTGCTGTGAAGATCGCTACCTATGAACATGGAGATTTTTATGGTGGGTATGCGGAGAATGCAGCATATAGTCCAAGCCTGTCACCTTTGCAAAGTGCATTAAGCCAACTGTATCTGGCTGGAGTCGCGTTTACTGGTGAAAATGTGGAATCGATTAGTTTGCTCGAAACACAAGGTGCAGAGAACCAATTAGAGGTGACGAAAAGCGTGCTGGCAAGTTTTGACTTCTCACCAGCATTTGAACATATTACTGTTGCTTTATCCGAGTAATTGTTTTGCAGCTTCAATAACTACGGCGACTGATTTTCTTTCAATCTCGCCGTGGTCTACATTAGGAATTTCCTGTTTAGTGCGGTTAACAAGCACCCCAGCTACACAAGCCGCACGTAACCCTAAAGCAGCGCACATAGTGAATAAGGTCGCTGATTCCATTTCATAGTTCATTACCCCCAGCTTTTGCCATTCTTCACAACTACCTTGAAAAGCGCGAGGCACATAACCCGAATGGGTATCATAGCGTTCTTGCCCCGGGTAAAAGGTGTCACTAGACGCAGTTATGCCAATGTGGAATTGAATACCTAACTCATTACAGGCATTGACCATTGCTTGTGTGGCAAAAAAGTCGGATGCAGCGGGGTAGCTAAGAGGAGCAAAATGCTGGCTTGCTCCATCCAAGCGAACTGACGCTTGGCTAATTAAAATATCACCTTCATTGATATGCGGTTGAATAGCGCCAGTCGTACCAATTCGTAAAAAGGTATTAATACCAAGTTGTGCGAGTTCTTCAACGGCTATTGATGTAGATGGACCACCAATACCAGTAGAACAAACAACTATATTGTGACCATTTAAGACACCACGGTAGACATGAAATTCACGGGTTTTTGCAAGACATTCAGGATCATCTAAAAGAGAAGAAATACGTGCAGAACGATCTGGATCCCCAGGCACAATTGCAAGAGTTGCACCTTTTAAGTCGTCACGTGTTAGTCCTAAGTGAAATACCTTTTCCATTTTTGAACCTTATTTTTAGCTAAAGCGTAATACTTTATATATCTGCTGTGAATGTACAGGACAGATGTCCTGCAATGCGATTGTTGCAAGAATCGAGCAGATAACCTAAACCTTAATAGATAATGATAAATGAGGATATACTATGCCTGCTTCATCTTCTATGAGTAAACATCAACAATTTGCTCGTTGTTTACAAAGCACTCAAATTTCTACGATGGCCCCCTTTCACTGGTTGGCGTTGGCGTTTAAAGACATCGCAAATGCACCGATACTCAGTTTAGTCTATGGGTTAGTTTTTACCCTGATACCTGCTGCGATTATGTTTTTTGTATACAGGTTCGACACGCATTTGGTTATTTTACCTGCCGTGGTTGGTTTTGCATTAGTGGGGCCTGCATTTGCTGCTGGGCTGTATGACGTTGCGTGGGAGCTAGAAAAAGGCCATAAACCGACACTACTACACAGCGTAAAGTCGATGTTTAGGAACCCTGCTGGGGAGTGGGGGTTTGCCGTTTTACTCATGGTGATCATGATAGTGTGGATGCGATTGGCAGCGCTTATTCATGCTTTATACCCTAATGTGGTTAATCCAAGCTTTGAACAGTTATCAGCTTTTTTAACATTGGGTAGTATTGTCGGTGGAATACTCCTAGTCACTGTTTTCGCCATTTCAGCATTCGCGCCTCAAATAATGATGGAGCGTCGGGTAGATATCATGACTGCAGTTATTTCCTCTATTAGTGCAGTAAAAAATAACGTGGGCGCCATGATTGTCTGGGCTGCATTAATTTTGTGTTTAGTGTTCGTTGGTTTTATAACGGGCACGGCTGGTTTTATTGTAATCATGCCACTACTTAGTTATGCAAGCTGGCACGCCTACATTGCCGTCATCAAAACCAAAAAGCCGAGAGGCTACGAATAATGAGTATTCACTCTGATTGAATATTAATTTAACGCAGCAACTTGACAGGTTGCTGCAAAGTTTGACTTTAAAATTCCCCATGTTATATCTGCCAAAAGCAAGGTGCTTATGCTCGAGATAAGTCACCAAAATCCTTCTGTTTTGAAAAAGAACTTCAATTATATCAATTGTTTGTTTTTTCAAGTTTTATTATCTTTTACCTTTGATTGAGTTGAACATAGTTAAAAGTAAAGGAGAGTGTAATTTTTTAAATTACGCATGAATATGCAGATACTTACCAGCGGAGTGAAAATGAGTAACACACAAAAAGCGTTCCATGAAAAATTAAGCCAGTGCTTATGCCCACCAGGTGATGGTGTTTTTACAGTTAATACGGCAAAGGAACGAAAAGATGCATTACGTACCAAGCTTTATGGGCAAACTGATAACGTTGATGTGCTTTGGAAAGAGTCACTTGAAACACTGGCTGATTCTGAGCACAAAGCCGTTATTTTGGGTATTAGCTCTGATTGTGGTGGTGGTATTTTACGAGGCGCTAACTGGGGCCCGTTATTTTTACGTTCAACCTTAATCGATCAACAGCCACAAGCACGTGCTTTTGATCTTGGTGATGTACGTGTTATCCCTCATTTACTGCACGATAAATATTTAAACGATGCGACAATCACTAACTGTCAAAAGGCGCTATACGCAGACGAAAACAGTGAATACCACGTATCACCTTTGTCGATTACAGAAGATGTGTGTGATGGTTTTTACGCTAACTACCCAGACAAAGGAATTTTCGGTATTGGCGGTGACCATTCAATCAGTTACCCATTAACAAAAGCATATTTAAAGGCAAAACGTGATGCAGGCAAGCGCACGGCAATTATTCACTTTGATGCACATACTGACTTATTAGTTGAACGCTTAGGTATTGATTTATGTTTTGGCTCATGGTGTACGCATATTCTTGAGTATTTACCTTCACCGCGTAATTTAATTCAGTTTGGTATTCGTTCGAGTGGTAAACCTAAAGAGCATTGGGAATCAACGTTTGGTGTTAAACAGCATTGGGCTCATGAAATCTTAGAACGTGGCGCGCAAGCTGTCGCAGAGGAAGTAATTGCACAACTTAAAGCCGATAATATTGATGAGCTGTATGTTAGCTTTGATATTGACGCATTAGATGAAAGCTTTGCATCAGCGACCGGCACGCCAGAAGCGGGTGGATTAACGCCGCAGCATGCACTTGATATCTTAGTTGCTATTGCTGATGAGTTTCCGATAACGGGGGCGGATATGATGGAAATAGCGCCATTCACAGATAGCTCTTTAATTGGCCAAACAAGTTCTGAGACAACGCTTCGTGAAGGGGCAAAGATCTCAGCTTTCTTAATTAACGCCATAAATAAGTAACTGGTTTAGGTGAAAGGCTTACTTTGGCCTTTCACCTATCATTGGGTACTTTAAATTTTATTTCCAAATCTTACACTTCAGACTATATTTATATAAAAAATAATTATAACTTTTTGGTATAGTCTATTTATGCTCAAACCTATTATTCTATCACTTGCTTTGCTGTTGCAACCTTGCTTTGCAGCAATCACCGTTGTGACAGAAAATCTTCCTAGTTTTCAATATCAGAATGCGCAAGGTGTTCTTGTAGGTACTGTGGTCGAAGAAGTAACTACCGCTTTAAAGAAAAGTGGTGTTGAGTATACCTTATCAGTAAATGCATGGCCCATATCATATAATGCCGCATTACGAGATGAAAAAACGTGTATATTCTCCATTGCTAGATTACCAAGTAGAGAGGATAAGTTTAGCTGGATTGCAAAGCTAGGTAATTTCACCGCTTCTTTTTATAGTTTTAAGTCGCAACAGGTTCAAATTGAAAACCTAGAGCAAGCAAAAAAATATCGAATAGCCGTCTTAAAAGACAACTACAGCCACGTATATTTGTCTGAACATGGTTTTAATGAACAAAATCAGCTGATTTTGCTAGATAGCTTTGAGAACATTTATGATGTTCTCAAAAGCCGCCGCTCTAGCATTGATATGGTTGTACTTAGCGATGAACAATTTAATTATGAGCTTAAAAAAGATAAAACCCTCTCATTGCTAAAAGCTATTTATAAAATTCCTGCCGATTATCAAGATTTGTACTTTGCTTGTAATAAAAATCTTGAGAGCACCACCTTAGAAAAATTAACTCACGCCTTTTCATCGAACCAAGCAAAATAGGCTTGTTGATTATAGTAAACTAGCTATAATCAGCTGCTTTTTGAACAATTTTGCTAACCCAAATAACCGATTTTCTAGTGTTAAACATTTTAAATGTAGGCCAGTTTAATCAGGTTACTCAGCGCCAAAACGTGCGAAAAGTATTATGCATTGAAAAGTTCAATGCGCCTGTTTTTTTAGGAGTTTTAAAATGAGTGATCTGCTCGTTATTGTTTTCTTAATTTTCATAAGTGCATTATTTGCGATGAGCGAAATTGCCATTGCAGCTTCACGGAAAATTAAATTACGAGTCATGGTTGATGAAGGGAATAACAAAGCCCAAGCGGTTCTCGCTTTACAGGAAAACCCAGGGGCATTTTTTGCAATGATTCAAATTTCTTTGAACGCGATTGCAATTCTTGGTGGTATTGTCGGTGAGCAGGCATTGTCACCTTATATTGAGCAAATCCTTGTGATGATTTACCAAGGTCCTTTGCTTAGTCAAATTAGTTTTTTGATTTCGTTTTTAAGTATTACTTCTTTATTTATTTTATTTGCTGATTTATTACCAAAACGTTTAGCGATGATCATGCCTGAAGCTGTCGCTGTCAGAGTCGTGTCAATTATGCGTTGGGTCACATTTGCTTTAACGCCGTTTGTTATGTTTTTTAATGGTACAACGAATGCGATTTTGCGTGCCTTTAAGGTGCCTGCTGAACGTGAGGATATTGTTACTACCGAAGATATTGTTGCGATGATGGAAGCGGGTGCTGAATATGGCAGTCTTCAGCAACAAGAATATCAATTGATTGGTAATGTGTTTGATTTAGAAGCGCGCTTTTTATCCAGTGTGATGACACCAAGGGATCAGATTGTTTATTTTGATGTTAGGGCAGATGCACAAGAGGTGGCAACAAAAATTATTGAGCATCCACATAATCACTTTTTAGTCTGTGACGGTAGTTTAGATAAATTAATTGGCTCTGTTGAGTCCAAAGATATCCTTCGTAAAGTGCTCAAAGGGCAAAACGCTGAAATTGACAGCGAACTTATTACCCGTGATGTCTTCTACTTACCAGAAACCTTGAGCCTTTCAGAAGCACTTAATACCTTTAAAAAAGCAGCAGAACCATTTGCGGTTGTAGTAAATGAGTATGCGTTAATGGTGGGGATTGTCACTGTTAAAGATTTAATGAGAGGGTTTATGGGCGACTTGATCACTCACCAAGGTGAAGAGTTGATTATTAAACGTGATAATTCCTCTTGGCTGGTGGATGGCCTTACACCCGTAGTTGAACTCGCTAAGGTTCTTGAGATTGAAGAGTTTCCTGAGCAATCTCATTATGAAACCGTCGCAGGATTTTTGATTTACACTATGAAACGTTTACCTAAGCGGGCAGAGTTTATCAATTTTGCCGGATACAAGTTTGAGATAGTTGACGTCGAAGGTGTGAAAATCGAACAGTTAATTGTTTCTCGAGTGACTGAAAGTGAAGGCGCGTAAGCGCCTTCGTCATTATTTTAAGTGCAATGAAAAATCTGTATACTGCGGCTTAGCTCCTTTAATACTAAAAGATTTTTTATGTTTCTTTTTAAAACCTTATCTCGTATTTTTCTGACTACATTCATAGCTTGTTTATCGATTTCAAGTTTTGCACAATCATCAAAAAATCAAACCTTAGTAATGGTTGGTGGTGCCCTTAACGTATGCAGTAGTGTCAATGCTCATCACTGTACCAATCAAAACGAGCTACAAGGTAAACAAGCTGCTCAATTTAAGATCACAGAGCGTGCTTTAACAGAATTAAAAAACGCATGGCCGAGTGCTAACGAATCACACCGTAAACGAGTAATACAGGTACTCAGCAAGTTGGCTAAAAGTCATTCAGAGTCAGTGACTAAGTCAGCTTTGTTATGGACGTGGCGTGATATTGACAATGAAAGCTTGAGTGAGCTTGATAGCCATGAGTTTAATTTTATATTGGATATGCTCGAAGTCGCTGTTCTCGATTCTAATGGGAATAGACTAAAAGAGCAGGTTTTTAATGATCTTAACCTAGAAAAGGCGAACTCAGATATTGTTGATTTTGTTGGAGCAAGTATAAAAGTCTCAAGCCAAACACCTAAAGTGCTTGTTGTTACAGCATCAAGTCGTGACCCATATGCTGCAGCAGATTTTTACCAGTCGCTTTTTGAAAATAAGGGAATTAAAACAGAGTGGCTTGCTTTAACACCAGCCTCAGCGTTTGCTATGACACATAATCAATGCGCTGAGTTAAAAAATATACGTCAAGCAAAAATGCATGTTTATAATCGTGAACAAGTCTACACAGATAGGGTGTTAGCTGAACAAGCTTTGTGTGATGCTGGCATTAAAACTGTACGGGAAAAAATTCAGTCGGCAACGGCGGTGATCTTTAACGATGAACAGCAAACAAACCTGCAACAAGTTTTGTTCGATAACAACGGCAAGAAACTACCTTGGTTTGATGATTTGCAATCTCGTCCAGTGATTATGTCAACTGGAGTAAGTAGTTTATTACAAGCAGGTGGTCAGAATGCATTCGGTTCTGTGCCTAGCATAATTAGTGGTGACGGTATTACTTCACTGAGAAACAAGCCCATACAGCAAGCATGTACGGGCTGTGTGAGCGAGCAAGCAACAGGTGAACTTATTTACTCGTCTACTGGTGGACTCGGAACATTCAATTACGGCCCTGTTGATAGTCAATTTAGTGAAAATAATCGTATGCCCAGGTTAATCAGCATTTTAAATGCAACAGGCCAGCGAAATGGCTTTGGAATTGATGAAGCAACCGCTCTTGTTATGATCCATTCAACTGATACTCCTTTAATGACCGTTATTGGTCGAAGTGGTGTAACGCATATACAGTCACAGGGTGAAAATAAAGGTCTCATAGACTATTGGCCAACGGGGGCTGTCATCGATATTAAGGGCAATGAATTTACTTTATCAAAAAGCTCTACAGATAAGGCGTTAGCTACAATCAAAATTCCACCATTACCCATGCAGCGATTTGGAAATATTTTTGAAGCTGAAAAATTGCGTTCTTTATTGCAAGCTATTTGCTTAACACAAGAAAAGCAAGCAGTAGCGCAACAAGACGAGTTTTTACTTGCTTTTAATGCAGATAAAAACACTGAGTATCATCGTCTTAATAATTCACAAACAGGCTGTGCTGTAAGCAACCTGGCATTCTCTATTGAGACCTTTTAGTTATTAAAACTTAATGCCTGTATAGATTTTGTTATTGAGTTGATTTAGGTCATACGCTTTTCTTACTAAAATAAGCTAACCTGTAAAAAGTGCCTTAGCATCAGTGGAAAATGTATGAAAAAATTACTGCTATTAACAAGTGGAGGGGATTGCCCTGGTCTCAATGGGGTGATCCGAGCGGTTGTCAAAGCCGCTGAACATGATGGTAACTGGCAGGTATATGGTAGCCGAAGAGCTTACTGCGGTGTATTAGAAACACCGAACGACATTGTCCACCTTACAAACGAGCTGACTGCAGGCATTCATGTGCGTGGTGGAACAATATTGGAAACGGTGAACAAGGGCAACCCCATTGCCTTTCCAGTAAATGTTGACGGTAAACACCTACTTGTTGACCGTTCTAAGGAGTTAATTGAGAAGCTAGCAGAGCTTGGTTTTGATGCGGTTATCAATATTGGTGGTGACGGTTCTCATAAAGTCTCTCAGCACTTATTTGAACATGGTTTAAATATCGTAGGCGTACCAAAAACCATTGATAATGATTTATATGGTACTGATTATACAATAGGTTTTCAAACTGCCGTCGACACCGCCACAGAAGCGATAGATCGCTTAATACCAACAGCGCAGAGCCATAACCGAGTGATTATTACTGAAGTAATGGGCCGCGACGCTGGTTGGATTTGTTTGCATTCAGCGATAGCTGCTGGTGCAGAAGTGGCGCTTATTCCAGAAATTCCTTACGATATTGAGTCGATAAAAGCCAAACTAACATCACGTTTTAATAAAGGGCATGGGTTTGCCAATATCGTTATTTCAGAAGGGGCAAAGTCCCTTGCTGGTAATGTTGTTTGTAAACAATCAAATGAATTTGGCTATGAAAATCCAGTGCTTGGTGGCATTGCTGAGCAGCTTGCTTCACAAATAAGAGACGGGCTTGACCTTGATGTCAGAGTAACCGTGTTAGGTCATATTCAACGCGGCGGTACACCTAATGCGTTTGATAGGGTGTTAGCAGCAGAGTTTGGTGTGCAGGCATTCGAGCTAGTTAAACAGGGGCGATTCGGTTTTATCCCTGTTAGTAAAGAGGGTGAAATTAAACCAATTAGTTTAAAACAAGCAACTTCAGAATATCGTGTTATTCCTTCAGGACATTCGTTAATAACAAGTGCTCGCGCAATGGGCATTTGTTTAGGCGATTAGTCAATGACTCCTAACTGATAGTTTTAAAACGGTTTTGTAATCAAAATTATCAGTTATCACTGAAAATCTGTGAATAGAAATTATTTATTGCACAAAAAATATGCTCTAAGGCAAGTTTTTTATTTAATGTAAATTAGTTTAAAGACGCTTGATCTGCGTGCTTTTTTGTTTAGAATGATCGTTCACTCTAAACTAAGGACTTAAACATGCAGCGCTCTCGCATTCCATTCTTTGCAGTGTCAGCTCTCGCTGGTGCTGTTTTTTTATCAGGCTGCGGCCAATTAGAACAGGCTCAAGGGCAGACTCAGGCAGCTCAAGCGGTTCCTGTTGGTGTAATTGAGATGCAAAGCAAACCACTTACACTGACAAAAGAACTTCCTGGTCGCGTATCAGCGTCTCGTATCGCTGAAATAAGACCGCAAGTGAACGGAATTATACAATCGCGTTTATTTGTTGAAGGTGCTGAGGTTAAAAAAGGCCAAGCGCTTTATCAAATTGACCCATCGACGTTTGAAGCGCAAGTAGCAACAAGTAAAGCGGCAATCACAAAAGCAGAAGCAAGTATTGCAAATGCAAAAGCTAAATCAGAGCGTTATAAAGAACTGTTAAATATAAAAGCAGTGAGTCAACAAGATTATGACGAAGCTGATGCGGCATACAAAGGCGCTAAAGCAGATTTGTTAACCGCTCAAGCACAGTTAAAAACAGCAGAAATTAATTTGAACTACAGCAAAGTGTTAGCACCTATTAGTGGTCAAATTGGTAAGTCAGATGTTACAGCGGGGGCACTTGTCAGTGCTAATCAAGCATCGGCATTAGCGACAATTACACAACTTGATCCTATTTTTGTAGATTTAACGCAATCAAGCAGTGAATTAACCCGTCTTAAAAAAGCAATTGCAACAGGTGAGCTTGATAAAGATGCTGCACAGCATTCTAAAGTTGAGCTAAAAATGGAAGACGGCACCACTTATGCTCATAAAGGGACACTTAAGTTCTCTGAAGTGACTGTTGACCCAAGCACAGGCTCTGTCACTCTTCGTGCTGAATTTCCTAATCCTGAAAAATTGTTATTACCAGGGATGTATGTACGTGCTGTTGTTGTTGAAGGTGTTAAGAACGACGCGATCCTCGCTCCACAACGTGGTGTAAGCCGTAATACGAAAGGTGAGCCAACTGCGATGGTGGTAAGTAAAGATAACAAGGTTGAGCCTCGTATTTTAAAAACAGACCGTACAGTCGGTGCTAACTGGTTAGTGACTGAGGGTCTACAAAGCGGCGATAAGCTGATTGTTGAAGGTCTTCAGAAAATTAGACCTGGTGCACCTGTTAATCCTATGCCTGCTGAGTCAGTTGCAAATAGCCAGTAACGGAGAAACTTAATGTCACGATTTTTTATTGATCGGCCCATATTTGCTTGGGTACTTGCCATTGTAGTGATGCTGGCAGGTATTCTAGCAATTAGAAGTTTGCCGGTTGCACAGTATCCATCAATTGCGCCACCAGCAATCAGTATTCAAGCCAATTACCCAGGTGCGTCGGCCCGTACATTAGAAGATACGGTTACTCAGGTTATTGAACAAAAGATGAAGGGTCTTGATGGCTTGTTATATATGTCGTCTACCTCAGAATCGAATGGTTCAGCGACATTAACATTGACTTTTAGTGCTGATACGGACCCTGATATAGCGCAAGTTCAAGTACAAAATAAGTTGTCACTTGCAACACCATTACTTCCGCAAGAGGTGCAGCGTCAAGGTGTCTCTGTTGCTAAGTCTGCTAGAAACTTTTTAATGGTAGTGGGCTTTGTATCCGAAGATGGCAGCATGAATAATATTGATATCGGTGATTATGTTTCATCGAATGTACTTGATATTATTTCCCGTGTGAACGGCGTTGGTGAAGTTCAGCTTTTTGGTTCACAATATGCCATGCGAATTTGGTTAGACCCATCAAAACTGCAAAAATACGCATTAACACCAGCAGATATAAGTGCTGCGATTAGTGCCCAAAACGCGCAGGTTTCAGCAGGTCAGCTCGGTGCGCTGCCTGCAGTTGATGGTCAGCAATTGAATGCAACAGTAACCGCACAAAGCCGCTTACAAACACCAGAACAATTTAGAAATATCTTTGTAAAAACGAATGCGGATGGTTCAGTTGTTCGCTTAAGCGATGTTGCAGAAGTGGAACTTGGTGGTGAAAACTATGGGGTGGTTGCGCGCTTTAACGGTAAACCAGCCTCTGGTTTAGGCGTTAAACTTGCCAGCGGGGCAAATGCACTTGATACTGCCGATGGTGTAAAAGCAGCACTTGCTGAGCTTGAGCCATTTTTCCCTGAAGGGCTAACAACCGTTGTTCCTTACGACACAACTCCGTTCGTATCATTATCAATTGAAAAAGTAGTCAGTACACTAATTGAAGCCGTTGTATTGGTATTCTTAGTGATGTACTTATTCCTGCAGAATTTTAGAGCCACACTTATTCCAACTATAGCAGTGCCTGTTGTATTACTAGGGACCTTTGCGATTTTGCAGGTGTTTGGTTATTCAATTAACACATTAACCATGTTTGCAATGGTACTGGCAATCGGCTTGCTTGTTGATGATGCCATCGTTGTTGTTGAGAACGTGGAACGTGTTATGACCGAGGAGAACTTATCTCCACTGGAAGCAACACGTAAATCGATGGATGAAATTAAAGGTGCGCTTGTCGGTATAGCTATGGTGCTCTCAGCGGTGTTCGTTCCGATGGCATTCTTTGCGGGTTCCACAGGCGTTATTTATCGTCAATTCTCTATCACCCTTGTAACAGCTATGAGTTTGTCGGTATTGGTGGCGTTAATTTTAACACCTGCTTTATGTGCAACTATGTTAAAGCCTAGCCATGTTCATAATGATAAATCACTTTTTGGCCGTTTCTTCTTAGGATTTAACCGAGGCTTCGATAAAACCAATAATGGTGCGCAAAGCTTTGTGTCACGCATGATCAAGCACAGCAAACGTTACTTACTTTGTTATGGTTTGATTGTTGGTGGCATGGTATTTATTTTCTCGCAATTGCCATCTGCTTTCTTGCCAGATGAAGACCAAGGGATTTTATTTAACCAAGTCAGCTTACCTGCAGGTTCAACAACAGAACAAACGTTAAAAGTTGTTGAAAAGATGGAACGTCACTTTTTAGAGGACCAATCTGAAGCTGTGCGCTCTATCTTTACAGTAACAGGCTTTAGTTTTGCAGGTTCAGGGCAAAATGCTGCCATTGGCTTCGTTGGCTTAAAACATTGGGATGAACGTCAACGTGACGATCTATCTGTTGGTGCTGTCGCTGGTAAAGCAATGGGCTTTTTCTCAACCATTAAAGAAGCTTTTGTATTTGCTTTTCCACCTCCAGCTGTTGTTGAGCTAGGCACGGCAAATGGTTTTACTTTATTCCTACAAGATCGTGTTGGTTTGGGGCATGACAAGTTACTTGAAGCGCGCAATATGTTCCTTGGTATGGCGGCTCAAAACCCTGTGCTTTCAGGTGTACGTCCAAATGGTCAAGAAGATAAGCCAGAGCTTGAACTTGATATTGATTTGGCTAAAGCTGAGGCACTGGGTTTAACACAAGCTGATATAAATAATACGCTATCAACCGCTTGGGGTAGTAGTTATGTAAATGACTTTATTGACCGTGGTCGCGTTAAGAAAGTGTATCTGCAAGGTATCCCTGAATCACGTATGGTTCCAGAAGATTTAGATGAATGGTATGTGCGTAACTCAGCAGGTGATATGGTGCCATTTACAGCATTTGCACGTTCATTCTGGACATATGGGTCACCGCGACTAGAACGTTATAATGGTTTTTCAGCTATGGAAATACAAGGGGCAGCTGCGCCAGGTTATAGTACTGGTCAAGCAATGATTGAAGTGGAAAAAATTGTTAAGAAATTACCGCCAGGTGTTGCCTTTGAATGGACCGGCATTTCTTATGAAGAGCGCCTAAGCGGTGGTCAAGCTCCATTATTGTATGCACTTTCATTATTAGTTGTATTCCTGTGTCTTGCCGCATTATACGAAAGCTGGTCTGTGCCTGCTGCGGTAATGTTAATTGTACCGCTGGGGGTATTTGGTGCAGGAGTTGCGTCATTTGTATTTAATTTATCGAATGATATTTATCTACAAGTAGGTCTATTAACCACCATAGGTTTAGCATCCAAAAATGCCATTCTTATTGTTGAATTTGCTATTCATAAAATGGATGAAGGGATGAAGTTAGTTGATGCGGCTGTGGCAGCTATCCGTCTACGTTTACGGCCAATCTTTATGACGTCAATGGCGTTTGTATGTGGTGTATTACCTCTTGCAATAGCCTCAAGTGCAGGCTCAGGTGCTCAAAATGCACTCGGTATTGCGGTTATTGGCGGTACGCTTGCATCATCAAGTATTGTGGTGTTGTTTGTGCCGTTATTCTTTGTATTGGTACGTCGTATCTTCCCTGGTAAGCATAAAGCGACAAATGAGGAGCAAGTATAATGACCCTTAAACTCGTTTCTGTTTCTGTGGCAGCTTTGTTACTGTCTGCTTGTAATATGGCGCCAGATCTTGAACAACGTGAATTACCCGTTGCACAAAACTATGATGTAGAGGGTGGAGAAGGCAATATAAACGCGCTGCATTGGCAAACCTTCTTTAGTAATGACCAATTACAACAGTTAATTCAACTCACGCTTGAAAATAACAAAGACATACAAACTGCTGCACTCAATGTGCAGCAGGTGAGAGCTATGTATCAAATCGAGGATTCAAATTTGTATCCAAGCATCGATTTAAATGCATCAGGCACACGTCAGCGTTTACCTGCAGATTTATCTAACACAGGGCAAGCAACAATCACAGAGCAATACTCTGCAACGGTTGGCTTAACGGCTTACGAGCTTGACCTGTGGGGGAAAGTACGCAATCAGTCTGAGCAGGCACTGCAAAACTTATACTCAGCAGAGTATAGCTTGACCAGTGTTCGCATCAGCTTGATATCTGAACTGGTTAATGCATGGCTAAACTACGCAACCGATAAAGCATTACTTGCGCTTGCTAACGATACGCTTAAATCACAACAAGAGTCATTAGAGTTAACACGAAAGACCTTTGCATTGGGTGCTGCCTCACAGTTAACGCTATCTCAGTTAGAAAGTACAGTAGCAACAGCAAAGGTGGATATTGCAAATTATCAACGCCTACTTAAACGTGATAAAAATGCCTTAGACTTTTTAGTGGGTAAAACGGTGAGTGCTGATTTATTGCCTTCGCAAAGTATTGATACCGTGCTTAACATGCCTGAGGTGCCCGTTGGTTTACCGTCTGAGTTATTAACCCAGCGTCCTGATATAAGAGCTGCTGAACATGACCTACTTGCTGCAAATGCAAATATTGGTGTTGCGAAAGCGGCTTTTTATCCAAGCATTAGTTTAACAGCCAATGCTGGAACCGCTTCTGCTGATCTTGATAATTTGTTTGATTCAGGCTCAGGCACATGGAGCTTTGTACCTTCGATTAACTTACCTATTTTTAATATGGGACGTAATCAGGCTAACTTAGATGTGGCCAAAGCACAGCAAGAAGCTGCGCTAACAAGTTATGAGCAAACAATCCAGCAAGCGTTTAAAGAAGTGTCTGATGCACTTGCAGACCGTCAAGGTTATAAACAACAGCTTGATGCTTTAAATGATCTTTATCATAGCAATGAGGTATCTTTTACCTTGTCGGATGCACGTTTCCAAAAAGGTGCAGATAGTTATTTGCAAGTGCTAGATGCACAACGTAATTGGTATAGTGCAGGGCAGCAGTTAATTTTAGGTAAGCAAGCGTATCTTGCCAGCCAAATTAACCTATACAAAGCTCTTGGTGGTGGCTGGAGTGCTCAACACGTTGCGCAATAAACTACCAATTGCATAATTTATTTAAGGACTTGCATGATCTTAGTTGTTTTATCACAAAGCAATGATTAAGATCATGTAAACCTTATTTAAGTTATAGTTAACCCACGTCACATTACCTCGGAGACAAAATGACGCAAAAAACCAAAAGACACAACGACCCTGCGCTTGCTGAGGCCAGACGGAATCAAGTGCTTTGTGCGGCTGCTGATTGTTTCCGACGCAAAGGTTACCATGGTGCGGGTATGGCTGAAATTTCTAAAACTGCGGGTATGAGTGCTGGCCATATCTACAATTACTTTGCGAGTAAAGAAGCTATTATTGAATCTATTGTCGAGCGCGATATGGAAGAGATGTTCTCTATCTTTAAAGAGTTTGCTAATAAACCTGGTGACCGTGTTACTGTACTACTCGATGGCCTAGAGCGAGGAGTTGAACGTCATACTGATTTAAACCAAGGTGCGCTTGATCTTGAAATGTTGGCTGAAGCTGCACGCAATGAAAAAGTGGCTAACTTACTGAGAGAGTCCGATAGCCATGCTCGTGATTCTATGCGTGAGTTACTGATTGGTGAAAGAGGCCCCTTGCAGGATACAGAGCTGTCTGAGGTAAATGCACGTATTGAAGTGATGTTTTCAGTGATGGGCGGGTTATTGCTCAGAAAGATGCTCAACCCTTCCCTTGATACTCAGCAGTTAATGAAGGCACTAAAACCCGCCATGAGGACTTTGCTAGTCCCTTTTGAGTAATATCAAATAGAGGCGTGATACGCCTCTATTTTTAAAATCGTTCTATTGACCATTGTAATGCGATAAGAGCAATCGCAACGGACCCTACTGGCATGACCCATTTTTTGTACCAATCATAATTTCGCATAGCAATAAGTAACGGTAAGCAAACAGCTAAAATTGCAAGCTGGCCTAGCTCTACACCTAGATTAAATGCCAGTATGCTCATCAATTGGTAATTAGAAGATAAGCCAAGCTCACCTAGTACGCTCGCAAAGCCCATTCCATGCAAAAGACCAAATGCAAAGGTTACCCATCCTAAGCGAACAATTAGTGGCCAAATATTATTAAGCGCAGCAAATAGCACTGAAATTGCAATTCCCAGTTCAACCCAACGGCTATTAGGCGATACCAGTTCCAATGCAGTAGCAGTCAATGTGATTGAGTGTGCAAGTGTAAAAGCGGTGATGATCCACGCTGTATCCACGGCTATTTTCTTTTTAGAGTTAATCCCTTGCCAACGCTTATCATTTCTAACGAGAACGCACGTTAATAATAGAGCCACAAGGAATAAAATATGGTCAACACCCATCCAAATATGTAAAACACCCTGATAGACATATTCGATGAATGTGTCCCTGTAACTCGATTTACTGAAATTAATGACTTGCGATTGTTTGTTCTGACTAAACACTCTGCTTGAATTAGCAACAGCTGCAATCGCTTTATGATTTGAGTCTATATCAAATAGCGCGGTGTATTTTAGGGTAATTGCGGCAGACGCGCTTGGGCAAACTATCTGAACAGGGACATCAATGTATGATTGATTAAAGTGGGCGTCTACTTTTAATTCTCCATTGTAAGATAACAAGCAAGGCGCTGCAGATTGCACTGTAGATAAGTGTTTACTTAGATAAGAGATAATTGCCGGTTGTTTGGTTTTAATTTCTTGCCATGTAATCACGTTATCTTGGTTTAAATCAAAGGGGATTTTTTGTTCTAAATCACCAACGGCAACCTGCCAAGAGCCCGATAATTTTAACTGCTCGGTCGAATCAGCTTCAAGATTCAAATAGGCTGTACTTAATTGGTGTGCTTTTAACGTAAAGCTACAAGCAAAAAGCATTAAAGCAATTAAAAGTGACTGTTTCATTGTAATTCCCTAGTTGTGCTTGGTCGCTAATTCGAGCAGGCGTTTATCGCTCTCTAACTTAGCATGCTGCCAGTTAATGTTTGCCCAATAAGTGGCTTTTGTAGGATCATGATTTATCATTAAATAATACCAAGCAAGGTCACTGGCATGATAGGTGTCTTGTCTCAATTCTCGTAGTGTTACTCGCTTTTTCAGCAGTGTTTGCCACTTACTTGATTGGCTGTCTTCTTTATTTAGTTCTGCTTGTGCTAAGCGAAGTAATAAAGCATCTTCTAGATTGCTTTCATCTACTGTAAGTTTTGAAAGTGTCACGAGCACTTTTTCGTTATTACCAAGCGCTAATTGCGCATTTGCCCACAACACAACTAAGCTGACAGGTGCTTTGGCCAGATCAACTTCATTTAAATATTGTAAGGTTTGTTCTGGCATGTTTAATCGATAAGCCATTTCTGCAAGAACATGGCGTGTATTCATGCTTATGTTTCGTTTTTTGATAATTTTTTTTAAGCCGTCATAGCTTTTTGCCAAATCACCCATTTGGCTTTTAACATCAAGAGAGCAGGTTGAAATTGTCTCAATACTGGCTTTACCCACCAGCGATAAGCAACTTGAATTTGCAGCTGCAAATTGGCCTTGTACTTTAAGAATATTTGCTTTTAGTAAAATTGAATTCACATGGCTAGGGTCGTTTTTTAATAAATCATTCAATACCGCCAAAGCAAGTTCGAACTTGTGCTCGCGTTGCAGCAGGCGTGCATAATAGTAGTGGATATCAGGGTCATCCGTTTGACGAATTTTTTCTGATAAGTAATTTTTTAACAGGCCTTGGTTTGATTCTGTTCTACCAGCCCATTGATTCTGCTCAAATAACGTTGCCAATTCGTATTTCGATAATGTGGCAGATAAAGGACTTCTTGAACTTGCTATTACATCTTCGTCGTTCGGTATATATGGCTCTGCTTGCAATAGCGTTGTTGTAAATAGTAGGAAGAAAGAAAATAATTTCATGATTTATCCTTATAAAGGCCATCCGTGGCCAAGTTTGCAATTAGTTTCCACTAACCAGATCATCAAAGTTTGCCTCTGCGCCTGTATTTGTAAATACACGACCGTTTAAGCTCAATGGTTTATCTGATGCACTCTGACTAAATGCAGCACGACCAATTGTTGCGAAGTCAACTTGCAATGCCTCAATGGTGATACTCACAGTGGCTGTTGCTTGACTGTTTTTACTATCAGTCACAGCAAAATCAAAACTGTCAGAGCCTGTTGTTTCTGGATTTGGCGTGTATGTATAACTGCCATCAGCATTAACAACAACATCACCTAAGCTCGGTTCAGACACTAAACTGTAAGTAAGTGCATCGCCGTCAGGGTCAGACCCTTTTAGCATATCTTCAATAGCAACTTCTGTTTGTGTTGTTACCATTGCATCAATTGCACTGGGAGCATTGTTTACAGGTGTCGGTTTCATTTTGTCATCATTATCACTACCGCCACAGCCTGCGAGTACGCCTGCAAAAATGCTAAGGAGTAAGGTAGAACGATTGAATTTACACATAATTGCCTCCTTACTTAGACCCAGCAATTGGCGTTGCAAGATAAGGGAAACTAGCATCCATCATACTTGCATCCAATGGGGCACCATCTGTGAATGGAACAGTACCTACACTGGCATCATCTGATGTACATAAGCCTAAGTCTGTGTCGGTGCCGTTGACAGGGATTGGATAACACAAACGACCCATTACAACACGAAGCGCAATATCAACAACATCATCACCCGGACGACGACCGTTAGGGAAGCCAGCTAAATCATCACCTGCTACGCCAAATGCAGATTGTTCTGACTGCGCTGTTGCTGCAATGGCGGTATTTAAACGTAGCATTTCTGATGGTGTTACAGTTGCAAGCTGGTTTACACCTGGGAAGCCAGTTAAAAACGCAGTTACCAAGTCAACACGAGGGAAGTTGGTTGGTGCAAGGGTTTCGATATTCGTACCTAAGGTAGTATTTACAGCATCTTTAAATAAGATGTTAAGTAGCTCGGGTAGTGAAGGGTGTGTTACATAATCAGCGAACTGACCATCATCAGCAGGAGCAGATGTAGAGAAAGTGTCTTTATCCTTAAGGCCAATGACAAGCTCGTTTACAAGTGGGTTACCAAGGCGAGACACTTGTGTTAAGGCACCCCCGTTCACAGCATTTTTAGCAAATGAAGCATTCGGGTTTAGAATACGTGCTTGAGGTAAACTTGCCGTTGTCCAGCTACCAATTGTGCCGTTACCTTCACCAGTGACACAAGCTTTGGGTACTTCAACTGCAATTGCAGTGACATTTTTCATTGCTAAATCATCATTGTCTGCAGATTGTGTAATACCTCCAGGAAAGCCATTACCGTCACCTGCTCCAGGGGCACTGTCGCCTTCAACTGGCACATAATTAACTAGGTCAAAGGTTTTACCAAGGTTAACAACAAATGGGTCTTTACGCTGGCCTACAAATACTTTACCCATACCGCTGCAGCCTGGAATCGCAACAGTGTAGATATACTGGTTTGCATACTCTTTATAAGCAGACATCGATGAGAATGTTTTGTTACCGATGTAATCAAGCGGTTTGTAAAACTCATTACTGCTGTTCATGGTATTGGTCAGCATTGCTTTAGTGCCGGTACGTTGTGGGCCTGAAATAACACTAACAGTATATGATTCACTAAAATTTACTGCAGCGTCATTTCCAGCTGCGACACCACCTACGTTTTTAAGAGGTACTGCCACGGTTCTTTGGTTGCCTTCTGGTCCCACAGTGAGTGCAACTCCCATATTGTCATTAGGGAGCATGCTTTTGAAATTAAAAGCAAAAGTCATATCTTCAATGGCATCACCGTCATTATCGATATGAATACTGTAAGTTGCATCAGGATCCATAGCGAAATAATTTGGGCCGCCATATGCATCCTGAAGTGGGATGTAGTTAGCGATAAAGGTGACATAGTCGCCACGACCTTCTTCGTAGCTATTAAACGCGTAAAAGTCAGTTGAATCTAATGTCGGGAAGCGCGCGATGTTTGGCGCTTCACGGTGACTTGAAGCTTCAGTTGGAGAGCTGAATAGGGTACTACATACTACAATTGCAATAAGAGATGGAGTTACGTTCTTCATGACTTTATCCTTAGTTTTTTAAATTAAGTCATAGTGAATACGTATTGGTAATTTAACTGGATGCAATAATTTTAAAGTTTTTTAACAAAAATATAAAAAGCCGTGCTTAGCACGGCTTATTAGTCTAAAGAACAACTAGCTCTGTGGTGTAAAGCACCTCAGTTGGTGAGCCATTTGGGGAGCCCCCTAATGGTTCAAGGCTGACTGCAAGCAAGCTTATATCATCTGCATTAAAGCGGGCATCCTTAGGTAGTTCTAATCTTCCTGACTTAGGTAATAGGCCAAGGGAGATAGGCGCTTCTTGCCCTTTTATTATCATCCAAAGCTCATAATCCTTATCGGTGCGAGGAATTAACGCGGCAGATGCTTTTACTGATAAGTTATTTTGTTGAACATCAATAAACCATAAAGGTGTTTGCTCTTGGTTTTTGAATAATGCGATTTGTTGTGCTTGAGATTTTGCAGACTCATGAGGCTGCCAAATGATCAGAGCAAGCACAATACATGCAGCAGTTGCTATTAATGACCATGCTTGGAGTATCGATGAATTCGATTTTTTTGCTTTGCTGTGAATAGGAATAACATCTGGGTCGACACGACTGACTATTTTTTCCCATACATGATCATCAGGAGGGATAGACTCAATGGAACTTGCTAAGTTGTTAAGATGCTGCTCCCACATCCATGTTGCTTCTCTGGCACGAGTTGATGTCAGCATTAATCTGGCAAATCTATCACGCGCAGGGCCTCTTAAAGTGCCAAGCACATATTCAGCGGCTAACATATCAATAAGTGTTTGGTTTTCATAATTCATAATGTTAAGCACCTTTGTAGCTGTTGTAACCCGCGTCTGATCCAGCTTTTAACCGTACCTAGAGGAGACGAAATGTGGTCAACAAGTTCATGATGAGTCAAACCCTTATAATAAGCCAAGTGAATAACTTGTCTTTGTTGTGGATCAAGTTGTTCAATACAGTCTACTAATTTTGAATCATCCTCATAGGACACCTGTATGGAGGTTAGATCTTCTTGCTCTTGCTCATCAGTTAAACTCTGCTCTTTACGTACCTTTTTATGACGTAACAGGTCTAAGCAGCGATACCTTACGATACTTATCATCCAAGACATTACAGCACCTTTAGATACCTGATAGTCACTGGCGTTGTGCCATATTTTAACAAAAGCATCTTGTAAGACTTCTTCAGCTTGAGCTCGATTACCCAGCATTTTTACGCTGATAGCAAATAACTTCGCACTGGTTGACTGGTACAAATCAGCAAAAGCGCGTTTATCACCCTTTGCTGTTGCACTGAGTAGTGCTAATAGTTGATCATTGTCCATAAAGTTCCTGTTGTTCTTGTTGTATTTAATTAACGGTTAACTCATCTTTTTAGATGCAAAAAAACATTACTTTTAGAGAAAAGACTGTAATTAAATGATAAAACCACACCTTTTCTATTAGTTAGCCTAGCATGGATGTCCAACTTGGCAACTTTAGCTCATTTATTTTCATGCACTTATGTAAGTTGTTCATGATTTTGTGAAAATATGACCTAAACTATAAGATAGATTTATTTTAAATTATTAAGTCACTGTTTTTATTAGCTCTAATTATGAGTGTTTAAGTAAATTACTGGTTTGAAACTTGCTTTTAATTAATAAATTAGAAAAACAAGGAGTGATTATGTGGGCTGCTATTAGTTATTTGGCGTTAGGAATTGCATTTATAATTGTAGGGTTGAGTGTTGAGGCTATTTATTTTGCGTTATTTTTTTATTGGACTGCTTTATCCTTACTTCTCGTAAGTGGTGCTTATTTCTTTAACTTGGCGCGCATATTTCGTAAGCGTGAAAATGGCGTTATTCCGATTTATATCCGCTGGGCATTTATCCCTTTTTTGATGGGCGCACAACTATACAATGCATGGTCTCGCAAAAATGATAAAGTTCCGCCATTACAGCAAATTGACGAGCAATTATTTTTAGCATGCCGTTTATTTCCCTCTGACATAGACACTATGAAAGAGATGGGCATAACAGCTATTTTAGATGTTACTTGTGAATTTGATGGACTTGAGTGGTCATCAACCCAAGAAAACATCCGTTATTTGAATATTCCTGTTTTAGACCATAGTGTGCCTACTAGGGCACAATTAAACCAAGCAATCAACTGGATTCACCATCAGGTTAAACAAGAACGACGTGTTGTTGTTCATTGCGCTCTTGGCCGTGGACGCTCCGTTTTTGTGATGGCTGCTTATCTGCTAAGTCAAAATAAAGATGCAGATGTGCACGACATTCTATTGAAAATTAAAGAAACCCGCGAAACTGCAAACTTAAATAAGCGCCAATTGCGCCATTTAGTTCGTCGTCATCGAAATGGCGATTTATTAATTAAAAATAAAGCGGTGTTAATTGCAAATCCAGTCTCGGGCACCAAATTATGGGAATCTAAAAATAAGCAAATAACCTCACGTTTATCGCAATATTACGACCTTACTGTGCATACAACCACTAAGGATACAAATGGAACAGAGCTTGCCGAAGAAGCGATAAAGTCAAAGCCAGATGTAATCATTGCATGTGGTGGTGATGGAACTGTGACAGAGGTTGCCACAGTATTAGTTAATACAGATTGTAAACTCGGTATCATCCCGCTTGGTACAGCAAACGCCCTTGCCCACGTGTTAATGGGAATAAAGTCAAAAATTATTCCTGTCGAGCAAGCTTGCGAATTAATTATTGAAGGACAGGCTACGCGCATTGATACAGCGCTTTGTAATGGCGAAAGAATGTTACTTTTAGCCGGTGTAGGGTTCGAGCAACAAATGATTGAAAAAGCGCACCGTGAAGCCAAGAATGAATCCGGTCAACTCGCGTATTTACAAGGCTTTTGGCAGGCGTTAGGTGAGCATGAAGCACAAGACTATACAGTGACAATTGACAGTAATGAGCCGCAAGTGATTAATACCACAAGTTTGATTGTAGCAAATGCAGCACCTTTTACTACTTTGTTGGCTCAGTCAGCAGGTCAGCCTGATCATCAAGATGGTCTATTAGATGTGAATTGGTTAACACCTAGTACGGATTCAAAAGCAAGTACCTTGAGTATTGCTGAATTGGTTTTCTCGAGTATTACGCAAACAAGTTTCGCGATTGACAGTCATCACACAAATGCGAGAGAAGTCACTATAAGTGCAGATGAACCCTTGAGTTATGTGATAGATGGTGAGGTTAAAACGGCCGATAAACTGGTGGTTGAAGTATCACCGAAATCACTTTCGGTGATAACCTCAGAGCAGGCTTAACGCTACTTTTTTATACTTTTCCATTGGAACGGTGCGTCGTCATCGTCAGCGGTATTAGAAAAGGTATCAATGTATAATTGCTCTACCTTTTCGCGTGCCCAAGGCGTTTTGCGTAAAAACTTGAGGCTCGATTTAACACTTGGATCATTTTGAAAACAGCGCACATCAATTTGCGACGCCAAACCATCCCAACCAAGCTTTTCTTGTAGCTTGGTTACGATATCAGCGAGTTTAACACCATGTAGAGGATTGTTAGGTTGATTGTCCATGACTCTTCTTTATAACTTTAAACCAGTACATTCTAACTTAGAACGCCTACCTTTGCTATTTGCAGATTTAGTTAACACGAATAGTTTTTGCTGGACGTGGTCTCACAATGTTGCCATCTTTATCAATTCTTAACCAAGATAACTCGCTGTTGTTAAAGTGTGTATGCTTTGCAGCACAAACGAGCTCGCTTTGACCTATCTGAATAATTGCGCCTTCAGTATAGCGTTTGTTGTCATACCAACACAGCTTTGATTGGTCATATATATCTTGAGAATCAAATACAACAACAGGCTTATCCCTTGCGATTGAGCTTGCTGAAAATATAATACTAAACATTAAAAACGTATGCTTTAATAGACTCAAAATGTACCTCTGTGTATGCAGTTTTATATATCTACACTAAGCTTAATCCTTGTTACTATAAAAATACACATATCTATAATAAAAAGGAGAACACATGCAATTTGATACTAATATGCTTGATGAGTTAACGCTTCTTGCTAAGTTTCCGCGTGATTCACAAATGCAGGGTATTAAAATCCACTCAGATGCAGATACTTCAATAAGGGATGCCGCAAAGCGCCTCTATGATAAAGGCATTACTGATAGCCCTGATGGTGGCTATTTAACGGATTTAGGACTGGATTTGATCAAGCATGTCAGCGTGATCAATTCAGCGCTCAGATAGAAAATATAGAATTTAACAGGCCCGATATTAACGGGCCTTTACTTTGTTCCTTGCAAGCTATTTTAATTAAACTGCATCAGGTTGATTCTGCGGCGCAGCATCAATAAAAGCATCAAGCTTATTACACTGCTCGTAAACAGCTGCAATCTTAGGGTATTTAGTCATATCGACCTTAAAGCGCAGTGCATTAAATACTTGCGGTACAAGGCACACATCAGCAAGCGTTGGTTTGTTCCCAACACAAAAAGTGTCCGCTTCATCAAGTAGCTTTTCGATGCTTTGAAAACCAACTTCTACCCAATGCTTATACCAGGTTGTTTTTGCGTCTTCATCAACACCAAGATCGTTAGCTAAGTACTTTAATACGCGCAAATTATCAATCGGGTGGATATCGCATGCTACGGCATAACATAAATTGCGGATCTGAGCTTTTTGCCATGCATCACCAGTCAAAAGCGGTGTGTCTGGGTGCGTTTCTTCAAGCCACTCTAAAATAGCCAGAGACTGAGCAAGTACACCTTGCTCAGTTTCAAGTGCAGGCAATAAACCTTGTGGGTTCTTAGCAAGGTATTCGTCGCTTTGTTGCTCTGATTTTAATAAGTTAACAGTCACCAGCTCGTGATCAATGTTCTTCAAATTAAGGGCAATGCGCACTCGGTATGCAGCGGATGAACGAAAATAGCTATAAAGTTTCATTATGCGTCCTGTTTACCAGTGAAATGTTTTTTAATAGTACGCCAACAGTCTGTGTAATTAGGCTGGCGCTCTTTACCTTCAAGGGCATATTTTGTTGGTGAAATAACGTAACGTGATTCGAACATAAATGCCAAGGTATTTTCGTAGCGTTGAGGTTGAAGGTCAGCATTTGAGGCTTTTTCAAATACATCAGCTTCTGGACCATGTGGCGACATACAATTATGTAAGCTTGAGCCACCAGGCACAAAACCATGCTCTTTCGCGTCATACACACCTTCGATTAAGCCCATAAATTCACTCATGATATTACGGTGATAATAAGGTGGGCGGAAAGTATTTTCTGCAACCATCCAACGAGGTGGGAAAATAGCAAAGTCGATATTAGCGACTCCCTCAGTCCCTGATGGTGATGTTAACACGGTGAAGATTGATGGATCTGGGTGGTCATAACTTACCGTATTCATAACGTTGAAACGGGCAAGATCATATTTGTATGGCGCACTATTTCCTGTCCATGCCACAACATCCAAAGGAGAATGGCCGATATCACAACGGAACATATTGCCATTAAATTTGGCGACAAGCTCAAAGTCACCTTCGATATCTTCATAGGCCGCAACAGGGTAGTGGAAGTCACGGTCATTAGCATATCCGTTTGCACCAACAGGGCCGCGCTCTGGTAAAATATAGGCATGGCCATAGTTTTCACAAATATAACCACGGGCTGTGTCTGTTAATAAATCAACAGCAAATTTTATCCCACGAGGAATAACAGCAATTTCACCTGCACGAATGGTCAGTTTACCGCACTCGGTTCTTAGCAATAGCTCACCGTGTTGCGGCACAAACAACATTTCACCATCTGCATTATAAAAGTAACGGTTTTGCATTGATTTATTAGCGACATAAATATGAATACCAATACCGGCTTGGCCATTGGCACTACCGTTAGCTGCCATGGTGACTAAACCATCAATAAAATCAGTTGGCTTTTCTGGTATTTCAATTGGATCCCAACGTAGCATGGTGGGTGGCGTTGCTACTTCTGTGATAGGAGCGGTACGAATCAGGCCATTATCAATTGGTGTGTAATCACCTTGTACAACTGAAGGTCGAATGCGATAAAACCATGTTCGGCGGTTATCAGCACGTGGGGCTGTGAATGCCGTTGTACTGAACTGCTCAGCATATAAATCGTATTTTACTTTTTGTGGGCTGAATTGACCGATTGGTAATGCACCGGGTAATGCTTCGGTTTCAAATTCATTACCAAAGCCTGTCATATATTGTAATTCGTTATTCATCACTAGACTCCTGAAAGGTTTTAGGTAAGATACTCTCATGTGAGAGTAAATTCAAACCACGCTGAATTTCATTATGTAAACATTCTTTGACAGTAGTGAAGCCATGACAACAGATAAACAGCCAACACTCGATTTACAAAAATTCTTACCTTACTCACTGACTAATATAGCTGTGCAAATGAGTGAGCAGTTTAGTGAACTTTATCAACAATTTGATTTAACGGTGCCGCAATGGCGCGTTATTGCTAATCTTGCTCAGTATGGTCAGTGTAGTGCAAAAGCTTTGTGTGATATGGCACAAATGGATAAATCAACCGTATCCCGTGCAGTAAAATCACTATTAGCAAGAGAGCTTTTAACGGCAAAGCCCGACCCGATAGATAAACGTGCAAACCTGCTGATGCTGTCTAAAAAAGGGGTCTGTTTACATGAACAAATAGTACCGGAAGCAATTGCATGGCAAGCACATTTGGTGAGTGGTTTAGATAGTCATGAATTAACACATTTTTTTAACATTCTTACTAAGCTTTCCAATCACTTAAATAAAAATGTGTAAATCTGTAATCAGTGCTTTATAGCAATTGATTTAGGCAATCTATACGTATATGATAATGGCTATCATTTACAATTAGAAACTTGGATGTCTCCCTATGAAATTAGCGTTAAACACCGTGAAAACGCTAGGCCTAAGCCTAGTATTCGCTTCTACTTTTATTGCCCAACCTGTATTGGCAAATGGCCCAATTGGTGAGCACGTTAATCATCTAAAAGAAAATTTGAAGGATTATTCTGAAGACGTTGAGTGGATGATCGGCAAAGTAGACACTATGGTAACCGATTATGAGGCCAAAGGTGCGAAAGCTGTAAAAAGCGATGACTTAATCGAATACTGGGAGTCTGTAAAGTTTCACAGCGCTATTGAAACAAACTACGTGCCGGTTTATGCATCAATCTGGCAAGGCATTTACGGTATTAAAATGGCCATTGATGATAAAAAACCAGCAAGCGAAGCTCGTGAGCATCAAAAGGCCTTGAACGCTGCCTTGTGGCAGGGTTTAGGAGCTGTTAAACTGGCTGCTGACTTCCAACAAAAAGGCTTATTAAAAGCTGTTAAAGCAACGGCTTCTGAAACAATGACGCAAAGTGCAACAATTGACGAGATTAAACACAAGTTAGACCGTGTTGTTGCAAAATATGCAGAGCGTTTAAGCGAAGAAGCAACTCAAATTGTACACGACACTTACCTTCACTTATTCGAAGGTGTTGAAGGTACACTGATTGAAAAAGATGCGAAGTTAGTCGAAGTTCTCGAAAAAGATTTTAATGTAACCCTGCCAAAGGCTATTTCTGATAAAGGGAGTGTTGACCAAGTACGTGCAGTGGTTGTCGATATGCAAGAAAAACTAGATCGCGCTAAGGTGTTACTAGAAGAAGCCGAAAAAGCACGTAAGGATGTATTTTAGTGAAGCGTAGGACCTTTATTCAAGGCCTGGCTGCGTTTGGGGTAGTAGGCTCAATGCCGCTACCTCTATCACGAGCCTTTGCAGCGACTGCTGCAAGCCCAATTTCAGTGAAAGACTTACCAGCCCTTGAGGGGGATTTAACATTATATTTAGGTCGCGGTGAAGGCGGTTTGTACGAAAATGTGCTGCAATCAATCCAAAAGAAAAACCCAAAACTAAATTTATCGATTCGACGTGGACCCACTGCAGCTTTAGCTAATATGATCGTGGCAGAAGCAAAAGCAGGTGTAAAACGTGCCGATTTATTTTGGGCCGTTGATTCTGGTGCAATTGGCTTAGTTACAGACGCAGGTCTGGCTAAACCTTTACCAAGTGATTTAGAAACTCAGTTACAACCGCAATTCCGCTACCCTGGTTGGGCTCCAGTGACAGGTCGCATCCGTACATTACCTTATAACACTCAGCGCCTTAGTAAAGATCAGATCCCAGATAGTATTATGGCAATTGCTGACAGCGATTTATCAATAGGCTGGGCACCAGCTTATGCGTCATTTCAATCGTTTGTAACAGCAATGCGTATACTTGAGGGGGATGATAAAACAGCTAAATGGCTTAAAAAAGTTCAAAAACGCTCTAAAACCTATGCGGGTGAACTCGGTGTAGTCATGGCGGTTGAACGTGGCGAAGTGGATATTGGTTTTGCTAACCATTATTACACATTACGCCTTAAGTCAGGTAAACCAGATGCTAACCTTGACCTCGCGTTTACTAATCAAGATGCAGGTTGTTTGGTTAATGCGTCAGGTGTGTTATCGCTGACCGATAATCCTAATGCAATGAATTTTATGCGTTATTTATTAAGTGAAGAAGTACAAAGTTACTTAGCCCGTGAAGCCTATGAAATCCCGTTGATCCAAGGTATTGACCAGCCAGCTGGGCTACCTGCGTTAACGGATATTTCACCGCCGAAAATCGATTTAACTCAATTGGCAGATTTAAGGCCAACACTCGACCTTATGCGCAGTAGCGGTGTTTTATAATGCGCATACCTGCTTCTTATCCCATGGCGCTGCTTGCAGCGCTTTTGGCGTTAGTGCCAGTTTATATTCTGATCACCTTAGCCAGTGATGCCACGGCTGTTTTTGATAGTCATAATTTAAAAATTCTTGGGAACACCTTATCGCTTATGGTGTTAACTGTATTAGGTTCTATTTTTATAGGCGTGCCTCTGGCGTTCATTAGTGCCTATGTGCAACTTCCTTTTAAAAAGCTTTGGTTAGTGCTATTTGCAGCCCCACTTGCTATTCCAAGCTATATTGGAGCATTTACACTTTATGCGGCATTTGGACCAGGTGGGGAGATAAACCAACTATTAGGGTTTGAAACCCCTGCTATGTACGGGTTACCCGGTGCTGCTATTGTAATGACCTTGTATACTTTTCCGTTTGTTATGCTAACAACACGTTCTTCTTTACTCAGCCTCGATGCCAGTATGGTAAATGCTGCGCGTACTTTAGGTATGTCGATGACCATGAGTGTGTTTAAAGTAATATTACCTCGTGTAGTTAACGGGATTGCCGCTGGATCATTACTGGTTGCGCTTTATACATTATCCGATTTTGGTACGCCGGCGATGATGCGCTTAGATACCTTCACCCGTGTTATTTATGTTGAATACAACGCATTTGGTTTAAGTCGTGCTGCGATGTTATCGCTGCAGTTAATGGTGATAGTTGGCTTTTTACTTTTCATCGAATCACAAATTAAAACCACGTCAGAGCGTCATGGTCGAGCTCTGATGTTATTTCCGACAAATGCTCAAAAACTGGCAATGCTAGTAACATTTTTGCCTGTTTTGTTATTGGCAATTTGTTTACCGTTAGCAATTTTTACTCTTTGGCTTGCCCGTGATGGGATTGCTGATTTTGATTTCAGCATTGCTTGGAACTCAGCTTATGCCTCGGGTATTGCTGCTTTTGTCGCTGTGGTTGTCGCTGTGCCAGTTGCTCATGCTGCATTAAGCGGTAAAGTAGGGCGTTTTATGGAACGAGTTACCTATTTTGGTTTTGGTATTCCAGGCATCGTAATGGGAACTGCGCTAGTTTATGGTGGTTTACAATTACCGCTTTTATATCAAACATTGGCATTATTAGTCATCGCTTATGTACTTCGGTTTTTACCCCTTGCTGTTGGTTCTGTGCGTACTAGTACTGAACACTTAGATTCAAGCTTAATCAAATCAGCGCGCGTACTAGGTGCAAGTCCACGTGAAGCATTTATGCGTATTACCTTGCCTCTAACACTGCGCGGTATTATTGCCGGTGCGGCTTTGGTATTTTTAGAATCAATGCGTGAGCTTGAAGCGACACTTTTATTAGGCCCGACAGGGTTTGAAACCCTCTCAACATATTTATGGCGTGTTTATGAAGCCGGTTACTTTGGCCGTGCTGCAATACCAGGCTTATTGTTGGTAGTGATATCAGCCTGTGGCTTAGCTATAATGCTCTCTGGTGAAAAGCGCAGTCAATTAGAACATTAAGGATCAGTATAAATGCTATCAGTTAGTAAGCTGTCTATCGATTATGGTAGCAATCGTGTGGTGAGTGATCTTAATTTATCACTTGGAGAGAGTGAGATCCTGATGCTAGTTGGTCCAACTGGCTGTGGTAAAAGTACCATTTTGCAAGCTCTGGCAGGGCTTATTCCCATCAGCGAAGGCGAAATTAATTTAGGCACATGGCGTGCTACTCCAAAGCTAAAAGTGCCGCCTGAGAAACGTAAAGTAGGTATGGTTTTTCAAGACTTTGCGTTATTTCCACATTTAACGGTGCAACAGAACATTTGCTTTAGGTTGACCGATACATCCAAAGCAGATCATTGGATAAAGCTTCTGGGTCTTGAGGCGTTTCGTAATAAGAAGCCTGCAACATTATCAGGTGGTCAAAAACAACGTGTCGCGCTTGCGCGAACACTTGCTCACGAACCAGATTTTGTATTACTTGATGAGCCCTTATCTAATCTTGATGCAGCGCTTAAAGATACTTTACGGTGGGATATTCGTAACGCATTAAAAGATGCTGGCGTCCCTGCTATATGGGTCACTCATGACCAAGAAGAAGCGTTATCTGTTGGTGACCGTGTGGGTGTACTTAAGGAGGGGGTGATTCAGCAACTTGATACCCCTGAGCGCTGTTTTAGCTTACCAACAAACCGCTTTGTGGCTCGCTTTTTAGGTGAAGCGAGTTTCATAGCAGGTCAATGTGAAGGTGATATAGCGACAACAGACTTAGGTAATGCCCCTGCAATTAAAGTTGACCACAATTCCGCTGAGGTTGATGTACTATTGCGACCTGATGATGTTCATTTAATTCAAAATGCACAATCGTCAAATGGTGTCGTGACATGGGTGCGCTACGAAGGTGGTAGCCGTTTATGTGCTGTAGAACTTGCCTGCAAAACGATAGTTACAAGCCGCGTAAGCCATGAAGTGGTTGTGCGGCCGAATGACCACGTACATGTATCAATTAACACAACCCATCCGTTGGCCGTATATCCACGCTAACTAATAAAAAGCCCGCCTAATAGGCGGGCTTATAGTTTGCTTTTAATTATTAGAAGCTATAACGAACCCCGATACGCATCTCCCATAAAGAAGGTTCAGTTTGTACACTCGTACCAGCAGGGTTGTTGAAAGAGCTATAAACATACTGACCATCAACGATGTCAGCTGTTACTGCACTTTGCAACGAACTACCTGATTTTAAAACACCCCAATCATCGTTTAATAGATTACCGATGTTTTTAATTACGAAATAAGCAGAGCCTTTTTGGTCAGGCGTGAAGCCCATAAACTCTTGCTCAACTTTTAGATCGAACGTAACCCACCAGTCGCCATCAATATTATTGCGTTTTTGGATCTCACCTCGTTTTAAGCCTTCACTTTCAATCCAGTTATTAAAGGCAGCTTGATCGAAGTCAGGGCCATAAACAACTGATGCATCATCAACTTCTGGTACATATAAAAGTTGGCGGCTCGCATCGTTAAAGCCTAAACCACCAGAATCCCTATCAAAGGTATAAGAGTATGGGTTAGTTTGCTGTGCTTGACCAAATAGGTTGAATTTAGTTTCGTAGCCGTCAAAAATTTCATGGCTATAACCTAAAGATAGTGTAAAGCGATGTGGTATTTCATAATTAGAGGTTGTAACGCCTGGGTTCTCTGAATCAGATACCGCAATAAAGTGGTAATTCGAGAATGCTACAGAGCTGGTCATTGGGCTCACATCTTTTGCCACGGTATAAGCATAAGAAAGTGCTAAATCTATACCGTTATCAAATGCTTTATTCATTGATAAAGAAAGTACATGTGAATAAGCATCGCTGCCTTCAACATTTGTTAGCATAAAGTCAGATACACGCGGATGTAAAACATCGTTGTAAACAGGGCGTCCATCTGGCGCTGTGTCTGTTTGTACGTTAGCAATGTTGCGAATAATTGCCGAGTCTTGTTTATCTGTATAGAGATAATCAACATTGAACACATAATCATTGCTGGTGATGTAAGTACCACCTAAAGAGAATTTCCATTCTGAAGGAATTTCAAAATCAGGATCAGTTACATTAGCACTCGCATCTGCACTACCTTGCCCAACCTCGTCATAGAGAGATTGTGGAATGTCATAACCAGGCATACCGCCGCCGTTAAATGCAATGGCATCACCGCCAAGAATTTGTAAACCTTTTTCGTTAATCTGAATATTTCTTACACCGTCATTAGAGTAGCTGTTTGATACCCAAACATTTGGATTACCACCAGAATATAGGCCAAAACCACCACGTAACTCTAATTGATCGTTATAAATCCAGTTGATGCCTAAACGCGGTTGAAGAAGGTCAATACCATCGAGGTTTTGGCTATTTGAAAAGCCATATCTGTCTTCAAAGTTTTGGTTATGGGTTGGTTTATCGCTGCTTGTATACCAATCATAACGTAGACCCGCTGTAATCGTGATATCGTAGTCAATTAGCTCAAACTTATCTTGAAAGTAAACGGTGTTTAAGGCGTAAGCAAATTCACCCGCTGCATCGTCTGGATTTTGTGATGATGCGTTGCCATAGTAAACACGCGCAATACCATTTTCAAAATCGTCAATTGAACTAAAGCGATATTCGCCTTCTGTGTGCTGAACAAATAAGTTGTATACATCCAGTTCTTCACGTTCATAACCAAATGATAATTCATGATCTTCTAAATAGTATGTGCCACCTAATTTAAGTGATAGGTTGTCATAATTTAGGATATTTGATTGGCGAGAATCGTCAGGGCCGATATAAACATCAATATCACCGGTGTCGATACGGAATTCACCAAAACCAGATGCAGCATCTAAAGATTGCTGGCGGTTATCGAGTTTTGAATAACCCACTCTTACTTCAGTTGAAAAGTTATCTGTCCAATCAGAGTAAAGAGAGGCAACATAAGATTCTAATTTAGCGCCACGCTCATAGAAGTGGTTTGAAAGGGCTATTTCGTCAGAATCTGCATCAGATTGGGCAAGAGAGAAGCCATCATTATAGTTATATACAAGGCTTGCACGGTGAGCATCGTTAATATTCCAATCAAGCTTTACTAAAATCTTTTCGTCTTCAACAGGTAGGCTCGGAATCATGCTACCTGGGTCGTAGTTATAGTTATCTTTTGAGATTTGTGTAATACGATCGATAGTTGCTTGATCAATACGGTTGTCAGCAAATGGAATATAATCAAAGATTTGCGCGCCTTCTAGTTTCTCATAAGAAGTAAAAAAGAATAGCTTATCTTCAATTAAAGGTAGCCCTACGTTAAAACCATAGCGTTTCTCAGTGTAGTTTCCTGTATCAAGCTTTTTACCTTCGATAGAGTCACCAGACATTGAGTCGTTGGTATAGTCGTAAAACAAACCACCATGAATTTCATTGGTACCTGATTTTGTTACCGCATTAATATTACATGATGTAAAACCACCGTATTGCACGTCGAATGGCGCAAGTTCAACGGCTACTTGGTCTATAGAATCGAATGAAAATGGCATGCGTTCGGTAGGGTAGCCACTCGAATTTAAACCAAAGTTATCATTCATGCGCACACCATCAACAGTCAAGCTGTTGAAACGAGGATTACCGCCGCCACAATTAATTGAGTTTGCATTTGTTTCATCAATAAAGATGCGAGGGTCGGCGCGAATAATGTCTTTTAAATCACGGTTGATGGCAGGACGAGACTCTAGATCTTCAAGCGAGAAGTGACTTGCAGGACCTGTGCTGCCAGTTTGTGCGCTTATCGGTGCGCCAGATACCACAATTTGTTCCATTTGCTGTGTTTGTAAGCTAACAGTTACAGGATAATCTTGACCTAAAGTCAAATAAATACCATCAAGTTGTTGATCTTCATATTGATCAGAATCGACGATAATTTTGTAAGGGCCACCGACGCGAAGGCCTTGGCTAGAAAAATTACCTTCATTTGTTACCGTCGTTTTTTTAACTGAGCCTGAAGGGATATGGATTATTGTTATTTGTGTACCAGCAGCAGGATTGCCATTCGGGCCTGTAACTTGTCCTTTGATAGAAGAAGAGGTTTCATTGGCCATTGCAGCATGGCTGAACGTTAAACAAGTCGCAACAGCGATTGCCAGTGTACTTTTATTAAATGTTGATTTCATGAGGTTTCCCGTTATTAAATTATGATACTTACTGTGTGTAAGTACCTTTCCTTTTTTAAAATCAATGTGTGTCATTTTTATTACAGATATAAAAAAGCCCGTAATTAAACGGGCTTTAAACAGTATAGATTAGAACTTGTAACTAATACCAATTTTAGCTTGCCATGCAGAAGCACTTTGGTCGATTAGTGTGTAATTTCTTACATCGGCACCATTGTATGCTTCATCAATTATATAACGGCCTTGGTCATCTAAACCACCAAAGTCATAAACTGATTGGTCTTGATAGCTAAGGCGCTTTTCAATACCCCAGTCGCTATTAAGCAAGTTAGCAAAGTTATCAATCATGAAATACACTTCACCGCTATGACCTTTAGCGAAACCTGGGATTTCTTGCTTAACGCTGATATCCATGGTTGTAACCCAAGGCATAGTACCCGTATTACGGTCTAATATTTCACCGCGCTCAGAAATGCCCGCTCTATCAAGTAGTGCTTCAAGCTCACCCCAAGTAAGTTGCGATTCATCCCAGTTTACATTTGGATCATCTGCACCAGTTGGAATATAAGCTAAGTATGCAGAGCTTGAGTAGAAGTCACGCGAATCACCTAGCGCACCATCTTGGTACGAAGCCATTGTGTGGCTGTAAGGGCGACCTGAACGACGCTCAAAGTAAAGGTCAAACTTAGTGTCATAGCCTTTAAAGAATTCAGTGTGGTAGCTGATATTCACTTTGAAGCTATGTTCTACTTCATAGGCACCACGCTGTGCTAAGTCTTGGTTACGGTTTTTAGTAACACTGTGCTGGTAGTTACTTTGCGCTTGTGAAGATGAACCTGAAGATGCTTCAGTGATATCTTGGTGTGCATAGCTTGCTGAGATGTATAAACCGTTATCCCATTCTTTTGCAAGTGCTGTTGAGAAGATAACTGAACGGCCATCATCAGATGAATTTGTTAGCATGATATCGAAGTTATCAGCAAGATCACCTGAGTAGATGCTTTCATGGATTAAACGTTCGCCATCAGCCGCAACGCCCACAGGTACGATAGCCGTGTTGTGCCAAATTGCTTCGTTTTCTTTCTTGTGGTAAGCGATTTCAGCTTGCCACTTGAAACCATTACCAAGTAATTCAGAGTCAAAGTCATACTCGAAACCAATTTGGCTACGGATGCTTGAAGGTAATTTAAAATCAGGGTCAATGTAGTTTGTGCTACCCGCACCTTTTACCAGTGAATCTTGAATTGCGCCTGGCACAGATGTGATATCTGCAGGGTTATTTGCGTAGTAATCATTAATTACTGATTGTGGTGCATCAACAAGTGTAATACCGTCTTTTTGGTACGAGTTGTTATACCAAACGTTAGGAATACCACCTTGGAAACGACCTACACCACCGCTGATTGTTAGGTTTTCTGTTGCGTAATATTTAAACCCAACACGTGGTAGGATGATATCGACGCCATCAAGATTCTCTTGGTTTGAAAAACCATAAGTCTCTAGGAAGTTTTCATTTAGAGTTGGTTTGTCGTCAGATGCTAAACGCTCATAACGAATACCTGCATTTACTTCTAAATCGTCACCAATATAAAAAGTATCTTCTAGGTAGATTGCTAATTGGCTACGCGTTGCATCGTATGCTGTGTCTGCAGCGTTGTTTGTATAGGCGTTTGCGTAAGAGAAGTCATAAGTACCATTAAAGTTACCTACTTCGCGGTTTGCAAAACCAGCTAGGCTATCAAACTCCCATGAACCTAATGAATTTGCAGCAAATAGGTTATACAGATTGAGTGATTCATACTGAATACCAAAGTTAAGCTCATGCTCATCCAGAAGGTAAGTACCATCAAATGTTAATGTTAGGTTTTCAGTTGAAGACTCATTCGCGTGGCGGTATTGGTCTGTACCAAACTCATACGCTGGACCACGGTAGTATTCTTCAACTTTTACGCTACCAATATTCGAGTTTGTTAAGCTGTTTGAACTGACATCTTTATACGCGATACCAATCTCTGATGAGAAAACATCGCTCCAATCTGAGTAAAGTTTTGTAGAGAAATTGTTGAATTTAGTTGCATAAGTATAACGGCTTGAAGCAAGTAACACCGTGTCACCGCCAGTGCCGAAGTTACGCTCTTCTTGATCGTCTTGCCACTGATATGTGAAATCTAGACGGTGTGCATCGCTGATGTTCCAGCTTAGTTTGACAAGTAGTGATTCATTCGTATCTTCAGGATCGCCACCTAAAGAGTCTTGGAAACCATATACATTGTCTAATACAGATAAGAAGTTATTTAATTGCTCTTCTGTTACATCGTATTCGTTCGTTGCACCAGAACCCTCAAAACCATAATCTAAATCAAGTTCGCTCTTCCAGCTGTTGTAGTTAACAAAATAGAAAAGTGTGTCTTTGATTAATGGACCGCCCACGTTAAAACCAAAACGTTCTTCTGTTTGAATTGGTTCTACTTTGTTTATTTCAAATGTTTTATGGCCATCTTCGTCTAAAACAGGGCGACCATCAGCATAAACTTCAGAAATACTATCTACATCACCTGCCATATCTGGCGTTGATGTTTCGTAGAAACCTGAGAATTTAAATTCATTTGTACCAGATTTTGTTACGGCATTAATTGTACCACCACCAAAGTTACCTTTTGATGCTGAGAAAGGTGATACATCAACTGAAATTTGCTCAATTGCATCAAGTGCAACAGGTGGTTGAGCAGTAGGGTAGCCGCCATAGTTTAAACCGAAGTCATCGTTTTGGCCGATACCATCAACGGTTAGGCTGTTTGTACGTGGGTTATTACCGGCAAACGTAAGCTCACCACTACCATTGATATTTGCAAGTGGGTTTAAGCGTGCCACATCTTTAATGTCTTTGTTAAAGCTTGGCATATTATTGATTGTGTCTTCACCGAAAACACTGCTTGAACCGCCTGATTGCTGAACAATTTTATAGCCAGAAACTTCAATTTTTTCCATTGCTAATGAGTTTAATTGTTCTTGTAAACGGTAAGTATCACCAAGCTCTAAGTAGATATTCTCTACCATGCTGTCACTGTGTGTATCTGAGTCGATAAGTACAGTGTATGGGCCACCAACACGTAGACCATTAGCGATGAAAGTACCGCTTTCATTTGTAGTTAACTCACTGACTGTGCCAGTTGGTTGGTGAATAACCTTTATTTTAACATTTGCAGCTGCTTCACCAGAAGGCGTTGTAATTTTACCTCTCATTGAAGATGAGGTATCTGCAGCCATAGCACTTGTTGAAACACCAAGAGCTAATATAACTGCTCCGGTTAATTTCGAAAGGCGTAACTTATTCATTATGTTATTTCCCGTGTTAGAGGTTTGTTGGTTTATAGTTCACTGCTAGCAGGCATCTTAAGTGCCTTTACTAACGGTTTTGCTGATTTATCAAATAATGAGTTTAATAAACCGGCTAATCTAATCCCGCCTTGTTGTAGGCGAGTTTTTACAATTGGTAAATTTTTATAGATATAACTGTAACTTACATTTGTTTCATTTTCTTTATAGAGTGAATTAGCAATGTTGTTTGACTCAATCAACCAATCACTCGGAGAGCTCGCAAGGTAATCTGAGATTAATGCTTGGTTAGATGTGTCAACGAACTTGGCAAACTCTGTGTAAGATAAGTTTTCGTTTTCTATTAATTTAGTATCCCAAAGGCTGTGTAGGTTTGTATCTTGCCCGAAGAATGTGACAGAAATGCGATTGCCACCACGGTCTTCGCTGCGACCAGCATGGAAAGGTTGGTGGCTATCACCAACAAGGTGTACTAAAAAGCGTAATGCAAATTGTTTTTCAGCTAATGATGCTTTTTCGTTTTTTAATACTGAAATTGAATATTCGATACCTTCAAGGATATCTGCGACTGTTTCTTTATTATGGTGAGCATGAGCGTCATAGGCAGGTTTTGCATCATCTTCAGCAAAGTTTATATAGTGCCAGCGTGATGACTTTTTTTGCCAGAATTTTTCTGGTGCAGAGCGCATTTCATCAGCCCATGTGGCTATTTGAGGGAGTGATTCACCATCAAGTAATGGAACTAAGGCGTCTCGAGTGGTGTCGGTAATATGCATTGCTGCTAATTCACCAACAATTCGATGGCCATTTTGACCCCAAGCATGTGCAGGGGCTGCGGATAAAACTGAAATTACTGGTGTAGTTAACAGCAACATCTTCATTGTTTTTAGTAACATTGGTTGAGCGTCCAAAGTGAATGTTTGCTTAATCAAATTTTCTGGCGCCAATTCTCCTGAATTTTGAGATAAATAGAAAGGACTCAATAAGATTCATAATTTCTTGTTCATAAAGTAATAAAATCAGCTGGTTAGAATGTTTAAGTAAAATTACTTGTTGTAATGAGTAAGAATAATTGTTCAAATAGAGACTAGCGCGAGCAAGTGGTTAGTAAAATTGAGTTTAAGAACTATATTAATAAAAAAATCATCGATTGTTACATTTTTGTTTCTGTCTATTATTTTGTTTTTCTGCATTGGTTTTATGCAGGGAAAACCAGTGGCACCTGACTTAAAATCGTTTATTGAAACTTCGTATACCTGCAATACAAAGTCAGACAGCAATTTAAACGAACTTGTCGTTTATGTATCCGCAAAAACACTCGCTGAGGATGTGGCAATATCCTTGTGTGATGATTTAACCATTCGTAAACAATACGGTAGGGTTACGTCTTACTGGGGTTATAAAACATCAGATTCCATCGAGTTTTTAGGCAAAGGGATCGCTGATTTAATTCTTGCAAAAGAGAATTTAATTGACGCCTTCATGGCGCAATCTACTTATAATTATCAAGCCGTTGTAGGATTCCCTGATTACACTGCATACCTCATTTCGAGTAAAGAAAAGCCCCGAATTGAAAAGTCGTACTTTTTAGATAAGCGTATTGGCTTATTGGATTACCCCACAAGCCGTTCGGGTCACATATTACCGAAACAACTTTTTAAAACATTAGACATAAATTTAGAAAATTTAAATATCACTTATGCCAGCTCTCATACTGAGCTAAGAGAATTACTCGCCAGTGGTCAAGTTGACTTAATTTCATCCTATTGGCAAGACAGTGACCAAGCTAGTTTTTCGGTTAATTACATCACGCCAATAAGAGATAATGTTAGTGGTAGCCGTTGGTATTTAAAAATGCAAGATGAGAACACCGACCTTTTGTGTGCTGTTCAAGCTCGCCTCACGGACTTAGCGCGCAATCAAAGCTCCCATTACTTTAATCATGTAGAATCATTTTGGGATTGTAAAAGCGATTCAAATAAGCACTCAGTCGAGGTCGTCGATGCTTCTAAGTAAAGATAAACTTTTTTATGTAATCGTGTTTTTGTTAACAACAGTATTGTTAGTTGCAAGTTTCTATATTGCAAAATTTTACAAAACGCAGATGAATAATGAATTGTCTGTTGCAAAGGTACAAAGCAGAATCGCACTCGATTTGAACTACTTAAACTTACCTGATGATTTTTTAAAGCACTCAGGCAGTAAAGAAATGGTTTCCAATTACATTACTCAGTTGAATGCACGTATTAACCAATCTGGTATTGTGGTTTATTCTATCGAAGGTATTACAAATTCAAAAGTGCAAGGGGAACGTATATCAACTCAATTACAAACCCCGAAAAGAAATTTGTCGGTTACTTTTATTTTAAACAAAAATCTATTAGTAAAGTCTGATATTGTCGTTTTAATTTTTGTGCTTCTAATCGCGTCGCTATTTACCTATTTAGTTAGTCAGAGCAGACGGTCATTTTATAGTGCAGTAGAAGCGACAGCAGATGATGAACAAATACTTGCTGAGACACCTAAGCTCGTTGTCGATTTAAATACGAAAACATTTTCATCAACTGCACTTGAAGCAAAGTCAGTTGCGCTAGCAAATAAGCCATTATGTTTTTATTTAGCCTTGGTTGAGTTTTGTATCCAATATCCTGATGTTGTGCTTAATCAAAATAAAGATGTACCAGATGAGTTATTAAATCTTGCTAATAAATATTTTTATCGCTTAGTTGAGCTTGGTCATACAATTAGAAAACGTCCGAACTTTACTAATAGCCTTGAGAAAACGTTAAGTGAAATTAGGGCTGCACTGGATGACGTTTGGCAAGATGACCCTGAGCTTAAGGAAATATATTACCCTCCCAAAGCTCATGGTGAAGGTTCTCGCTCCCGATTACATCACTATGGTTTAAAAGCAATTTCCTGTGATGATATCGAAGTAATAGGGAAGTAGCATACTACTTCCCATGTTGTACTTATTCAGGTGCGTAATCAGCCGCTGTTAATGGACTATTTTCTTCGAAGAAGCGCTTCAATGCTTGGGCATCCGTGTCATCTGTACTTACGAATCCAGACTTATTCGTCAATGTCGGGTACCCGTCGCCCCCTGATGCGTTGTAGCTATTGATACTCATACGATAAGTTTTGTCCATATCGAGTGCCTTATCATTAATTTTCACATCGTTGAGCTGCCCATCTTGCCTACTAAAACTAAGTTTATGGTACTGTAAATAAGCGCCTGAGTCCGGTGGGAATGAGGTCACAACTGACAGATAATCGAACAGTTCTCTTCCTGTTATATCAATGTAAGTAATGCGGTTTTTGAAAGGGTGAACTTTCAAAATATCTTTATAACTAACATCACCTGCTTGAATGCTATCCCGAATACCACCGCCACTGATCAAGCCAAAATCAGCTCCAACAGATTGCATTTGCGCGGCGATAATTACACGAGCAAGATTAACCTGCTCGTAGCGTGCTTTGCTGCGGTCGCCTTCAAGTTTAGCATCGACTGAGCCAATCTTGCCCGCAATCTGAGCTGCGCCTTTTTTCTGATAAACCGCAAGTACATCTTGGACTGTCTTATCAGGTTCAATATAGTCACCGGCAAGCTGCTTTTTGCCCTGTTTATTTGTGGTATACAAGTTCACAGGGATTAATTCATAACTTAGTAAAGTTAATTGCTCATTTTCTAATTTAAATTCGGCTTTACCGACATACTTACCCCACTCATGAGCCTGCATAATCCAAGTACCATTTTGTTGATCTGGTTTACACTCTTTACCAGGCGCAAAGTCCTTATCGAGAACATTTGCACTTGACATACAAACGGGTTCTTGCGAATGCCCACCAACAATAATATCAAGCGTCCCTTCAGGAAGGTTACGTGCCATCGTTACATCACCAGGCGCGTTGATACCGAAATTAGCATCTACATAATGGCCCATGTGAGTGACGGCGATAGTAATATCAGGTTGATATTGAGCTTTTAACTTAGGTGCTAGGTTTGCAGCAACTTGGGTTGGATCTTTAAAATCAAGGCCGCCAATATATTGCGGGTTGCCTATTTTAGCCGTGTCAGTTGTCGTTAAACCTATTACAGCAATTTTAAGCCCATTCTTGTCAAACACTTTATAGCCTTGATAACGTGCTTCGCCTGTTTTTTTATCGATAATATTGGCCGATAAAAATGGGAAGTTTGACCACTTTTGTTGCTGATCAAGGACGGCGAGTGGATTATCGAACTCATGATTACCGATTGCCATTGCATCGTAGCCGATGAGTGACATACCTTTGAAATCAGGTTCTGCATGTTGCAGATCAGACTCCGGAATGCCTGTATTGATATCACCACCCGAAAGTAATAAAACAGCATGTCCTTGAGCTTTTGCATCTGCTCTTAATTGATCTATCAGTGTTTTACGGGCTGCCATACCATACTCACCGTGTTCGTTATGCCAAAAACGACCATGATTATCATTAGTATGTAAAAGAGTAAAATACTGAGGATTGGTATCTTTTTCTTGAAAAGTGCTGCAAGCGGTTAATGAAAACAGCAGCGACGATAAAATAATAAAACGCATAATTGTTTGCCATATTAAAGCAGTAGGTTAATTATGCGCTTAGTTTAAACGACTTAGGTTTAAATTAAATGACTTTTAATAATTTTTATTGCCATTTTCAAAATTTAACTCACCTGTGGCAGCTAATTGACGTCGTTGAAGCTCTTGCTCAGCATAGTGTGATTTTTGATGATTATTACCTACCATCCAGTTTAAAAAACTGGCCGGTAATTGACTGTAAGGCTCACCTTGGTGTAGGCCAAAATCGCAAATAGCGCTTTCTTTATTCGCCATGGTTTATTCCTATGTGTTCATTGTTGTCGTGTAAATACTAACAAACTCAGCTAATTTGATAAGACGATTTGGCTTTAATTTATTTAATTTTTATAACTTTAATGAATATGCAATGTAAACAAGTGTAATTAACTTGTAATTAACTTGATGTGTTTTGTGTAACAATTCTTTCCTCTATTTAATAACCGCTAGTTTTTATTTAACCTCTTCATCTCAAAATAAAAACTATCAGGAAGAGACAATGAAAAAAAATTTGTTCGCGTCTGCGTTACTCGTAATTGGTTTTCAAGCCAATGCAACCATTGTAGAAATGCAAACGAATCAAGGTACAGTTACTGTAAACCTCTATGATCAACACGCACCTATAACGGTTGCGAACTTTTTAGAATATGTGTCAGATGGCTCGTATGATGGAAGTATTATTCACCGTTCAGTAGATAATTTTGTAGTACAAGGCGGTGGCTTTTCATTCGAAACAGATTTTACAGCAATTGATAAGAAAGCTGCGATTTCAAATGAGCCAGTCCTATCTAACGTAAAAGGAACCATTGCTATGGCTAAACAAAGTGGTAACGCAAACAGTGCCACCAGCCAATGGTTCTTCAACCTAAAAGATAATAGTGCTAATTTAGATGTGCAAAATGGTGGTTTCACAGTATTTGGCGAGATTACACAAGAAAGCTTTGATGTACTGACTAAAATCACTGATCTTGTGCACTGCGGAGAAATTCCCGTTGTCGGTTTAAGCAAAGATCAATGCCCAGAAACAACCGCAGGCTTTAATGGTGAAAATTTAGTGACTATTAACAGTGTTGTTGTCATTGATGAAAACCCTGATTCATCAGCAGGTTTGTCACCAGTTGAAAATACATTAATAGACAGTGATGATAACAAGGGCGGCGATTCTGGTTCAAGCAGTGGCTCAATGGCTTGGCTGATGTCGATTTTGGCAGCCAGCGTTTTATACCGTAGAAAATTTATACAGTAGAAGCTTCATACCTTGGAAGGTTTATACTTTAGAAGGTAATGTAAGGCGCAATTTGCGCCTTAAAAAATTCTTATTAGAATTATTAACCACATGATAAGCATGACAAAGCTACTGACAACAAAGCTATAATAACGTAGCTTTAGTGTATTTGTTGTTAGGTGAATTACACTGTGCAGTAATCTTAGCCCGACATAAAGCCATGCAAGAATTACAAATACAAACCCAGCTGCGTGAACTTGTAAAGCAGTTAAACAGGCAATGAAAAACAGAATCGGCATTTCAAACTGGTTTATAAAGTTTCGATCTGCGACTCTAACCTCTGAACCTGCCTTATCTAATTCCATTGTTAAAAAGTCTTGCATTTTTATGACTTTATTTCTTACCGCAGTGAAACGGCGCCGTCCCATAATCACCATGATAGAGAATGTGAGTAATACCTGAGTGAACATTGCTGCAATTAGCCACTTTTCCATAGTTCATCCTTTGTTATAGTTATTTTGTTGAAATTCGAGCCGTAAGTACTTATTTTTCACAATGTGTTACAAAGTTTTTAGAGTCTATACCCTAATAAGCATTGAATTGCGACCTGTATAAGCACATGATAAATAAAAATAGAGTCAATTTCTAATGGATACGAAATAATGAAAAAAATAATGGGCCTGAGTGCTATTGCATTTGCCGTTTTAGCTGGATGTAGTTCAACACCAAATCAAACTACCAACACAAACCTAATTCCAGAATCGCTTATTGTTAGTCCTAATGACACCCGCGAATATAAAACCCTCAAGTTAGCCAATGAAATTGATGTGATTTTAATCTCGGATCCAAGTGCCGAAAAATCAGCTGCTGCATTGAGTGTTGGGGTTGGTTTGTTGCACGACCCTATGAGTCAGCAGGGAATGGCTCACTATTTGGAGCATATGCTTTTTCTAGGTACAGAAAGATATCCTGATACTAAGGGGTATAGTGATTTTATGACTAAAAACGGTGGAGCTCATAACGCCTACACTTGGTTAGATATCACTAATTACATGTTTAAAGTGAACAACGACGCATACGATGAAGCACTTGATCGCTTCGCTGATTTTTTCAAATCGCCCAAGCTGTATCCTGAATATACTGACAAAGAAAAAAATGCCGTAAATGCAGAATGGTCAATGCGTCGTGAAATGGATTTTTTCGGTCAGTTTAAGCTTGCTCGCCAAATGATGGGGGATCATCCTGCAAACCGATTCTTAATAGGTAATCTAGAAACATTAGGCGATAAAGAGGGCAGTAATCTTCATAAAGAAACAGTGGCTTTTTATAACAAGTATTACTCGTCTAACATCATGAAAGTAGCGATGATTTCAAATCGGCCGCTAGCTGAAATGGAAGCAAAAGCGGAGCAGTATTTTGCAGACATTGAAAATAAGCAGATAGAAAAGCCAACTGTGACTGATAAGCTCGACTTTAGTAAGGCTGGCGGTAAACGTGTTTATTACTCCCCAAATGAAGATGTTAAACAATTAGAGTTGGAGTTTACTATTAAAGACAACAGCGCTGAGTTCGCTGTTAAACCAAATCGCTTTGTGTCTTATTTACTTAGTAATGAAATGCAAGGCAGCCCTGCACAAATCCTCAGAGATAAAGGCTGGGTTTCGCATTTATCTGCAAGCGATGCGCCGACTCAATATGGCAACTATGGCAGCCTTAAAGTTAATATTGAGTTGACTGATTCTGGCATGCAAAACCGTGAAGAAATAGTTGCGACTATCATGCAGTACATTGCATTAATCAAAGAGCAGGGGGTTGATAGTAAATACTTCAATGAAATTCGAACTTCTTTGAATAATGAGTTTCAATTTTTAGAAAAAGGCGATGAGTTTAGTTATGTCAGCAACTTGACCGATAGTATGCAGAAATTTCCTGTGAATAATGCAATCAATGCACCTTATTATTTTGCAAAATTTGATGCTGATGCTGTGCAAAATGTGTTATCGCAATTAAATGAAGATACTCTTCGTATTTGGTATATATCAAAGCAAGAAGATACTGATTCACAGCTTCATTTTTATGATGGCAAATACCGCATAGAAGATATTAGTGAAGAAGAAATTGCAAGTTGGAACAAGCCTAGTCAGTTTGAATTAGCTCTACCAACTGTAAACCGCTTACTACCTGAAAGCTTTGCAATTAAAACAGCTGAATTTAAACAACAAGCCCACCCTGAACTGGTGTTTGATGAGCAGGGAGTTAAGGTATGGCGTCAAGCAAGTCAACAATTTGCAGAGCAACCAAAAGGTCTTGTTGAGGTTTATATCAATACTCCTGACGCATTGGTTGATGCAAAGGCACAGGTACTTTACTCAGTTTGGGCAGATATCTATAACTTGCAGCAGAGTAAATTAAGCACAGAAGCGGCTGTTGCAGGTATGAGTTTAGGGCTACAGCCTAGTAATGGTCTGGTTCTATCTTTAAGTGGCTTTACTGATAAACAAGATGTTTTATTGGCACAAGCACTTGAAAACTTACAGTTAGACGTATCTAAAGAAGGCTTTGAACAAGCAATAGACCGCTATAAGCGTGATTTATTGAACCAACAGCAACAGTTCCCTTTCTATCAAGCGTTTGGAGAATACTCGAAATTAACACGAAGCGGTAAATTTGATACGGAAACCTTAATTGCAGCAGCTAATGCATTAACACTCGCTGATTTTGCTGCGATTAAACAATCGACACTTGCCGCTAATGATCTCCGTGTATTTTCCTTCGGTAACTATAATCAAGACGATGTGAACTCGATTGCTAATAAATTGATTGCTATCTTACCTCAGACTCATAAAAAATCTGACTTTGCTCGCAGCAAAGCGTGGTTGCCGAAGCTAGGTGAGCGCATTGTGTTACAAAAAGATATTATTGTCGCTGACGTTGCAGTTATCGATATGGTTGTTCACCCGACTCCAGGTTATAAGCAGCAAGCACAAGCTCAAGTGTTACAAAACCACTTCAGAACAGTCGCTTTTGATAAACTACGTACTGAAGAACAACTTGCCTATGCGGTCGGTGCTCTAGCCCGCCCAATTGAAGATTATTCAGCGCTGGGGCTTTATATCCAAACGCCAGTTAAAGGTCCAAAAGAAATGCAAGCGCGTTTTGATGAATTTAAAAAGCAATACGCAGTTGAGCTTGATAATATGACTGAAGACACCTTTATGCAGCTTAAGAACGCCACGCTTGTGTCTTTAAAAGAGCAGCCTAAAAACCTTGGCGATGAAATGGCTCCGTTAATCTCGGATTGGTATCGTGAAAACTTTAACTTCGATTCTAAAGAAAAACTGATTGCTGAGGTTGAAAAAGTAACCTTAGCCGATCTTAAAGATTATTATAAGAAAACGATGTTAAATGACCAAGCACCGCGATTGAATATTCAGCTGCGAGGTAGTAAATTTGCGGACAAGCCATTCGCTGATCTGGAAAATCAGATTAAAGTTGATAACTTAGAGACCTATTACAAAGGAATCCAATTCCAAAAATAGGATGTATATTTTAATAAATCAAAGCCCAAGCAAATGCTTGGGCTTTTGTTTTTATGCAATAAGCAAAAAACCAACCAATGCAGCTGTTGCTGCCAATATGGTATAAGGCAGTTGAGTAATAGCATGGCTCACTAAATCGCAACCAGACCCTTGTGCTGCCAGTACCGTTGAATCAGAATAAAAGCACGCTTGGCTGCCAAATGAAGAAGCCGAGAGTAATGCGCCAATCACCAAAGGAATATTCGCATCAATTGCGTAGGCAAGAGGCATAACTATAGGGGTAGTAACCGCGAAAATCCCCCAGCTGGAACCCGTTGCAAAGGCAAGCACAGCCATGGCTAAAAATACCACGGCAGGTAGATATTGTGCCGTCATATAAGGGCTTAATGTATTAATAACATACTGTGGCAGCATTAATTGATCACACACATCTTTGAAAATAAATGCAGCGACTACAGTACCAATTGCGGGGATCATACTTTTAAATCCATCCAGCATACGTTCTACCAGCTCTGACAACGTCATTAGCTTTTGCAGCATATAAAAGGGTAGTACACTGGCAAAGGTTGCGAGCAAGCCTTTAAATACATCAATCTCAAAATAGACTGTGAATGCTACCAACAAAATAATGGGAACTAAAAAGTTATAGAGTTTGCCATTACTTGCCGCTGTCTCGAAGTTTTCTTCAGCCGCTTTTACTGCATATTCATCAGCAGTTTGCACATCACTATACTGACTATTGGCTACCTCGATTTGACTATTCATGGCACGAAGTTGTGCTTTTTTCATCGGGCCAAAGGCAGGAATAATGTTTAAGCTCACAAGTAACACCACTATTACTGCAAACCAAGCGTAAAGCATATATGGAATAGCCTGAATATAAACAGCAATACCTTGCCCTTCAGAGGCAACATTATTATCAACCAACAAACCGCCAAAAAATACCGCCCATGTTGATAGTGGTACTAGTACACAGATAGGCGCGGCTGTTGAGTCGACCACATAGGCGAGCATTTCACGGCTGATTTTAAATTTATCGGTGATACGTTTCATGGTTTCACCCACCGTTAACGCATTAAGGTAATCGTCTATAAAAATAATAACGCCTAACACAAATGTCATAACGAGTGATGAACGTTGTCCCTTTGCAAATTTTAATGCAAATTCAGCAAATGCACTTGCGCCACCAGTCCTCACTAATAAAGCAATGAGAGCACCGAAACCACCGCATACTAAGATAAGCCAAGCAATGGTTTCGTCTTGCATTACTTTTAATGAGATATCTGCAAAATTAGACAATACAGTGGTAGGGCCTAGCATGGCTAACCCAAACAAAGCACCAATGAGTAAAGATAATATAGGGCGGCGTAAAAATACGGCCAAAACCACCACCAATATAGGAGGTAGTAAACTTAACGCAGAAGGTTCTTGCATTACATTTTTCACACAGTTAAGCAATGCGAGATTGCTTACAGAAATCAAAAGTCTTTCAACTCAAGTAACTGCTTTACGCGAACACACTTTTATGGACCCATAGGGAAAGTGCCTGCGTTGGCTGGCGCCAGACAGTATAGAGGATATACTGCTTTTGTTTTGCCCAAAACATCGTACGAAAAATAATCCTGAATTTTAATTTAGTCAATAAGAATTTTTCTCTTATTCTAATTAATTTAATTGCGGTATTTATGTTAGGCTAGCGATTAGTTTAACGAGGTTTATATGGCTTTTTCAGATACATACAGATTAAGTAGTCATGCGGTAATCACTAACTCAGATGGTCAGGTGTTATTACTGAAAGCTAATTATGGAGAAAAAAGTTGGGGGTTACCTGGAGGCGCTTTAGATAAGGGCGAAACCATTCATCACGCACTCATACGCGAATGCCATGAAGAACTAAATTGTGATGTACAGATTGCCTACTTAAGTGGTGTTTATTACCACACAGCGTTTAATTCCCATGCATTTATATTTAGAGTTTTTTTGCCTGAACATGCAGAAATAACCCTAAGCGACGAGCATACTGACTATCGGTATTTTAACCTTGATGAGCTTTCTCACGTTCAAAAGGAACGTGTGCTTGATTGTCTTAATTTTACTTCAGATGTTGTTAGTAGAGTATATTAGGAGTTTGTTGTGACCGATATTTTCTTACGTGCAGGTTACCCCAGTGACGATGCTTTTATTTTGAAACTGTTAAATCAGGCATCGTTTCTGAAGTATATTGGTGATAAAGATATCAAAACCCATGCACAAGCTCAGCATTACATACAACAAACATTTATCAATAGTCATCAGCAAAATGGCTTGGGCTGTTATATTGTCTGCCTAGCTGACGAAACGCCCGTTGGAATGATTGGGCTATTTCAACGAGATGCACTGGCTATTCCTGATTTAGGTTTTGCTCTCTTAGCTGAGTATGAAGGACAGGGCATCACTACAAAAGCGGCAGATTTAATGTTATCAAAAGAGTATGTGAATGATTTTGACTTATTAGCTGCGATAACATCAATACAAAATACAGCTTCGCAAAAAGTGCTGAAAAAATTGGCATTTGAAGAAGTTGGCGATCTCATTATTAATGAAGATCACCAACCTCTAAAGGTTCTTTTAAAGACTAAGTTTTGATAACTCAGCGCCGACTTCTTGATTAACTTCAAGCCATGTTGATTCTAAAGTTATAACTAGACCTTGATAATCATCTTCTTCAAGAGGGGTTAACTTGTTAAAATAGTTTATTGCTTTAAGCTGTCTACCTGATTCTGGCGTTGTGTAATATAAGCGCCATAACCCTGCGATATTCGCATTACCATTTTGATCACCATTAAAATGATGTAACTCGTACTCTAATTCATAATAAGTTTGCTGATCAATATCCGTAATGACGGGCAATCCTTTAATGACCATCCAATCTTTTAACTTCGTATAGAGTGCTTGGTGGGCACTTGCTGTTAGCATTAAGTCTGGTGACTCACTCCATAGATGATAATTCGCAGCATTTATGCGGTTATTATCGAGTACCATTGCAATACCACGATTATTTAATGAACCACGTAGCTGTACCGTGTTAACTCTAAGTTGAGCTTGGGTATCGTCACTCAGACGTTTCATCGCAGTTATAGGTTGCGAGAATTGGTAATACTGTATGGTAGAGAATGAAGTTTGACTACATGCAGATAATACGAATAGCGAGCTTATAAAAGTAATTAGTTTATAGTTCATTATTGTTTCCTTGGTGTCGGATCAGCAGGAAGGTCCTTATCGAAAATCAACATATTTGGTTGCTGATTTAGGCCACGCGTTAGGGGCTGTAGTTCTTCACTTAAGCGTTTAAACTCAGAAAGAGTGGTCTGCAATTGTTGGTGAAACGCTGAACCTTGTTGGTAACTTGCCATAGTCTTTTCAAACTGTTTCATGGTCTTATCAAACTGCTGCATACTTTGGGTCATTTCAGCAAAGTTGCGATTTATGTCGCCTGGCAGGTCTTGCGTATCTTGCTTATTAAGTAAATCTCTCATGTCATGGGCAAGCGCTTGATACTCTGAAAAGGTGGTTTGCATTTGCGCTAAGCTATCTTCAATTTTTAAATTATTTACTTTATTTAAAACATCCGAAACCTGATCAGCAATAACAGTAATACCACTGGATATACTTGGAAATACCGTATACTCAGCTACTTTTGATAGACTTGCTGGTTCAGCGTTATTGTATATATCTAAGTCGACATAAACTGCACCTGTTAACAGGTTTCCTGGTTTTAAAGAGGCTCTAAGACCACTTTTTACCCAGCCATCTAAACTTGAATGCCAAAACTCACGTGCGGCTGTGCTGTCGTGGTATAAGCGACCATATTCAACTTTTATGAGCGTAGGTACTGCGGTATTATCTGTTCTAAAGTGTGCTGGTTTTCCATCAATAATTACACTGGCAGGTGCTTCAACCACAGTGCCTATTCGCATTCCTCTGTATTCAACGGGGGCACCGGCTCTTAAGCCTCTAATCGACTGCTCAAATTCAATCAAATAGTAGTCAAAGTCATAAAAACGTTCTTCAAGCGCAGCTTTGTAACTGTTACTCAATGAAAAGCTGTGACCATTAGTGGCAACTTCACCGGGTGTTTGTTGCTCAGGTATACCAACAGATATGCCACCTTTTAGCAGCTTACTTAGTGAACCTGTATTGACATTAATACCATCCGCAGAGAGGTCAATTTCAATACCTGAATTTACCCAAAAAATAGAATTCAATGTAATTAAGTTTTGGTAGGGCTCATTAATAAAAATACCATACTTCATTGCTTGGTTTTTCCAATCGAAAGTTGCGGTTTCTATTTGGCCTATTTTGTAGTCTTTAAAGTATATTCCTGTGCTGACGTCTAGTACTTCGGCGTTATAGCTCAATAAGGTAAAACGCCCCCCTTTGACGTTGTTAGCAATCAAGGCTGGTTCGTCTTGAAGCTCAAAATCATCTGCCAATTTTTTGCTTTCACCAGGTGAAAACTCTAAATATACGCCCGATAATAGCGTGCTCATGCCACTGATACCTGTGTCATCAATTCGTGGTTTTACTACCCATATTTTGGCATCATCGGTGAGTAAATCTTCATAATGTTTATCTATCTGGGCACGGGCAATGACACTATTTTGCTTGTCCGATAGCCTTACATGATCAACTTGACCTATTTTTACACTACGAACTTTAATTTCGGTTTTACCGGCGACAATTCCTTCAGCGTGAGGCATTTTTATATAAATAGTTGTGCCTTGATTTGCTTGATACTGATATAGCATCCAAGCGCCTATTAACAGTGCCACGAGTGGTATAATCCAAATAGCGGAAATATTAGGCGCGGTTTTTATTTTTGCTGCTTCGCTCATACCAAATTCTCTTGTTTAGCTGTTTTTAAATTAGCAGGGCTATCCCATAATAATCGAGGATCAAATGCGTGGGCTGCAAGCATTTGGCAAATAACCATAGTTGTGAAAAAAACGGTCCCTATACCAGGTGTGACAGACATTAAGTTCCCCAGCTGCACTAAGGCTACTAAAATTGCCACCACAAAGACATCAATCATTGACCATTTACCTATAAACTCAGTTAGTTGATAAACACGTGTGTAATTCTTCGTTTGTCTATTAGCAGGGCGGGTGACCATAAAGCATAGAAAACTGAGCACTAGCGCTTTTGCCAGAGGCACAACAACGCTGGCTAGAAATATAATTATAGCAATGGGGTATGAACCACTCGCCCATAAAATCATAACGCCACCAATCAAAGTTGACGGTGTTTCATCTCCTAAACTAGTCGTATACATAATCGGGTAGACATTGGCGGGTATATAACACGCAACAGAGGTAATTAACCATGCAGCCGCTTTTTGAATGCTGTTAGGGTTGCGGCTAAATGTTTTAGTTTGGCAGCGAGAACAAACCTCTGTATTACATAATTGACCACAGACATGACAGGCTTTAAGGCCTTGATCAATGGCTCTGGTATTAGGTTGTGTTTGCTCAATATAAATAGGTTCTTTTAATTGTTGCCATAAGCGCTGTTTGTTTATACGTGTCGTTGCTGCAACATAGCAGACAACAAAAGCAACGTAAGACCAGAAACTAACGCCAAATGCGATATCTGCCATCGACATAATCTTCACCATGCTGACCATAACACCTATCAAAAATATCTCTGACATTATCCAAGGTTCAAGAGCAAAGGTAACTTTTAACAAACGTTTTCCCCATAGATAGGGTAAAGCTTTAAGTAAACCTAAGTGTAAGGGGATGATCAAAGCTAAAAGTAACATAGGTAGGCCAATGATACTTGTATCAATAAAGAGTCCTAAGAAGTCATTGTCGTAGTTAAATAAAATGCGAGCTGCGTCAGGAAGAGTAATTGTTTGTGTTATACCGCTGCTGCTAAATGATAAAAAAGGGTAAAACATACTACTGAGAAGCATCAAAATAGCACTTAAGCTAAGCGCTACAACACTACTGTCTTGATTGGCTTTTGAAACTGACAGTTTAGTATTACAGTGAGGGCATACAGCCATTTGTTTAGCAGTAAGGTACGGTATCTCGATGACAAGATCACAACTTGGACATGCTGTTTGCAAACTTTGCTACTCTTAAACAAGAACTTAGTTAATTCTGCACCAATTATCCTGTAAATACAAATGCAAGCTTCTTGGTTATGGGCTAGTATCTATCTTAAGCCGTTGAAAATATTCTAAACTAAAACTTTAAGGTGGAAAGTGAGCCGTACGTTAATACTTTTGTTATTTTTGTTCTGTTTTACAACTGAGAGTGTCTCTCAACAGAGCCATGAAAAGCAGATTATTGTCGCAGCAAGCTCATTTTTACCTCCTTACATTGTTAAACAATCGAACAGCGGTATTCAAATTGAGATTCTAAAAGCAGCATTACAAGCACAAGGTATTACTGAACTCGATATACATTATATGTCTAACAAACGCGCTGAGCAGCTGTTATTGCAAGGTAAGGTTGATATTGTTCTTAACTTTCCTCCGATGGCAATAGCGGGGATCCATAAAAGCGAGCCGCTTGTTATGTATCAGAATGTAGCTCTTAGTTTGGCTAGCAACGAATTTATTATTAAATCAATTTTTGATCTTGCAGGTAAGAGTGTCTTAGCATTTCAAAATGCTGTTAATTTTATCGAGCAACCGTTTAAGTCGGTAACAGAAAACTTGGCTTCCTATGATGAAGTAGTAAACCAACAGGCACAAGTCGATCATCTAATGAAGGGGTGGGTTGATGTTATAATAATGGATCGACGCGTATTTCTCTTTTACTTAGAAAAGTATAAACAATCCAACAAGGTGCTTCCTTTTGTTGTTCACCCTATATTTAAAGAAGCCCCAAGACCGGCATACTTTTCTAACAAAGCACTTAAAGATAGCTTTAATCTTGGTTTAGATAAGATTATCGCATCAGGCGAATATCAAGCAATTATCCGCCTAGATGGCACTGAATATGCGCAGTTACTCCGTCCTGAATCACGCAAATAAAGCAACTGTTTGGCGACTTAGCGCTATGAGTTTTCCGTCCTGACTCCAAATACAACCATCTTCTAGGCCATAACCATCTTTACTGTGGTGAGTGATTGCCTCATAACCAATCCACGCATCATGCGCGATGTTCGGTTCCTCAACAAATTCAAGGTACCATGACATACTACTTGCTGGTGCAGGTTGCTTATACATTTGTAATAGGGTTGGTGGCCAAGCATCAGCAAGGGCAATGATTTGTGCCTCATTCATTTGCTCGGGTGTATGTTTTAATTTCATCCAGCCACTTAAATGCGAGGTGTCAGCAGCAGAAAACGGCATATTACCGTCTTGTAAGCACAGTGCTATATGTTGAAAAAATGCAGGCATTTCTCCTTCTTTGTAAGGCAGGGCAAAACGCTCATCGACAGGTTTAAGCTGCATAGTTTTAGTTACATCAACACGTACAGTGGATTGGCGCTTAGCACCAAAACAGGCTTGAGTAATAATACAGACATCACCATCTTGGATTATTCGAGCAAGTACTTGTGCGCTGTTTTTACCTTCGCGTAAAACTTCAACATCAATGGAAAAATCAGTATCAGCAATTAAAGGTCCTACAAAGTTAGTACTTAAAGACAGTAAGCGACGAGAGCTATTAATATGTTGACGCATCGCTTGATATAATAAAGCGGCTGATAACCCGCCAAAGGCTGTACGACCCTGACACCAGTTTTCTGGGAACTGCATTACTTTTGTTCTGTCGCAGCCTAGTTCACTCGCTTTGGCGAGTAATTGTTCAAAATGCATAACTTTCCTTAACATTTATTATTATATTGTTGGTTATAGCATAGCAAAAGTGATCAGACCAGTTTGCTTCCCTGCAATGAAGCTAAGAAAACACCTCTTTTTGAGGAAAAAATGCCCATTTGGAAAATATTTCAAAAAAAAGTAAATTTTTTTCATTTTAATAGTTGAATTCAGTTTGTTGCACCCCTATTTACTAGTCATCGAACGTTTTAACGAATTTTGAAGTTGGAGAAGATTCATGGGTAGAATTATTGGAATCGATTTAGGTACTACTAACTCTTGTGTAGCAGTACTAGACGGTGATAAAGCACGCGTTATCGAAAACGCGGAAGGCGATCGCACAACACCATCGATCATTGCATACACGCAAGACGGTGAAACATTAGTTGGTCAACCTGCAAAACGCCAAGCAGTAACTAACCCAACTAACACATTATTTGCAATCAAGCGTCTAATTGGTCGTCGTTTTGAAGACGAAGAAGTACAACGCGATATCGGTATCATGCCTTTTAAAATTGTAAAAGCTGATAACGGTGATGCATGGGTTGAAGCACGTGGCGAGAAACGTGCTGCACCACAAATTTCAGCAGAAGTGCTGAAAAAAATGAAGAAAACAGCAGAAGACTTCCTAGGTGAAGCGGTTACTGAAGCAGTAATCACAGTACCTGCATACTTCAATGACTCACAACGTCAAGCTACTAAAGATGCTGGTCGTATTGCTGGTCTTGAAGTTAAACGTATCATCAATGAGCCAACTGCCGCTGCACTTGCATACGGCATGGACAAAAATAAAGGTGAAAACGTTGTTGCAGTATATGACTTAGGTGGTGGTACTTTCGATATCTCTATCATCGAGATTGATGAAGTTGAAGGCGAGCACACATTTGAAGTTCTAGCAACTAACGGTGACACTCACTTAGGTGGTGAAGACTTCGATAACCGTGTTATCAACTACTTAGTTGAAGAGTTTAAGAAAGATCAAGGTATCGACCTTAAAACTGATCCACTTGCAATGCAACGTGTTAAAGAAGCTGCTGAAAAAGCGAAGATTGAACTTTCTTCTGCACAGCAAACAGAAGTTAACTTACCGTACGTGACTGCCGACGCAACTGGTCCTAAGCACATGAACGTTAAAGTTACTCGTGCAAAACTTGAGTCACTTGTTGAAGACTTAGTAACTAAGTCAATCGAGCCACTTAAGCGTGCACTGGCTGATGCTGACTTATCAGTAAGCGACGTAAATGACATCATCCTTGTTGGTGGTCAAACACGTATGCCTCTAGTACAAAAAACAGTTGCTGAGTTCTTTGGTAAAGAGCCTCGTAAAGATGTTAACCCAGATGAAGCAGTTGCAGTAGGTGCAGCGATTCAAGGTGGTGTACTAGCTGGTGACGTTAAAGACGTACTACTACTTGACGTATCTCCGTTATCACTAGGTATCGAGACTATGGGTCAAGTAATGACAGCTCTAATCGAGAAAAACACGACGATTCCTACTAAGAAATCACAAGTTTTCTCAACAGCTGAAGACAACCAATCAGCGGTAACGATTCACGTACTACAAGGTGAGCGTAAGCGTGCAAGCGATAACAAATCACTAGGTCAATTTAACCTAGAAGGTATTCGCCCAGCACAACGTGGTACTCCACAAATCGAAGTAACATTCGACGTAGATGCGGACGGTATCTTACATGTATCTGCTAAAGATAAAGATACAGGTAAAGAGCAGAAGATCACAATCCAAGCTTCTTCAGGTCTAAGCG
>Ga0213832_1000135_pt1 | contig 115734 bp, 107 predicted proteins | sample SWATP13_FD_161660 | JGI IMG/M metagenome (GOLD analysis project Ga0213832, IMG submission 161660) | Coastal seawater microbial communities from Marineland, Florida, United States - SWA TP1 #3 | ecosystem: Environmental > Aquatic > Marine > Coastal | place: USA: Florida | collected 2016-08-06 | reverse complement strand
CGATTTGATCGAATGCTTGCGCAGAACCACCGTAAGTCTTTGCAAGAACAGTAGTGATTGCTGCAGTCAGAGTGGTTTTACCGTGGTCAACGTGGCCGATAGTACCCACGTTTACATGGGGTTTCGAACGTTCAAACTTTTCTTTTGCCATTTTTCTAATATCCCAGCAAAGTACAATGTTAGGTGAATTTACATATTATTACATGAGCTGGGGAGAAATGGTGCTGATAGGCAGATTTGAACTGCCGACCTCACCCTTACCAAGGGTGCGCTCTACCAACTGAGCTATATCAGCACGGGACTTGGAGCGGGCAGCGGGAATCGAACCCGCATCATCAGCTTGGAAGGCTGAGGTAATAGCCATTATACGATGCCCGCATTCCTAATTCTCTTGCCACACTCATAGAAAGTGGTGGAGGGGGCAGGATTCGAACCTGCGAAGGCTGAGCCGGCAGATTTACAGTCTGCTCCCGTTGACCGCTTGGGTACCCCTCCAGAGATTGATGAATGGTGCCGACTGCCGGAATCGAACTGGCGACCTACTGATTACAAGTCAGTTGCTCTACCAACTGAGCTAAGTCGGCTCCTCATCAAGTGGGTGCGAATTCTAGAGTAATGAATCACTCAGTGCAATAGGCTTTTGCGAAAAATTTTCTTTTTTTTGACTGAGTGGTTATTAATTTACCACCCTGTCGTTTAATTGAACAAAATCAATCAAAAGAAGCTTTTTCAGCATAGCGGGCAAGGCCGTCTATCACCAAATTCGCGGCGCTGAGACTATCACCGTCACAAGCACTTGTCAGCAGTTTTTTGTCGCCACCGGTAAAAATTATGACATTTTCTTTAAATTGATTATTTAATCGCCGCTTAGCTGACCAAAAAACGCCCTGCAATGCCGCTAAGCACCCCATTGCCACACATTCCTCGGTATCACTGGCAGCCGTTAATTGTTCCGGCACGGTCTCATTTTCGAAAACCCGGGTGGTATTAGACAGCAATGCTTTTTTCATTGTATGAAAGCCTGGCGCTATCCAACCGCCTAAATGTTGACCATCTGCCACAAAATCTACTGTTACCGCCGTACCGGCATCAATCACAGCAAACGGTTTATCAGTTAATTTTGCCGCGCCTAAAATGGCCAGCCAGCGATCTACCCCCATTTTTTGCGGATTCTGGTAACTGTTAGTGATACCAAATGCGTCACTTTCTGTTTTTACCGCACAAAATGTAATCTGTTGTTCGTTACATAATTGTGCCAGCGCTTCTTCCACTGCCGGCTTACCCACATTAGCAATGTATAAATGGGTAAGCGGTGCGGCCTCTATGTAAGTAATCAATGCCGACAGGTCATCAACCGTTGTGACGTTATCGGCATCATCAGTTAATAAGCGGTACTTAATTCGGGTGTTACCAATATCCACCAGCAATACGCTGTTAGTTTGCACGTAAACTTACCTCTCCTCCGTGGAACCGGGTTATGCCGTCTGCGGTTTCCAGCAGCAGCGCGCCACTGGCGTCGATACCCCGGTTAATGCCACTGATTCGTTTGTCGCCTGTTTTTACCACCACGGTGCGATCGGCGAACCAGTCGAGGTGTTGCCATTCTTCGATATAGGGTTCAAACCCGCGTTGGGTAAAATCAGGCAGTAGTGTCCAGAGTTGCTCAATGATACGGGCCGCCACCTCGTTCCGATCGATATCAGGGCCAAGAACCTGGCTTAAGTCGGTATGCGGCTGACCTACATCGTACTCGTGAGCTGGCACCATAACGTTCAGGCCGATGCCGATAATACAATCGGCAGGCGCGCCGATTTGCCCTTCCACTTCAATTAATACCCCGGCCAGCTTTTTACCATACAGATATACATCGTTTGGCCATTTAAGGCGTGCTTCTTCCACACCGCAATCTCGCAGTGCCCGGCATATGGCTACGCCGACTAATAATGACAGGCCGGCCATGCCCTGATAGCCGTCATTAAAACGCCAGTACGTCGAAAGTGTTAAGCTGCCGCCCACTGGCGCCAGCCACTGGCGACCATGGCGGCCGCGACCAGCGGTTTGGATCTCCGCCAGCACTGTATCGCCATTCGCCCGCACCCGATCGGTATTTTTCAATTCGGTATTGGTTGATTCGATTACCTGCAGCACACTTACGTCGGCATAAGGCTTATTGCTAATCGCATCCTTAATGGTGTCTGCATCGAGCAGCTTAAGCGGGCGATTTAATTTATAGCCCTTTCCTTTTACCTTAAATACGTCGAGGCCCCAGTCGATCAACTGGTTGATATGCCCGGCAATAGCCGTACGGGAAAGGTTTAATGTTTGGGCCAGGGCTTCTCCTGAGTGAAAGTCGCCATCTGCCAGCAAGCAAAGCAGATGCTGCCTTACCTCGCGGGATTTATGTTTCATAGTTCTATACGTCCTTGTTTACCCAGCAGTCTCACCTCGGGTGCAAGAGTAACGGAAAAAAGCTGTGAGACTTTTCGCTGAATCGCCCGGGCCAACGCAAGCAGTGCTTCACCCGTGGCATGATGTTGATTAACCAGCACCAGCGGCTGACGATGATAACAACAAACGCCGTCCAGGCACTGGCCTTTAAACCCGGCGTTATCAATTAGCCAGGCAGCCGGTACCTTTACCTGTTGGTCATTCACCACAAAGCCTGGAATAGTTGGATACGACCTTTTCAGCGCTTCATACTCACTGGTAGTGATAGTCGGATTTTTGAAAAAACTGCCCGCATTACCCAGCACCGCAGGATCCGGCAGCTTCTGCTGGCGCACCTCGATCACCTTACTGAAAATTTCGGCAGGGGTTGGGTTATCCAGCGCTGCCAGCTCGGCGTAGGCGGTTACCGGTGTAATATCGTTGGCCAGCCAGAAGTGCACGTGGGTAACAACCCAAAACTTTGCTTCGGCGCGCTTAAAGCGGCTGTCACGGTAACCAAACTGGCATTCGTCCCGGGTTAAGGCAAATGTCTTGCCGGTGATAACATCGACCACCTCAACCTGACTGATTCGTTCACCAACTTCCAGCCCGTATGCGCCAATATTCTGAATGGGTGCTGCCCCCACAGAACCGGGGATCAGCGCGAGATTTTCCAGGCCTCCCCAGCCTTGCTCTATGGTATAGGCCACCAGTGTATGCCAGTTTTCACCCGCGCCCACCCGCAGGCTTACCCCAGCAGGCTCATGACAAACTTCAACACCAGTTATTTTGTTCACCAGCACCTGGCCATCATAGTCTTCGGTAAAAATCGTATTACTTCCCTCCCCCATGATGTAACAGGGAGTTTCGCGGGAGTATAAATCGAGAAGTTGCTGCACCGAGCAAAATTCGTGGAGTACGCGGCAACGACTGGCGATACCAAAAGTATGACGTTGGGATAAATCAGGCATAGACACAGACAGTAATCTTCGAGGTCGTTTAGTATGCCTTAAAAGACCTGAGTTTGGCTATGTTGACACAGGTAACGAATAGCAAATTGGGCCTTTACGACCCAATTTCATGCAGTAAGAATAGTTTTTAACAACACTGAGTAGCTAAGCGGTTACTGCTTAGTCGAGCACAATAATCACCCCGGCTTCGTTGAAAAAGCCTTTATCGTTAAGCTCGATAATGCGCTCAGCATATTCGCTGGCCAGCACAATTTCGGTGCGTGTATCGCCATAGGTACGCAGCGCCTTAACTAACAGCGGGCGATTACCAACAACGGGATGCTGCACGGCAAAATCCACATCACGGGCGAATAAAGATACCAGTTGACCACGTTCCAGCAACCGCTCATTACTGGCGCCCTGATCCGGATACACAACCGCACCGCGTAACTGGCGAATTTTAGGGCTCAGTGACGGGATAAAGTTACTGCCTCTGGCATCCACTACCAGTCCGGTGGGCTGCACATCAGCGACTGGCGCAGGCTGCGCTTCCTCGCGACGGCTCTCAACCAGTTTTTGCTCGATGACCGACAAACGGCGATTAAGCTTTTCCATTTCCTGTAGCCAAACCGGTTGCTCTAATTCCACATCGTCATCGGCATAAGCTTTACTGATCACTGCCCCGCCTAACCAGTCGAGGGTTGAGCGATAAAAACTCTGCAGTCCGGTTTCCTGATAGACTTCCTGATAAATGGTTCTAGAAGCCTTACCGCCGAGGTTGATCACCATTTCGATTTTACAACTACCGTCATCGGCAGGGGTACGGCTGATAATGCGGGCATTACGAATAATCCCCTCCACTTCACTTTTCACCTCATCGTTACTCAACATATATTTGTCGATAACGGTGGTCGCAGTGACTCTGACCCCTTGAGTGGCCTCCAGCAGATTACGCTGAGCATCTACCACTGCCGCGCGGCACGCCAGTAATGGCCCGGCTTTACCGCCCACATTGCCCGGTGGTAAGCCGTAACCTTCGGCAGAGACTTGTGCCGTGGTCCAGTTAATTTTACCGCCGGCCGCTGTCCATTCTTCATAATGAGCATCCGCGGCAATGCTACTGCTGCTTACCAGCGCCAGGGCGAATAGAAGCTTTCTCATTATTTAGTCCTTACTTTACCTAAAATTGACGTCTCAGAGGGTGCAGGTTGCCATTTATTGCCTTCTGCTATGACCTCATAACTGGACGCGTTCTGAATATGAAAGGGGAAATTATTTTGCAGCGTACAGTCCGTTATATTGAGCTTTGCATAATCACTCACTACGATACCGGCCGTATTGCTGCCGTCAATCACACAGGAGCGCAAGGTTACATTAGACTCACCTTCGATACTCAGGGCAGTAAAACGGCTGCCGCTTATCTCAATGGCTTCCAGCAGCGGCTGACCGGATTTAACCAGTATGCCTATGCCAGCGCCGGTGATTTTTAGCCCTGAGATTTGCGTTGGTTTGTTATTGTTCACAATCAGGTAAGGCTCCCGTCGCGCCTGTTCACCACTGGCACGGATGCGGATATCCTGTTTCAGCCCCCAGAAATACGCTTCACCGTTAATTTCAATTGTGGCCCCGGGTTCAAACTCCAGCACCACACCCGGCTCAATGTACAACTCACTGTCTTGTGCAAACACCACCTCACCTTTTACCTGATACGGGCTGAATGTTTCGGTGAGTGACAAAATGCCGGTATAACCGCCCTGCAGCGGGCCGCTAACAAAGGTTTGTTTACCCACCTCTTTTATATAGGTAGTCAGGGTTAGCACCTTTGGCTCACTGGTATTACCCGCCTCATCGATGGCAACTACCTCGTAAGTACTCTTACTGAACGCTTGCGAGTCAATGTCGAGGTTCACAAAGGAGTCACTGCTTTGCTGGATGACGTTACTACCGCTGTCATTGGTGCGTGTTACCTTATAGGCGGCTGCAACTTCGGCATCCTGCCAGGCCAGCTTAAGGGTGGTTTCAGTCTGACTGCCCACCAGATTAGTGACCGGCGGCGGTGCTTGATTGTCAAAATTCACCAGACCGGTAATACTTAGCAGCGTATTGGTACTGCCATCGGTGTCTTGCAGGATACCGGTAACCGGCACCCGCTGTTCGTTCCAGTCGGGTTGTACCGGGATCTCACTGATATAGACCCCTGGTTCCACTTCTTTGAGTTCGGTACGTAACTGATTGCCAAGCTCCACAAACGCCTGCAAACCTGCTTCGCCTTTTACCCCGACTTCGATTACGTCGCCGTAACGAAGCCATTTACCGGCCTTATCGTGAATAACTGATTCAATAAGAGGTCCGGCACTGCCTTTATAAAAGCGCGGTTGAGGAAATTCAAAAGCCACCTTGCGGCCCAGTTCGTCGGCGGCTGCCAAGAGGTTTTCATCATCCAGATTCATGGCGGCAATCGCAGCATTGAGTAATAAGCCCCAGGCGGTAGTAGACACACCACCGGCACGCTGAGTGACTTCATGCTCGCCGGTCCAGACCACGTCGCCTTTGGTATTATACAGCGACAATTTAATGCCCAGGCGGATCTCCGAGTAGATTCCGGCGAAAAAACGTTCGAAGTCTACCACTTCACCCACCAGTACTCCTTCAACGCCCAGATAAGACGCCATTTGAGTGTGATCAAGCGGGCCCGACGGCAGCCGTTTATCCACTTCCCCGGGGTGCATTACCGAAAAGTTCCGGCCGGAAAGCTGGCTGTTAATGACCTGTCGCAGCAGCGGCCCGGCAACTTTTTCTTCGGTGACATTATGGAAGGGTAAAATGGCAATGCTTGAGGGGATTGCCTGCTGAGCACCGCTTACCCCGGTGTTGTTCTCAACTTCGCTGCTGGTTGAACGTTGCGGTGGCCCCACCAGCACCGTGTCTTTTGTACTTACCGTACAACCAGCCAGCACCAGACACACTGCACCTAACCACAGGCGCACAGACAGCTTCTTCATGACTTGGGTTCTCCTTCCACAGGCGGTGGTACCGCAGGATCATATAGGGATTCATCGGGCGGGAATAAACCATTATTTTCCGGCCCATTACCTGGCACCGGCGCGGGCTCCCCGCCCTGTAATAACCAATGTTGACGTAACTGGCGGGTGAGACCATTTACCTCAAATAATAAGTTGTTGAGCAATGCCTGGGTTTCGGGCATTTCTGCCACGGTGGGCTCCATACTCACCGCGATAGTATTAATACTTTCCATTAACTGTGCCGACTGCTCCGCCACTCCGGCGAAAGTAGCTATGTTATCGTTAACCGTTTGCGAGCCTTCCTGCAGGGTGTTTTCCATCACTTGCATGGTGCGCTGCATTTGATTGAGCACGTCAGGCAACTGCTCACTGGCTTTGGTCATGCTCGAGGTCAGGGCAGCTACGTTTTCCAGGCTTGTAGTCAGTGAATCCTGATTATCACTCACATTGGTCACTATCTTGTCGAGGTTCACCAGAATATCGGCCACTTTTTGAGACAGCGCCTGGATATCCCATTCCTGCATGAGATCCTGAATTGAACGTGGCTCTTCGGCTGCCAGTAAAGCACCATTTTGCAATTGCCCCGCCGGCCCGGGAATAAAAGCAATAGCGGCGCCCGACAGCACGTTATCAATGGCCAGGGTAGAATCTATCTTAAGCCGGCTTCCTGCCCGGTACAGTGCCTGATACTCCCGCTGCATCACCAAATCCAGCGCCACCTGCCCTTGTTCACCGAGGCGGATATCATCAATCCGGCCCACGTTAACGCCATTAATTTTTACCGGGGATCCCACGGTTAGTCCGAAGGACGAAGAAAGGTTTGCACGAAAACGCAGTTGATCGGCATGTTGTTCCTGTAAATCCTCAAACAGTAACCAGCCGGCCAGTAACACTGCCACAATCACGAACAAACCAAGCAACGTATCCTGCGCGCGGGAAGACAGTGACTGTGATGGCGCAAAGCTCATTGTACTTCCTCCAGTTGATGGTTATGGATTGCCAGTACCCGGTCGGCAAAATCGGTACGATCGCCGGCGGTGACCGTCATTACTACCGCATACTGATGCTGTTGTTGTTCTCTGAGTAACACATTTAGCATATTTTCACGCATTTCGTGTGACATCCCGCTTTGCACTTCATCCAGTAGTATCAGTTTAGGCCGAAACACCATGGCCCGCAGCAGGTTCATCATACGGGTTTGCACATCATTCAGCTGATGCGGTTCCAGCGCCAGTAAGTCTGTTATTGCCAGCGCCTCTGCCAGGGGCTCTATATGACTGGCGATTTCTTTTTCCGACATTCGCGTATGGTACAGCATCGGAAAGGCAATGTTATTGTAGTTGGTGAATATGCTCAGTAAGCCACCAGCTTCAAACGCCATACAGGTGGCTTTAAAGCGGGCCTGTTCGGTCATATCCCTGAGTGATAAGCCTTCGATAATAATATTACCGTCGTCCGGCTCGTATAACCCGGCGGCCAGCTTTAACAAACTGGAGCCGCCATCCAGCACGCCGGTTTCAATACACACAATTTCACCGCTGTTAACGCGCAGGTTGAGCTGCCGAAACACCACCTTATCGTCAAACCGCAAATCAACCTTATCAAACTGTAAGCAGGTCATAAGTACACCAGGTAGGACAAGCCCACGTTCAGTACAAAAAATGCAAACAGTTGAAAGGTATTTGAATTTGAAATGGCTCTCGACACATCGGTAAAACGGTCTTGTACATTGTAACCAAAGAACAGGCTGGCCAGGCCAATCAGGCAGCCGCCCACCAACGCCTTGGTCATACTCACCAACACTTCGGTGAACGTAAGCTGCTCAAGCAGGGCACGAATAAATGCCATCAGCGTAATGCCGCCCTCATGATATAGCTCTATCACCGCGTAGGAGGTAAACACGCATATCAGATTAAAATAGAAAAACATCAGCAGCAAAGACAGCGGAAACGCAAAGAATACCGGTAACAGGAACACCAGCGCCGGGCTCATATTCACTGCAGACAAGGCATCAAACTGCCGGTACAACTGCATTTGCCCCACTTCAGCAGTCACCGCTGAGGCCGAACGGGCAATCAGAATGATTCCGGAAATTAAAGGGCCGATTTCCCGGTTCACCACGATATTAAAAAACTGTGCGTAGTAATCGATAAACTGCATGTTATTGGGAATAACTGAATAGGCCTTGGACATCACAAACACGCCAAGCAACACAGCAATGATGGTGTTAATCGACGCGGCTCTGAGGCCTGAGTTATACAACTGCCGCTTAAACAGCAACCAGAAAATACGACGCCGCTGCGGCTTTAAGAGTTGTGGGCAGTTATTTATCGCCAACCCCAGCAGGCCGGTGATCCCGACCAGCACATTGGCATAACGCCGGGTTCGTATGCCAAGACTACTGAGCATGAACCGTGTCCCGTCGCCAGGTTCTGACCCGTTCAGCCCGAACGGTCTCGCCCAGCTGACTAAGCAGCAATGCTGCTCGCGACGCATAATCAGCTGCCACGTCTGACTGTCCCTGCTGTTGCTTTAGTTTTGCCAGTAAAAAATAACTGTCGGCCATGTTATGGCGGGCCTCAAACTGCTCAAATAACATCAGCGCTTTTTGTAAGGCCGGTTCATTAAGCGCAGCTTTACCAGCAAGATAGCACTGCAAGGCTAACCATTCCGTTGGTTGTGTGCTGTTGAGGCAATTGTCCACGCTGATATCGAAAATGGCCCGGTAAGAGGCGTCGTTGGCTGGCAGTGCTGCCATGGCCCGCGCATAATCATCCCGGTTGCCGGTAATAAAATACTGCGCCAGGTGGGCTCTTGCCTGGGCTACCTCATCGTCCTGAATAATCGCAACGTCCAGCAATGCCGCACAATCATCGGTAACGCCCGTGGAGGCAACCCCTCGCTGGCATAATTTCCATAGCGCCTTTGCCATAAGCGGCAAGTCCTTGTTCTGGTAGGCCTGATTGGCAATATTGCGCATGGCATAAACCGAAAAAGCGGTATCTTGCGCGAGCTGTTGATATTGTTCAGACAGGCTTGGTGGCGGTGGAGTACTGCCACAACTCCACAACAATGCCACACAACAAAAACTAAGTGTTCGGATTATCGCCGTGTGCATAACTTAGCCTTACCATACGGGTGAGTGTATGGAGATTATCTTCCGTGTTTACGTAGCGGTTAAGCAACGTCATAATTTCGTCCTGCGACATTTGTTCCTGCATGAAGTGTATACTCCGGCGCAGGGGTTTTAGCTCGTTAGTCGACAGTTGAATTTCCAGCAAATCAACAAAGTCATCGTAATCGCCTTTTAAGAATAGTTTGCGACTACGGCGCATAAAATTCCAGTCAGAAAATTTACGCAGGTATTTCGACATCACCGTACCCAGGGCAAATGCCATCGCCATAGCGATAAGATCAAAAAGTTTGTCGAGAGTGAGTTCTTCTAACTGCTGGGCCTGTTCACTTACCGATGCATCGTAAATAGAGCGTATCACTTCTATGCGGCGAGCGGCCAGGGCGTTAAGGGGGTTAATTTCCAGTGCCCGGCGAAATGCCACTTCAGCCTCGGCGATTTGTTTATTTTCATACAGTGCATCACCATAGAGCGACAACAGCATATCATTGCCCGGATACTGCACCGTAGCATTTTCCAGATAACGAATAGCCTCTTCGTATTCGCCACTTTCAATCAGGATTTGTGCTTCAACAATTGCTACTTTGGGTGACGCATGGGCAACCGGCTGGCAAAGTACGGCCAGCAGCAGACAGACCAAAAACCCTCGATAGCAAATGGCGTTCATCATCTGGCAATGACTATCATTACTTCGGCATTACCCAGCGCTTTTTGCAAAGTTTGTTGCGATTTCAACAGCGCCACGGCAGCGTCGCTGATGACCAAATCTGAATTACGCGACTTGTAAGTACCTTCGGCGGGGATAATAAAAGGTTTTACCGCAATACGCGCGTTGCGTACGGCATCGTTTACGTCAAAATCGTAAGAGACCGGACGACTGCTAATGCGGCCCTGAGTTAAATCATCGGCGGTAGGGTATATGATGTCGCCTTTTTGGTTTCTGATCCGCGGGATAGTTGCCAGTTCAAAGTTGCCAACCTGGCTGGCATCGATTAACACGCCGGTGAAGTTGCTGTTGCTCTCATAGAAATCAATTTGCTGTTCCAGCTGAGCGATCACCTGAGGCTGGCTGTGGGCCTTTAATAAACGGGTAATTTCTTTGACCAGCTCAAGTTGGTTCGGATTGTCGATAACCAAATGACTTTGCGTCGTCCCAGCTGCAGCGGCAGTGGGGAACAAAGTAAGCGAAGGCCACTCAATTTGACCAGTGCGAGCCAGTACCCATTGTACCGGTTTGTCGTACCATGTTGCCGCCGTCATGCCATTTTTTGCCACTTCGGGCGCAATCATTTGTATAAAGCGACCGTCCAGTGACATGGTCAGCGTCACCGTCGCCACATCATTCTGGTAGTGATCGGCGGTCATTGCCGCCCCTTTGATCATGGCTTCGAGGCTGGTTTTCACCGTATCACTCTGCGCCACCATCTGCTCAACAACCGTTTCAGATGATACCCGCACGCCTTTGATCATCTCCGCCAGATTTCGATACGCATCCAGTTGGGCTGCACGACGGGCCAGTAAGCGTTGTTTTACCAGCGGCACATCATCCGGCGCTACGCCGTAGCCATAGGCTGAAATCACCCCGGAAGACCAGTTAATTAACCCTCCCGGCTTTTGCTCCACGACTTCTTCTGCATTAGCGAGGCCGGTTAGGAACGCACACACTAAAGTTAAATATCGCATTGTCTTCATTGTTGCTCTCACTTTAAACGGGTTACGCATCAAACTGCTTATACTTGGCCATTCGGGTGACCACCTTTTTCAGGTAGTTCTTAGTTTCCTGGGCAGGCAGGTTTTCCATCAGATAATCATAAACAGCTTCGGGCGACATTCCATTAATGGTGTCTACCGCAGCAGTAATACTTTTTCTGCCGGTAAAGGTTCGGGCCACATTGCCTACCCCGGTATTGTAGCTGGCAACCGCACAATAAAAGCGTGCCTGCGGATCGGCGATTTTCCGTAAGTAACGATGGGTCAGCAGATGAAAGTAGGCTGAGCCCAGCTTGAGGTTATTCTCTTCATTAAATAAATAGTCAGCACTTACTATCTTTTTCTCACCATGAACAAAAAGATGAGCGTCCAGGCCTGCCGTTTTAGGTACCAGTTGCATTAAGCCAAACGCGGGAACGGGGGAGACCGCTCTGGGGTTATAACTCGATTCCGTTTCAATAATGGCCATAATCACTGATACCGGCACATCATATTGGTCTGCATAACCTTTAATATCATCAAAGTACTGCTTTACCAGTTTTTCCTGATAACCGTTTACAAACTCAATTTTTAACTGCAAACGGGTTTGCCCATCCTGCTCCACTACGCTCAGCACCGGCATGGGGGCGGGTACCGGAAAAGGCTTAACGAGTTCGGCCGGTTGTGTGGTTGCCGCTATCTCTGCTTCAGCCTTGGGCGGCTGCGGTGTGACAGGCTCATCCTCAGCAACAGGTGGCCTTTGTGCAGGAACTACCGCAATTTGCGGTGTTTGTTGCGGCTCTTCATTTGCTTTTGGTTGCGGTCGTGGCTGCCCCGCATCGGCTTTGGTCAGTTGTTGCTTTTGCGCCACCTTGTTGACCACCGCACTGATATCAATCGACTCAGATTCGATTTTTAATTCCGGTACAGCGGATAAATCCTGCTGTAAGGCGTCGGCCAGGCCTTCGAGCTGACCGCCAATGGTGTCGGGCAGCACACTGGCCAGTGATGAATCGGTAGATGAGGTGATCTCCACCGGTTCTTCGGTGACTTCGGCCACCTCTTTGGTGACTTCCTGAAGCAGCACGTCCTGCTCATCCAGCTCTGCGGGTGAGGCGGTGGCAATAGAAGATGACATTTCCATCAGTTCCGCAACACGTTGCTGCAGGTCCTCACCTGGCTCAACCAGGGTTTCGATGATCAATTCACCCGACTCAAAGTCGGCAATGGCCCTGCTGCTCATGGTTTTGTTATAGGTGACCCAGCGGTGCCTTTCAGGCAGGGCGCCATCGGGCCACTTAACCTCAATACGCTTGGTCAGGCCCCGGAAGGCGCGGTCGATGGCTTCATCTACAGCCTGGTAGATGTCATCGATACGCTTTGTTTGGTTTTCAAATTCAGCATCCATCCGCGCGCTGATTTCATCGAAGTCGTCTACCGACTGCGCAGCACTGAGCGGACTGAATGCCAGCGACGCGACCAGCAAACTAATACTGAGAATTGGCCGCATTACTGATCGCCTCTAAACTTTCCCGTTCTTTGCAAATATCAGCTTCGTTTGTCAGGCAAATGCCCAGTACCACTTCGGCAATCCAGGTACCTTCCTGCTCATACACCTTCTCATCTACCACAACCGTTCCCTGTAACCAGGTTTTTACGCGGGTTGCAATGATATCGCTTTTTACTTCATATTCTTCCACGGTAGAACCGGCACGTAATTCAATCCCTTTTACCTGCTCAGACAACTGACGCTGAGCATCAAGCTGAGCGGCGCGTTTAGCCAGCATTCGCGCCTGGGCATTGGTTTTTGCCATCGCCGGATCCACAGTACCAAAGCCCTGCGCCGTTACCACGCCGGTTAACTCTTCAGCCTGAGCAGCGCCGATAAAACCGGCCAGCAGTAACAGTAAAAACTTTACTTTCATGGTTTAATCCCTTTTTGCTTAAGTACCTCAGCGTAGACGTGATTAACCAGATCAATCTCTACCCCTTCCCGTACTGAATCCATTAACTGATCAACAACTTCCACTTTAAATGCACCGGAGAGCAAAAACTGACGCACGCTCAGCAATTCACGCTTACAGGCAATGGGGGCGTGAGCGATGGCAGAATTCACATCGTTGACTTTTAAATATAGCGTGCCTTTGGCTAATACACACTCACGATACTTGTCGCGCAGGCCTTCCAGCTCTTTTGACTCGCTGACTTTTTTAATCGCAGAATACTCATTGGCCGCTGCCATATTAAAACCGGAAAACACGGCTACTGCCGAGCACAGCACTAACAGCCTGGATAATTTGTTCATGTTTAGTTCCCTTCTGCACGCGGTGCAGTGGTGATTTCAGCAGAAGCCGAGACGCTTCCTTCTAATTCATCTTTATCTACCGCGGATACCCGGTAGCAGTAACTGCGATTGCCAGACACATCCGTATCAACGTAGTTGGCGGCACTGACACCAGCCAGTTTTCTTACATTGCCACAACTGGAGCCGCGGTATACCTGATAAAAATCAATGTCGCTTTCAGGCGCTGGCTGCCATTGCAATACCACATTGGGAGCCGACTCCACAACACTGAGCCCTTCAATGCGGGCTGGTAGCGGTTTGGTTCTGGCCTCAACCACCGCAGAGGTAATGCCATTGGCATCATAAAGATTATACGCCAGTATTTTATAGCGATAGGTTTGACCATCATCCATTTTGCTGAAAAAACTGCCTTCGTCGACATAGCGACTGGCGGTTCGGCTGCTCAGGGTTTCCAGCAGATCAAATTTGCCCTTGTCTTCACGATAGATTTTATAGCCTTTAATGTCAGCATCATTGGCCGGCTGCCAGGTGAGTGTTACCTGTTTCACCTGATTACTCGCCGCCGCAAAATTCTGTGGTGCTGCCGGTACTGCTTTGGTAGTGGCCGTCACAATATTCGACTTTTGCGTTTCTTTATCACCATCCACTGCGCTAATCGCATATTCGTAGGTTACGCCATCGGCCAGATTACGGCGCTCATTGTCTGAGTACTGAGTAATGCTAGGGGTAGTGATAGTAGTCACCAGCTCCCAGCGAGTTACACCCTGCACCCGTCGGTACAGTTTATAGCCATCGATGTTTTTATGAGCTGTCCAGCTGAGATCCGTTCGTCGCAACATGCCCTGCGCAGCCACACTTAAGATCACTGCATCAGGACTAACAATACTGGCAAATGCAGACGGGTCGCTGCGCAGACCGTCTTTGTCCTCAGCCACCACATAATAGGACGTTTGCGCATAAGGTTTAAGGTTAGCATCGGTAAATGCCGACTCATTGGCGGGCACCACTGCCACTTCCTGCCAATTTTCGTTATTCCAACGGCGATATAAGCGGTACTGTTTTATGTCTGCTTCGCCCGAAGGCGGCCAGCTAACACGAATAGAATTATTGTCTGCCGAGAGCGCTGGACTCTGCGCCTGATCCGGGCGAGGCTTGGTTTGCGCACTGCGCGTTTCTGATACGAAACCAACGCCCTTGAACTTATTCAGTGCAACCACGAGATAATGATAGGTAGTGCCATCTTTCAAAGGCTGACCGTTATCCACGCCATCAATAAACTGCGTTTTATCGGCGCCGCTGACGTCGGCTAATTCATCGAGCAGGGTATCCTGGTTAAGCTCGCCTTCCGTGCGGAAGATTCGGTAACCCACTACATCGTTGTCTTTTACCGCCTGCCAGTACAAGTGAGCAGACTTCACCCCGCCAGATACACTAAACTCTGCCGGCGCTGCCAGTTTTTTGGTTTCCTTACGGGTAATATTGGAAGGCGCCGAGGCCGACAACTGATCGAACAGGCGAACCTGATACTCATAGACCAGGCCGTCTTCAAGGCCCTGTTTGTCTACGAATGTGCCGTTGTGGCCCGGATTGATTTCGCCCACCGTTTGCCAGTCATTGGTACCAGCCCCGCGACGCTCGATGCGCACGCTGTATTCTGAAGCGGCCGGCTGCCACTGCAGGGTGACTTCACGGGTTTTTATCTCGCTATCCGCATTCAGCAGGATAATCGGAGCACTGGTTACCATCACCGGTGGTGACTTAGCACTTTCTTTACCGCTACTGGTTAAGGTAGTTACCGCAAACTCGTAGCTCTTATCGGCTTCCATCAGGTTGACAGCAGAAACCGAGTAATTAATTTTTCCGGTGTCTTCAATTTTTACCGCAGGCGCCCACACGCCGCCGACTTCACGGTAATACACCTGATAGGCAGCGGTTTTTTCCTGATTGGCAATCGAAGGCACAAAGTCGAGTTTTACGCCATTGACATAAACCTGATGTTGCAAAATAGATGGCGCTGCCACATCGGCACTGGCCTGGGCTTTAGCGATAGTGGCTTTACTTACCAGGCCACCATCCATTTCATCACCGGTTTCCAGAATAATATCCAGGCGGTAATAAAAGGTACCACTTTGGGGAATTCGGGTATCAACATACTGGCTTTCCGTGGTGCTTTCGACAAACTCAAAAGGCCCCGACGCTGATTCGCCCCGATACAGATTGTAATAAAAAACTGCGCCAATATCCGCCGTTTGCCAGTTCAGCACAACCTGTTCGCCCTGCGCTTTACTGGTAAATTCTGTCAGAGCGGCACTGGCCTGAGCGATATCCGGCTGCACCGACAGCGCACGACGGATGCGGCGTTCCAGTGACTCAACAATTTCCGGCGCCCGGGTAACCAACTCACCCTGGGTTTGAAAGCTCTCCTGCCAAATCGCCGCTTCCCGGCCGTTTGACACATCAATCAATTTAAAGTCCACAATAATAGTGGCGCGTTTTATATCGATGGAGCCAGACAAAATAAAATTAACGCCCAGCCCGTTACCATACTGAATAATTTTTTGAGTATCAGCTACCTGGGCACCGCCAATACGGTACAGGCCTTCTTCCATCTGACGCCGGGAAAGTAGCTGATAGGTTTGAGAACGCTCCAGCTCCTTGCGCATGGAAAAGAGCAGGTCACCGTCCAGACCAATAGCATCAATGCTGGCCGGTGACAGGTTAAACAAAGCGAGGCTGGTTTTTGCAAAAGTAGTGGTTGGTAACAAAAACATTACCAACACTACTACCCTAAAGATTACTGCTTGCATATCCCTCGCCTGCTAACTAGTTTTTAAATTGATAGGTTTCGATGATTTGCTTCATGTACCCGTCAATTTTAGCGGAGATCGGAGAGTTAACGTTTGACTTAACGCGCTCGTCAAACTTGGCATCAACAAACCGCTCCAGCGCTTCCAGCGATTCTTTACGCTTCAGCAGCAACTCTTCACCGGCTTCGAAGTAATCTACTTCACGGTTACGCAGTGGTTGTAATACTTTACGGGATAAGTCTTCTACCACCTGATCGGCCATCATCTGCAACATTTCAGTGTCGGTGGCGATTTCCAGCGGATCGTAAGCGATGTTAGCGTCTTTCACCCCGTCGTTACCCACGTCTTCTTTCACCAGGCGCGAACGGATGGTATCCACACTCACGTTTTGTCCGGTTGAAACGTCAACGATCCGGTAAGAAATTTCAATAAAGCCAACCTTTTTGGCTTTGTTTACGGTGTATTCTTTTTCGGCATATACCGGCACCATAATTTTCGCCTGAGGCGCTTCTTTCAGGTCGTTTTTATCCGGGTTCGGGTTCAGCGCTTTCCAGTTCAGGAAATCAATGTTGTCCTGAATTTCCTGGCCAACCTGATAACGTACTGTTTCGGCACTTTCAGATTTGGTTTCGTCGACTTTAAACAGCAGTACCGAGCCCATGATTGCCACGTCGATACCGTATAAACGGCCCATTTCTTTGGCGGTATCTTCAGATACCACACCGATTTGGCCCAGCTTCATTTCTTCCAGGATTGACTTCAGGTTTTCACGTTCAAGGATATTGATATCCTTGGTAGCGTTATTGAACAGGTTTGAAATCAGCTTACCAGCAATCAGACCACCCGCATCCATGTTGTAAGAAGGGCTTTTAAAGTCGAATACCGCGATGGATTTGATGACCCGCTCGCGAATTTTGTCCTGCACATCACGTGATTTCTCGAACAAGCCTTCCATTAGCGGGTCCAGCTTGCCGATTAACTCGTACATATACCAGGCAACACCCCAGTAACGATTATCCATGTATTCAATAGCGATATCTTCGGCGCGGGATACCACGGCGTTGCGCAAAGCGACGGCACGTGGAGGTAGTGCACCACCAGTGTTTTCATCGATTTCAATTGCCAGATTGATTGCCCGGGCAATATAGCCCTGCTGCAGCAGACGGGTCGCTTCAACAATTTTCTCGTCAACCTGTTTTTCCAGTGCGGTGGCTTTCCATGCGATACAGTCCTGGTCGTTCGGGCTGAACGAAAGTACTTTTTCACAGGCAAACTCTGTCTGACTCCAGTTTTGCGTATCTAACGACTGGGCGGCCAGATTTTTAAAGAAGGTTGCGTTGTTTTTCTGGTCGGCATCGGCGGCCATTTTCTTGGCTATGGCGTTGTTAGGATCCAGCATGGTGGCCTTACGGGCTGCCAGCTTGGCATCTTCAAACTCATATTCGACGAAGGCCTTTTTAGCTTGCAGCAGATAGTCCCGGGTACCTTCAGTTTTAATCCGCGAAGCTAAGGGAACTGACGCTTCAAAGTTCGGATACAACTTCTGAACCTGTTGTAGTGTCAGATTGGCGCGAACCCAATCCTGACGGTCAATCAGTGCCAGCGCTTCAGAATAACGTTCCTTCACTTCATCAATGAGTTCACTGCGCGAGGTGTCGATCTGACTTTCCAACGGCGCAATAGCCGGCAGATTCGGCGAGAACTGTTTGGCTTCGGCTACCAGTGATTCGGCTTTCTCAATGTCATTAATGCTAACACTGGCCGCATTCAGGATCCCCTGCGCCTGACTGATCAGTGTCTGTGAGGCTTTCAGGCGTAAACTGCTAAGCTGAGCAGAATACTGTTGGTTATCCGGCTCCTTGGCAATTGCCTGCTTAAGGTAAGCAATGGCCTCAGCGTAATTCCCGGCTGCAGCGAGCTGCTGAGATACATCAAACTCTTTTTTTCCCTTGCCCGTTGATTGACAGCCTGCCAGGGCTGACAATACCAGAGCGGCCAATACGTACCGTCTCATTGGTTGATCCTCAAACTTTGGTTGCGGTGATTTTGTTACCTGTGACGCCAACAATCTGTATTTTATGTCGTTGCGCTATATTACTGGCCAGCAGTTCTTCATATAACTGTTCTGTCCAGCCCTTATAGCTAATGACAAGGTGTGCCACACCATTGGCGATATTAGAAATTTCGATTTGCTGAATAGCCGGCATGGCCTCCTGAATGACCGCTTTCATCTGATTCGCGACCTCCAGTGATTCCACGCCCTCAATATCAAGAAATACATTTCTGGCTTTGACCTGCTCCTGGTGCCAGAAGCGGATCAGTTGCTTACGTAACTGCGGCCATTCCTTGCGAATGATATCGGCTGATAGCTTTGCAAAAATACTGTTCGATTTAACGCCCGGTTTGCTGGCGCTTTTGCTGCCAGCAGCCAGCACCTGGTTGTCACCCACCCGGGTGACCTGCATACCCAGGGTCAGCTCGTTGGCATTAATCTTCATGCCCTGGAATTCTTCCGGCTTTATTTGGGAGTCAACGGTCAGGTTAACGGCAAAGCCGGCATAAATGGGTTCGTCTTCGTCAAACACCTGAAAGCCATCCCGTAACAAACGTTCGGTCATTTCATTCCGAGCATGCTGAGCAATAATTGGGTTAGTGGAATTTTCGTCGAGTACTACGGTAACGCGGGGCATTTTAGTCCAGCCCATGGAGGCCTGAATCTGGGCGACTCTGTCAACCAGTAAGTCAACCCGCACATCCGCCTGAATAACCACTTCGTAAATGTCTTCGCTGTCACCTACGCCGTCATAAATAATTTTGTATTCGTCGATCTGGCCAGCCGTGCTGGAAAATATCTGATCTTTGCCCAGCAGGTAATTGTTCACGTCGGTACGGGAGCGCACAAAGGTGCCAACCACTTGCTCTACCGCAGCCCGTTTTGCATTTTCCAGCGCCACTTTGCGGGCTTCGACAATATTATTGTCTGCCACCGCACTGATACCTTTGGCTTCAACCAGCTTAGCGGTCACTGAAGGACTCACAAAGCTCAGCAAAGCAACAAAAAAAGTGACTACCACAAAAGAATACTGTTTGATGCTTCCACTGCACACTACCATAGTGTCTCCAAATACCCACTATTACTACCAATAGTGGTTCAATATAATCCAATACCCGGCAATTTGCACTATTACATGGGGCGGTTTAACCGAATATCGTAAAAAGACGTCCGCTTATCGATTTTGGGTGAACTTAATTTCTGTATCCTATGGGTTTTATTCGGTCATTTATAGGACAAAAGTTAACAAATTAGCCCTACAAATCGGACATGTTGCTAAATGGCGACTTTTTTCTGCAACAAATGAAAAAAAGCTTTATAAAGTCGGCATTGGCGTATAGCTTTAACAGTGTGCACAGGCCTAATCCAGCGCGATTACGGCGTCTGGCTACTTTTTTAGCCTTCCCTCCCGACTTTATCTTTTGAAGGAAAGCACAATGCAAAGTGACTCAACCGGCATCTGGTATTTTGAATGTGACGACTCAGACATTGAAGCGCATCTTCTTAACCTGCAAAGTCGTTCGGTAATCTATCCTGATGAATGCGAATATCTGATAAAAAACCTGCATAAACTGCATGTTACATCAGAGCAGAATACCCATGGCGTGGTTCCTTTGTGTCATCGCTGTGTCACGCTCATCGCGAAGGATAACAAAGTCGAAATTGTGATAAACCGGGAGCAGGAGAAAATTGACCACGTCACTCAACTGCCATTACGTGTGTCTCTTTTGCGTCAGCTGGGTATTTGGTACGAACAGGACCCAGAGGCGATAACGGGTATCTGTCTGGTCGAACTCGACGATTTTAGTGATATTAACGACACCATTGGCCACGCTGCCGGTGATCTGATCCTATTTGAGATTGCCCGCCGTCTTGAGCGTTATCATGGCTTCCGGTTTAAGCTGGTCAGACTGCATGGCGATGAATTTGCCCTGGCGGTAACCCAACTAGCCGATGCCGAGGATATCTGGCAGGTATCAAAATGGATTTGCGAGCAATTCGAACCACCATTTATGACCCAGAAAGGCGCCGTTTTCTTAACACCGTCGGTTGGCCTTTCACTGAATATCAATGCCGGCGAAGAGCCGGTAGCATTGTTAGAAAGTGCTTATATTGCCCTTAACCATGCCAAGGACGACGCACTCACCAAAGAGAAACTATATAACCCTCAGCAGGAACATACCCTGACCCGTCAGGTGTTGCTCGAAGCCCAACTCAACCAGGCGCTCACCGAAGAAAACAGTTTACTGGTGTGGTACCAGCCTAAACAGGATTTGCATAACCGACAGATTAACGGCCTGGAAGCGCTGATCCGCTGGAATCATAGTACCGAGGGTTTGATTTCGCCCGGCGAGTTTATCCCCCTTGCAGAACGCACTGGCCTAATTTGCAGCATCACTGATTTCGTTATCCGCCAGGTTGCCAAAGACATCCCTAAACTGCGTAAACACGGCTTTACCGGCAAAGTATCGATTAATATTTCGGCCAACGATTTTATGCGCACCAACCTGGTCGAAAGTCTGCTGGGGTTGCTTGAACCCTATAACATTAGTACCAGCGATATCGAGCTCGAAATTACCGAAGGCGCTTTTATCAGCGACTTTGATCATTGTATCTTACTCCTTACCGCCCTGCGTGACGCCGGGTTTGCCTTATCCATCGACGACTTTGGCACCGGCTACAGTTCTCTGAGCTACTTAACCCGGTTACCGGTGGATACCATAAAAATCGATATGAGCTTCGTCAGGGAGCTGGCGCGCTGTGAGCAGGCCAGGCAAATTTACAAGGGTATGATTGATATCTGTAAAGCCATGCATTTTGATGTGCTTGCCGAAGGGGTTGATGATGATGCTCAACGAGAAGCGCTGGCGGCCATTGGCTGTGACCGCATTCAGGGCTACCTGCTGAGTAAACCCCTAGCCATTGATAAACTGCTGGATTTCCTTAATAAGTAGCTTCACCAGTCAGAGAAGAGTGAGTGTTTCACAAAATGAAATGCTCATCAGGTAATCAACTTACCCCGCCAGCGCAGTCATATCAGGACTCAGGCTATATTACACTGTCCACAACAGTGGTTAAATTTACAAAAATAACACATATTAAAAATAACTGAGCAACACCTCGTAAAGCTACCATACCAGAATGCCCGCTTTGCGCCATTGAAGCGGAAGCCACAGACTACTCTGGCGCAGTAATGCACGTATAATAGGTGCTTAATTTTTCGTCAACCTATAAAACTAACAGACGAATTAACTTCATTCAGAACGACAGAAATCCAGTTTATTATTATGAAAAATGCATCACACAGTGTTTTTGAAGATGTTTTTGCTCTGCTATGCGCCGGTTTATTTGTGGCGTTTGGCATTTTCCTGTTTCAGTCTCAGGAGCTGATGGTAGGCGGCGCCGCCGGACTTGCTTTATTGGCAACTTATGTCACACCACTTGAGTTTGGCTTATTATTCTTTCTGATCAATTTACCGTTTTACTATCTGGCATGGCGACATATCAGTAAGCGTTTCATGATCAACACGTTTATTTCCGTGACTACGGTGTCGCTATTCTCTGAATGGGTACCCCATTTTGTTGATATTTCGCGAGTCGATCCCTTTTTCGCGGCGGTATTCGGCGGTATTTTAATTGGCGTGGGCATGCTTATCATGTTTCGCCACAGCTCCAGTCTCGGTGGGCTTGGGATCCTGGCTTATTATCTGCAAAGTCGGTTTGATATTCGCGCCGGTTCGTTCCAGCTGGTTGCTGATACGTGCATTCTGAGCTTGTCGTTTGTATTTATCGACGCGCACCTGGTGCTAATTTCTATTCTGGCGGCGTTTTGTCTGAATATGGTGATTTCACTGAATCACCGGCCGGAGCGTTACTCGCTGCCTGCGGTAAAAAAGTCTCAGGCAGATGATGAAGTAGAACATCTGCACCCGCAAAACGGCTAAACGCCGGAATCCACTGCAGTAAGTTGCTGCTGAGCCAGATAGACTGCGCCCCATTCCGGGCCATGCAGGGCAGGTTTGACGCGCGCAGCAACAGACTCAGTAAGGTAGGGCCGCCATGCGGCGGCCAGGCCACCGCTGAACACCAGGTTCATGCTACTGTCCCAAAGTGCCCGTTTAGCCAGCTCATTTAAATATTCAGCCCCCTCTTCAATGATCGCCGCTGACGCTGGATCGTGTTTAGCCAGTTCAAACAACCGGGGCGCAAAGCGGGCAAACTCACCGGGCAAAGCGCTGTTTAATCGCTCCACTAATCCGGACGAGGTCGAACAATTATAGAACCGACTCACTTCCTGCCATAACAGACTGTCCTGGCCGAGCTTATCGGCCACCAACAATGCTTGCCGGGCTGCCATCTGGCCGAGCCAGGCACCGCTGGCCTGATCGCCAAGCTGAAACCCATAACCGCCGTACTGGCTGACCTTGCCATTTTGCAGCACCGCAGCACAGGAGCCGGTACCGGTAATCATCACAACACCATCCTCACCACCATGGGCACCGAGCAAAGCCGTATGCAAATCGGAAGAAAAAACCAGTTCAGCAAAAGGGTGCTGCCACTGATTTAACAACGCGTTGGAGGAGTCCAGGTAAGCACCGGCCAGGCCGGCACTTACTACCAGCTCGCTGCTGATGTAATTAAACTGCAGCCCGGCATCAGCCACGGCCTGTTTAACCGCGGTTAGTATCGACGACAAAGCCAGTTGCCCGTGCCTGGCAATATTGGCCGGCCCACCAACTCCCTGTCCTAACGACTCACCGAGTTCGTTAAACAGCTCAGCCCGGCACTTGGTGCCGCCGCCGTCTACGCCTACCCAGTATTCGCCGTAATTCGGGTTTTGTGTCATTTCTATCACCCCAGTAAAACATCCAACAACATCATTACCACGAAGCCAATAAGCAAACTGAACGTGGCTATGTTCTGATTCCCATTCTGGTGGGTCTCCGGAATGATCTCATCAGAGATAATAAACAACATAGCCCCAGCAGCAAACGCCAGCGCCCATGGCATAAAGGCTTCAGCGCTCGATACAGCCACTGCGCCAACCAGGCCCCCCAGCGGCTCTACCAACCCACTAACAATGCCAATTAAAGAGGCTCTGAGCTGCGTAAAACCCACCGAGAGCAGAGCCACTGATACCGCCAGACCTTCGGGTATATTTTGCAGGCCGATGCCCAGTGCCAGCGACAGGCCATTGGCCATTTCTCCCCCGGCAAACCCGACGCCTACCGCCAGGCCTTCCGGAAAATTATGCAGGGTGATGGCCAGTACAAACAGCCAAATCCTGGCTAATTTGGTTTTCGATGCCCCTTCACGACCACTAACAAAATGCTCATGGGGCACCGTCTGGTGAATAAAAAACAATAAAAACGCGCCGGTCAGTAATCCGGTGGCAGCTACCAACCCGCCAGCCATTTCACTCCCGTACAATGTACTGCCATATTCCAGCGACGGCAGTAACAACGAAAAGAAGGTGGCGGCCAGCATAATGCCCGCTGCCAGGCTGAGCAGGCCATCCTCAAGCCGGCGTGACAATTGCCTGATCAAAAACACCCCAAGGCTACCAGCGGCTGTGCCCAAACTGGCACAGCCGCTGGCGATCACGCCTGCCCAAACTATTTGTGAACTATCCAATTACCCATTTCCCATTTTAACCCGTTACTCTTGGTACTCTGGCGGAGACGCGGGTGATCAATTCATAACTAATGGTACCGGCCCAGTCGGCCACCTCATCCACCGGTAATTGCGCGCCCCACAATTCCACTTCGTCACCCAAAGCAACCTCCCCGATATGGGTAACATCAATAGTAATCATATCCATGGAAACCCGGCCTACCAGCTGCCCGCGCTGACCACGCACCACTACCGGCGTGCCATTTGGACAATGGCGGGGGTACCCGTCGGCATAGCCAATCCCCACCGTAGCGATGACACTGTCCCGAGGGGCTGTCCAGGTCTGGCTGTAGCCCACGGTTTCACCTTGTTGTACATTATGCAGTGCAATGATTTGTGCCATCAGGGTCATAGCCGGGGTGAGACCGTAGTCAGCGGCCGCACGACCACTCACCGGACTCGCACCGTACAGGCCGATCCCTAACCGGCACCAGTCGGCCTGACTTGCCGGATTACATAACGTGGCCGCAGAGTTCGCCATACATCCAGGCAGGGCCAGTGATCCTGTCAGGGCTAAAAATTGTTGCAGTTGGATGGCGTTATTCGGATTGTCCGGCTCATCCGCACAAGCAAAATGAGAGACCAGTACCGGCCGCTGTTGTTGCAGCCAGTCATAGCTGCTCAGTACGGTAGCAATATCGTCGGCGTTAAAGCCTAACCGGTGCATGCCGGTATCAACCTTGAGCCAGATCTCGGGCCGGTGTGTCTGTTCAAGTTGGTCCAGCCAGGCTAACTGTTGCTGGTTATGTACCAACAGAATAAGATTACCCGCCCTGGCATCCTGGCAATCATCAGCATCATGGGGCCCTTCAAGGACCAGTAACGGCTGGTTTATTCCTGCCTCTCTAAGGGCCGCCGCTTCATCGCAAATAGCGATGGCAAAACATTCACATAGCTCTGCCAGCGCTTCAGCTACCGTTACCGCACCGTGCCCGTACGCATCGGCTTTAATCACCGCAATAGCCGTACAATCCCGGCCAGGACTCAGTTGGCGGAAATTATTGCGAATAGCATCCGGGTTAATGATGGCGCGGGTTGATCTGCTCAAACGACTGACTCTCAGGTTGCGGATTACACTGGGTATATCCTGTACAATACACCTTGCTTATAAATTAATAAATTCTTAATTTAAAAATGACACAGAATAATATATTCTAAATTCACACCAACTCTGACAAACTGGTGTCGATATCAATGGTTATTGGTTACTCAGAACCATGATAACCCAGCTTTCAAACGGTGAGAACGAGAATAAATGCTAGCCAATTACACCCTGCCAGACTTATTGCTGTTTGCCTTCTACGGGCTGCTGTTGTTGGTATCTGGCTGGTACTTTAATCGCCGTGCGCAGAACACCAGTGACTACTTTTTAGGTGGGCAGGCCATGCCGGTATGGATGGTTGCCATGTCTGTACTGGCAACATCTCAGTCTGCCGCCACGTTTTTAGGTGGCCCGGATCAGGGCTATCGTGGCAACCTGACCTATCTGGCAACCAACCTCGGTGCCTTTATTGCTGCTTTTTTTGTTGCCCGGGTGCTCATTCCACGCTTTTACCAGCTAAAAGTGTTTACCGTTTACGAATTACTGGAAACCCGCTTTGGCGCCGGGGCCAAACAACAGGCCGGACTGATGTACCTGTTTGGCCGCATTTTTGCCAGTGGGGCAAGACTCTACATGGCAGCACTTGCTGTCGCAATGATCCTGTATGGCAACATAGCTGCCAGTAGCGTAATTTCCGCCACACTTCTGATTAGCGTTATAGGACTGATTTACAGTATTTATGGTGGCATCCGTACGGTTATCTACAGTGATGTTATGCAGGCTTTTACCTACATCGGCGCCGCCGTTGCGGTAATAATAGCGCTGCTAATTGCCATCCCCGCGGATATGCCGGCAATCCTCGACGTGTTACAACACCCTGGTGCTGGTGAGCCATCCAAACTCACCTTGTTCGACAACCGCATTGATTTTTCGCCTTCCGGCGTGTTTACCCTGACCTCCGTATTTACCGGCTTTGTATTACTGAATATCGCCGCTTTTGGTCTGGATCAGGATATGACCCAGCGGGTGCTAACCTGCCGCAACGCGCAGGAAGGGGCCAAAGCTATGCTGTGGTCGGTGGTTATGGTAATCCCGGTAATGTTACTGTTTATTGTGATAGGGTTACTGCTGTACATCTACTATCAGCAACCAGAATTGATGGCCAGCAACGCCGGTGCACCAGTGCCCCAGTTTGCCGGCGAGCCGGTCACTATCTTTATGTATTACGTCCTCACCGACTTACCCGCAGGTTTAAAAGGGCTGGTGACCATAGGGATCCTTGCCGCCGCGTTATCCACGCTGAACTCCGGGCTAAACTCTATGTCGAGTGTACTCATTCAGGATTTGTACCGCCCCTGGCAGCGTAAACGAGGTCAGCAGTGCAGTGAACATCATTTTGTCAACGCCGGCCGGGTTGCCATGGCATTCGTGGCATTGGCGTTAGCGTCCATGGCATGTTTATGCTATTACTGGCAACAGTACTCAGATACACCGTTATTACAGTTTGCTCTTGGCGTGATGGTTTTTTCCTACAGTGGCTTACTTGGCGTATACTTTATTACATTATTTACTCAGCGAGGCAGCCCTGCCTCTGTCACTGCAGCATTATTGTGTGGTTTTATTATCCCCTTGCTGCTACAACCTTATGTGATGAGCTGGTATTTACCGGAAGCCTGGCAACTGAGTCTGGGTTTCACCTGGCAACTGGTGATTGGAACACTGGTGGCCACGCTGGTATGTGCTGCAGGCCACCAGCCTGAATGCATGCCTGAGAGAAAGGCGGAAGCAAAATGAATGGAATAACACGTTTAACCTGGACGATGGCTAACCATAAGGCCGGCAGTTAACTATGCATATAACAGACAAACAGTCAGCAACATTGCTTGAGCAACTGAACAGAATTATTTCTGAGGGCCGTAACCCTCATACAATGGATATTGATGTGCTGCCGACCATCGAGATTCTGGAAAAAATCAATCAGGAAGATGCCGTGGTCGCCGATGCCGTGCGCAAAACCATCCCGCACATCGCCAAAGCCGTAGACGCCATTGTGCCGAGTTTACAAGCTGGCGGTCGATTGATTTACATGGGTGCCGGAACCAGCGGCCGTCTGGGTATTCTGGATGCGGTAGAATGCCGGCCCACCTTCAGCGTACCGGAATCAATGGTCATCGGAATCATTGCAGGCGGTGACCAGGCCATTAAAAACGCCGTGGAGGGCGCCGAAGACGACACCGTCATGGGTGTAGAAGATTTAAAAGCCATTAACTTTGGTGCCAATGACGTACTGGTGGGTTTGTCGGCCAGCGGCCGCACGCCTTACGTAATTGAAGCAATGAAATACGCAAACTCGCTCAACGCCGCTACCATATCCGTTACCTGTAACCCTGAGTCACCAATGATGCATGTCGCCGCCATTGGTATTTGTGCCGTAGTAGGTGCTGAGTGCATCACCGGCTCAACCCGCATGAAATCGGGCACGGCACAAAAACTTATCCTTAATATGCTCAGTACGGCCAGCATGATCCGGTTAGGTAAAACATACGAAAACCTGATGGTAGACGTAAACGCCACCAACCAGAAGTTAAAAGCCCGCGCCACGCGCATTGTAATGCAGGCTACCGACTGCAGCGAAGAAACAGCCGATGCAGCCTTACAGGCCGCCAATAACCGCGCAAAACTGGCTATTCTGATGATCCTCACGGGCCAGAGCGCCGCTGACGCTGAAGCACAACTGGCCGACAACGGTGGCTTTTTACGCCGTGCCGTGCAATCTCATTCCTAGTCATGCTGCGATTTCTGACGGTCATTCTGCTGTTGCTGATCCCGGCAATATCACAAGGCGCAGCGCTACAGGTTGGCGCTGAACAACCAGAGCGTTACTTACCGCTGCTGGCAGGCAAACAGGTAGGACTGGTCGTTAACCAGACCAGCCGCGTAAAACAAACCCACCTGGTGGATTTCTTAGTGAGCCGCAATGTGGCGGTGCAGGCCGTTTTTGCACCCGAGCACGGTTTCCGAGGCAAATTAGGCGCTGGCGAGAAAGTCACCGATGGTACGGATCCGAAAACGGGCCTGCCGATCCGCTCGCTGTATGGCAAATTTAAAAAGCCAGACCAGACAATGCTCAACGACATCGACCTGCTGGTGTTTGATATTCAGGATGTCGGCGCGCGCTTTTACACCTACATCAGTACCCTGCACTATGTTCTTGAAGCCGCAGCCGAACAGGCTATTGAGGTTATTGTGCTGGACCGCCCCAATCCCAACGGGCGCTATGTTGACGGGCCCCTTCGAGAAGCTGAATTTACCTCATTCGTCAGTCTGGATCCGCTGCCGTTGCTACACGGGCTGACGGTGGGCGAGCTGGCAACAATGATAAAAGGCGAAGCCTGGATAAATCAGGCAGCACAGCTTAACCTCACGGTTATCCCGGTTACCGGGTATAACAAAGCGCTCGATTATGAATTACCGGTAGCCCCCAGCCCGAATCTGCCCAACAGCACGGCCATCCGCCTGTATCCGTCACTGTGCTTATTTGAAGCCACCGTTGTTAGCGTAGGCAGAGGCACCGACTGGCCGTTTCAGGTTATTGGTCATAATAAGGTAGCCCTTGGCGACTTTACCTTTACCCCGCAATCCATGCCGGAAAGTGCGCCGAACCCAAAGCTTAACGGCGAATTATTATTTGGCCGTGATTTACGTAGCAGCGCCATTGAGGGCTTTAATATTGAATTGCTTTACGCGGTATATCAGCAGTTTGAGGAGCAAGAGCAGCCCTTTATCGACCGTCCCGACTTTTTCGATCTGTTAAGTGGCACCGACAAGCTGCGTAAACAGCTGACTGAAGGGCTCGACCCTGCTGCTATCCGCACAACCTGGCAACCGGGATTAGATGCCTTTAAAGCGCAGCGCCAGCCGTACCTGCTTTACCCACAATAATCAGCCCGGGTTCAGCTACCCTGAGCACCCGAACCACCGCGCCGGAATTGGGAAACAATCTCGTTGGTTTTCTCGAGCAGTTTGCGGCCAGGCCGTGATGCCTGGGTCAGCGCAATAAACAGCATGTCGATGATCAGTTCCTGAGCGGTTCTGGCCAGAATTGAGGACAGCCGCGCCGACGCTTCTTCGGCCACCGAATAAAGTTGCACGTCTGCCGGCTCAGACACCGGCGTGGTGCCATATTTGGTAATAGAGATAACCTTGGCGTGGTTATCCTTAGCCTGATTGACCACGTTGACAATCTCCCGGGTAGCACCGGACTCAGATATCGCCACCACCACATCACTTTCGTTAAACGTAGCAGCCAGCGCTAATTGAACGTGCCCATCGGCCTCGGCAATTGCCATCATGCCCAGTTTTTGCAATTTGAATGAAAAGTCTTTGCTTACCAGCGCTGAGCCGCCCACCCCGCAGATCAGAATCCGTTTCGCGTTTTTAATGATCTCTACCGCCTTCTCAAACTCAACCAGTTCGTTAAGGCTACGGGTTTCATTAAGCACACTGATCTTACTGCTCAGCAGCTTGTCAGCCATTTGCTCAAAACCGTCATTGAGGGTTATTTTACCGTGTAGCTGCGTGTTAGGCGTTTCCCGGTTGAGCGCATCAATCACTGCCAGTTTAAACGCCGGATAGCCTTTGTAACCCAGCTTTTGCGCAAACTTCACCACACTGGACTGACTCACGCCCACCACATTGGCCAGTTCCTGGGACGACAGGTCCCGCACTGCGTTAGGTGAATCCAGCGTAAAGGTCGCCAGTTTTGATTCACTGCTCGACAATGAATGCTTTATTGCTTTGATTTTAACAAAAGCTGACATGCGCGTGTTCCCGGTTGTCGGCGTCGGTTACTAAGCAAAGAAACCAACAACAAAAATAACAAAAGAATTTTTTATTCAAATATAAACCAGTTGATAAGAATATCAAAATCTCTTTAAATAGAGCTTTCGGCGCTCTACGCGTTTAACTGTTTGTAAGGTTACCGTAATTTATGAAAGCTGCCCATCCCCACGCGCCTGCAGAGGCTATCGCGAGTCTCTGGGATACTGATCATTTTAACGTGTTAGATAAAGCGCATCTGCGCCACGCGGATATTCAGCCGGTGCTTGATGAGATTGCTGGTTATCCATCGATCACCCGGCAGACTATTGGCTATAGTTGCACCGGCAAAGCCATCGAGCGATTAAGCATGGGCAGTGGTCCGTTAATTATCCTGGCCTGGACACAAATGCACGGCGACGAGCCAACGGCTACGGCTGCGGTGCTCGACTGGCTGAAACTGCTACACCTTAATGCCACCAGCAACGCACTGGCATTAGGGGATAACTGGACGTCGCTGATCACTGTGCACATCATTCCGATGCTGAATCCGGATGGCGCTGAACGCAATACGCGGGTCAATGAGCAGGGCATCGACATTAACCGTGATGCCAAACAGCTACAAACCCCGGAAGGCAGGTTGTTATGGCAACAGGTACAAACGCTTAAGCCGGATGTTGCCTTTAATCTGCACGACCAGAACCCTTACTATTCGGCTGGCCCGACAGCTTACCCGGCAACCATTGCTTTTCTTGCGCCCGCTTTTCATCCGGATAAACATGTTGATGCGCCCCGTCTGCGGGCTAAACAACTGATTGCCTGCATGGCGGATACCCTGAGTCACTGGCTGCCCTGTCATATCGGCCGCTACGACGATACGTATTCGCTGCGCTCATTTGGTGACAACATCGCCGGTACCGGGGCCAGCACTATCCTGATTGAATCCGGTGCACACCCAAACGATCCCCATCGTCAGGTGGCCAGAAAGATGAATGTCATTGGCTTGCACAGCGCGATGGAGGCTTTGCTGGGCAATTTGTATCAGCAAAAATCCCTGGCCGATTATTATCGTATTCCCGATAATGTTGAAGATGGCCTGGTCGATATTAAATTTTCCCGTGTTACGCAGCGCTGTGCAGGCCATGATTACCTGGCCGATATCAGCGTGAATGTAGATAAGCAGGGGCGCGCTACGGTAAAACATATTGGCGACCTGTCGGGTCAGGCTGGTTTTACCAATATCAGCGCCTACCAAACCACCATAATGCCGGTTAAGGCCTATCACCTCGACGGCCCTATAGTGCTTACACAGAGCGATTACCTGATGCTGCTAAAACAGGGCTTCAGTGTTTTTGCCGGTGATAGTTCGCTGCTTGATAATCTCAGTGACTTGCCGGTGTTATGTTTACCTGAGCCGCCAGCCTATTCCACCTTATATCCCGGCGCAGACGCTTTCTGGATAATGCAGGACAGCGAGGGCAAACAACGGGCCGTGTTAAACGGCCAAATAATTAATCTCTAAAAGGTCTGCCGGGTTAGTTCGGCAACCAGCGCCTGATTAAAGCGCTGCATAAATGCCTTATCTACCCGGTTACGGCTGAACAAAAAGTGTACCGGGGTTTCATGTATTACCTGTTTCGACAACATGAAGTCCTCAATGCCCAGCTGCTGTGCAGCAGCTTCAAGTACCTTCTGATCGCCAACCACCGCATCCACGCGCCCCATTTTCAATAGCTGCATGCGCCGCATCGTACCTTCCGCGTGGATCAGGTAGCGTTCGTGAGCATCGAGAGCCTTACGCTGGAAGTCTTCGCCAAACCAGCCACTTTTATTGACTGCAACCAGGTAATTTTGTTGCAGCAAGGAGCTGACACTGACGTCACTGAAATAAGGATTACGGGAAAACCTGAAACCAAATACGATGGTTTCCTTACGATAGGGCATTGAGTAGAAGTTCTGCGCTTCCCGGGCCTTCGTGTAGGCAGCGCCAAGGATCACGTCGACTTCTCCTTGTTTGAGCTCCAGCGCCAGACGCTGTTCGGGTAACCGCTGCGCATTCAGCTCATAGCCGAGTCGCTTAAGCGTGCGGCGCAGTAAACGTAAATCTTCGCCATCAGGTTCGCCCTGTTGGTTGATATACAGGTAAGGTTTCCAGTCAACCGTAACGGCCAGCTCGAATGGCTCTTCACTGCGGGCCTCAAAACTCGCCGCATAAAGGCAGACAGCCAATATGAAGATAAACAAGTCGCGCAACGTCTTTCCCTGTGTTTGCGTTAGCGGTGTGAGATGATTATTGCACTGGTTTTACCCCGATGTGGACTTACCAGCGCTTAAATCCGCCAAAAAAACCCATTATTATACATAAGCTTAATTGGGTAATAGCAGATTATCAGAAAACCGACTGCCAACAATAGCGAAGCCATTTCTGCGGGCAACGGGAGCGCTTCCACAAACCGCCAGGCATGACCTTTGAGTGAAATCCCATCAATTTTAATTATCAGCAGTACCCGGGCGAGAATCCCGGACAACATAAAAAAGGCGATGCTATTGGTGCCGGCAACCAATAACGGATGGCCTTTCGGTAAAGGGCCAGCTTTACGTTCATACAGGATACTGAGCCAAAACAGGAGGGTGAGTATCCCGCTGGTTACCAGTACAAACGTGGGAGACCAGAGCGCTTTGTTTATTGGGTTGATGACCGCCAGGCCATAGCCGGCACAAATGCCGGCCAGGGCCAGCATCATTAGTTTAGTCGGGCAACGGTGTTGCACCAGCACGTAGCGTCCGACCCAGACACCAGTCAGGCAGGTTACGACTGCAGGCACGGTGGACAGGATCCCCTCTGGGTCAAAGGCAAATGGGTTCGCGTCGGAATAATAGACATGCTCCTCCCCAAGCAGATGATGATCGAGATAAGCTGCCAGGCTGTTGCCAAATTCCCAGCGGCCCTGATAAACCCCGCCGCTGGCGTCAGCATAAGGGATCCACTCCATGGCGCCCCAGTATCCTGCCAGCAATACAATCGCCAGCACACCTACCCAGCGCCAGGATACGGCGAGGATGAGCATCACAGTGAGCCAGTACACGACTCCGAGCCGCGGTAATACGCCGGCAAAACGCAGCGACAGCAGGCGTTCTTCAACCCAGCTATAGCCGGGACTACCGGTACTATACCAACAAAGATACAACCCCCAGCCCAGCAGAATAAGAATGATAGCCCGGCGGGTAGTGTTTCTGACCACAGCCATCGTAATGTTTAAACGGGTTAGCTCCCGGGGTAAATGGATTGCAATGGTAACGCCCATCACAAAGATAAAGCCCGGGAAGATAACATCGGTTGGAGTAAGACCATGCCAGTCAGCATGTTTTAGCGGCGCATAAATAGCCTGCCACGAGCCCGGATTATTAACCAGCACCATGGCGATGATAGCCAGCCCCCGCAAGGCATCCAGAGCACTAATGCGTGGCATCATTTTACTCTTCGATGGTAACAGGCGACTTACCCGGCATCGGCGAACGCCCGAGTAAGCCTTCTGCCAGCGCGGTAAAAACTGCACCATGAGCCCGGGCAATACCGTCCTCTTCTGCACCGGTTACGGTGACGTTATAGCCGAAAGTAGCCACGGCAGCGCCGGCAAGGTGACGATAGTCCGAAATAATATAGGGCGCTCTGAGCGCAATGAATACCGCATTAACCGATTGTTCACCGGCGCCGACTAACAGCCTTCTTACCCAGGCCTCCTGGGTGTTTTTATCCGGCCGGTTACGCCAGGCGCTCAGGTCTGCCATGCCGCCCATTTCAGCAAGGCTGTGCTGGGGCGTTATATCGCCCACAATCACGGCATTGGTATCATTCAGGTCGGGCAAGGCTTTATCAGGGTCAATGGCGGTTAACGCGTCGCAGGTGAGTTGCAAACCTGACTGGAGCTTTAACAACGCTGTTGTCATCGCTATGCAGCGAGCCTCATCGGGCATTACCACATAAAAGCGATGCCCTCTGAGAGGCAACACACCACGATTATAAACCTGGGTTAAGGCGGCGCTGGCGAGCGCCATTTCGGTGCGCTGGTTTTCTTCCCCGGGCAGCGTGTCAACAGCGCTTTGAATCCGCTGGGCCAGCGGCTTGCGGGTAAATGCATCAAGCTCAAATTGCTGCTTGGCCTGCAAAATACGCTTAACCGACAACTGGCTTTGCTGGCGGTCAATGTCTCCACTGCTCATGGCCTGTACCCACTGCTTATAGAGCTCCCAGAAACGACTGATACTTTGTGGATTACGCACCGCATAAGGCATCAATGCAATATCCGCCCCGGCATTAAAGGTTTTTATCACCGCATTTTTGTGATCAACGTAGTGGGCAATACCAGCCATATCCAGCGCATCGGTTACAATAATGCCTTCGTAGCCCATTTTATTGCGCAGAATGCCGGTGAGAATCTTATGCGAGAGGGTGGCTGGCACCAAAGTATCCTCACCGTCGAGTGCCTTGAAACGGGTATCATCAAGCAATGGGTACTGAATGTGCGCGGTCATTATCATGGCCGGGGCCTGCCCCTGCTCGATGGCATAGCGAAAAGGCAGTAAATCAACCGCTTCCACGGTGGCCAGATCGTGATCAACCCGTGGCAGACCGGTGTGACTGTCGGTATGAGTATCGCCATGACCGGGGAAATGCTTCAGGGCGCTGAGAATATTTTCGCTCTGTAACGCGGCCACGGCCGCTGCGCCGAGCTCTGCCACCATTTGTGGGTCTTCACCGTAAGACCGGACGTTAATAACCGGATTATCAGCATTGACATTAACATCCACAGTGGGGGCGAAATTTACATTAAAACCAAGCTTACCAATACTTGTAGCTATGCCTTTATTAACCCGTTCGGCAAAGGTGGTGTTATACAGCGGGTAGGTTGCACCAATCGCCATATTGCCAACATAACGGGTTGCCACTTCATCCGGCAACCGCGCAACCCGGCCCCCTTCCTGATCGATGGCAATAAACAGTGGCGGCAAACCTTCCTCTTTGGCCAATTGCTGAATGGCATAATTAAGCTCGATGATCTGCTGACTGTTGTCGAGGTTTTCTGCGAATAGGATCACCCCGCCAATATGACCCTGACGAATAATTTCGGCAAACTCAGGCAGCAAGGTGGTAACCGGCGCTTTGCATTTTTCCGCGGGCGTACCATCGGCGCAGTAATAGCGCATGTCCAGCATTAGCTTCTGACCCAGCATAAACTCGGTGTCCTGCCCGCCGGAGCAGCCTACGGTTAACATTACAAGCAAACTCACCAGTACGGCTTTAGTACGCATCACTATCAGGGCCCTTTCCAAATGCATCATTTCGATAACCAAGCTTACCCCAGCGACTAAAAAAAATAAATTATTCCATCCTGACATTTTGAATCTTTGTTTAACAAACCCATTCCGGCTTGCCACTATCAACCAGATCTTTATACAAAAACACACGAAGTCGCCCGTTTAAAAGCGCTTATCCGATAATTAGCAGTTGCTAAACCGCTCAATTTCCGACCTCTCGACAGGAATATTTTATTATGCACAAGCCTTTCGAGTATGGTAGTTTGAGTAATTTAAGCGTCTATGCCTCGGGCAAACGCCCGGCCAACAAATGAACCAAAGAGTAGAGGAATTGCTGTGACCAGCCGAAGTTTTCGCGGTGTTTTTTTATGGACACTATGTGCACTGCTGTTAATTAGCTGTAGCAGTCGACGGGTAATTGAAATGCCGTCGGCTAATTATGGCGAGCGGGTCAAATCACTGGTGTTGCACTTTACCGCAATTGACTATGCCCGCTCAGTCACAGCGCTGGTTGATGAAGGCGGTTTAAGCTCCCACTACCTTATTCCTGAATCCAATGATCCCAGCGATCCCGGCGGCAAGCCCAGAATAATCCAGTTAGTCGACGAAAATATGCGTGCCTGGCATGCCGGCAGAAGTTACTGGCAGGGGCGTACCGGCTTAAATGACCACTCAATCGGAATCGAGATAGTCAATGTGCCCGAGTGCGAGCGCGACGGCGATATGGCCCCTTCACTGGCCGAGCATGGCTCAAACCGCTTATGTTTTTTTCCGGATTACGATCCGGCCCAAATCGAAGTCGTTATTGAGCTGGTAAAAGACATCATAGCCAGACACCCGGATATTGAGCCCACTGCGGTAGTCGGTCATTCGGATATCGCATTCAACCGCAAGAACGATCCCGGCCCGCGCTTTCCATGGTTTGAGTTATATCAGGCTGGCGTTGGCGCCTGGTACGACAATGAAACACTGGCCGACTACTGGAAAACCTTTAACGAGCAGCCAGCCAGTATTGGTTTGCTGCAAAGTGCACTGCGCGCCTATGGTTATGGTGTAATCGAAACCAGTATCGCCGATACCAGTACTCTTAATGCTATTTCTGCGTTTCAGATGCACTTTCTGCCCTGGCATGTCAGCGGCGAGCCTGACAGCCGTACCACGGCCGCCGTGTTTGCGTTACTCGATAAGTATTTTCCCGAGCAAAAAGACGCGCTGCTGAGCCGTTATGAGAAAGAGCGTGAGCTGGCTATTGCCACCGCCGAAAGTGAGTTACCAAGCGTTCAGCACGGTCAGGTAGACGCGCTGTTGCCCGACCTCAAACCATCCAAGCGCGCCTTTGTTAAAGACCGCTTCGCGTTTAAGAGCTATGCCGGTCGCGGCAAGCTGATTATTGAGAGCAACCTGCCAGCTTCGGCGATGGTATCGGTTAACGGCGAGGTATTGTCGCTGGATGAGGAATTTGCCGCCGACAATACCTATCGTTATTCGCTGGCCCGCCGCACCCGAACCGGCATCAATACCCTGGCAGTGAGCAATATAGAACCCGCCGAAGCGCAGTTGCGTATTCAGGTGCCCTACCCTGAATTAATAGACAACACTCAGGCCTACCAGAACCGCTTTACCGCAGTAGACAAGCTGATCAATCAGGAAGTGGCTGAAGGCTTTCCGGGCGCGGTGTTACTGATAGTCAAGGACGGCGAAATTATTAAACGTACCGCCTACGGTTACCAGAAGCGCTACGACGAAAACGGGCTGTCGCTGGCCAGCCCGCAGCCGATGCGTACCGACACTCTTTTTGACCTGGCCTCCAACACCAAGATGTTTGCTACCACGCTGGCACTGATGCATCTGGTGGAAACCGGCCAGCTTGATGTGACGCTGCCCATTAACCATTATTTGCCGGAGTATCAGGGTGCGGGACGAGAGGCAAGACGGGTCAGCGATCTGCTGTCTCATCAGTCCGGCTACTCGCCAAGCATTGCTTTTTACGACCCGGAAAATCCACTGGGCAAACGCTTTTATTCCCAGTCCCGCCAACGTACCAGCGAGCTGCTGATCACCCAGGCCCCTTTTGAAATCAGCAACGGACTTAACGCCTCTTACAGTGATATTAACTTTATGCTGCTTGGTCTGATTGTGGAGCGTATTACTGGCATGCCCCTGGACCGTTATTGCGAAGAGTGGCTGTATCAGCCGTTGGGGCTCAAAAACACGCTGTTCAACCCGCTGCAGAAAGGCCACCACAAAGGCGAATTTGCCGCCACCGAACTGCGTGGCAATACCCGCGACGGCCGGATCACCTTCCCGAACATCCGTGAATATACCCTGCAGGGAGAAGTTCACGACGAAAAAGCCTTTTATGCCATGCAGGGTGTCTCTGGTCATGCCGGGCTGTTCTCTACCGCCGATGAACTGGCCGTAATGGCACAAATGCTGTTAAACGGCGGTGGTTACGGCGAAACACATTTATTCGACAGCAATGTGATAAATGCCTTCACCAAACCGGATAATCGCTTCTGGCACTATGGGCTAGGCTGGCGGCGGGCGGCGAATGGCATCAACCGCTGGCACTTCGGTCCTTATGCCAGCGATCTGGCATTTGGCCACACCGGCTGGACAGGCACGGCAACAGTAATCGACCCAGCCCTTGATTTGGCCGTCATCCTCTTGACCAACGCGCGCCATTCGCCCATTGTGGAAGACGACGAAGAAAAGCTGCAATTTACCGGTAAGCAATTTGAAACCGGCCGCTACGGCAGCATCGTTTCACTGGTCTACGAAGCAATTCTGAACAAACAGGCCAATTAAAATAACGACATAAAAACAACAAGGGTTCATTCGTATGGATTGGGTTTCCATCATTCCACCAGTCATCGCCATTGTGATCGTTTTCTGGAAGAAAGAGGTCATTATGGCATTGCTGATGGCGGTTCTCAGTGCTGAGGCACTGATCCTCCTCACCGCTGGCACAGACAGCCTGTTGCTGGCACCGATTACTTCCGTCGAACGGGTGGTAGACGTAGCCACCAGCGCCGGTAATACCCGAATTTTATTATTCAGCGTTCTGGTAGGCGCGCTGCTGGCTTACATTCGTGACTCAGGCGGCGTAACCGCTACGGTAGACTGGCTCACTAAACGCGGGGTGGCTAAGAGTCGTCGCCAGGTGGGCGGACTCACCATGCTTACCGGTATCGTTGTTTTCATTGAATCTAACCTCAGCGTGCTGACCGCCGGTATTTTTGCCCGTGGTTTATTTGATAAATTTGGCATGAGCCGTGCCCGTCTGGCGTATCTTATCGACAGCACCAGTGCACCAATTTGTATTCTTATTTTGCTCAACGGTTGGGGCGCGTTTGTACTTGGCATGCTCGATACATACGAACTGCCTGCCTCATCGGCCAGTATCCTGTGGGGCTCGGTATTTTTTAACTTCTACGCCATTATTGCACTGCTCATCGCCGCCTATACCGTGTTTGCCGACAAAGTACACGGCCCCATGGCCAAAGCGGAACAACAGTTACAGAGCAATCAACAGCAGCTTTCTGCCGCCGCTGCTACCAAGCCCGGCTATATGGTTATCCCCATTTTAACCATGGTTGTGAGCATGGTTGGCTTTATGCTGTGGACCGGCAAAGGCGTACTCTCTCAGGGCAGCGGCAGTAAGTCGGTGCTGTATGCCACCATTCTGGCCACTGCTGTAGCCTACCTGATGCTGGTATTTTCCAAACGCTTTACCCATCACGAAGCGGTAGATGTAGGCTTTAAAGGCATGGGCGAATTACTGCCCCTGGTTACCATCGTATTACTCTCGCTAACCCTCGGCAGCAGTTTAAAGGTGCTGGGTACCGGCTTGTTTGTTGCGGGCATAGTTGGTGAGTACTTACCATTATTTCTGATTGTCCCCATGCTGTTCTTAGCCGGCGGCATTATGTCGTTTACCACCGGTACTTCCTGGGGCACTTTTGCCATTCTTATCCCCATTGGCGTGCCGCTGATCCAGCAGCTTGACCTGCCTCCGTCGCTGGTTATCGGTGCCATTCTGGGCGGCGGCGTGTTTGGCGATCACTGTTCGCCGATCTCCGATACCACCGCGGTTTCATCGATTGCCTCAGGATGCGACCTGCTTGAGCACGTGCGCACGCAAATGCCCTACGCCCTGACCGGCGGTGCATTAACCTTAATCCTTTATGTCATAACCAGTTTAATCATGGTGGGTTAGTTTCATGCGATATCTGTTAATAAGTGCCTTAATCATTTCTCTCACCGCCTGCTCATCCTCCGAGCAGGTTACCACTACACCGGCCAGCACAGCCGAGTATGCGGTGGCCATGCCCGATAAATTCGCGGCCCGGGTCGCACTCGATGTCATGCAAGACGGCGGTAATGCGGTAGATGCGGCCATCGCGGCGCAATTTGTTCTGGCGGTAACTTACCCCGAAGCTGGCAATATTGGCGGCGGCGGGTTTATGACCATTTACATGGATAGCAGTGCTGATTTCCTCGATTACCGGGAGATGGCCCCTGCCGAAGCCTCCCGTGACATGTATCTCGATGACAATGGCGATGTACATCCTACCGACTCATTGTTTGGTGCTAAGGCCTCAGGTATACCCGGCACCGTTGCCGGCATGTGGGCAGCACATCAGAAATACGGCAAGTTACCCTGGCAACGCCTGGTTCAGCCTGCCGTAACCTACGCCAGTGAGGGCTTTGAAGTGCCGGAGAAACTGGCAGGCCGGGTAAGTCGTTATATCGGCCGCATTGAAAAACGCGGACTTGAAACTAACTTTGCCGACTACTTTGGTGAAGCCGCCACAGCAGGCGTGTTATTTAAGCAACCTGAGCTCGCTGCCACCTTAAGCCGCATCCGGGATAACGGCCCTGCCGGTTTTTATGAGGGCGAAACGGCCGATCTTATTGTTAGCTACATGCAGGCCAATGGTGGCTTAATCAGTCATGAAGACTTAACCCGTTATCATGCCCAATGGCGCACACCAATTAATTTTGACTGGCGTGGCTATCAGGTTGTCACTGCTCCACCACCCAGCTCTGGCGGCATCGCGGTGGCCCAATGGCTCGGCATGGTCGACAACGTAACCAGAACAAATATATTACCCGCGCATAATTCAGCACCTTATCTGCACCTGGTGAGTGAAGCCGGTAAACGCGTGTTTGCCGACCGCGCTGAGTATCTCGGCGATCCGGACTTTTTCGCCGTGCCACAACCGCAGTTAATTGCGCCGGACTATATCGCCGAGCGAGCGCGTGAGATTAATCTCACGGCCATATCGGCAACTCCTGACATCAAACCCGGTCTCCACGAAAGTGAGGACACCACCCATTTTTCTATTGTAGATCAATGGGGCAATGCCGTAGCCAATACCACAACCATCAACCTGAGCTTTGGTGCCGGCGTGGTGGCAGAAGGCGCGGGCTTTTTGTTGAATGACGAAATGGATGACTTCAGCGCCAAACCCGGTGTGCCAAACTTCTTCGGCGCGATTGGCGGAGAAGCTAACGCTATTGAACCTTACAAGCGGATGCTATCATCCATGACACCGACTATTGTGCTCGAGGAAGGACAGGTTAAGCTGGTGACCGGTTCACCCGGTGGAACCACGATTATTTCCTCAGTGACGCTGTCGATTCTTAATACGCTGTTATTCGATTTAAGCGCAGAAGAAGCCGTAAACCTGCCACGTTTCCATCACCAGTTATGGCCAGAGGATCAGATCCGCGTACATGAAGGGTTCGACCCGGCTACACTGAATACGCTGCAAGACATGGGCTACAACATTAAAGAAAGTAACTTTGGCGATCTGCACCTGATCATGCAACAAAACGGCAAACTGTCGGCCGCTTCGGAAGCCCGCGGGCGGGGTAAAGCGGTAGTGCAGTCAGTAAAATAAAAATCGGAAATAGCCTGGGGCCAGCGGCTTCAGGCTATTCAGACGTAATGGCCGGGAAGCTGGAGGGCCAGTATCCGGAGTAAATAACCACTAAAACAAGCAGGATGATTAAGCCGGTAGCCGCGCAGGTGAAACCGGTATGCGCTTTTTCCTGACGAAAAATGGCCCGCTCGCGCTCAACCCTTTTGGGGTACTGACCAAGGGTGAGGATTTTACAAACCGGCCAGCCAATGATGTAGCACAACCGCCAGAACAGCAGCTCGGCAATAAGAAAACCAATTCCCCTGAAAAACCCTTTGCCAGCCTGGGCAACTACCTCTTCAATCACGATAAATCCTGTCGGTTATTCTTGTTGTTATAGGTTCAGCACAACGCCTGTTGCGTTGACTACTGCTGAGTTAATTTATCTGTTTTTAACTAAGTCACTGTTTACCTGAGGAGCGACTTAATTCCATGGCGTCGCTTACCCATCGGCGCCACCGTTATCTTATTTAAAGTATTACAAATCGCGATAATTAACAATCAGTTCGCATTATAGAGCCAGCACTCACCAGCTAAGCTTAATCTGTTGCAAACAATTGGTTAATATCGGCAAATGCCTTGAACTCCAATGCATTACCCGCCGGATCCATAAAAAACATGGTGGCCTGTTCACCAGCATGGCCCTTAAAACGCACGTAGGGCTTAATGACAAACTCCATATTTGCGGCAGTGAGTTTATCGGCCAGCGCCTGCCAGTCATCCATGGTTAGTACCACACCAAAATGGGGTACCGGCACACTGTGACCATCCACGGCATTATATTCCGGCGCAGACGGCATGGCCTTAACCAGATGCGTTACCAACTGATGTCCCGCTAAATCCCAGTCTATCCACTGTGTATCACTGCGCCCCTGTTTGCAGCCGAGTAACTCGCCGTAAAATTCGCGGGCTTTATCCAGGTTGTCTACCGGAATGGCTAAATGAAAAGGCTGAGGCATGACGATACGGCTCCTTCGTCGTTGATAGAAGTTAAACTAAAGCAATTTTTTAAGTAAAAAGCGCTTACGGGCACTTGAGGGCGCATAACGAATAGCCACATCAAACCAGAAACTGCGTTTCATCACGCTTTTGAGATGACTGAAGGTATCAAAACCAAACTTGCCATGATAGCGGCCCATACCGCTATTCCCTACTCCGCCAAAAGGCAACTGCGGGTTCGCCATAAACATCATGGTATCATTAATACACACACTACCAGCACTGACCTCATCAACAAATTGCTGCTGAATGCTCTGTGATTCGCTGAATAAATACGCCGCCAGCGGCTTGTGACGACGCTTAATAAAATCGATAGCTTCGCTGACGCTGCTGACTTCTATAACCGGCAAAACCGGCCCGAAAATTTCTTCCTGCATAACCGGCGTGTCGATATCCGGATTTAAAATCACCGTGGGCGCCAGCTTAATTTGCGCTTCATCGAGCTGGCCACCAATGACTATCTCATGCCCTTCGGTATATTGCTTTAATCGCATTAAATGGCGCGCATTAACAATGCGCCCGTAGTCCTTGCTTTGCAATGGCTGATTGCCAAACTGGCGGCTGATTTCCTTACCGATTTTGTCAATGAGCGCGTCGGCACAGCTGCGCTCAACCAATACATAATCAGGCGCGATACAGGTTTGACCGGCGTTGGTCCACTTGCCCCAAACGATTCGGCGCGCAGTGGTGGCGATATCGGTATTGGCGTCTACCACACACGGGCTTTTGCCCCCCAGCTCAAGTGTGACTGGCGTCAGATTTTGCGCCGCTGCGGCCATGACAATTTTACCCACGGCTTCACCGCCGGTATAAAAGATATGCTCAAAGGGTAACGAGAGTAATTCACCGGCAACGTCCTTATCGCCCTCGACTACCGCCACCGCATCACCATCCAGATACTTAGGGATAAGGCTGGCCATCAGTGCAGAACTGGCCGGTGCCAGTTCAGAGGGTTTGAGAAGCGCACAGTTACCAGCGGCCAGTGCTGCTACATAGGGGGCCAGTGTGAGCTGAACCGGGTAATTCCACGCACCGATGATTAACACAGTGCCAAGTGGCTCCGGTTGCAGATAGCTGCGGGCCGGCTGTGCCACCAATGGCGTGCTGACCTTGCGAGCCTTCATCCATTGGCGCAGGTGTTTTTTAGTGTGCTGGATATCACTCAGCAGAAAACCAATTTCGGTAGTAAAGGCTTCCGCCTCGCTTTTACCCAGATCGGTATTAAGGGCCTCAACGAACGCTACTTCATTTTCGCTGAGCATGCGCTGCAAGGCTTCCAGTTGCGCTTTTCGCCAGGCATAGGTTTTGGTTTTGCCCAGCATATAGGACTGCTGTAAACGCTCAAAAACTGACGCGATGGCGCCCGGTGCTTTACTCACGAAACCACTCCTGCAGGTACGATGTGTTCATACTAGCACTATTTCACAGCAATAAAAAAACCCCGCGAAGGCGGTAATGCCGATCAGTTAAGAAATTTATACTGATCGGTTGACCGATCTTTCTACGGGTTCACAATCCGATATCAGTCTCTGGTATCGGATTTTTTTATGTCTCTACTTACACACCTCGATGATACATTTGGTCATGCACAAGACTTGAATGCTATCGATAAACTGATGTCCTTCGTTGACCCTGAACTTCTCCAGCAAGCTTATGAATTATCAGGTGTAGCGACCGTCAGACGTCGTCGATTACCTCTGGATTCGGTTGTTTTTACCATTGTTGGTATGAGTCTTTTCCGTAACGATCCTGTCTGGGACATTGCGAATAAGCTCGATGTTTTGCTACCGGGTAAAAAGGGTTTTGTTGCCCATAGTGCAGTGGTACAAGCCCGCCAACGATTGGGGGCCGATGCCGTCGGGCACACCTTTAAACTGATGGCACAGAGGGCATTTGGTGAGTACGCTTTTGAGCAGTGGTGTGGTTTAAATGTACTGGCGGTTGATGGCGTGGTGTTTCGTACTCAGGATACTACTGAGAATCTTGATGCATTTGGTTGCGACCGGAATGCCAGGGGGGATAATCCGTACCCGCAGGTACGCATGTGCAGTCTGATGGAAACGTCCAGTCACCTTCTTCTGGCCAGTGAATTTGACAGCCGGAATGTGGGAGAGATGTCTCTTGCAGAGCGGCTTATCCCTTCTGTTCCTGATAACTCTCTGACCCTGTTCGACAGAGGCTATTACTCGCTAGGGCTACTGTACTTGTGGATGACTAAAGGGGTTAACACGCACTGGATGCTTCCCGCCCGTAAAGATTTACAGTACACAGTGAAACATCAACTAAACGAACATGATGCTTTAGTGACCCTAGCGACATCGCCTCAGGCACGAAAGAAGTTTGATGGTTTACCTGAAACTATTGAAGCGAGACTGACCCGCTACGAAGTCGACGGGAAGACCTACCGCGTACTTAGTTCAATGGTTGATGCGATGCAGTTTCCCTACGAAGACGTTGTTGATGTGTATGTTCAGCGCTGGGAAATAGAGTTGGGCTTCAGGGAAATGAAACAGACTCTGCATCAGGCAAAACTGACGCTTCGTAGTAAGAAACCTGAGATGGTGCGTCAGGAACTGTGGGGACTATTGCTCGCCTACAACCTGATTAGAATGATGATGCTAGATGCAGTAAAAGACATACCGGATTTATCTCCCTCCAGGCTTAGCTTCGGACTCTGCATGAGACATATCATTGTGTTCTTCCTGACCACTATCCCAGACACAGTGACCAAACTGCCAGTTCACTATGAATACCTGATGGAATCGTTGAGGATGATGAGGTTACCAGATAAAAGACCTGATAGGTACTATCCACGAGAGGTAAGGAAGAGACCGACTAAATACCCCTCAAAGAAAAATGCCAGTCAGCTTAACTGACTGGCATTACGCGAAGGCGGGGTTATTATTCTTTATCCGTTTTTATGCGTCGTAAGGATGGCGCATTACAATGGTTTCATTACGGTCCGGACCGGTAGAGATAATATCCACCGGTACACCGGTGATCACTTCCAGACGAGCGATGTAGTCTTTAGCAGCCTGAGGCAGCAAATCATAATCGGTAACACCAAAGGTGTTATCGCTCCAGCCAGGCATTTTTTCATACACCGGCGTCACCAGATCATAGCCATCAGCCGCCATGGGGGGAACGTCTTTTACGTTACCGTCTTTATCTTTATAACCCACACAAATTTGCAGGGTTTCCAGACCATCCAGTACGTCCAGCTTAGTCAGACAGAAACCGGTGATAGAGTTGATTTGTACCGCGCGCTTCATGGCTACCGCGTCAAACCAACCGGTGCGTCGCTTACGACCGGTAGTGGCACCAAACTCGTGACCTTTCACACCTAAGTGTTCGCCCACAGCATCATCCAGCTCGGTGGGAAAAGGACCAGAGCCAACACGAGTGGTATACGCTTTAACGATACCCAGCACGTAGTCCAGGTTCAGCGGGCCAAAACCAGCACCGGTTGCTACGCCACCAACGGTGGTGTTAGAAGAGGTAACGTACGGGTAAGTCCCGTGATCGATATCCAGCAGTGTACCCTGGGCGCCTTCAAACATGATAGGCAGGCCAGCTTTCTGGGCTTTATCCAGTTCGTCGGTAACGTCAACCACCATCGCGCGCAGGATATCAGCAACCGCCATGGCATCAGCCAGGGTCTTATCGAAATCAACCGGCTCTTCGCCGTAATACTGGGTTAACGTGAAGTTGTGGATATCCAGCACTTCTTTTAATTTGGCAGCGAAATCTTCGGCATTGAACAGATCGCCAACCCGTAAACCACGGCGGGATACTTTATCTTCATAAGCCGGGCCAATGCCGCGACCGGTAGTCCCGATAGCCTTAGCACCGCGGGCCTTTTCGCGCGCAACGTCAAGCGCTACGTGGTAAGGCAGAATAAGCGGACACGCTTCACTGATTTTCAGGCGTTCACGCACTGGTACACCGCGCTCTTCCAGCATGGTGACTTCAGTCATTAATGCTTCCGGGCTCAGTACCACGCCGTTACCAATGATACAGGTAACGTTTTCGCGCAGAATGCCGGATGGGATGAGATGCAGAACGGTTTTTTCACCGTCGATTACCAGTGTGTGACCTGCATTGTGTCCGCCCTGATAGCGAACAACATACTTTGCACGGTCAGTAAGCAGATCTACTACTTTACCTTTTCCCTCGTCACCCCACTGGGTGCCAAGGACCACAATATTTTTAGCCATGAGTCGAGTATGTTAAAAAATTAGGCGTGGATTCTATCAAAATTAGGGCCACTGGATCATCTGTTTTATGCACAAATATTCAGCTGACCAGTGAATATTTGGCCTGTATAGCGCTAATTCACTATAAAGTATAAACAAACTGAGCCAATCACCACCAGAGTACCGCCAATCTGACGTAACTGGCCGGGCTCTGATTCGGCCACCTGCCGCAGATATTGCCGCCAGCGGTTTGGTATAAGCAAAGGCCCGATACCTTCAACGATCATTACCATAGCCAGCGCCGCCCAGAACCAATTTGGCATATTTGTCTCAAAAATACCTGTGATTGTCCCGCACTATAGCAAATATTTCACCGTTTGCGTCGCCAGACACGCTATAATTAAGTACGACAAATTACCAAGCTCACAACATGCTATTCCCCAATCTCGGTCAATACAGCCTGACCGTTTCTAATAACATACTGGAAGTTTATGCCACCGGAGCGTGGGATGTGGGTATGGCTAATATACTGAAAGACGAGATGGCGCCCATCGCCAGACAGTTTGAGCAACGCGCCTGGGCTGCCATTATTGATTGCCGGCGCTGGGTGATGAGCACCCCCGAGTGCCAGGGAATCGTAAGGGAGGGTATTTTCGATAATATCCGCAATGGCTTAAGAAGAGCTGCCTATGTGGTGGATACCAACCACATAAAACATGCCCAGCTGGAACGCACCCACCCGCAAATGAAATCGGACGACCCGATTTTAAAAGCCTATAAACGTGAGTACTTCACTAACTATCTGGACGCCATAAAATGGCTCAGAGATGAAGGCTATCAGCCCTGAGCTGCCATAATGACAGCCCTGAGGCGTTTATAAATCAGTACATCAGGCTGTATACTTTACGACGGTAACCAGATTTCAGTGAGTCGCCATCCGGCAGGGCGTTGATAATATCGAGGATAAGCTTTTTCGCTTCGCCAAACCCGAAGTCTTTCAATAACACGCCATAGAGTAATTCCAGCGCTTCTTCAAAACGCTGTACCTGATAAAGCGCCACGGCTAAATCCACCTTCACCTGCAGATCGTCCGGGTTAGCTTCAGCCTGCTCCTGTAAGGCACGGATTTCCGGCGTATCAGCGGCCTGTTCAGCCAGCTCAACTTTACCCTGCAGGGTATGATAACGCTGGTCCTGATCCACCAGTTTTATCTCTGCCAGTAATTCCCTGGCAGCCGGCACCGCGCCGGTTTCAATCAGGCAGTCAATATAAAGGTATTTGCTATCGATGTTGTCCGGGTTAATCTCAAAGGCTTGTTTTGCCATTGGGAAGGCACCGCTGTAATCACCGCTGGCAATAAGCTCAGCGGCTTTGGCAAGGAACTCATCCTCGGGGCTGGGCAGATATTTACCCAGCATCGCTCGAATTTCAATTTCCGGCTGCATACCCGCGAAGCCATCTACTGGCTGCGCATCTTTAACTACCATTACGGTAGGCAGGTTACGAATACCAAACTGAGCGGCTACCTGTTGCTCGCGCTCACAGTCAACACGGGCCAGTAGCAGGGTGTCCGGATAATCACCGGCAATTTTTTCCAGAATCGGCGATAACTCTTTGCAAGGCTCATAGCCTTCGGCCCAAAAGTCGATTAAGACGATTTTCTCTTTGGACACTTCCAGAATGATCTGCTGAAAGTTCTCTACCGTTAAATCCACGATGTTGTTCGACATCAATTGCTGCATGCTTATTTCGCCTGTTTGCTTTCGTTCGATTGTGCTTATGAATATGGGCGCGCTGGCCTTAATTACAAGTCATTAAAATACAAATGCTACACTATCTCTGACAAATTACTAAGGCGATAAGATGACAACAACAAAACGCTTTACCTCATTCCGGGAGTTTTACCCGTACTATTTAAGTGAGCACCAGAATGTAACCTGTCGGCGGCTGCATTTTATCGGTTCAACACTGGTACTCACCCTGCTGATATTGAGTTTATTTACCGGGCAGTTAATGCTGCTATGGCTACTTCCGGTAGCCGGTTATGGCTTTGCCTGGCTTGGCCACTTTAAATTTGAGCACAACAAACCTGCGACCTTTCGTTATCCCTTGTACAGCTTAATGGGAGACTGGGTCATGTATAAAGATATCCTGCTGGGCAGGATAAAATTCTGACGACAGTAAGCAAGGAAAAACAATAATGAATAACACCATAAAAGCTCTGGCAGCCAGCGTTATGCTGGGCTTGTCCGCCAGCTCGGCGGCCGATAGCAGCGCGCCCACCACCTTCGATTACAAGGACGTGTTTGCCCTGGAGTACGCAGCGTCTCCAGTGTTTACGCCCGATAGTAAGCACATCATATACGAGCGCCGCAGTAACGATATTATGAACGACCGGATGCACATCAGTTTATGGCAGGTAGAGGTAAAAAGCGGCCAGCATCGCCCGCTGATTGCTGAGCATGCCAGTGTTCGCAGCCCGGTACTCTCTCCCGACGGCACCAAGCTGGCCTATCTGTCTGACCGCTCCGGCTCACAACAACTTTATGTACGTTACCTCGACAATGGTGAAGACGCGCTGTTAACCAACACGAGCTATGCACCGGGCAATATTGTCTGGTCGCCAGACGGCAAATCGCTGGCATTTACCCAGTTTACCCCACAAGCAGACAAGCCCTTGTTTACCGATATGCCAGCCAAACCGGCCAGGGCCAAGTGGGCTGAAACCGGTAAATATATTGATGACCTTAACTATCGCTCCGATGGCGCGGGCTATGTGCCGGGTGGTTTTAATCAGATTTATCTGTTGCCGGTAGAGGGGGGAACCCCCCGCCAGCTAACCTTTACCGACTACCCGATCAATGGCGATCTGAGCTTTTCAAACGATGGCAAACAGTTGTACTTTTCCGCCAACCCCAGCGACAACTACGCCATGGAAGTCATGAGCAGTGATATTTACACCCTGGATATTGCTTCGGGCGCGTTTAACCAGATCACCAGCCTCGAAGGTCCTGAAAGTGGCGCGCAATTAAGTCCGGACGGTAGGTACCTGGCGTTTAAACACACCACTGACCGTAAGTTAAGCTTCCAGAGCAGCGACTTATGGGTAATGCGTGTGAAAGACGGCAAGCTGACCAACCTTACCGAATCCTTTGACCGCACCACCGGACAGTTTGCCTGGGGCGACGACAGTGACGAGTTGTACGTCAGTTATCAGGATGCCGGACAAACTAAAGTGGCCGCTGTCGAACTCGACGGTGATATGAAACAACTCAACATCGCCTTAGGTGGTCAGTCGCTTGGGCGCCCTTACACCTCAGGCGAGTTTGCAGTGGCAGATAATGGCGCCCTGGCTTTTGTTAGCTCCGATGGCTCGTCGCCGGCAGATTTGTTTGTGCGCGAAAGCCGCGGCAAAGTAACCCGGTTAACCACTCTCAATGAAGATGTGCTTGGCCACCTGAATATGCCGGCCATTGAAGCCATGACAGTAACCTCAACGGTAGATGAACGGCCAATTGAGGCCTGGATGATTACCCCGCCAGACTTTGATCCTGACAAAAAATACCCGCTCATTCTGGAAATACATGGCGGCCCACACACTGCCTACGGCCCCAACTTCAGTGCCGAAATTCAGTTGATGGCAGCCAAAGGCTATGTGGTGGTGTGGTCAAACCCGCGCGGCAGTACTTCTTACGGTGAAGACTTTGCCAACTTGATCCATCACAACTATCCGTCAGAAGATTATAATGACTTGATGGATGTGGTAGATGGCGTCACCGCCAAAGGCTTTATCGATACCGACAACCTGTTTATCACCGGTGGCTCTGGTGGCGGTGTATTAACCGCCTGGTCGATAGGTAAGACCGACCGTTTTGCCGCTGCCGTAGTTGCCAAGCCGGTCATTAACTGGATGAGCTTTGCCTTAACGGCCGACGCTTACCCCTACTTCACCCAGTACTGGATGCCGGGTATGCCCTGGGAAATCCCGGACCATTTATGGGCCCACTCACCGTTATCACTGGTAGGTAACGTGACCACGCCAACCATGCTGCTGACGGGTGAGTCTGATTACCGTACGCCAATCAGTGAGTCTGAACAGTTTTATCAGGCCCTGAAGCTGCGCGGAGTAGAATCGGCCATGTTGCGCCTGCCGGGAGCATCCCACGGTATTGCCTCAAAACCGTCACGGCTGATCCAGAAAGTCGGCAATATCCTCGCCTGGTTTGAACGCTATCGTACCGAGTCGGAAACAAACGCTGAGTAGCTTGTTATCGAGTGTGGTGAGGCGTTATCGTCTCACCACACTCACAAAACCGTAAATTCGGGCCTCGTATACGGCTCATGCTCAATCAAGCTTTGTGTATGAACAATGGTATTGCTTGTCCTCCTGACAATTCGAATTAAATCGGCAAATCTCGCCACGGAATCCATGTCCGCATTCGATATAGAATCCCCCAGCGTGTTGCGATACTCGTACTTGTTGCCATCCCGGTCACTTTCCCTAAGCATTTGTTTTAACTTTTCCAAGCATGGTCTGATAACACAGCTCTGGGCATAGCAACGTCCATCCTCGGTGGTATTTTGATTTTGGTGAAACCAGTATACCTTGTTGCAATGCAATCGTTCATTTTTCATTCAAAGAACAAAACAATCTAGGGTACGAGTAATCATCGCGGTCAACGCCAATCACTCGCGGATTTATAGTTATGTTCAGCGTGATAAATTACGCGGCACTAAGTTGTATAAACAACAGCGCCAATATATACGGAAAGGAACCGGTTTACGCACGGTGGCCGACAAGCGGATTAGGTTAGTGAGATTGAACGACCATTGAATGCCAGGCCAATAAAATACCTCGGCATCAGGCAACCCGCTGCGGTATTTGATGAATTACGCTAAGCAGCCTAATTTACGAATAGTGCACTTCGGAGTTGTGTTTGCGAGCACATAAAACAAAAAATTAAATATTTTTTAACATTCTATTTTGTAATATGATAATAATAAATAGCAATTAAATTAAGATAATAAGGGATTATGTGATGAAATATTTAAAATTAACGGTTCTTTTCTTTTCTTTTCTTTTCTTTTCTTTTCTTTTTAGGAATAAAAGAAGCGAATGCACAGGTTTGTACAGATTACATTGGAGTTGTTGAGTGGGTCTGCGAAGTAAGGGTTACGGGCCCTTCTGGAGATGTCAGCCCGCAGTTAGTGTGCTGGCTAGAATATGACTATGGAACGTATCCTCGTTGTAGCATAAGAGAATATTACAGTGGTGATCATACAGTCGGTCAAATCGACCCCAGAGTTCCCGCCCCTAATTCTAATTTCGATTTCGAGAATGATCTCGAAATCTGTGCGGCAATGTTGGAATCAAAGCCTTCAAATTGTGACGTTGGCGAAACAAAAGATATGTCAGCAAATGGATGTACTGGCGTCCCGTCGTCTTTTGCTGTAGCTGGCGCGAGTCAATCGGCAAACATTATAGGAGCCTGTAATAATCATGACGTATGTTATGGCACTCTTGGGATATCTAAAGCGACCTGTGATACAAATTTTCATAGCGATATGATAACGACTTGTAGAGCAACCTTTGGTTACCCTTATAATTATGTGGGTGGCCAGATGATCATAAATCGACAGTATGCCAATTGCGCTCAAATGGCTTCTGCTTATTACGTAGGTGTTACGGTCATTAATGATTTATTGGCAATTGTTGATCAAGATTTTTATAACAGAGCCCAGAACGACGCGGCTTGTAATGCTTGGAATGAAGACTTTACAGATAGTGGTTGCTAGTAATGAAATTGAATACTATTTTTTTTGTCATCTTGTTTATTGCAACTGTTATTTCGCTAGTCAATGCGGCCGAGCCAGATTTAATGTTGGACAATAAACGGATATGCTTATCAGAAAAGTACGCGCTAGTGGGCGTGCAACCAAGCCCCGACTACGCAATGCAACTCAATAATGCTATGCCCGGTTTGTCGGCCGCAATGCCTGCTTTGGCCGGGTTAACGCACACTGCGAGTGTTCAACCCATTGCGCCTGAGGAAGTGGTAAGAAAGCAACAGTCCTCGCAGCAAATTCGCCAGTGGTTATTAACGGGTAACGGAGCAGAGCTTTTCGATTGGGGGAGCAAGCATACAACGTCTCATTTGATGACCGTACTCAATGAGCAAAATGTCGATACGATATTAGCGCTCATTGACCAACACAGCTCTCTGGAAGCCAGAGATGTGGGCATCGCAGTTAGCTTTAACAAAAGCCCGGCGGTTATCGACAAACTGATAGAGCGAACCAGTAACTATGATTCTACCTGGTTTGATTCATTATCAGGACATGAGCATTCCATACTAACTCAGGCCCTGGCAGCAAACAATTTACCTCTGTTTAAACATCTTTATAAAAAGTTAGGCGGCCTGACCAATCACGAACAGGAAATAGTAAGGCTGATGTCGCTTAATGCATTGCGCGCCAGGGACAGCGCTGAAACGACCTCGCGATTTTTAGACGCGGTGGGGGCTGCGAATGCGCTGGACACTTCAGCCAACATTGCAAGCGGCTCCCATTTTCTGGACGAAGCACGAGCGTTAATACAGGAAAAGCAACGCCTCATGCAACGCTGGGAAAATGCGGTTATTGGCTATAACAAGGCGTGTATTTCTGCCCCCTTCTATCTCAATAAAGCATACTTCAACGAACTGAAAGCCAAAAAGCTTACAAAGCCAGCAGACATTGTTACGTACTTACGAGACAAGAACCTTAATCCAGACGCGCTGCACGCGCATTCCCGGGCGTATTCTGAATTGTTGAATTTGCGCCGGGAAACGCCTGCCAGGTTATCAGAGGAAGAGTTAGAAAGCATGATGTCGTTATTCACGTTACTGAATGAAAAACGCTGGGTCGCGGTCAAATTATTCTTAAATGAATTGAGAGAAAATAATCCAAAACTGTTAGGCAGTGCCCTAGCGAACATTGCCATGGAAGATTTTCCGCCAGAACAGTTCGATGCGGCGTTTAAGGCGCAGTTAAACGCCCAGCCTGATTTTATATTTACGCTATATAAACTGGGTGCGCTACCGTTAATCATGAGAATTCAAAATGTGAGCGAGTTACCGTTGATTTTCGATGAAGCGTTTAAAAGTAATGTGTATTTATTCTTAAATAGTGGAGGCGATCCCTCCCTGCTTAAGCATTTTGTATTGGCCGATCCTGATGAAAGTAATTTAGGGCTGACCTACCAACACCTTCTGGCGGGACATCAATAACCCCTATTGGCGTAAATGGCATGATTAAAAGTAATTACACAAAAAGCTTACTGCTGGCATGCGTGCTGGTACTGCCGTATTTTGGGTTGAGAGGCTTTCTTATTGCTGGCTCAGCCGATGCACAGGCTGGATTGTTTATTCTCATCACAGGCATTATCGGTGGTGCGTTGATTTTTGGTTTGGCGTATTTTATTTGCCGGGTGGTTGAAGTTAAGCAAAACCGCATCAACGCAGAGAGATTTTTTGCCATTACCGGCTGTTTAGTTTTGTTTGGGGTCTATGGCATAACTATCAAGAGTGCGTATTGTGCGGTGAATGCGTATACGATAGCGGCTGCTCCCGACTCTGCGCCAGAGGAGCTCAGTGCGCTTATCGGCTACGATAGCGGTTTGGGCTATGAGATTGATAATTTGTTGGCCAAAAACCCGTCGTCACCAGCTGCCTTATTAGACCAACTCTCTCGTAAGCAGGACCAGCTCGGCACACTAATGGCCCTGGCAGCGAATGAAAAGGCCTCTGTTGAAATGTTAAACCGGGTGCTCTCTTCTGTGCCCGCTCAACATCAGCACTTAGTCATTGACTCGCTGGCGAGAAACCCAAGATTTGTGCGTGGCGAACTATCCGTTAGGGAAAACAAATCAGGACGGGTTGTGGTGGAACTGTAAGCCCGCTCCCTGATCCGTACATGCGGCTAGAAGAAACGGGCGTAAATAAAGGAGTTGAAACCTACTGCGACGTCGATATTCGCTATCAGTGATTTATCAAACACTGCCAATGCATGCGGTTGGAGCGCGGCGTCATCAAGCGCCGCAGAGCTAGCCGCTTATACACGTTCTGGCTCTGACGGCTGCGTCTCTGCCCCTGTGCAGGGATGTAACGCTGGCCGGAGGTTAATTGGCGGGACTTATCTGCAGTAACTTACCGTTACTTTCATCGGTTAACAGATAAATCAAACCATTGGGACCCACTTCTACGTCGCGGATCCGTTCGTTACGGTCGCGCAGGTACTCGGTTTGTGACTCCACTTCGCCGGCCTCATTAAAGCTTATGCGGCGCAGGTGGCGAAACTTGAGTGCTCCCACCAGCAAATCGCCCTGCCAGTCTTTGAACACTTCGGCAGCATAGAACGTCATGCCGCTTGGAGCGATGGACGGGTCCCAGTACAGAACGGGTTGTTCCATGCCTTCCTGTTCAGTTTTATCGGAAATAATACTGCCGTTGTAATCAATACCATAGGTAATTACCGGCCAGCCATAGTTGTTACCGGCTTTGATAAGGTTTACTTCATCACCGCCTTTGGGGCCGTGTTCCATGGCCCAGACTTCACCCGTTTGCGGGTGCACGGTTAACCCCTGAACATTACGATGCCCATAACTGAATACTTCTGGTGCATCACCTTCTACAAACGGGTTGTCCCCAGGCACATCACCATTACGCTTAATGCGCACAATCTTGCCAAAGTGATTATCGGTGTTCTGCGCCTCTATCATATATTTATAGCGGTCACCCAGTGTGACAAACAGATGCTGGTCATTATCAAAAGCCAGGCGACAGCCAAAGTGAAAGCCATTATTCACCACCGAGTCAGCTACAAAAATGTCTTTCACGTTGGTCAGACTGGTGCCATTCAGAGTGGCACTGGCTACGCTGGAACTGCTGCCACCGTCGGTTGCTCGCGAATAACAAAAATACACTGTTTGATTATTGGCAAAATCCGGATCGGCAGTGATGTCCAGCAGACCGCCCTGATTATCGGCGGCTACTTCGGGAACGCCGCTTAATGGCTTGCTTAGTCCGGTGGCAAAATTAAACTTGCGAATTTGCCCGCTTCGCTCGGTGATCAGCATTTCGCCGGTAGGCAGAAAAGTCATTCCCCATGGATGATCAAGGCCGCTGGCCAATTCATTTACTTTCAGTGTTTCTGTCGCCTGGCTGCTAAACGCAACAGCACCGGCCAGGGCCAGTGCTGTCAACGTCGCAACCTTATATTGAGGTCGCTTCATAATCGTCTCTTGTTGTTTTAAATTTTGTTATTGCACCATCGCACGTAACATCCACGCCGTTTTTTCGTGCACGCGCATACGGTCTGAAATAAGGGCTACGGAAGACTCATCGTCTGCCTGCTGGGCAAGTTTCAGTGCTTCACGGCAAGTTTTCACTACCTGCTCATGAGCGTGAGTCAGTAGCTGCACCATTTCACTGGCTTCCGGCACACCTTCAACTTCTTCAATTGCACTGAGTTCGGCAAATGCTTTATACGTACCAGGCGCGGCAACACCCAGGGTACGGATCCGCTCGGCGATGTCATCTACTGCAACAGCAAGCTCGGTGTAATGCTCTTCAAACATCAGGTGCAATTCGCGGAATTGCGGGCCCGTTACGTTCCAGTGGAAATTGTGCGTTTGCAGATACAGTGTGTAGGAATCTGCCAGTAATTTCTTTAAGCCGTGGGCAACCGCTTCACGATCTGCTTCTGCAATACCGATGTCAATCTTGCTCATTATAAACTCCTTGGTTTATTCCAATTATAGTATTAATAGCAATAATGTACTGATTTGGATTAATTTTAAAGCGACCCGTTGTCAGTGGTGGTGATGCCCACCCGGTTTCCCCTGCTCACCTACGGTAACTTCTACCGTTTTGCTGCGTTGGTCAGCCAAATGTAACGTCAGGTTAAACTTATTGCCTTTTGTCAGGGGCTTAACCAGCCCCATAAGCATTACATGGTAGCCACCAGGCTTAAATTCAACCATCTCATCGGGCGCAACATCGATGCCATCGGTTACTTGTCGCATCTTCATCAAATCGCCTTCCATTACCGTTGTATGGATCTGTGCTTCGGCGGCAATATCTGCTGGCACACTCACACCGGTTAAGGTAAACGCTGCCTCGCTATGGTTCATCAAAGTAAGGTAGACGGCGGCCGTGGTAGCCATGGCAAAGGTCGCCCGGGCATTAGCGTTGTGCACCATAACACCGTGCTCCATTTTTGCGGCAACGGGTAAAGCCAGTTGCAAGCCCAGCACCAGTACTAGACACTGCCAGTATCGGTTAATCATTGTTGTCACTCCTGTTACTTTACAATAAGAAAAGACCCCACTGGCAAGTGAGGTCTTAAAGGTTATTCTAGCTTACTGAAGTCAGCCGGTTCGCTTCATCGGTCAGGCAGGGAAAGTGGGCCAGCGAAAGATACTCACTAAGCTTTTGCAGTTTGCTACCCAAGTCAGCATAACTCGACGCCGTTACATTGATATGACCCATTTTGCGCTTTTGACGCACAGACTTGCCGTACCAATGAAAATGTACACCCGGCACGCTTAACAGCGCCATCTGATGGTCGTCGCACCCAATGATATTGATCATTGCACTAACCGCTGCTTCGCCTCCGGTGTTACAGGCCAGACCCAAAGGAAAATCAAGCACAGCCCGTAAATGATTTTCAAACTGACTGGTAGGTGAACCCGCCTGACTCCAGTGCCCTGAATTGTGCACCCGCGGGGCCAGTTCGTTGACCAGCAGTTCGTCACCACACTGGAATAACTCAACCGCCAGTACACCAACGTAATCCATGCCGTTAACCAGCTTGGTAAAGATGTCTTTGGCCTGGTCGTTTAATGCAGCTGTGCTGGCACTTGCCGGCGCCACAGAGACATGCAGCTGTCCTTCGTGATGAAGGTTTTCAGCCAAAGGATAAACAACCACTTCACCGCCAGGACTTCGAGCGCCAATCAGCGATACTTCGCGGTCGAAACTGAGCATCTTCTCTACCACCAGCGGCACGGCTTTCAGATCAAGCTCTGCTAGCTGTGATTTAAGCGCCGGTAACTCAGTGGCCGCTTTTAAGCGCCACTGGCCATAGCCATCGTAGCCGTCACGGCTGGCTTTGATGATTAGGCGCTCACCCAGATTCTCAACACAGCTGTCGAGTTGTGTCAGGTCGTCAACAATCTGGTAAGGGCAGTTCGGGATAGCAAGGCTGCTGAGTAATTGCTTTTCACGCACGCGGTCGGCTCCGACCAGGATAGCGTCGATTCCCGGATGCAATTTACCTGACGCCTCTGCTTGTTGCAGTAGTGCCTCAGGAACATGTTCAAACTCAACCGTCAGTGCGTCTGCCAGTTCAATAGCCTGCTCAAGGGTGTAATCCAGCGGCGCTTTACTGACCGGGTGAACCACAGCGTTATTACTAACATCCACCGCCATAACATTGATGCCCAGCGGCGCGCCATCAAGATACATCATTTGTGCCAGCTGTCCGGCACCGTATACCAGCACCTGCATTGTTACAGCTCCAGTTTACCGTTTGCTAAAACCGTGTCTGTTTGTTGTTGGCGAAAGGCAATAATTGCATCGCGGACCGCCGGGTCCTGCAACGCAACGACCTGAGCAGCCAGCAAGCCGGCATTTGCCGCGCCCGCTTCGCCAATCGCCAGGGTACCCACGGCAACACCTTTGGGCATCTGCACGATGGACAATAAAGAGTCCAGGCCATTTAACGCTTTCGACTTCACCGGACAGCCGAATACCGGTAAGTGAGTGTGGGCGGCAATCATGCCAGGTAAATGGGCTGCCCCGCCTGCACCGGCAATAATTGCGCAAAACCCATTTTGCTCTGCCTGCTCGGCAAATTCGACTAACAGATTAGGAGTGCGGTGTGCCGAGACAACCTGAGCCTCAAATTCAACACCGAATTGTTTGAGCATTACTGCCGCGTTTTGCATTGTTGGCCAATCCGAAGTCGACCCCATCACAATTGCGATTTTCGCCATTTTGCCGTCCTCACAGACTTTGCGTTTAGTCATCCGCTTAACTCGTGGTTGAGCAGTGCTTGAAAAGCGGCCGATATTAGCTCATTTTGCCCCGTTTGCCCATAGTAAGCGTCTATTTGTGGTCAATTACAAACTGTCTGTAAACGGATATTTCCTCAGTTTTAACGCAACCCGGGAAATATAGATAGAGATAAATGAGTTTTTAGTATATTTTTACACAAACGCTTTCATGGGATGCTTTATGAATACATTGACGTTCAGACTACTTGAAGTTTTTCAGCAGGTTGTTGATTGCGGTTCGGTAACCGCCGCCTCCAATGCCTTGCAACTATCACAACCCACCGTGTCACTTCAGCTTAAAAAACTAAACAGTATTATAGGTCTGCCCCTGATTGAGCATTTTCAGGGTAGCGTGCAACTCACCGAAGCCGGCGCAGCCGTATACCGTTGCGCCCAGGAGATTTTGTCGTCTCAGGATAAATTGAAAAGCCAAATCAGCGCCTTGCAGGGTGTAGAAGTGGGCTCTCTTAAACTGGCCGTGGTGACCACAGCCAAGTACATCATTCCTCCGATGCTCAGCCCGTTTTGCAAACAACATCCTAATATCGACGTGCGCTTTACCGTGGGTAACCGCGAACAGATCGCCGAGCGTCTGATGCAAAACCGTGATGACTTGTATATCTTCACCTACCCGCCTGAAGATGATGATTTGGTCTGCGAACCGTTTCTGGCCAATCCGCTGGTAGTGATTGCCCCGCCGGATTACGCTGGCCCGGATAACTGCAGTTTAGCCGACCTGCAAAGCGCTAAGTTTCTGCTCAGAGAGAAAGGCAGTGGGACCCGCCGTACACTGGATGAGTACTGCGATAAACGGGATGTGGTATTACGCAACAATATGGTCATTGAGAGTAACGAGGCGATTCGCCTGGCTGTTTCTGCCGGTTTGGGCCTGGCAGTGCTGTCTCAGCATACCCTTGATCAGTCAGCCATTGACAATGTTAAAGTGCTTAATATCACCGACTTTCCGATTCAAAGCACCTGGCAGGTAGTGACCAACCGCCGCCGCCCAATCAGTCTGTCGGCCCAGGCGTTTCGTCAGTCGCTGCTTGATAACCAACGTACTTAAGCAGCATTGCAAATAAGCTGGTGCGCCGCACCGGCTTACTTAAATAATCATTCATGCCGGCACTCAGACAGGCTTTGCGGTCGTCATCAAATGCGTTGGCGGTGAGGGCAATTATAGGAATGCCGGATTTGTCACCAGGCAAATCGCGAATGGCGCGGGTCGCAGAAAAGCCATCCATCACCGGCATCTGACAATCCATTAACACCAAATCAAAATCGATTTTGGGGATGACTTCGAGCGCCGCCGCGCCGTCTTTGGCTCGAATGCATTTAACCCCAGCATCTTTGAGCATATCGAGGATAATGTCGGCATTAATGTCATTATCTTCCACCACCAGAATTTTTAACCCTTCAGGTAATGTGATAGCAGATTGCTCTGGCGCCGGTGCAATCTGTTTTGAGGCGGGCAATGGCAACCTGACAATAAACTCCGTACCCTGGTGGCGCTCGCTCTCCAGCTCAATGGTTCCTCCCATCAGGTCGGTAAGCTTGCTGGTTATCGATAGACCCAGTCCAGTGCCACTAAACTGCCTTGATGTGGAGGCATCCGCCTGCACAAATTGCTCAAAGATGGTGTGCTGTTCTGCTTTGTCGATACCAACCCCTGTGTCTTTTACCACCAGTGTCAGCATGCCGTTATCGTAAGCAACCCGGATAGCAACACTGCCGATGGTGGTAAATTTGACTGCGTTACTCAGCAGGTTATTCAGTATCTGGCTGATTTTACCTGCATCCCCGAGCAGGAAGGGCGGAATACGACTCTCCCACACGACTTCAAGAGTCAGGTGTTTACGACTGGCAGCCTGGCGATGAATTTCTGCGCACGCATCAATGACCTGTTGTAGTGAAAACGGATGGCGGGTCATCTTCATTTTACCGGCTTCAATTTTCGACCAGTCCAGGATGCTGTCGAGGATCAGCAACAGATTATTGGCTGACTGCACAATTACCTGAATTCGTCGCCTGACATCATCCGGTAAGGACTGCTCAAGCAGGTTTTCACACGTGCCCAGAATACCGTTCATGGGCGTGCGGATCTCATGGGACATATTTGCCAGAAACTGAGATTTCGATACATTCGCCGCTTCGGCCTGAGCCAACGCCTGAATTAACGAGGCTGTTTTCTCCTCTACCCGTTCGGTAAGGGTGAGATTGAGCTTTTCCAGCTCTTCGTTAAGGGTTCGCTGGCGCTGACGTGAGGTGGACAGCTCATTAAACGCCCTCACCAGACGCTCACCCAATTGGCTAAACTCTGTCGCCAGCCCGGATATTTCTTTTAGCTGTAAGCGATTGTGACTGAAAGAAGGCATTGGCGCTGGTGATTCCGGTGAATAACCCGCAAAGGTTTTCATCAACTCGCGCAGCGGCCGGGCAAAAATCTGGGCCACTTGTCCACCAATAACAATTCCTACCAGCCCCAGTACAAACAGTAAAAACAGTGCCCAGCGTACATAATCTGCGCTCATGGCAATATAGCTGCTGCTTTCAAACAACATAGTGACTGTCCACCCCGAGAGCGGATCCCGCGATTGAGCAATAAACCAATCCCGCGACAGCGCTGGCTGGCGGGAAAAACATCTGTCTTGCTCACAGTCTGGCAATTCAGGGCGTTGCAGGGCTTCGAGTCTGAGTTCCGGCGAAGCATAAACCACTTTACCGGTCTCATCCCGGTAAATCGTCCAGAATCCGGGCAGATTATGGCTATCGTATTCAATAAAGCTGCTGAGGTTGAGCGATCCTTCGAGGATACCTATCAGATTGCCTTCGCCGTCGTAAAGCGGACTGGCGATGGCAACAATCGGGTCGTTGCCAAAACCACGTCCCTGAAACGCCTGCGATACAAAAGTCGATTCGGTCTGCATAGCCTGAATAAAATATTCACGCTCAGTCACTACCGCCTGATTTAGTCGCTTCGCCCGGTTCAACAGGTTGGTTGGATAAGAATGAGTGATGGCGCCTTTTTCATCGGCAATCAAAAAAGTGAGAAACTCGGGATATTCCCGGGCCAGGTTAGCGAGCGTTTCATCAGCAATAGCCGGTAACGGCGCGCCGTGCTTCTGAGCAATCGCCATTGATCTGGCCGTATTGCCGATAACGCCGGCATGCCCATCGAGAAAACGGCTTAGCTCGGTACTCATCACCTGTGTCCGCTGAGTCATGTATAAGGTTAGATGCTGCGCCTGTTGGCGTTGTAACTGGCCGACGTGCACATAGGTCAAAATCAATACAACAAAGAAAAACAATGTAGCAAACATGTAGCGGAACAAGGCTTCTACATTAAAGTGAAGCTCGTTGCCCACAGGCAGATAACGCAGCAGCGCAATAAACAATAAATGACCAAACAAGCAGGAAAAAATGCCACTTAGCCAGGTTATTGAATACGCCGTAAATGCCATGATGGGTGAACCACTATAAGTAGCATAAGCCACCACAGTAAAAACCGGAATAATCAGCGCGCTCCACCAGCCGATCCCCAGTTTCAACGGACTCAGCGCATCCTTTTTGCTCGCCAGTCTATTCACCAGCAATGGCTGCATAGCCAGAAAGGCAACCATCAATGGGTCGTTGCCGTCCAACAGCAACACAGCATACACGGCAGTAGTAACCACCAGTGTAAGGGGAAAAGAAAACAGTAAGGCGGCTGTAACAGCGAATCCACCGCCTAAAAAGATCACCCCGCCGGTTTCCATCGGGGCGGGGATGAGATTAACCGCAACACCGGCAATCGTCAGAGCGAGCGCCTGCAGTAACCTGTTATCCATAGGGGATTACTCTGCGTGGGCGTCCATATAATCGAGGGTCAGATTGGTGAGTACCCGCACCCCCAGTTTCATCCCGGCATCGTCGACATAAAACTCCGGCGTATGGTGAGCAGGGGAGTCTTCCACAGATACATCAAGCGGTTTGCCGCCCAGCCACATGAATAACCCCGGCACTTTTTCCTGATAGAAAGAAAAGTCCTCTGCACCGGTGACCGGCTTAGCCAGTATGGTGTTTTGCTTTCCCGCCGTGCGCTCCACAGTGGGGAGCATTTGCGCCGTTAATTGCGGGTCGTTATAGGTTATCGGATAGTTATAATCCAGTGGCAGAGTAAGCTCGGCCTGAGCCCCCATGCTGTCGGCAATGCCTTTAACCTTGCGAGCCATAGCCTCGTAGACGTGCTCCCGGGCGGCATGGTTAAGGGTACGAATGGTACCAACCAGTTCTACCTTGTTAGGAATGATATTTGAGCGGTTACCGCCGTGAATAGAACCGATGGTTACCACAGCAGCATCATCAATGATTTTCAGCTCGCGGCTGACAATGGTTTGTAACGACATGATCATCTGCGCGGCAGTAGTAATGGGGTCGACACTCTTCCAGGGATAAGCGCCATGCGCCTGCTTACCGTGGATAACAATTTTGAATGGATCCACTGCTGCCATGGTACCACCAGGGTTATAACTGACCGTGCCGATGTCGTTATTAGCGCTGATGTGCAGGCCAAAAATTACGTCTACGTCGGGATTTTTTAACACGCCTTCCTGCACCATCACTTCGGCTCCGCCCTTCTCCCCCGCGGGCGCGCCTTCTTCAGCCGGCTGGAAAATAAACTTCACCTTGCCACGCAGCTTGTCTTTCATTGAGGTTAACACCGACGCCGCCCCCATCAGCATGGCCATATGAGTATCATGACCACAGGCATGCATAACCGGCACGTCATTACCATTGTATTCGCCGCGCTGTGTAGAACGCCAGGGCAGATCATTTTCCTCAGGTACCGGTAAGCCATCCATATCGGCCCGTAACGCAACCACCGGGCCAGGACGGCCACTATCCAGAATCGCCACTACGCCGGTTTTAGCGACGCCGGTTTGCACCTCAAGATTTAGCGAGCGCAGATGGCGGGCCACATACTCGGCGGTGTTAAATTCGCGATTGGATAACTCAGGATATTCATGCAGATGGTGACGCCAGTTAATGACCTCGCTCTCAATGTTGTTGGCCAACCGATCCACTTCATTGGGCTCGGCAAAAACAGACAGGGTAAAAAGAGGCAGCAGGGCAGCAAATACGACGCGACGCATAATGTTATCCATAAAATCACAATAACTTTACACTACCCCGTCTGATCAAAAATCACAAAAAAAAACCGCTGCCAGGCAGCGGTTTTTAGTAAAATATAAACTAATGATTAACTTCGCTGGCGCTTCATCGCGTCGAAGAACTCATCATTGGTCTTGGTCATGGAAAGTTTATTGATGAGGAATTCCATGGCGTCGATTTCTGACATTTCATGCACAATCTTGCGCAGGATCCACATCTTCTGTAACTCGTCCTGTCCCGTGAGTAATTCTTCACGGCGGGTACCAGAGCGGTTAAAGTCGATCGCCGGGAACACACGCTTTTCAGCAATCTTACGATTTAGGTGCAGTTCCATGTTACCGGTACCTTTAAACTCTTCGTAGATAACTTCATCCATCTTAGAGCCGGTATCAATCAGCGCAGTGGCAATGATGGTTAAGCTACCACCTTCTTCTACGTTACGGGCAGCACCAAAGAAACGTTTGGGTTTGTGCAGTGCGTTGGCATCCACACCACCGGTAAGGACTTTACCTGATGATGGAATAACCGTGTTGTAGGCTCGTGCCAGACGGGTGATTGAATCGAGCAGGATAACCACGTCTTTTTTATGTTCAACCAGGCGCTTGGCTTTTTCAATCACCATTTCAGCAACCTGTACGTGGCGGCTGGCCGGCTCATCAAAGGTTGAGGCAACCACTTCACCACGCACCAGACGGTGCATTTCGGTAACTTCTTCGGGACGTTCGTCAATCAACAACACCATCAGTTCACAATCGGGGTGATTAGCCGCGATAGATTGTGCGATGTTTTGCAGTAATAAGGTTTTACCCGCTTTCGGTGGCGCCACAATCAGACCACGCTGGCCTTTACCAATGGGCGACGCCAGGTCCAGTACCCGGGCGGTAATATCTTCAGATGAACCATTACCACGCTCCATACGCAAACGTGAATTTGCATGCAGGGGTGTTAAGTTTTCAAAGAGGATTTTATTACGAGAGTTTTCTGGCTTATCGAAGTTAACTTCGCGGATTTTTAACAGCGCAAAATAACGCTCACTGTCTTTCGGCGGGCGAATTTTCCCGGCGATGGTGTCACCCGTGCGCAGGTTAAAGCGTCTTATTTGACTGGGTGAAACATAAATATCATCTGGCCCCGCAAGATAAGAGGAGTCAGCAGAGCGCAGGAAGCCGAAGCCGTCCTGGAGGATTTCCAGTACGCCGTCGCCAAAAATGTCTTCGCCACTTTTTGCATGGGATTTTAGAATCGAGAAAATGATGTCTTGTTTTCTCGCCCGGGCCATATTTTCGAGGCCCATTTCTTCGGCAAGGGCTACCAATTCACTGATTGGCTTATTCTTAAGTTCCGTTAGATTCATACTGGTGGGTCTTTGTGCTTGAACGTCTTTTTGGGAAATTCGTTAATTAATAAGAATAGTGCTTGAGCCCGGAAACGGGCTAGTAAGGATGCCAGGCAAGCCTAGACTCAGTAAAGGTAGCACCATAATTTACTATCGTCCAGACTAAATCCAGCAAATGTTAAAAAAAGATTGCGAAATACTAGCCGCCTTTTTTCGTTTATCTCGGCACTGGCTGTGGTTGCTTAAGGCAGCGTAACAGCATGGCCATGTCAGGTGAGAACCCTTCAACCGCCGGAATTTTTACCTTATAGCCACTCCCCGGCGCTACCACTAACACCTCGTCTTGCTGGGAGAATAAAGACGTAAGAGCAACCTCAGTATTCCCGCCTGGCGTCATCACCTCAAGCTTGTCGTTAACGCTAAACCGGTTTTTCACTTCCACGTACCACCAGTCGCTGTCACCATGAGTGACCTCTCCCACTAGCTGGCGAGTATCACTGGCTGAATTGCCCCGGGCATATTGCTGATAATCCTGATGGTTATGACGCTGCAGAAAACCGTCTGTGTACCCCCGGTTAGCCAGATGCTCCAGTTCCAGAAACCAGTCAGCATTGAATGCTTCGCCCCGACCAGCTGCATCAATGGCCTTACGATAAACCTGAGCGGTACGGGCGCAGTAGTAAAAAGACTTGGTACGCCCTTCTATTTTCAGCGAGTCAATGCCCATCTCCACCAGACGATGAACATGCTGAATAGCCCTTAAGTCGCGGGAGTTCATAATGTAAGTACCGTGCTCATCCTCAAAGGCAGGCATGGGTTCATCAGGGCGTTGAGGCTCTGTTAATAAAAATGCTTGCTCAGTAGGCGTGCCAATCCCCAGAGTTGGCTCAACGGCATCACGGGCCGGAATAAACTGACCCACGTCATTATCTACTGCCGTTTCGGCTTTATATTCCCAACGACAAGCGTTGGTGCAGGCGCCCTGATTAGGATCCCGTTTATTGATATAGCCGGATAACAGGCAACGTCCCGAGTAGGCCATACACAAGGCGCCATGGACAAACACCTCAAGCTCAATATCCGGGCAACGCTGGCGAATTTCTTCGATTTCGTTCAAGCCCAGTTCCCGCGACAGGATAACCCGCTTGATCCCCTGCTGCTGCCAGAACTTTACGGCAGCCCAGTTTACAGCATTAGCCTGCACCGACAGGTGAATGGGTAAATCAGGAAAGTGCTCGCGAGTGAGCATAATTATGCCCGGGTCCGACATTATCATGGCGTCGGGCTGCAACGCTGCGACTGGCGCCAGGTCTTGCACAAAGGTTTTTAATTTGCTGTTATGCGGCGCGATATTGTTAACAATATACAGCTGTTTTTGATGAGCACTGGTGTAATCCCGGGCTTTGCGTAATTTGGTCAGGGTAAACTCGTTATTGCGCACTCGCAGTGAATAGCGGGGCTGACCGGCATACACTGCATCGGCGCCATAATGCAGTGCGTATCGCAGGTTTTTCATCGACCCGGCAGGTGACAGTAGTTCAGGTGTTCGCATGGCGTTAAGGTAACCGGTAAGTAAAAGCTCCGAAGCTTAACTAACCCATGCAACACTGATATTAACCGAGATCAAATAAAGCGTATTTCACGACCCAAAAAAACCGGCCTTAGCCGGTTTTCTCAGTACGACTTTCACCGTATCAGATGTTTTCGTTCAAAAACTCAGTCAGCTGCGCTTTTGACAGTGCACCTACTTTAGTGGCTGCAACATTACCACCTTTAAACAGCAATAACGTAGGGATGCCACGGATACCGTATTTCGGCGGAGTTTCATTATTTTCATCGACATTCAGCTTGCCAACTGTTAACTTTCCTTCAAAGTCGGTTGCGACCTCTTCAAGAATAGGGGCAATCATTTTACACGGGCCACACCATTCAGCCCAGAAGTCAACCAGCACAGGACCTTCAGCATTGATAACATCTGCTTCGAACTTATCGTCAGTCAACTGGATAATTTTGTCGCTCATTCTTTTCTCCGTAATTGGTCTGTCGCTGAATTGTTCAGCTCTACCATAAGTGTTATATAGAAACTGTTTTTTAATGCAAGCACTGATAAGCTATAAGCTATGCAAACAACTCATTTAACCGAAACACATTTTTCCGATTTACCCATCAATGGCAAAGTCATTGATGCCTTAAATGCTGCAAATTATACGCATTGTACACCAATTCAGGCGCTAAGCTTACCTCCTTTATTGGAAGGTAACGACATAGCTGGCCAGGCCCAAACCGGAACGGGTAAGACCATGGCATTTCTGGTCGCAACTTTCCACCACATTTTGAGCCGGGAACCCAACCCTGACGGTGAAAAGGAAGGGCCAAAAGCCATTATTATGGCACCTACACGGGAACTTGCCGTACAAATTTACAATGATGCAGAACTGCTTAGTAAGCATACAGGGCTTTCACTTGCTCTCATTTATGGGGGCGAAGGTTACCAAAGTCAACGTGAAACTTTGCAGGATGGGGTAGACATCGTTATAGGTACGACGGGCCGCATACTGGATTATTACAAGCAAGGCGTGTTTTCGCTGAATAATATCCAGGTTGCCGTACTCGATGAAGCCGATCGCATGTTCGACCTTGGCTTCATCAAAGACATTCGCTTTTTATTCCGCCGTATGCCGCCTGCCGCCGAACGCCTGAGTATGCTGTTTTCAGCAACCTTAAGCTACCGTGTGCAGGAGCTGGCTTACGAGCATATGAATAACCCGACACACGTGCAGGTTGAAGCCCAGCAAATGACCGCCAGTCGCGTGTCAGAAGAATTATTTTACCCGTCAGACGACGATAAAATAAAGCTGCTGCTCACCCTGATGGAAGAAGAATGGCCGGATAAAGCCATTGTTTTTGCTAACACCAAGCATGGCTGTGAACGTGTTGCTGACTGGCTTGAAGCTGACGGTCACCGGGTAGGATTATTAAGCGGCGATGTGCCGCAGAAAAAACGCCTGGGTATACTGGAAGACTTTACCGGCGGTAAACTGGACATTCTGGTGGCCACCGATGTTGCTGCCCGAGGCCTGCATATCGAAGCGGTTACTCACGTTTTCAACTATGATTTACCCGACGACCCGGAAGACTATGTACACCGTATCGGCCGTACCGGTCGGGCCGGAAAGAGCGGTGTGGCAATCAGTTTTGCCTGTGAGAAATACGCCCTCAATTTACCGGGTATCGAGAGCTATATTCAGCACGCAATTCCGGTTACGGAGTATGTGCAGGATGCCCTGCTAGATGATGTTAAAGCGCCTAAACCGCGCCAGCGCCGTCAAAATCGCCGCCCATCATCACGACGTAATGGTTCAGGCAAGCGCCCACAGCATAAAAAGAATTAATATCGCAGTAAAACCTTATGCAGCCACAAACCGATTTTGACGCCGAGACACTCGGCGAATACTACGCCGCCGTAGACCTGGGGTCGAACAGCTTTCATATGGTGGTGGTGCATGTTGCCAATGGCAGCGTTCAGATCATCGGTAAGGTAAAACAAAAGGTCCGCCTGGCGGCCGGTCTCGATAAAGACATGGTCCTCAGTGAAGAAGCCATGCAACGGGGCTGGGAATGTTTGCAGACGTTTGCGGAACGATTACAGGACATTCCGGCCTCTAACATCCGGATAGTCGCCACTGCCACGCTACGTCTTGCGGTCAATGCACAGACCTTTATTGATAAAGCAGAGCAAATCCTTCGCCATAAGCTCGACGTGATCCCCGGTGAAGAAGAAGCCCGGCAGATTTATCTTGGCGTAGCCTATACATCGGCAAATCAGGGCAATTCCCTGGTAATTGATATTGGTGGCGCCAGTACTGAAATCATCATCGGTAATGATATGCAGCCCATCCATATGGTCAGCCTCGATATGGGCTGTGTCACCTTTATGGAACGCTACTTCCTCGATGGCGAACTTTCCGAAACTAACTTCCAGCGCGCAACGGAAGCTGCCAACGAACTGCTCGACCCGGTTGCCGATGCCTTTCTTTGCTTTGACTGGCAAAACTGTCTCGGCGCGTCCGGTACGCCGCAGGCGATTACTGAAATCCTGGTAAAGCAGGGGATCAGCGATGCTATCCGCATAGATTATCTGTATAATCTCAGGCAGCAGTGTATTGACTGTGGCAATTTGAAGGATTTGGTGATAGATGGTCTTGAACCAAATCGACAGCCTATTTTCCCCAGTGGCCTGACTATTCTGCTGGCTTTGTTTGAGCGGTTAAAAATTCGTACCATGAATATTTCTGGCGGCGCGCTCCGCGAGGGATTAATTTATGGCATGCTGGACAACCTTAAACATAATGACCGCCGCACCCAGACATTAAATACTGCCATCCGCCGCTACCATATTGATAAGCCCCATGCGGTAAACGTAAAGCAACTGGCAATCAATTTATGTAAGCAGCTTTGTCAGCAATCTACGTTTTGTCATCTGGACACCGAAACGGTGCTGGATGCGGCGGCCATGCTGCACGAGGTTGGCTTGCATATTGAGTATAAAAAACACCACGAACACGGTGCCTATATTCTTAACTATATTGATTTACCCGGCTATACCCGTTTACAACGGGCCGCTATCAGAGACCTGGTAGGCGCCCATCGTCAGGCTATCAATTTGCAGCCTTTTGCCTTGTACCATGAGGACGTGCGGCCCATGCTGGAAGGTTTATTGCGGATCCTGCGGATTGCGGTAGTGGTGTGTTTACGCCGCCATCAGCAACATATCCCTGCCATTGAGCTGAAAGTCGACGGCCTCAACTGGACGCTGACATTCCCGCAGAAATGGCTCAAGGAGCACCCTCTCATTAATGCAGAACTGGTTAACGAAGCCTGGTTGCAGCATAAAGCAGGCTGGCATCTTACCTGTCAGTAGTGCCAGCCACTTAGCTTAGCGGTTTTGCAGCAGGCGGGCCGCTTCCGGAGCAAAGTAAGTTAAAATGCCATCGGCACCGGCGCGTTTAAAGGCCAGCAAAGATTCCAGTATGACCTGTTCACGGTTGAGCCAGCCATTGTCGAAAGCCGCCACGTGCATGGCATATTCCCCACTCACCTGATAAGCAAAGGTTGGCACTGCGAGCTCAGATTTACAGCGACGAACAATATCAAGATAAGGCATACCCGGCTTAACCATCACCATATCAGCCCCCTCTTCCAGATCCAGGGCAATCTCAGTCATGGCCTCATTGCTGTTCGCCGGATCCATCTGATAGGTTTTCTTGTTACCGCCTTTGATGTTGGCAGCAGAGCCCACCGCGTCGCGGAAAGGTCCGTAGTAGGCAGAAGCATACTTAGCGGCGTAAGCCATGATGCAGGTATGGACAAACCCGGCCTCTTCCAGCGCATCACGTATAGCACCGATACGCCCGTCCATCATATCTGAAGGGGCGACAATATCGACGCCAGCTTCGGCATGTGACAACGCCTGCTTGATTAAAACTTCGACCGTTTCGTCGTTCATTACATAGCCGTCTTCATCAATCAGGCCGTCCTGCCCGTGAGACGTGAACGGGTCGAGAGCAACGTCAGAAATAAGCATCATTTCCGGTAACTCGGCTTTCAGCGTGCGAATAGCTGTTTGGGCGATTGCGTCGGCATTAAAGGCTTCACCGGCGCAAAGGGTCTTTTTCTCCATGGGCGTAACCGGAAATAACGCCAGGCTGCGGATCCCCAGTTCATAGGCCTCTTTCGCCGCTTCGACCAGCAGATCGATAGATAATCTTTCTACACCGGGCATAGACGGCACGGCTTGGCGCTGATTACTGCCAGGCAGCACGAATACCGGATAGATAAGATCGGCAGCAGAGAGTTGATTTTCGGCCACCATTGCGCGTAATCCCTCGGTGCGGCGTAAACGACGCATGCGGCGCGGCAGATATTGTGAATAGCTCATAGTCTTGTCTCAATGTGGTTTAACTGAGTTGGCAACAACCCGGTTTCGACCGGCTTGTTTAGCGGTATATAGTCTTTCATCCGCCAGGTTGAGCAATTCTTTCCCGGCATCTTCATGGGAAATAATTGCACTGGCGACGCCGCCACTCAGGGTTAGCGAAATGCTTTCATTATCGATAATACAGGGGCTATCGGCGACCTGCTGACGCATCGACGCAATCAGCTGAGCGGCCCCTTCGGTTTCGGTATTGGGTAAAATGATAGCAAACTCTTCACCACCATAGCGGCACACGTCGTCGGACGGACGCTTAAGTAAGCTCTGCAGCGTTTGCGCCACATGGCGGATACAACTATCCCCCACACTGTGGCCATATTGGTCGTTAATTTGTTTAAAGTGGTCGATGTCTATCATCGCCAGCGCCAGCGGGGTTTGCTCCCGCCGGCTGCGGCGTCCCTCGGCTTGTAACCGCTTGTCAAAATGCCTGCGGTTACGAATACCGGTGAGCGGGTCGATGGTGTTGAGTTTTTCCAGTTCGCGGTTAGCATCCGACAGTTCACGCAGCGCAATCTCAAGCTCCAGCGTGCGCTCCTGCACTTTGTACTCAAGTTCATCCTGGGCCCGTTGTTGCAGCTCAATAAGCGCCTGTTTCGCTGACACCGCCTGGCGCTCCTGCTCAAGCGCCTGCTCCTTTGCCTGCATCATTTGATCGCGCTGGCGACTGTAACTCATGGCAAGGATAAACGATAACATCAAAGCTTCGATGGTGGCGCCGTACACCAGCAATATCTGCGACGGAATGCTGATATTCAGTACACCGAGATTATCCAGACTGGCCGACAAGGCGCTGATTAACAGCGCACTCCACGCCAGCGCGTAATATCCGGCAATGCTGATACGGCGCATAGCAAACCAGATAGCCACGCCCATAATCAGAATAACCGTGACGGTAAGCAGCACTAAAAAGACTTTAATCGAGATGGCATAGTCGAGCAGCAAAGCGCTGACGGTTAACGCCAGAAATGATAGCGAAAGGGCTCTGAAGCATTTGGTAAAAAACGGGCTGTGTTGCCGAACTTCCAGCAGTGAACCGGAAAAAATAACCGCAAAAAACAGCGTGGCGCTGGCCAGAAACCCGACGGCCTGGCTTTGAAACCAAACCTGGTTGGGCCATAAGTACTTGTAACCAAAGCCATGCAGACTTGCCAGCGTAAGGCCAAGGCAAAAAACGTAACCGGTATAAAACAGAAAGGTCAGACTACGGGTGGTAAAAAAGAAAAACAGATTACTCAGTCCCATGGCCAGTAACAGACCAAAAAACAGGCCCATAATCAGATTGGTATTAGCGGTATACTCACTGAAAGCCTGCCGTTGCCAGACTTTTACCGGCAGTTTCACCACACTGGATGATTGCACTCGCACAAACACCTCTGCTGGCCGGTTATTTTCGGGCAGGGCGAATAAAAAGCTGTTGTAACGCAGCTCCCGTTGAGTAAAGGGTTCGTTATCACCCGCCGAGTAATGGTGCTGCTCTTCACCCTGCACTACCCACAGCTCAATGTTATCCAGCAGCGGGTAATCGATTTCGATATAGGATGGCTGACTTTCCAGACTGGCAGATTCCAGTGAAAACCTCACCCAGTGGACCTTATCGCTGTAACCGAAACTAATTGGGTTAGTGATAGGCTGCCAGTTTATATTGGTTTGTACCTTTAACGCTTGCAGAGTACCAGGTAATGCATCAGCTTCAGCAGCTTGTAATGCCGGCGAAAAGCTCTTCTGGGTATCATCCAAAGCAGACCGGGTGATGACAATGAGCACTGCCACAACCAACAGGCTGGTTAGTATAAATAACCATTTTTCTGTAACCAATTTGGTTGAGACAAAAAACTGCATACCTTTCGCTCTGTTAGCCAAATAACTGTGTGGCGTTGTTAAAGCTGATATTCTGTACCTGTTCTACACTCAGCGATTTGATCTGAGCGATGGTTTGGCCGATATGCGGCAAAAAGGCCGGGGCATTATTGCGCTGTCTCGGCTTTCGATCCTTAGGATACAGGTAGGGCGCATCGGTTTCCAGAATCAGCCGTTGCAGAGGTAATTCTAGTACTGCTTCCCGCAGCGATTCGCCACGTTTAGCATCGCATACCCAACCAGTAATGCCAATATACAGTCCTAATGCCAGATATGTGTGCATTTGCTCAGGCGTGCCGGTAAAACAATGGGCAATCCCGCCTGCCAGCTGACTACTAAATGGTTCTAAAATGGCCAGTTGTTCGGCAAACGCATCCCGTTCGTGCAGATAAACCGGCTTGTTAAGCTCAACCGCCAGTGCCAGTTGTTCAGCAAACACCGCGCGCTGTGCATCACGGGGTGAGAAGTCACGGTTAAAATCCAGACCGCACTCCCCCACAGCCACCACGCCGGATTGCTCTGCCCTTGCCCGCAACTCCTGCCAGTGTTCAGGGCGGGCATCTTTAGCATTGTGTGGGTGAACACCAAGGGTATAACACAGCTGCTCAGGATACTGCTGGTAGTAATCTTCTGCCTGCTGCCATTCATTTGGATGAGTTGTAATCAGACAGAGTCTGGAAACGCCGGCAGCGATTGCGTTTTCTATGGTTTGCTCGATGGGCATGCGCGCATCGAACATATTCACCCCGGCATCAAACCAGGTCATGTTATCGGACCCGCTTAACTTTAATTCGACGGTTAACGCCGTCGTGACTTAAAAAGAAAGCACCGAGAAAACCGCTTTCGATAGTCACTTCCATGCCGGTGTCGAGTCGCATGGGCTGGCTGTCTTTTTGTTGCCACTGCATGCCGTTATCCAGGGTGATCAGCAGTTTGCCGCGGGCTGTTTCCCCGAGTTGCGTGATGGTTGCGGTAACTTCGTCAATCTCTTCCTCAACGGTTTTTGGCGGTAAACCGAAGTCGGCTGGCGGCCGGGTTTGTTTGCGCTCATCGCGGCGGGCCCGGGCTTGCTCTGAGACATCAGAAACCTGCTTGTCAGGTGCCATTTCCGCACTGCGGGCAACTGGTTTTTGTGGATTTTTCTGACTGTTTTCGGATGCGGTTAAACGCTTTTCGGGCGGGGATTGAATGGCATCAAAACAAGCCAGACGTCGGGTGTCATCGTCGATAGTTTTACAGGATGCAATGGCCTGCGGCAGGTTGTCGGCAAAGGTATTTACCGACACCAGACACAACAAAGCAGGTAAAATCAAAGCGGACCGTTTTTTCATGGCTGGCATCCTTTGGGGTTGTTTTATCGACTCAGGCCATTTGTTATTGAACAGTTTAGTCCTTCGCGGCCGACTCTTCCTCATCTTCTTCGTCGCTTTCGTTACCACTATACAATGCGCCGATAACTACACCGCACTCAAACAGGATCCACATCGGGATAGCCAGTAACGACTGAGAAATAATATCAGGCGGTGTCAGCAACATGCCAATCACAAATGCCCCGACAATCACGTAAGGCCGTTTTTGACGCAAGCTGTTAGCATCGGTTACGCCGGTCCAGCACAGCAGCACAATGGCAATGGGGATTTCAAATGACACGCCAAAAGCAAAGAACAGCTTTAAGACAAAATTGAGATAGCTGTTGATATCGGTAGCAACAGTAACGCCTTCCGGGGCCACCGAGGTAAAGAAGGCAAACACCACCGGAAACACCACGTAATAGGCAAACGCCATACCCGCGTAAAACAGCAGGGTACTGGAAAACAGCAGCGGTGCGACCAGTTTTTTCTCATTGCGATACAACCCCGGTGCAACAAAGCCCCACACCTGAAACAGCACGTAAGGGATAGCAATGAAAAACGACAGCACCATGGTTAATTTGAAAGGTGCGAAGAAAGGTGATGCGACATCCGTCGCAATCATGGATGAATTAACCGGTAACGTCCGTAACAGCGGTTGAGCCAACAACTGATAAAGATCGTTAGAAAAATAAGCCAGGCAGATAAATACCAGAAATACGCTGAGGACAGCGCGCAGCAACCGTGAGCGCAACTCAATCAGATGCGATATAAGACTATTTTCTTCAGACATTTATGGCTTTTTATACGGTTTTTGAACAGATTCGGCAGCTTCTTTGAGTTCGTCAACGCTGTTTTTCAACTCCGGAGACAAATCCTTGAGCCCTTGTTGTTCCGCTTTTTTTAAATTCTCATGCAACTCGTGAACCCGCAATTGATGCTCTACTTCTTCCTTGAATCCACTGGCCACGTTTCTAACGCTTCGAATTGTTTTCAGGGTCGAGCGCATGGCACCAGGCAGCCGCTCAGGCCCCAGCACAACAAGTGCCAATACACCAATTAACAGGATTTCCCAAAACCCAATATCGAACATTAGTGTTTTTCTTTAGTTTCGCTTTCTGTTTTAACAGATTCGCTACCGGCCGTTGGCTTTTCTTCCACTTTAGACTGCGGCTCTTTAAAATCGGCGTCTTCTTCCGACACGGCTTTTTTAAACCCCTTAATGGCTCCGCCTAAATCTGAACCAATGCCTTTTAATTTTTTGGTACCAAATAACAGCACAACAATTACCAGCACGATGAGTAGTTGTACCCAACCAATATTGCCCATAAAAACCTCTTGCTTACATCAATGACTACAGTATGCCACCGACTGTCAATTCAAACAGCACTTTTATCGATTAATCGCGATATTCTACCGAGCTATCCACGATAAGCCAGTACTGATTAGTCTGCCGGGCAAAATAATCGCAGGTCAGATCTCTGCCAGCCGAATGTGAAAATTTTATTTGCAGCCTTCGGCATTATCACGCAAGCTAACTTAATCAGTTACAAGCATTTTCATGGAAGTCTGGTGCTTAACTACCAATGTCCGAATGAGACACGCTAACGATAAAAGGAACTGGCCATCTTGTTTAAATGCAGGCTATTAGCCAGTTTGCTGCTCCTTTGGTTATGGGTGAATAACCAGGCCCTCGGTCAATCTGATACCACATCGGTTGAACGGGATAAACCGCAGCAAAATCCGCCGGCTACAGAAAGCTGGCTGGATAACTGGCACAGTAATTTTAGTGAGTCAATGGATTACACCGCGCAACGTCTCGATGAGTTTTTTGCGTTGGCAGACAGTGACGAGCATGAAAATGCCAGGGCAGAAGGCAGAGTACGATTTGGCTGGGAGCCCCGTACCCGCGATCTGGCTGCACAGGATTTTCGTTTTCGGGTCAGGGTAAAATTGCCGGCGCTGAAAGACCGCGTGGATTTAATGCTCTCGGATGATGAAAGCTACGACCGGCAGGACTCCATCCGTGCAGCAAGGGATGCGGTTAACGAAAACCGCGATTCCACCACACTGTCGCTGCGCTATCAGGAGGAACAGGACTCACCGATTTCCCACCGTATTGGTGCTGGGCGGCGGGGCCAGCTGTTCGCAAAAAGTCAGTATGAAAGCGATTACCATTTCACAGATTTCCTGAAAATGGATTACGATGCCGAACTTTACTACTACACCCGGGATCAACTGGGGGCAGAGTTAGGCCTCGATTTTACTTACCTGCTGGCCGATGAAAAATACCTGCGCTTTAATAATCGCTATTATTACCGTGACCGCTTTGAAGACTGGTTCTGGCGACATGAAGTGCAATACCTGCGGCCGCTTACTCAGGAAAGTGCGATATTGTATACCTTTGTGACCAAAGGCCTGACCAAGCCCAACCATCACCTCAATGAGGTATATACCAGTGCCCGCTGGCGCACTAACTACTTGCGCTCGTGGCTTTATTTTGAACTTGAGCCATTTGTGATCTGGCTTCGCAAAGAAGACTTTAAGCCCTCCTACGGGGTGGCCATGCGTTTTGAGTTTTATTACGGTCAGCAATAATTAGCCAACCTTCGCAGCTCGCCGCCCGTTACGTTCAGACCGACACTGTTCTCCGTGGTGCTTTTGACCTGTAAGGGTTAAAAATAAATCATCACAAAATCAATACATTACTATGCGGATATGTATTTTCGTAACAGATATAGACCGCAGCCCCCTTGCTCACAAACACAGAATTGGGTTTAATAGACCATCTGGACTGGTTAATTATTAATCGTTATACGCAACAAGGAGGGGCATAAGTGCTATTTAAAAACTGCATTAAACTATTATTTTGCCTCGGGCTATCCCTGCCAGCGTCTGCCTTGCAACCGGATCACGATGAACTGCTGGTGCAATTCCAGCAAAGTTTCGGTTATCAGAGTCCGCCCCTGTTTTATACACCCCAGCCACAGCTCAGCGCCAAATTTGACGAAAGTCACCTCAGTGTGTTTTTTTCCTTCTTCTCTGTGGCACTCATTGTACTGGCTATTCGCGGTCAGCAACGTCAGGATTTCAGCCAGTTTCGGGATCCCCGCAAACACCACAGGCTTGCTTTACCTAACCACCAGTTTTAATCGAGTAGGAGGGAGTTTTACAACTCCCGTCCTCTCACACCACCGGGCATACGGTTCCGTACCACGGCGGTTCATATTAACACTGGAACTGTCGGTGACAATCCAACAGCGATACCAACCCCATCTTGTCGAACCACCCTTTCCTGAAGGCTTGGTTCATGTGGCTAGCCCCCGCATTCCACCATGCGCCTCGTTGGTTGGCCGCTGACCACCAAGAACGTTCTTCGGTAAGACCTGCTTTCATCAGGTTTCTGGCGCGGGTGTATATGCGTTTCCACTGCCGCCATAGCAGGCAGCGGAGTTTCCGCCTTATCCAGCCATCCAACTCTTCCAACACGCCTTTGACCCTTGTCAGGCGGAAGTAGCTTATCCAACCCCGAAGCACGGGTGCTAATGCGTTTATCGTGTCACTGACTGAGCGCGAGCAATGCCCTGTGGTCATTTCACGGATTTTATCCTTGAAGCGATTTACACTTTGCGCGGCGATTTTCACCCGGCTCTCTTTGTGCCGGGTAAAGCTATAGCCTAAGAACTTGCGTTCCCACGGCCGGGCTACCGCGCTTTTATCGGCATTGACTTGCAGCTTCAGTTCGTTAGACAGGAAGTCGGTGATGTCGGCCAGTAGGCTTTCGCCTGCCTTCTGACTGCTCACGTAAATATTGCAGTCATCAGCATAGCGGCAGAAGCTATGACCTCGTCGCTCTAATTCCTTGTCTAAGCTATCCAGCAGGATGTTTGATAGCAATGGTGACAGCGGACCGCCTTGTGGCATGCCTCTGTCCCGTGTTACTCGCTGGCCGTTGTCCATCATTTCCGCCTCAAGGAAGCGGCGGATGAGTTTCAACAGCCGTTTATCTTCTATCAGGTTCGCCAGTTTCGACATTAAGATGTCATGGTCTACCCGGTCGAAGAACTTCTCCAAATCCATGTCTACAACCCATCGCTTTCCGCTACGTATGTATTGCTGTGCTTGTTGCACGGCTTGCCATGCATTGCGGTTTGGTCTGAATCCGTAGCTGGAATGAGAGAAGTGCGGTTCCACCAACGGACTTAGCCGTTGTGCTATCGCTTGCTGGATGAGTCTGTCTACCACCGTTGGCACGCCTAACGTCCTGACATCGCCGTTCGGTTTCGGGATGTCCACTTTGCGGATGGCCCGCGGTAGATAGCTACCCGCTGTCAGTGAGACCTTCACACCTTGCCAATGCTGTTTCAGCCAGGGTTTTAAATCCAGCGTGCTCAGGTTATCTACACCCGCAGCGCCTTTATTCTCCACCACCCGCTGATAGGCCAGCATCATATTGGCTCGGTCTGTCACTGCTTCCATCGTCACCGATGGTTCCGCTTTCGTTCGCCCACTGACCGCCGTGTCAATTTCAGCACCCGTGGCGTATCCCGACAGGTTCCGCCCGTCATCGCACTCACTGGCCGCAGTATTCTGCGCTTGTGCATCATTAATCAACATCGAGTAACAGTGTCCTAATCACGGTTAATTATGTTCACCCTTCATGCTATCGGTTTAATAACACTACTACGGCCTCGGCTGACTTCTGATATTCCATCCCAACATCTCGCGATGTCAGTAGCACACTAAAAAAAAATCAGAGGCAGAACATCAGACCTCCCGGGGTAATGCGCGCGACCTTCCTGCTTATGCCTGTCGGCTTTACGTTGCTGCATTCCGTGCAAGTATTGGGCTTTAGTGATAATCGCCACCTCACCCTGCAACAACGCCTAAACCGCTTCCTGTTCGTCAGGCCAGCATTTTGCCTTCGGCTTCCTTCAGATTTCACCTCGCGATGAACACCCTTGCCGTTCGGCTAGCACTTCCCCTTGCCGGGTGTGCAGAGGACTTTCACCTCCAAGTCATCGACTCACCACCACAATGAATCGAACAGTGCTTTCGCACTACGCGCCATGCCCGGCGCACGACAAAAAAATACCCGCACACTGGCGGGTATTTAAAATAGCGAAGATGTCAGAATATGATTAAAGCTTTAAGCCTAAGCGTTCTGCTACCTCAATGTAAGTTTCAACCACTGAGCCCAGGCCCTGGCGGAATCGGTCTTTGTCCATTTTTTTGCGGGTTTCTTTATCCCACAAACGGCAACCGTCTGGGGTAAACTCATCACCCAGTACAATGTTACCGGCGCTGTCTACACCAAATTCCAGTTTATAATCCACTAAAATCATGCCGCCCTGGTCGAACAAAGCTTTCAGCACATCGTTTACGGCGAATGTCAGCTCTTTCATTCGGGCTACCTGAGCAGCAGTGGCCCAGCCAAAAGACTCAATATGATAATCATTCACCATTGGATCATGCAGCGCGTCATTCTTCAGGAAGAACTCAAACACCGGTGGATTCAGTAACTGACCTTCTTCCACACCCAGACGGCGAACCAAAGAACCTGCAGCTACATTACGCACAACGCACTCTACCGGGATCATATCCAGCTTTTTAACCAATGATTCGGTGTCCGACAGCAGTGATTCTACCTGCGTTGCGATACCAGCTTCTTCAAGCTTGGTCATGATAAAGTGGTTAAACTTGTTGTTGACCTCGCCTTTACGATCCAACTGTTCGATTTTTTCACCATCAAAAGCCGAAGTATCGTTGCGAAACAATAAAATTAACTTGTCACTGTCGTCTGTGTGATAAACAGTTTTCGCTTTACCGCGATAAAGCTCGTCGCGTTTTTCCATTATAGGTCTCGTATTAAATGTCTAAGCCGTCTTCAGTCATTACCTGTTCAAAAGGTTTGAACAGATCAGCAATCTGTTTGGCATCAAATGGTGTGCTTTCGTTATCCATAAAAGTGATAGACGTTTTAGGGCCTAATTTTTTCACCTTCAGGCGATAGTCTTCATAATCCAGCAACTGTGCATCGTCTGATGAAAACAGGTCACGCCACCAACTCACCTGCTCATCAGTATACTGCACAAAAATCAATCCGTTCGACTTATCTAAATCTTTTACGTTGAAACCCAGTTTGCGTAAAACCAACTGGATACGCGGCCAGGCTATGTCGTAATTAGCGTCTAGCACAAAAGCCGGATTACCGTCGTCATCAAAGCCCATTTCCATATCCAGACCCTGTCGGATCTGGGCAATGCGGCGATTGGTTTCAAGCTGATTAAGGTATTCGTAATGGCTGATAACCCGGTTTAACACCATAACTTCGTCGCGGCGTTTTTCCATGGCGTTTAAATCTTCTACAGACTTATCGCCACGTTCATAATCTACCAGGGCTACACTCAGCTGCGCAGTTCGACCATGAGGCTTTAACTCAACGTCAAACTTATAGCGACCTTTGCCAGCCACTTCACTTTCATCAGACGACCAGTCAAACCAGCCGCCATTGCCTTCTTCGGTACTGGCCGGAGCAACATTCATCCAGCCGGTCATCAGTTCACCCTGTTCCGGGCTGAAGTTTTCTACGCTGATACCACGTTCTTCCAGGTAGCCGATCAGCGAGTTCCAGATTGTCTTATCCAGAGTTTCGTTATCTCTTACCTGGTCGAGCAACACGGTTGCACCTTTAGAACCCTCTTCAACATGGGAGCCCTGTACTAACGGGATCACCAGCGCCGGAGGCACTACCTCAAGGTTACGTCCTACCAAAGTGGTATCGGCAGACTGTTGTAATGCCGGAATATTATAATCGCTGGTAAAATCCGGCGCATCCAGATCGGTCGGCACTTGCAACTGTGTGCGTTCTTTTGATTTTAAGTATTCGTAACTGCCGGAAGCTGTTACGCGTTCTTGTTGAGAAGCACAAGCAGTAAGAACAAGGCTGGCAATACCGCTGACCAAAGCCAGTTTTTTATTCATAGTTATCTCTTATTCTGAAATTAAAGCGTATTCATGTAACAACGCTTCGATGCTTTTTTGGCTCGCAAGTTCCGGTAAAACCATCGGTAAGCGTAAAAATGGGCTTTTCATCATGCCCATTTTATACAATGCCCACTTCGGGATCACCGGATTTGGTTCGATAAACAGTGCAGAGTGAAGCTTTTCAATGCTGGCATTAAGCTCGCGGCAGCGGGCTTTATCACCAGCCAGCGCGGCTTCACACATTTGCGCGATGGCCGCTGGCACTATATTGGCTGTAACCGAGATCACGCCGTGACCGCCTTCGCATAAAAATTCACATGAGCTGCCATCATCGCCGCTCAGCAACACAAAATCATCGTCTACCAATGCCTGTGTGGCTTTTAGCCGGGCAATATTGCCCGTGGCGTCTTTGAGGCCAACAATTTTAGGGTGTTTAGCCAGTACAGCTACAGTTTCAGGTAACATATCGGCAACCGTGCGGCCCGGAACGTTATACAGCAATACCGGTAAGTCGGTGGCGTCGGCTACTGCCTCAAAATGAGCAATCATACCCTTTTGCTGAGGCTTGTTGTAATAAGGAACAACACTCAGGAAGCCATCAATTCCCAGGCCAGCCATCTGCTCGCTCAGAAAAATCGCTTCAGAGGTGGAGTTTGCCCCGCTTCCGGCAATAATTTTGGTTCTGCCCGCAGCAGCTTCTACCGTTTGTTTAACAACTTCAATATGTTCATCAAAAGGCAGCGTGGCGGATTCGCCGGTAGTGCCTACCGACACAATACCATGGGTGCCCTGTTGGATATGAAACTCAACCAATTCCCGCAGCGCAGGATAATCAATTTGGCCGTCATCAAACATTGGGGTGACAAGCGCAACGTAACTACCGGTAAACATATTCTCTCCACTTTTTGCGAGCGCACATGGTAATTGCCGCACTGGTTAAAAACAAGCATTTGAACGCCTGGATCGCATAATATTACCAGAAAATGACGGTTTTCAATTTCACGGGCCGTGTTTTAAAACCAATTGGCTCTTACCGTCGTTTTTTCGCCGTGTCATATCAGACCATCGGCCGATTCGACTTTGGCCATAGCTATGTTAGAATCTGCGCCCCTTAATATGAGTCAGGTCCATGAAGCAACAGTTAATCGCGGTTATTTTAGGTACCGACCAGGTAGGTATTCTCAGTGATATTGCCACCCTGGTCAGCGAATCAGATTGCAATATTCTTGACAGCAGACATGCTATTTACGGTCAGGAATTTTCGTTAACGATGATCATCGAAGGCACCCATAATGCCATCACCCGGGTAGAACTCAGCATTCCTGAGATGTGCCAGCGCCGTGATCTGTTGTCAATTCTCAAACGTACTCGCGAACACACCAAACAAAATCTGACTCACCTCTACGATGTTGAATTTAATGGTGTGGATAACCCGGGGCAGATCCAGGCAATTACCCGCTTTTTTGCCGACCAGCACGTATCCATCAGTGCCTTTCGTCAGACCACCAGCGTGGACGATGAGACCGGCCACAAGATGATGCGGTTTAAACTGGTGGTAAATATCCCTGACGATGTTGCCATGCCGGAGTTTCGCTACAACCTGAATTTGCTGTGTCAGGTGCTTCACCTGACATCCAATATTATTGATAAACATAAGGGATAATAAAATGAATACGCTTTCTGCCGGTGATGCAGCGCCGCTTTTTAGTCTGCCCGATCAGGATGGTAATCCGGTTTCACTGGAGTCTTTCAAAGGCAAAAAAGTACTGGTCTACTTTTATCCTAAAGCCATGACCCCTGGCTGCACCGTGCAGGCACAGGGTCTGCGCGACATCCAGAACGAACTGCAACAAAACAATGTGGTGGTGTTGGGTATCAGCCCGGACGCGGTTAAACGCCTGCCTAAGTTCATCGAAAAAGAACAGTTAAACTTTACACTGTTATCTGATGAGGACCATACCGTTGCCGATGCTTTTGGTGTATGGGGCCCGAAAAAATTTATGGGCAAAGAATACGACGGCATCCATCGTATTACTTTTTTAATTGATGAAGAAGGCAATGTTGAGCAGGTTTTCAACAAGTTTAAAACCAAAGAACATCACCTGGTCATCCTTAATTACCTCAATAACGGCGAATAACGCCTCGATATGGCAGGTCGCCCGGCCTGCCATGCTGGTTTGAACAAATCCAATCTTTACCTGTCAATTCAACGTATACTGTTTCTTTGCTCTCCCTAACTGAGGAAACATCATGTGTGACAATTCAACCGAGCAGGATATTCAGCGCTTTACCGAGCAAGGCGGCAAGTTAAATCGCCGACAGTTTAATCAGATGCTGGTACTGGGTACGTTAAGTGCCGTACTTCCTCAGTTTGCGGTTGCTGACGAGAGCATTATGCAACAACAAGTGAGTGTTAAGACCCCGCACGGCACCGCAGACTGTTTATTCTCAGCACCTAAAACAGGCAGTCACCCAGCGGTGGTAATGTGGCCAGACATTAAAGGTCGCAGAGCAGCCTTTGATATGATGGGTCAGCGTCTGGCTGCTCAGGGTTATGCTGTGTTGGTGGTCAACCCTTTCTATCGCGATGTCAGCGGAGCAGCCTTGCCAGAAGGAATAGAATTTCCCGCACCAGAGGCCAGAAAAATCCTCTCTCCTATGCGTGCAAAACTCACTCAGCAAGCAGTAGTCAGCGATGCCGAAGCATTCTTTGCTTTTCTCGATCAGCAGTCTGCTGTGGATACAAAACGTCAGGGCGCATTAATGGGCTATTGCATGAGCGGTGCGTTTACTATGTTTGCTGCAGCAGCCATGCCCAAACGGATTGGCGCCATTGCCAGTTTCCATGGCGGCGGACTGGCAACTGATAAAGCCGATAGCCCGCACCACACTGTTATTGAGTCTGATGCGCTGGCCCTGCATGCAATTGCAGAAAATGACAATGAGCGTTCGCCAGAAATGCAGCCCATGCTGAAAGAGGCTTATCGGGCTGCAGGACTGACCGCGCATATTGAGGTCTACCCCGATACTCTGCATGGCTGGACACCACCGGATTCCAAGGTTTACAACGAAAAACAGGCAGAGCGCGCATGGCAACAAACCCTGGCGTTATTTAAACAGGCGCTTTAAGTGAAAGGCGGCCAGCAGATGCTGGCCGTATTATAGAGCTGGCTAGAAAAATTAAGCTTTTTCGCTGGCTGTTAGCTGTTCAGGCGAAGTCGACCAGGCGGTCACTACCGCTTTCACCAGTGTGGCCAGTGGAATGGCAAAAAATACGCCCCAAAATCCCCACAGACCGCCAAAGAACAACACGGCGATAATAATATACAACGGGTGCAGACTAACCGCTTCTGAGAATAAAATAGGGACCAGCAGGTTGCCATCCAGTGCCTGAATAATCCCGTAGGCGACCATCAGGTACCAAAACTCAGGACTAATGCCCCACTGGAACATCGCCACCACACCAACCGGGATGGTGACCACTGCGGCACCGATGTAAGGGATCAACACGGATAGACCTACCAGAACACCCAGCAATAAGGCGTAGCGTAGATCCATAATCGCAAAAGTAACGCACGACACCGCCCCAACGATGATTATTTCAATCACTTTACCGCGGATGTAGTTAGCAATCTGTACGTTCATCTCGTTACCCACCTGAGCAATCAGACGACGCTCCTTGGGCAGGATACGGGAAATGCTGGCAGTAAAATACTGTTTGTCTTTCAGCATAAAAAACACCATCAGCGGCACCAGAATAAAGTAAATCAATAAGGCTGCCACACTGGTAATAGAGCCAATAGACGCCGATAACGCCTGCTCGCCAAAATCCACAAGGCGCTGATTAGCCCCTTCCATCATTTCGTAAATATGTGAAAATTGAACATATTCCGGGTATTTATCCGGTAAGGTTAGTAACCACGACTGAGCGTTTTGCCAGATGGTCGGTAGCTCCTGCGCCAGGCTCACACTCTGTTTGGTGACAACCGGCACCAGACCAATAGCGAGCAACACCATGATTAATATAAAACAGAGTAACACCAGCCCAACTGCAGGCGAACGTCCCAGCCCCACACGATTTAACTGTGTCACCGGCCAGTCGAGCAGATAGGCAATCACTGCAGCCACAATAACGGGCATCAGCATGTCGCCCCACAGCAGCAACAGTGCACTACTGATTAAAATAAGGATAAGCAGCATGGCTGCATCAGGGTCGGAAAACTTGCGTTTGTACCAGCGCCCAAAAACACTAAACATTCATCATTCCTTCACGCATTTTCGCCAGCAGTAAGGTTTCTGCCCGGCGCCAAAGCTAACTACCGGCACTCAACAATAAAGAGCGTTACTATACCGACAAACACCTGAATTGTAACGCATAGAACTTGCACCCAGGCCCACCATGTGGTGTGATCAGACCATCTGCACCATTGCTGTTTTGCCTGGCAAAGCCTTCAAGCAATGGCATTAAAAGGGTGAAATCTGAAATATATTATCAAATTCAGGGAACTGAATGCTGTCAGATTGTCGTATATATAGCAGTATCAGGCTTTATTTGAGGGAAAATGAGACAACTTTTTCGAACCGGTATTCTGGGTGTGTCAATGGGCATAGCTGCCGCATTATTGCCGGTAACCTCTGTTGGCCAGTCTATCGGTAGCGATAAAAACACGCTGCCAGACATTGGCGTGGTAGCATCAGAAGTCCTTACTCTGGATAAAGAAATGCTGGTTGGCGATGCCATTATGCGGCAAATGCGCGGCCAAGCGCCGGTTATTGACGATCCGGTACTTACCGAATACATTCAGGATCTGGGTAACCGGTTGGTGTTACAGGCCGAAAACACCAAATTCCCCTTTGAGTTTTTTATCATTAATAACAGTGTAATGAACGCCTTTGCTTTTTATGGCGGCCACGTTGGTGTGCATTCAGGCATTATTACCCGGGCCGATACCGAAAGTGAGGTCGCCTCTGTGCTCGCCCACGAGGTAACGCACGTAACCCAGCGCCATCTTGCCCGGCGGGCGTTATCACAGCAGCGTAGTTCACCACTGCAGATTGCTTCGATGGTAGGGAGTATCCTGCTGGCCATGGCAAATCCCGAAGCCGGTATTGCGGCAATGCAAACCTCCTCGGCAATGGCCAGTCAGTTAAACATTGATTATACCCGTTCCAATGAGCAGGAAGCCGACCGCATTGGTATTGATATTTTGTATCAGGCAGGGTTCGACCCTAAAGCTGCGTCGACCTTTTTTGGTAAAATGGCAGAAGAATACCGTACCAGTTCCAGACCCCCTGAGCGCTTACTGACCCACCCTCTCACCGAGAAACGGATTGCCGATGCCCGCAATCGAATGCGTCGCTATCCTGATGTAAGGCTGCGCCCCAGCTTGTCATTTAATCTGGCTAAGGCTCGCTTGCTGGCCCGTTATCAGTTTGAGCCCGATTACGCACTGGAACACTTTAAGGCGGTGGTGGAAAATGACACCTTCGCTATCCGCGATGCCGGTCTTTATGGCCTTGCCATTGCTTACCTGGCTAATGAGGAAAACCTCAAAGCCAAACAAATCAACGATCAACTACTGGCCAGAACACCGGGTAACCTGTTTTATATAGATTTAGCCACCGACATTGCACTGGCCATGGATCAGGCAGAGGAAGCCATAACCATGTTGCGCAAAGAACTGCAACATAAACCACGTAACAGTGTAGTGGTGCTAAATCTGGCCAACGCCTATATAGCTAATAATAACCACAAGGCCGCTATTGAGTTGCTCCGCGATTATTTACTGGTTCATCCTCAGGATCAACTGGCGTATCAATTACTCAGCAATGCTTATAAAGCAGAAAAGTCCTTTAAGGGCATGCACCAGAGTAAAGCAGAATTACTGGCGCTGTATGGCGCTTATCCTAATGCCATCGATGAGTTGCAACATGCCTACAACTATACCGGCGACGATCACCTGGAAAAACAGCGGATCCGAGCCCGGATCCAGCAATTCAGAGATGAACAGGAAAAACTAAAGCAGTTCTGATTGAGCCTGGTTAATGGCCTTTTGCAGCTTTTCCTCGGTTACTTCGCCGCGAATGGTCATGGTTACCTCGCCGGCGGGAGAAATAATATAGGTAGTGGGTAGCACAATGGGCATGGATACCGGCAAATCCGCAACAGCCTCGCTAATCACTACCGGGAAGCGGATGTTTTGCCGTGCCACAACACTACTAAGTGCTTCGTTATCAAGCTCGTCAAAGCTCACACCCAGCACTCTGACTTGTTGTTCGTTATAAACCTGGTTGAGTTCAGGAATTTCCCGCAGACAAGGCTGACACCATTCCGCAAAAAAGTTGACCACGGTCCACTGCTCGCTCTGCCAGTTGAATGGCTGGCCCTGAACCGTGCTAACGGTTAACGGCTGTAAGCTTCTCAGGGCCATACCGCCAGCCAGTGCCAGCAAACCAACCAATACCGTGATGACAACACGGAAAGATCCACGTTGTTGCGTAATTCGTTTATAATCTGCGACAATTTTCAATCTGTTCAATCTGATAACCGTAAGTACAACATCTCACGCTATCATAACAACACAATGAATAAGTAGAACACTATGTCTGAAATAAAAATACTGCATAACCCGCGTTGCTCAAAAAGTCGTGAAACACTAAAGCTCCTCGAAGAAAAAGGCATTGAAGCCGATGTGGTCGAATATTTAAAAGAGCCATTGACCACCACAGAGTTAAAGTCCCTGTTTGCGAAACTGGGCCTGGACGACGTAAAAAAAATGATGCGGGTAAAAGAAGCAGAATATAAAGAAGCTGGCCTCAATGGCGCTGATGTAACCGATGAACAGCGGTTTGCGGCCATGGCAGACTTCCCGAAACTGCTGGAACGCCCGGTGGTGATTAACGGTGATAAAGCCCGAATTGGCCGTCCACCGGAATCGGTACTGGAAATCCTCTGATAATGGCGCCGGTCCTGATCCTGTATTACAGCCGTCACGGTGCCACAGAACAACTGGCCAGAGCGATTGGCGTAGGTGTTGAGGCGGGTGGCGCGACGGCGAAAATTCGCACCGTACCGCCCATCTCGTCGGCTCCGGATGCAGAACGCCCGGACGACCCGTCTGCCGGCCCGCCTTTTGTCACCCTCGACGATTTAACCGCTTGCAGTGCGCTGGCGCTTGGCAGCCCTACCCGCTTTGGTAATATGGCCGCGCCGGTGAAACACTTTCTCGATTCAACCAGTGGACTGTGGTTAAACGGAGCGCTAATCAACAAACCCGCCTGCGTGTTTACCTCCACATCAAGCATGCACGGTGGCCAGGAATCGACGTTATTGTCTATGATGCTGCCACTGATTCACCACGGTATGGTGATAGCTGGCCTGCCCTACTCTGAACCGGCACTTCACACCACAACAACCGGCGGTACGCCCTATGGTGTAACGCACCTGGCGGCCAATAATGTCACCACATTAAGCCACGAAGAAAAACAACTCTGCCACGCCCAGGGCAAGCGACTGGCACAGCTGGCCAGCGCGCTGACATCAATGAACACAGAAAAAGGTACAGTAGTATGATCCCTATGTCCGCAAAGACACAACGTTTTCGCGTTTTAGCACTGGCCAGCCATCTTGGCCTACTGGCCTGGATCACCCTGTGGCAACTTTTTTTAACAACTGACCAACAGTATTCACTGGTCTTTATCTTTCTGTTGTACGTTTTACCCTTATTATTGCCGTTGTATGGCATCGTTAAGGCCAAGCCTTACACTCATGCCTGGGCGAATTTTATTGCGTTGTACTATTTACTGCATGGACTGACTGTATTTTATGCTGTCGACAGCGAACGTTGGCTGGCCGCAGTGGAAGTTGTACTGGTCGTCGGCATGTTTACCGGCTGCAGCGTGTTTGCCCGCTTACGGGGCCGGGAACTGGGCCTGGGGCTGAAAAAGCTGAAAGAGGAGATGAAAGAAGAATGCGAGAGGTTTTCAAAGCGTTCTTAACCACCCGCACTGCGGTCGCATTATCGGCCGCGTTACTTCTCGGTGGTTGCGGCGGTGGTGGCGATAGCGGTGGCAGCACCGTAACCCCAGCACCAGGTACTCCAACGCCCGGATTCACGGCAGTCGAACCGGCCATCACTGCAGATAACCTGCGCCTGTTCGGCGAGCTTAATGCCAGCGTCGATGCATCGGTAGGGTTTGTCGTGCTCAGCAACGACAGTGAGCCTCTCGATACCATTGACTGGCAACAATCCAGCGGCCCAGCGGTTGATTTACTGGCAGCCCATACTCAGGCTGTGGGCTTTGATATTCCGGCCGCCGGCACCTATGAATTTACCGTAACGGCCACTACCACCAGTGGTCAGCAGCGTTCGTTAAACTTCACCCTCAATGCCGAAGCGTCAGCTGAGGAAAACCGGGCCAATATTCGCCTCGACCACATGGCAACCGAGCGCGGGCGGGTATCCTTACGAGTCGACTCGCCCACCGCCAAAATCATTACCGACGCCCAGTGGGAGCAACTTGCCGGGCCAGAGGCAGTCGATATTGTGTATCAGGAAGACAGCACCGGCGGACCATTGCAAAGCGCGTTTTTTGCTGCGCCGGAGGTGACTAAAGACGAAGTCATGGAATTCTCAGTGACCCTGACTTTTGATGATGGCACCACTGCCAGTGATACTGTGTTAGTCGGGATTAACGATGCCCCGGTGAGCAGCAATGGCATTTTCACCCAGAACGAAATGTACCTGACCACCGACCTCATTCCCTACCAGGCCGATACACCTTGGGCTGAGGGGTTGAAAGAGTGCGTGTATACAAATCAACTGGTTAACAGCTGTACCTTCAACGATTTGCCATTAATAGGTATGCAAACCAGCACCCCCACCATCGATACCATTTTGGATAAAACGCTGGTGTCGCACCCGTGGATGGGCGATCGCTTTGCTGAGTTTCTGCAAAATTCCGCTACCTCAGAAGATATGCTGAATTTGCTGCGCGGTGTTACGGCGGTGGTAATATCCTATGACGTGCGCCCGTCTTTTTACTGGGTCCGAACCGGCGCTATTTACCTTGATGCCCGCAACTTCTGGCGTACGCCCGAGGAGCGGGATACGCTGAACACCGCGCCTGACTACCGCAGTGATTTTGGTAACGATTTACAATTTGGTATTTATTGGCGCTACGTTAAAAACGACAGCTACTACTATCCCCAGGCCTCGCTGGCGGCGAGCAGTCGCAACAGCCGTAATCTGGATCAACTGGAAGCAGCACTGTCATGGTTGATGTATCATGAGCTGGCTCACGCCAATGATTTTTTCCCGCCCGCGGCCTGGGCTGGCATTGCAGAGACCCAAACGCCACTCAGCTTCTTCCAGAACAATGCGCCTCGCTCCACTTTACTGTACAACCAGTACCCGTTGAGCTCCTCAGTACTGGACGCACTGGCAGATGTGTCTTTTGGCGGCGAAACGGCTACCAGCGCGCAACGAAATTACACGGCGAGTGAAGCCGCTGATGAATTCAGCGCTGACACAGCACCAGCTTATTATGCCTATTACACGGAGCGTGAGGACTATGCGACGTTATTTGAACGGTTTATGATGCTGCATCGTTTGGGGGTGAGTGCCGATGTGGGCGTTATTGCAAACAATAACAATCCCGATGCGCTGATTACCTGGGGCCAGCGCAACCGCATCAATCAGGATACCTTGCAGGCCAGAGCGGCATTCACGGTAGAAAAGGTATTACCTAACCTGAATGTGGCGCAGATCCAGGCGGAATTACCGGCCACTATTCAACTGCGGGCCAATACGTCCTGGTTTGATTTTGAGTCATTGACTACTTCGCAACGGGTTTCACCGTTGCGTCTGGAGGATTCAGACAAACCTTATCGCCCCGCCCTGCAAATGAGGCAGTGGGATAATCATTTAAGGTATTAAGAAGCGGAAGGATCCGCATCTTCAGCCAGCTCTCGTTTAACCAGAGCCACTGAGATTTTTTTTTGCTCTTGTAATGAGCGCTGATCGAGTCTGTCGAGCAGCGCCATTAAACTGGGCAGGTCCCGCTGACTGTGATTAAGCAGATAGTGCAGTGCCTGAGCCGACAATGACAAGCCCCGCTGCTGTGCCCGCGAACTTAACACCTCACCGCGCTGTTCATCGTTGAGCGACACTAACTGGTAAGTTAAACCGGCACTGATCCGCGAACGCAGGTCTGGCAGCCGCACATTACTGGCATTCGGGCCAGACTGCGCGGCCACAATCAGCAGGCCAATTCGTGTTTCGCTTACGCGGTTAATCAGGTCGAATACCGCTTCTTCCCATGCCGCATGGCCGGCAATGGCTTCCAGATTATCCAGACAAATCACCGGCAGTTGTTCGAGCGCTTCAAGCAGCTTGGGTGACAGGTTAACCACGTCCGTAAAATTCACATAAGCATGCGGTATCTCTCTCGCCGCCAGCTGATGGCATGTGGCATAAAGCAAATGGCTTTTGCCCCGCCCGGAGCTGCCCACCAGATTGATAAGCGGAATCGATGCCGCATCCAGTAACGCCAGTGCCGGTTCGCCGCGCCAGTTGGGCGAATGGCTGGCCACACAACTTAGTAACGACATCACCTCATCATTGCCGCCGGGAATAAAGCTATCGAAGGTCTCATCATCAGGAAGCGTAACCGGTAACGGCAACTGCATGGTTACTGACTCCAGAAGTAATGCATGCCCTGAAGAGGCTGACCAAAGGCATCGGTCAAAGGCTGCAACTGGCTATCGAGTGACAACACAGAGCGCAGATCCTGCTCTGTGCCCAACAGGTTGAGGTGAAATGTGCTCACCATCCCCTGCTGTTTAACCAGCATGACTTTGTCGGTCACGCTGAGGTTCTTCAAATAGTTTTGAACCGCAACTACGCCCGCCAGGCTCGATAGATTACCTACCGAGATTTCAATTGTCTGGGCGGCGTCGCCGTTGGTAGGTAAGATCGAAAAATTCTGACCAAGATAATTAGCGTAGTCGTTAATAAAGGTGGTTAGCAGCGCTTCGGGTTCATCGCCGATGAGCGTATCATGGGCGATCTGATAAGCGCCCTGATTGGCAGCCAGATACAAATAATCCAGCGAGTAGCGGCCTTTTTTGGCTCGCGCCGCCACCGTTGAAAACTCTTCCTGAGTAAACACAGGTCCGCTGGCAGATTCTTTTTCGACCCATGACATTTCAATTGCGTCGATTTCTGCCGGTAAAGGTAGGATAACCTCGCCGAATTCATTTAGCCGCAGCGCGGGCACATTAAAAGGTTCCGGGATAAACCGGGATGATACCGGACGCTCTGGCTCGCGATACACTATTTCGCGGGTGCGGTTCGGGTATAACCTTGCTGCCAACACGTAATCTACATTATAGCGACGGGCGGCGTCGGCCAGTTGTTCGGGAAATAACCCCCACACATCGTAGCCATTAATGGTGAGCGTGTCGTCCAGATCCATTAGCGGTAGCGCCAAAGGCACGCCACGGGTTTCAGCCTGGCGACGCGTCATTCTGGCTATTTCACTCTGATTGCCGTCATCAACAATACGGCGCTCACCGTCGGCATCCTCAATGGCAAGCCATAACAATGCATCCGGGCGCCGGCTACCCCAAATAGGTAAGCCTTGCTTCACCAGTTCGGTTTCAATCAGTTCGCGGTCGAACTCCGCGACTAAAAACAATTCACCCTGATCTTCGGTAAACCGGTAAGCCCGCAGATAACGGTTAGCATTGCGGCGTAGAGCATCAACGGTTTGATAATCACTGATATCCTGTTGGCCGGTGATTTTTACCAGCAACTGTTCCAGAGCGGCGCGGGTGCCGTTGCTGAGTGCACGGCTGGATTTGTTGTCTACCGCTACCCTACCAGTACCGAGTTCAACCGTGGAACTGGCGTGCGCCATGCTTAGCCAGGCACAACCTACCAGTAAGGTAATGGCAGCCGTCAACTGCGAAAGTTTCTTCGGTAAATTATGTAATTCTGCTACGGGCAAAAGCTTCGCAAACTCCATGTTAATCGCAATAAAGGTGCACGCCCTTCGGACGGTTTATTGTTATCTATTTAAACACGTTTTTCACCTTAATTATTGGCTTATCTGCGTTCTGGTAAACAATAAGCGCACTGACTGGCGACAATTTATACAGACACGTGATTAAACATTGGTGCAATTTACCAAGTAAACCCTGCATACACGTTGGACTTACCCCCGGATACTGGTAGAATCCGCGCATTCAAACCAGTCCATGCAACAAGGCTTACCCGTGTCTGAAAAAAATACCTCATTAAGTTATAAAGATGCCGGTGTCGATATCGACGCTGGAAACCAACTCGTTGAACGCATCAAGTCCGTTACCAAACGCACTCACCGCCCGGAAGTCCGCGGTGGTTTAGGTGGTTTTGGTGCGCTGTGTTCACTGCCGGAAAAATACAAAAATCCGCTGTTGGTATCTGGAACAGATGGTGTTGGTACCAAGTTACGCTTAGCCATGGACTTTGAGCGTCACGACAGCGTGGGTATCGATCTGGTTGCCATGTGCGTAAACGATCTGATTGTGCAGGGCGCCGAGCCGCTGTTTTTCCTCGATTATTACGCTACAGGTAAACTCAATGTAGATACCGCCGCAGCGGTAGTATCAGGCATTGGTACTGGTTGTGAACAAGCTGGCTGCGCCTTGATTGGTGGCGAAACAGCAGAAATGCCCGGCATGTATCACGGCGACGACTATGATATCGCGGGTTTCTGCGTTGGTGTAGTGGAAGCCGATGATGTGATTGACGGTAGCACGGTTAAAGCGGGTCAGAAAATTCTGGCACTGGGTTCTTCCGGCCCACACTCTAATGGTTACTCATTAATTCGTAAGATCATTGAAGTCAGTGGTGCCGATGTCAACGCCGATCTCAACGGCTCACCGGTTATCGACCAACTGCTTGCCCCAACACGCATTTACGTAAAATCCGTACTCAAGTTACTGGAAAGCGTAAAAGTGGCTGCCATCTCGCACATTACCGGTGGCGGCTTCTGGGAAAATATTCCACGTGTACTGCCTGACGACAAAAAAGCCGTGGTAGATGCCAACAGCTGGCAATGGCCCGCGGTATTCAACTGGTTACAGGACAACGGTAACGTAGAAACTCACGAAATGTACCGTACCTTTAATTGCGGTGTTGGCCTGATCCTGGTAGTAGACGAGCAGGATGTGGATGCGGCCCTGGCTGTATTAAACGACGCCGGTGAAAAAGCCTGGCTGTTAGGTGAAATTGCCGACCTGGACGGCGAAAACCAGGTTGAGATCAATTAGTCACATGAGTACAACTGCTAACATTTGCGTGATGATCTCGGGTAATGGCTCTAACCTGCAGGCCATTATCGACTGGGTAGAGGCTGGTAAAATCAATGCGAAAATTGCCTGTGTTATCTCTAACCGCCCTGACGCATATGGCCTGGAACGGGCCCGCAACGCGGGCATCGAAGCTCTCTGTTTGGATCACAAACAGTATGAAGACCGCGAAACTTATGATCAGGCATTACTGACCACCCTGGACAGCTATCAGCCTGATTGCGTTGTGTTGGCTGGCTTTATGCGCATTCTCACCAGTGAATTTGTCGAACATTTTAGTGGCCGCCTATTGAACATTCACCCATCTTTGTTGCCTAAGTACAAAGGGTTAAATACCCATCAGCGTGCACTGGACAATGGTGACGATGAACACGGCCTGAGTGTTCATTTTGTGACGCCCGAGCTTGACGGCGGGCCTGTCATCATTCAATGTAAAGTCCCGGTGTTTGAAGATGATAACGCCGATGCCCTGGCCCAACGGGTGCAGGAGCAGGAACGTAGTATTTACCCGCTAGTGGTTCACTGGTATTGCAGTGGCCGGCTTAAAATGAACAACAATAAGGCATTATTAGATGGTAAAGTTCTTCCGGACAACGGTTACGCGAACGACTAAATCTCTGGCTCTGACCCTGCTGTCAGGCTTTATATGTGTGTCGGCACTGGCCGACACCACCCCATCAGACTCCACCAAACTTATCACCCCATTTGAAGCCGTTTATTATGCTTACAAATGGGACGATAATCTGGGCTCCGCCAAAATTTCACTGGAAGAATTATCCGAGGGCCTGTATTCACTCACCTATCAGTCTAAAGTCTCAAAATTCTTTTTGTCGGATAAACGCTTTGAGCACTCCATATTCATGGTAGAAGGCGATCATCTTGTGCCGCAGCAGTATAACTACTCTCGTACCGGTACCGGACCGGACAAAAGCCTGAAAGTGGAGTTTCCCAGTGACGATGGCGGGCAAATCCAAATTTCCAATGATGACGAAACTTACACACTACCCTGGCAAGGCGAACTCGACAATCAGCTGTACCGCCTTGATGCGCCTATCCGGCTATCCCGTGGGGTAGAAAGCTTAAGCTATGATTTTATTAATTACCGTGGCCAGCAGCGCCATTACGGCATGCGCGTACTCGGCAAAGAAACTGTTGATTTACCCTATGGTAAAATTGAAGCCATTAAAGTCGAAATTGTACGCGAGTCGAAAAGCCGCTACACGCTGGCCTGGTTTGCGCCGGATTTAAACTACCAGTTGGTACGCTTACAGCAGTTTAAAGACGGTGACGAACAAGGCGACTTACGCTTAAAAGCCTTTTCGACCAAACGCAGCGATTAATCTTTTAGTGGCATGCCATGGCGCATGCCACCTTCACACCTTACGGATATTCCCGCCTGTCATGCCATGCGTCATTATTTAATGACACTGCCATAGCCAATTGTCATCGTACTATAACTTGATTTTTCGCCGCAGCGAGGATAGCTTTAAGGTATCTGGTCAGACCTCAAAACAGAGTACTTGGACGAGGAGAACTAATGTCTGATTTTATTTGGGTGTTACTGGTAATACTGTCACTGTGTGTGGCCGCTTATCAACGCCTGCCCTTAATGAATGCGATTATTGTTGCAGGCGGCGTACTGTTAGTTGGTACTATTTTTGGTTCCTTAGGGCTGCTTAGCTGGCTCGTGTTTATTGTTGTTATGGCGCCTTTTGCGGTGTCATCCATTCGTATCCCTTACCTCACCAGGCCAATGCTGGCGTTTTATCGCAAGGTCATGCCCGAGATGTCGACCACCGAACAGGAAGCCATCGACGCCGGTACCGTGTGGTGGGACGGCGAGATTTTCTCTGGTCGTCCTGACTGGCAAAAATTGCATGACATTCCCATGGGCCGTCTGACGTCGGAAGAACAGGCGTTTCTCGACGGACCGGTAGACAAAGTGTGCAGCATGATTGACGAATGGCAGGTTAACCACAAAGATGCCGATTTACCCCCAGAGGTCTGGGCTTACCTGAAAGAACACAAATTCTTCGCCATGATCATCAAAAAAGAATTCGGTGGCCTGGAATTTTCTGCGTTTGCTCAGTCCCGTGTGATTCAAAAGCTGGCCGGCACCAGCGCGGTGCTCTCAAGTACAGTTGGGGTACCTAACTCGTTAGGGCCGGGTGAACTCCTGCAGCATTACGGTACTGAAGCGCAGAAGAATCATTATCTGCCGCGCCTGGCCAGTGGCGATGAAATCCCCTGCTTTGCCTTAACCAGCCCGGAAGCCGGCTCTGATGCCGGTGCAATCCCGGACCAGGGTATTGTGTGTAAAGGCGAATGGGAAGGTGAAGAAGTACTCGGCATGCGCCTGACTTTCGACAAGCGCTATATCACCCTGGCGCCGGTTGCCACAGTAATTGGTCTGGCCTTTAAGCTGTACGATCCCGATGGTCTGTTAGGCAACAAAAAAGAGCTGGGGATCACCTGCGCGTTAATTCCCCACGATACCAAAGGCCTGGATGTGGGCCGACGCCACTTCCCGCTTAATACACCGTTCCAGAATGGTCCGGTACGAGGAAACGATATATTTGTGCCACTGGATTACATCATTGGCGGCGCAGACATGGCCGGTAAAGGCTGGCGCATGCTGATGGAGTGTTTGTCGGTAGGCCGTTGTATCACCCTGCCTTCCACCTCTGCTGGCGGCGCTAAATCCTGCGCGATGTCTACCGGTGCTTATGCGCGCATCAGACGTCAGTTCAAGCTCCCTATTGGTCATATGGAAGGCGTAGAAGAGATGCTCGCCCGCATTGGCGGTAATGCTTACATGATGGATGCGGTGACCCGCTTATCCACCGTGGGCGTAGATCTGGGTGAAAAGCCCTCGGTGATCTCGGCTATCTGTAAATATCACCTTACCGAACGGTCGCGAATTACCGTGAATGACGCCATGGATGTGCATGGTGGTAAAGGTATTATGCTTGGGCCAAATAACTACCTTGGCCGTGGTTATCAGGGTATGCCTATTTCTATCACGGTAGAAGGCGCTAATATCCTCACCCGCAACATGATGATTTTTGGTCAGGGTGCCATGCGTTGTCACCCCTATGTGCTGGATGAAATTAAGGCCGCCGCACTTTCTGATGAACAGGAAGCAATAAAGGCATTCGATAAAGCCGTATTTGGCCATATTGGCTTTGCGCTTGCCAATGCTTACCGCAGCATCTGGTTTACGCTGACCGGAGGCTATTTCCACCAGTCTCCGTTTAAAGACAGCACGGCCCGCTATTATCAACTGCTGCAAGGCTACAGTGCTAACCTGGCGCTGCTAACCGACTTATCTATGGGCATTCTGGGCGGCACACTCAAACGTCGTGAACGTTTATCAGCACGCCTTGGCGACCTGTTAAGCTACATTTACCTGGCCAGTGCGACCCTTAAACGTTTCGACGAAGAAGGCCGTCAACATGAAGATCTGCCACTCCTCCACTGGGCAATGCAGGATCTCATTTATAGCCTGGAAACCGCGCTGATGGACTTTTTGGATAACTTCCCGGTTAAGTGGCTGGGACTGGTGTTAAAGTTAAAACTGATCCCCTTTGGCCACCGGGTATCCAAACCGAGCGATGCCACTGAGCATGCTATCGCCAGATTGCTGCAGCAACCCGGCACAGCCAGAACCCGCCTTGGACAGGGCCAGTACCTTACCCGCGAGCCTGGCAGCCTGCCGGGTGAGCTGGAGCAAACGCTGGAAGACGTGCTGGCAGCAGAGCCGGTGTTTGACACTATCTGCCGTGCTCTGGGCGAAAAGCGCAGCTTTACACAGTTAGATAAACTGGCCGACGAAGCCCTGGCGAAGGATTTAATCAGCGAAGCAGAAGCAGAGCTGCTCAAGCGCACCGAAAAAGGCCGCGCCAAGATTATCGCGGTCGATGATTTTGCGCCGGAAGAGCTGGTTGCTGCAATCAGATAATTCAACGATAACCGTTACTAAAAAGGCACCTTAAGGTGCCTTTTTCGATTCTATCTACACTAAAAAATAGGATCCAAAGCTTAGCGCTTTAATGCCATTTCGAACAATTGCTGTTTTTCTGTGGCGGAGATAAACGACTGGTTAACACCATTGATCTGAATTTGCCGAAGTTGCTCGTCGCTCAACTGAATAACGTCTTTGGCCACCCGGTACTCATCGGCAATTTCAATGGCCGATACACCCGGATCATCGGTATTTAGAGTCACTGCAACACCTGCCGCTAAAAAGCCTTTCATAGGGTGATTGGCGGTATCTACCACGGTGGCGGTTTGGTAATTGGACGTTGGGCAACTTTCCACCCCAATATCGTGCTCTGCCAGATACGCGAGCAGCTTTTCATCGTCTTTGGCGGCCACGCAATGCCCTATTCGACTGGCGCCCAGCAGCTCAATGGCATTCCAGATACTCTGCGGGCCGTCGGCTTCACCAGCATGCACTGTAATTTGCCAGCCAGCATCCCGGGCCTGTTTAAAATGCTCGGTAAATAAAGGCGCCGGGAAACCCAGCTCATCACCGGCTAAATCCAGTGCGGTGATATGATCTTTATGTGCCAGCAAACCGTTGAGTTCCTGAGTGCAGGCCGTTGTGCCAAAGGTGCGGCTCAGGATCCCAATGAGATTATGTTTAATCGTAAAATCACGACTGCCGTCGGCGCAGCCTGCTATCGTCGCTTCCACCACATCCGCTACATTTAACTGATGCGTTTGCGCCATATAATAAGGCGAAAATCTGAGTTCGACGTAATCGAGCCCGGCCCGTTTGGCATCCTGCATATTTTCATAAGCGATACGGTAACAGGCATTTACGTCTGCCAGTACGGAAATGCCGTAATCAAGCCGTGAAAGAAACGCCAGTAAGTCGGCCGTTTTGTCCTGAATTTGACACAGTGGGCGAAGTTCATCGAGATCTTTAGCAGGAAGTGCAATGTTATGCCTGGTGGCAAGTTCCCAGATTGTTTCCGGGCGGATATTACCGTCGAGGTGACGGTGGATATCCACCAGAGGAAGCTGCGGGTCTATCACAGTGGATCAGTTAATCTGTAGCTTGTCCATCAATAGCACCGCTTGTGTACGGGTATTGATATCCAGTTTTTTAAGTGCCGCACTGATATGTGCTTTCACCGTTGCCTCGGTAACATTCATTTCGTGCGCAATTTGCTTGTTCATCATGCCCGCACGGACGTACTTCAACACTAATACCTGTTTAGGGGTAAGTTCTTTGAAGCGTTCCAGCATGTCATTCATGTTGCCACTATTGAAGGTCATCTTTTCAGCAATGTCAGCGGGTAACCACGGTTCACCACTAAGCACTATCTCAATAGCTTCAGCAATAGTTTTAGTTGGCGTTGCCTTGGTAATGTATCCTTTTGCCCCGAGTGTGATTGCCTGTGAAATAACATCGATATCATCATTGGCTGAAACCATCACAATGGGAAGCGATGGATAACGTTCTTTCACTGTAGACAGCGTATCAAACCAATTGGCGCCCGGCATGGATAAATCCAGAAGCAGCAGATCGACATCTTTGCTGCGAGCCAGGAGATCAATCAATGCATCCGTCGATTCAGCTTCAAGAACTTCCAGTCCTTCAAATAGTGGGGTTAATGCGCCCGATAAAGCTTCCCTGAAAAGCGGATGATCGTCGGCAATTACAAACTTCATTTAATAGGTGCCTCAGTGGCTGTCTTTATTATCAATGGGTATAGGTTAATACTAAAGGTTAACCGATTGAAGTAAAGAATGCCGTATTACCGAAATTTTTTAGCTACGGGCTTGGTTTTCTGCCGTCACCGGGTAAAATTGCCGCCCAAACTGCTACTAAAGAAGAATTTATCGTGTCGAATAAAGACAATCTGTTTGCTACGCCTTTAAAACAGGTCAGCGATTTTCAGTTTGATGATGCCGTTGCGGATGTATTTCCCGACATGATTAGCCGCTCTATTCCCGGTTACCAAACCATTATCGAAACCATAGGTCAGCTGGCAGCCAGCCACGTGAAAGCCAATACCAACGTGTATGATTTAGGCTGTTCTTTAGGCGCTGCGTCATTTTCTGTGTCGCGCCATTGCCCCGCAGACCACTGCGATATTATTGCTGTAGACAGCTCAGCAGCCATGGTTGAGCGTTGTCAGCGTAAAGTTGAAGCTTTTCAGTTACCCAACCCTATCACCGTAAAGCAGGGGTTTGCGCAATCTCAAGCCATTACCAACGCGTCGATGGCGGTGATGAATTTTACTCTGCAGTTTATTCCACCACCGGAACGCGCTGCTATTATTAAGCAAATCTACGACGGCCTGCTACCGGGCGGCATTTTTGTTATCTCAGAAAAAATTCGCCACGAGGATGAGCGCGGCAACGACGTGATCAACGATTTGCACCTGCAGTTTAAGCGCCAGAACGGTTACAGCGAGCTTGAGATCAGCCAGAAACGCGCGGCGCTGGAAAATGTCATGCTTATCGACACCTTTGATATTCATCAGGCGCGCCTTAAAGAAGCCGGCTTTGCTGATGTAGTAATGTGGTACCGCTGTTTTAACTTTATGTCATTAGTGGCAATCAAATAATCCGGGTTGACTATCTATGTCTGCATCTGAACTCTTTCACAGCTGTTACAAAGAACTGCTTAACGGGCCTTTGTCACACTGGCTCAACACCCTGCCCCGGCAAATGGATGAGTGGCACAGCAACGCGCTGCACGGTGAGTTTAAAAAGTGGCTAAAACTGGTGGCAAAGTTGCCTGCCACTGAGGCCAGTGCATTCGATTTTAAAGCGTCCGTCACCATCGGGGCGGCAACAGACATCGATACCTATACCCAAAAACAGATTGAAGGGTTACTCCGCCAGTTTATGCCATGGCGCAAAGGGCCCTATCACGTTCATGGCATTCATATTGATACCGAGTGGCGCTCCGACTGGAAGTGGGAACGGGTTTTACCTCACCTGGCACCGCTGGCAGGCAAACAGGTACTGGATGTAGGCTGTGGCAGTGGTTACCATCTGTGGCGTATGTATGGCGAAGGCGCCGCTGGCGTTTACGGCATCGACCCTACTCAGTTATTCCTGATTCAGTTTTTAGCGATTAAGCAGTTTATTGGTCAGGCACCAGTGCATTTTTTACCCCTGGGCATTGAACAGATGCAGCCGTTAGGCGCATTCGATACGGTATTTTCGATGGGCGTGCTTTATCATCGTCGCGACCCCATGGAGTTTTTACAACAGCTCAAGTCACAATTACGCAAAGGCGGTCAGTTAGTGCTGGAAACACTGGTGGTTGATGGTGACGAGCAAACCGTATTAATGGCAGGTGAGCGTTACGCGCAAATGCGCAATGTTTGGTTTCTTCCCAGCTCAAAAGCACTGTTGGTGTGGCTACAACGACTTGGCTTTACCGATTGCCAGGTGGTGGATGAGTGTGTAACCAGTACCGAAGAACAGCGCGCAACCGGTTGGATGACTAATCATTCCCTGGTGGATTTTCTTGACCCCGAAGACCTCTCTAAAACGATTGAGGGTTACCCCGCCCCGAAACGGGCAGTGATCATAGCAAACAAGGGGTAAACCGCTTCTTAAAGCATGCTGACACCTGCATTCGATCGCTTTTTGTGCAATCATAACCATAAGGGATCGTTAAGCAGTAATTATCGACTGAATTGGCACAAATGTTGTAACAAAATTACAAGTATGCTGTGCGAATCATCAATAACTAAGGCAGCTTTATGGATATTTCTACATTTCTTGCGGCGCATCAACTTCCAGAGAGTTATCGCGACATTGCACAAAAATGGTTCATCCCATTAGCAGATGAAATCCATGAGCACCAAATTAGTGCAAAGAAGCCCTATTTTGTTGGCGTGAATGGTTGCCAGGGCTCGGGAAAATCAACGCTGTGCGACTTTTTAGTGTTTTATCTGAGCGAATTTAAAAAGCTCAATGTGGTGTCGTTATCGCTGGATGATTTTTATCTGGACAAGTCTAGCCGTAACGCGCTGGCGATAAAAGTTCACCCGCTACTGGCTACCCGGGGCGTGCCCGGCACTCATGATGTATCACTGGCCCAGACTACCTTCGACCGCTTACGGGGGTACGGCACTGTATCTATTCCTCGATTTAATAAAGCTATTGACAACCCATTCCCAGTGGTTGAGTGGCCGGTTATCCATTCGCCGCCGGATATTGTGCTGGTTGAAGGCTGGTGTTGGGGCGTAAAACCACAAACCAAAGCTCAACTGGCAGATCCGGTTAACGCATTGGAGCATGATGAGGACCCATTAGGCACCTGGCGTCATTATGTCAATAAACAGCTGGCTGAATCCTACCAGGCGCTGTTTGAGCAAATGTCCTTCTGGGTAATGCTGAAAGCGCCCTCTTTTGATCAGGTGTATAGCTGGCGCAAAGAGCAGGAACATAAACTGGCTGCTAAACTGGGATTATCTGAAGCGCACAGTGGCATTATGACCGATCTGGAAATCGATCGGTTTATACAGCATTATCAACGCTTAACTGAACAAAGTCTGGAAACATTGCCGCAGCAGTGTAATTACGTTTACCATCTGGACGAAACCCGTCAAATCACTCATGTAGAAAAGGCTGTTTAATGGATCAATCAAGTACTGTGATCTTTACTGACATGGACGGCACGTTGCTGGATCATCATACCTATAGTTTTGCGGCCGCGCAGCCCACGCTGGATGCACTGGCGGCTCGCGGGGTACCGGTGATACCCAATACCAGTAAAACCTTCGCGGAGATGACCGAGCTGCGGGAAAAGATTGGTTTAAACGGCCCCTTTGTGGTGGAGAATGGCGCAGCGGCTTATATTCCTCACGGCTTTTTTAAACAAAAACCGGCCGGTACTATCTGGCAGGATGGCTTTTGGTGTAAATCCTTCATTTCATCCAAGGGCTACTGGTTAAAATTACTTGAAATCGTTAAAGCGGATTTCGCCGGTGAATTTACTCACTTCAGCGAAATGAGTACCGAAGATTTAATGGCTGCGACCGGTTTGAGCGAGGATGAAGCCCGCTTAGCAGCCAAACGCCAATTTGGCGAACCGGTAATGTGGCTTGGTAGTGATATTCGCAAAGCCGAATTTATCGAGTCAGTCAGAGAACGTGGCGCGACACCGCTGGAAGGCGGGCGTTTCATCCATATTTCCGGAGACTGTACTAAAGGTAAGGCACTAAGCTGGTTCATGGAGGAGTATCGGCGTCAATCGGCGGTTACTGCAACGTCTATTGCATTAGGCGATGGTAAAAATGACATCGCCATGATGGAAGCTGCCGATATTGCCGTGCGCATAGCGTCACCCACGCATGAGCCTCCCCCACTGGATAAAAAAGATAACGTATATACCAGCACAAAACTAGGCCCTGAGGGCTGGACAGAAACGCTTACACAATTGCTTTCATTGAAAGATTAGGAGGACACATGGCCGATTTTTACCAAAATGGTGTCGTGACAACGTTACACAATCTCGCCAGCCGCTCGACCGAAGCACTCGAAGCTGAGCTGTTACGCTTTTCTCAGAAACGTCCAATGGCACTTATCCTGCCATCGCTGTTTTCAGAGCTTGAAGGACCGGCATTAGGCCATATCGTTGACGAACTAACGAATGTCCCTTACCTGTCTGAAATTGTTATCGGACTGGACCGGGCTAACCTGGATCAGTACCGCCATGCCCAGGGCTTTTTCAGCCGCCTGCCGCAACACCATCGCATTTTATGGAATGACGGCCCACGCTTAAAAGCCATTGACGAAGAGCTTCAGGCCCTTGATCTGGCGCCAAAGGAATTAGGTAAAGGCCGCAACGTGTGGTATTGCATGGGCTATATTCTGGCCTCTAACAAAGCCGAATCCGTGGCTTTACATGATTGCGATATTATTACCTATAACCGCGATTTACTGGCTCGCTTGATTTATCCGGTTGCCAACCCACAATTTAACTATGAGTTCTGTAAGGGCTATTACGCCCGGGTCGCCGACGGTAAAATCAACGGCCGCGTATCACGCCTACTGGTAACGCCCCTACTGCGCGCACTTAAGCGCACGCTGGGTGACAACGAATACATCGAATTTATGGACAGCTTCCGTTACCCGTTAGCCGGTGAGTTTTCGTTCCGTCGCGACGTACTTAATGATATCCGTATCCCGAGTGACTGGGGTCTGGAAATTGGCGTACTGTCGGAAATGCACCGTAACTATTCGCACAACCGTTTATGTCAGGCGGATATCGCCGAAACCTACGACCATAAACACCAGGATCTGTCGCTAAATAACGAACAGGGCGGTTTATCTAAAATGTCTATTGACATTACCAAAGCCCTGTTCCGTAAGTTAGCAACCCAGGGGCAATCATTCAGTAATGAAATGTTCCGCTCGATTAAAGCCACTTACTACCGTATCGCACTGGACTTTATTGAGACCTATCACAACGATGCGGTTATGAACGGCCTGTCTCTGGACATTCACAGCGAAGAAAAAGCGGTGGAAATGTTTGCCAGTAACATTATGAAAGCCGGTCAGCATTTCCTGGAAAATCCAATGGAAACGCCATTTATTCCAAGCTGGAACCGAGTCACCAGTGCGGTACCCGACATTCTTGATCGCCTGCTCGAAGCGGTTGAAGCTGACACAGAAGAATTTAAAGGATAATCAATGACAAAACGCTGGGATTACTTACACGAAAAAATTAGTCATCATCTTCAGTTTATCTATGCAGATGTGGTCACCAGCACGCCGATTGGCGAGCTGGCCACAGAGCTGATGAACACGATCGGCCTGAACCAGGAAGATGACATAGTGATCCCCGAGCCACACAGAAATTACTGGGATGAGCAGGATATCGTGATGATCACCTACGGTGACAGCGTGATCAACGAGCACGAGTCACCGTTGTTTACGCTGTTCAGGTTTTTACATACCTACTGCAAAAACACCGTTAACAAAGTCCATATCCTGCCCTTCTTCCCGTTTAGCTCTGATGACGGCTTTTCGGTAATAAACTATTCAAGTGTAAACGAATCACTGGGTACCTGGTCAGACGTACACCGCATTGCGGCGGAATACGGCCTGATGTTTGATTTGGTAATTAACCACTGCTCCTCGCGCAGTATGTGGTTCGACAACTTTATCAAAGGCGAAGGCCCGGGCAGCGACTTCTTTTTAACTGCCGATCCCACGGCAGATTTAACCGATGTGACCCGCCCGCGCACCAGCCCGTTACTGCGCGAAACAGAAACGGCAAACGGAACCCAACACGTATGGTGTACATTCAGCCACGACCAGGTGGATTTTGATTTCAGAAATCCCAAGGTACTAATTACCTTTATTCAAATCATCAAGCATTACATTGATAACGGCGCCAAGTTATTCCGCCTGGATGCGGTGGCCTTTTTGTGGAAAATTATTGGCACTAAATGTATTAACCTGCCGCAAACCCATGAAGTAATTCGCCTGATGAGATCGCTGATTGAACATGTGGATCCCAGTATTATTATTATTACTGAGACCAACATTCCCAATCGCGAGAACCTGACCTATTTTGGTAACGCCAACGAGGCCCATGCGATTTATAACTTCTCGCTGCCGCCATTGCTGGTGAATACCATGGTCACCGGTGACTGTACTTACCTTAAGAGCTGGATGATGAGTATGCCACCGGCGCAGAACGGTACCACCTACTTTAACTTTATTGCCTCCCACGACGGCATTGGGTTACGCCCGGCAGAAGGCCTGCTGAGTGACGAGGAAATCGGCACACTGGTGCAGTCGATGCAAAACTTTGGCGGCCGGATTTCGTGGCGCTCCAGTGAACACGGCAAGCAAAAACCTTACGAAATCAACATTACGTTGTTTGATGCCATGCAAGGCACGGTTAAAGGCCCGGATAAATTCCAGGTCGACCGTTTCTTGTGTGCGCATGCAATGATGCTTGGTATGGAAGGTATTCCAGGGCTGTATATCCACAGCTTGCTGGGTACTTCTAACGACTACGATAAAGTGGCAAATACCGGGCAGAGCCGTTCGATTAACCGCAAACGCTGGGATTACTCTGAACTGGAATCACAGCTGGACTCACCTTATTCTCAACATCATAAGGTGCTAACGCGGTTATCCCAGTTGATCCGGATTCGTAAGGCGCAGGAAGCTTTCCACCCTAACGCTACGCAGTTTACCTTACAACTGGGCCCGTCACTGTTTGGTTACTGGCGTCAGAGCCTGAATCGCAGGCAAAGCATTTTCTGTATTTCTAACGTGACTGATGAAGAACAATCTATTTTGTTATCCGATCTGAATCTGATTGGCACCGACAACTGGATTGATTTGATCACCCGCGACCAGATAGAGGATGTACTGGGCTTTGTGCAATTAAAGCCGTACCAAACGGTTTGGCTGAGCAATATGGATTACGAAGAATACCGTAAAAGCCAATAAGTTTGTGTAAGGGCTCCTAAGGGAGCCTTTTTAATGCCTTGGCGAAAACCACTGGGATTTGATGACAGCGTAAAGAGGCATCACTATCATTAAAATATCGACAGACAGCAAAAATAAAAACATCATTGGCGAGGACTCATAAGTGTATTCTCGGCCTCTTCGGCCACTTATAGAACCGGTCTGAATTGCACTGAATGCAAACCATGAAAAGAGAATAGCCAACAGCACCGCAACAATCTGAGATATCGGCCCTAAGGGCTTTTCTTCCTCCTCGGGTTCCGCGAATACTTCTTCAACCGGTTCCACTGGCTCAGAATAGCCCTTAAGTTTTAATTCGGCCTTTATCGATTCCACCCGCTCCGGATAGGCCTGTTTATTAATAGAGTCAAGCGCTTCACAGAGTTCATCTACACTATAGTTTTTATAATCCGGTTGCATAGTTTGTGTTTCTTATCGTTTCTGGGGGCTTAGGGGTTTCACGAGATTTAGCACCTGCCATTAGTGATAACCATATTGGTGATCATGCTGACCCGGCTTTGGCTATTGCCATCCCGCAAATCGATATCAATTTTTCGGCCTTTTTGTAACTGCTTTCGCAGGTCATCGTGAACACAAACCAGATTGAGCATTGTGGCTTTCCACTCGGCTTTGAGTTCTTGTTTATGCGGGCGCAGATAATTTGTGGTGGCGAGATCGGCACCATCAGAATAGGTAAAAATCAGTTTGATCACTTGCTGCGAAGTGTTCATGCCATTAAAAGTAACATGTTGTAACTCCGGCTCGAAATACTGTTTCAGGGCCTGATGGTATGCATTATCCTGCCATTGTGGGTAGTTACCGAAAAACAGCGTAAATAAAAAAGAAAAAATAAACACGCCAACAACGATGTAGCCGTATTGTTTTACAAAAACAGCAAGCAACCACTCTGCTTTCTGTGTAAACCGGTTCATCTGCAAAGTAGACCGACTTTTATCCCGGCGGGCAGCGTCCGTTGGTAACAAAACCTCATCAGGTACTTTGCTCCGTGTTGCCGCGCTTTTGTAATTCTTTTTGATATTGCCCTTCTGTAACAAACCACAAAAAACCACCAAACAAACAGCCGCCAATAGACCAGGTTACTGCGCCAATGACCACTTGTGCCCACTGGATTACGCCTTGCTCGTCAAACACGTCGTTTACTACAAAGGTCATGACGATAAACATTGGTATACCCCAGCACAGCAGGCCTTGTACGAGGGTGAATTTTACTGCCCCCTGCTTTCGTTTTTGTTGCCAGTTTTTAAAATCCTTGTCTTTCATCTTTGCGCTTCCTGTTGACCCTAAATCTTTAAGCAATGCCTTCGTTACCTGGAAATCGTCAAACGCTTAGGTTTGCTGCGAGAGGATAGCATTTTGAAAAGTGTCATGTTATCCGCCATCCCTTCGGCTATTGACATAACAGTAACCAGACAATGCAATTAATAACGTCTGCATCGCAAAGGCCGGGATCACAATAAACAGATCCAGCCGTATATTTGCTGTATCAGGTAAGGAGAACTCCATTACCAACCAGGCACAGAACATCAGCATAAACATGGCGCCAGAAAAAACAAAAAGTGATTTACGGTGACGGATAAAAGTGGGTTTTGTGAGCCTGACCACAAAGAGTGTGATCAAGGTGATAACCGGCACCAGACATACACCAAAAAAAGCAATAAGGTAAATCGTTCTCCAACCCTGTTCATCCATGTTTTCTGGCACGCCAAACAGGGCGTTACACCCTGCCAGCAAAAAACATCCGGCAAAACTACGACTATTCTCACTCTCTACCTTCTATGATTTTTAAGCTTACTCTCGCTGATAGCTGAGCTAACCAAATTAATAAAATAAACCACAACGTGGCGGGACCTTAGTTACCAAAGATTAGACTGGTGATTCTCCTGAAAAGCATAGCCAATATTGCAGGCATGACAGAAAACTTTCCATCTCCCCCACTTATGAGACACATCCAAATCTCCGCTACAAACCGGACACACTTTATCCTCAAAAGCAGCGGGCTTAGTACTTCGGGCGGATTTAGAAAATACTTTTAATAAAGGCCAAAGGTTGTCATCGATGGAACACGAGAGCTCATAGCTTAACGCCTGGCAAAAATTAGCAAACACGATCTCATCATGTATTCTGTTTTGCTTCGGATCCTGTTGTCGAATGGCTATATACTTTCGTATTTCCTGATACCGTTCTGGCCAGGCTTGCTTATCGATCTGTTCCCTGCAATCAAGCAATTCAGCTATCGTATAGTTTTCGTAATCAGGCTTAGCCACAATCGCCTCCTTTCTGTGGACTGCAAGGTAGAAATGAAACGTCGCCCACGCCTCACAGGTTTAACGCGCCTTCTTTGATGTTGGCTCGCCAATACTCACAAGCCTGTCATTTTTAAAGTAAAAGCTCATATTCTGATAAACCACCCGTTCCTTATCATCCACAATAAAGGCATCAGGATTAGCCTGACGTAAAAGAAAAACTACGTCTTTTTTAGAGGTAGACGCAATGCCGCTAACGATGAGGTTTCCCAGCTCATTATTAGCTTGCTTCTGTGAGTAAAGCTCCATTTCGGTGTACTTATTTGTTGCTGCCTGGTCTATAACAACCAAACACCAATAGCCATTGGACACCAGCAGAACAAAAAAGCAAAACCAGAACCCTGCCTTCCAGCTTGTAACTACCATGGTTAGAATTCCTTTTGGCCGTTAACCGCGCTTTTCGAGCGCGGTTAACCTTTTACGAATATCATTGAGTACAAGCAGGCCACCAAGAAAAACAGCACCAAATATGGCCGCCATTATAAGCCCGAGAATACCGCCCCACAGGCCGTTTACATTAAACCCCGCCGCAAAACCCACCACCAACATTACCCACAAGGCAATTTCCAGCAGTAAGGAATATAGCTTAACGACTAATTCAGATAGCATGTTTCATTTCCCTGTTGTTATTGATTTACCATTTTTCAGCTTAAGCTGCCCGGTACCCATCCAGCTTTGCACAGACACCTGCAGATCGGCCTTCATATCCTTCAGTTTGATTAACGAAAGCTGCTCTTCAAATTCAATACTATTTTTGTGCAGCGCGTAATGTAATGAATGTCTGAATGACTCATCAGAAATACCTATCGCTATATAGCCTTTAAGTTGGATCCAGCAAAAAGCTAACAAAACGAATGTCATCAGCGGGCTGATATAAGCGATGAGCCCTAAGTCACCGGGAGAAGAAAGTTGATATTCGAATATCAAAATGACTTTAGGCAGCAGTGCAAAAAGCATTATTACCATGAATATTTTTGAAGCGATCAGCAAGGGTTTCTTTGCAACAATCACCTTAATACCGGTGTACAGAAAAATATTGCCATTGCGGCAGTTACGATCAAATAGTACGTGCTCATTATAAAACTCCTTTTTAATTGAACAGCAAACCCCTACCTTGGGCCGACTCGGGCTGGCTCTGTGACGCTTAGTCCTGAGCCCCTTGTATACTGCAAACTGCTGCACTACCGCTTTAACCGCCCGCCGCACTTGCCAGGAACTGCTCGGCTTGTCTGGGTGAACTCAGCCGGATGCAGTTTATTGCTTGTGTTGCCGGGCTGTTAAACAGTTTGGCGTATTTCTTTCTGGTTTTCCAATAATTACGCAGCATCCAAAGCACTACCGAATCTGAGGAGAAAAAATTACGCCTGAAAGACTCTTTGTTTCCCGTACCGGGCCAAATCTCTTTTTTTGTGTAGGCACGCCTAACGGAGCGAATCAGCATTTGTTTAAACGTATGCCAAAAGCCGTAATCCAACCACACGATAGTATCGACGTATTGCCATTTAAACGCATTGGTTTTGGACTGATTGCCGTCTAATACCCATGACTCTTGTTCAAGCAACGGCTCAAGTGCGGCGATAAAGTCTTTAAGCTCCCGATGCTGCCAGTTGGGTAACCAGAATACGGCGTCCATTTCGATATACGGCACATCGAGCTTTGCTGCAAGTCGGCTGCTAAAATGTGATTTACCGCTCCCGCTGGTGCCAACTACATTTATTCGTTTCATTTTGCAAAGCCTTACTAGAGCGTGTTGATCTTTGCGGTATAAAAAATAAACGGCATGAAGACTGATATAATTCATTTCGCCAAAAACAATCTATACCGAAATCAACATGCCGAGAACTATGTTATCAGATGCCCAGTGGGGCAAGCTATGTCATTTGATGTATTTGAGTGGTCGGGTTTACTCAAAAGCCGAGCATAGAATGACGTTCCAAGGAATTTTGTATCGTATGCGAACAGGTATTCCATGGCGTGATTTACCTAAAGAATTCGGTGATTGGAGCGCCATTTTTAGGCGATTCAATCTCTGGTCTAAAAAAGGTGTGTTAGCCGACCTGTTTAAAGCCCTGAGCCAAGAGAGTGATACCCTATGGCTGTTTATTGATGGCAGTATCGTTAAAGCCCATCAGCACGGCACAGGTGCTGCCAGTAAGAAGGATGAATCCATTGGAAAAAGTCGTGGTGGCAACTCCACCAAAATTCATCTTGCAGTCGATAGCGGCGGATTACCAGTTTACTTTGAATTATCAGGTGGCCAAGCCCACGACGTCAGTTTCGCAGAATCCTTGGTCATGAACTCTCCGCCATCAGAGATTGTTGTGGCAGATAAAGGTTACGATAATGACATATTAAGAGACACAATAGAGGCCGCTGGCATGGTGTCTAATATTCCAAGAAAAATGAATAAGAAGCGCGGTAATACCCATATGGACTGGTGTTTATACAAATATCGTCATCTGGTTGAGAATGCGTTTTTAAAAGTAAAAAAGTATCGGGCTATTGCAACGCGATATGACAAATTGGCCAGAAACTACCATTCGGTGGTGTCTCTGGCTTTTACTATGTTGTGGTTACCAATGTATGCTGACTAAAACATGTACAGCAAAGATCAACAGACTCTAGTTTTCAATAAAGGCAGGCAATATTTTCTCCCCGATAAACTGGGAGTATGAAAATGGTGAGTGTGCTGTGATAACGATCACCAGATCCAACTCATCGAATACCTGGATCGTCATACCGCCACCACCTTGGACAGACTTGCTACGAATAAATTTTTGCTGATCACCTATCTGCATATCCATTAACCACCAGAAAAAACCATAGCCCGCGTTACTGAGATTTTTACCAGTGTAGAATCGCTCTACCTGCTCTTCGCTTAGTGAGAGTTGCCTCGACAGCGCTTCCTCTAGATATGCCTCTGATATGAATTGCTTACCATTCCATTTACCCTCATTGAGGGCAATCAAGCCAATTTTTGCCATATCTCTGGACGTCATACTCATACGCCAACCACCTTCAGGCAAACCTGCAGGCCCCAACTGCCATGCATAATTGGTAATACTTAGCTTGCCTAAGAACTCTTCCCGGATAAATTTTTCCGCACCGCCCGGTACGACAGCATTCAATACCTGCATAGCGAGGTGGGAGCTAAAATTACCGTAAGAAAAGACTTCTTCTTTTAAGGCATCTATGGGTTCTGTCCTTTCAAATAATTCCTGCACTTCTTTTTGGCCAGCGATCATGTGTGGATTGTTATGCAGCATTTGAGTCGTTTCATCATCAATACGCAAACCGCTTCGCATGCTCAAGACTCGACGAAGAGTAATTTTCTCTACCCCGGGAGCAAACTCCGCCGGTTTGAGTTCAGTAAAAAAATTTGCAATGGGCTTATCTAAATCCTGAATGTTTAAATACCCCATCTGTACTGCGCGTCCCAGGACCATAGATGTATAAGACTTAACAGCAGATGATTGTGGGTGCGACAAGTCAATTCGTCCTCTTGCAAAATAAGACTCAAAGATTAACTTGTCATTTTTGATTACAAGAAGGCTGTCTATCTCGTTTTTTGGGTCCTTTGCAATCTCACTGATCGTTTCAATTAACTTCTCTGTGTCTCCGCCGTCAATGCCCAGCTCTCCAACTGCAAGGCCATCGTTCAAATCTACTGGCTCGGTAGTAATGTAAGGTTGCGCAAGTCGTGGAAGCTGAAAAAAATGTCGCTTTATTGATGGCACAGACCAATAAACAATTGGCGCCTCTTTCGGTGTGGCTTTCGGTGAAATATTATCGTTATTGCGTAATCGTAAATTCTCAATAACAGATGCATCTACCCAGAACAAATCCAGTTGCTGCTTACCCTTGTCGTGGGGAGACACAACCATTTTGTTAAAAAAGAGATATTTGCCATCGGGGCTCACCTTCGGTCTGCTTTCAGCCCCAGCCGTATTGATAGTGCTGCCTAGATTAAACGCTTCGCTCCATGTACCGTCAGCTTGCTTAAAACTCACATATATATCTGACTCTCCGAAACCACTGCGGCGTACTCCGTCCCATAGCATGTAGGACTCATCTGGTGAGATATACGGATTGGCATTTCGCTGACCAGCATTAACGCCCCGAGGAAGGGGCTGGGGCAATTGTCGAATACCATCTTTTATATTAGAAAAAGAGAGGGTGTCACCGCCTTCCTCATAGGACAAATGCTCCAGAATTAATGTACCTGTTGAGGATACAGACATATTTACAATTTGCATATCCTCAAATGCTGAACCAAGCTTCTGCAATTCCGACCATCCGGTGTCTGTACGATGCTGAAAATTTGCTCCGACATATCGTGTTTTGCCATCGGGAGCATATACAACCTGATTGTTTAAACTTGATAAGTTGACGCTTTCCCATGAATTGCCCTTTCTCTCGAACACACTACGAATTGCTCCTTTGCCCTCATCAGCAACCGCACGTGTTACATAAAATGACTGCATATCCGGGGAGTAATACCCAATATCGTCCGATTGAGGCTTCGAAATGATGCCAGGAGCAAAAACTAAAGGTTTGGAACCGGGAGGTGTCTGTCCAAAATAGTCTCCTGTATCGTTTAACGTTTGCGCGGAACTAGTCCCTCCAACAGTACTTAAAACGTAGAAAGCTATGAAAAATACGAGTTTATTTCTGGCTAAATTTGCGTACATTTTATGCTCATTTTATTTGTTGGTTAGTTTCCCAAATCAAGTTGCTTCCATCACAACAGTAACTAGCTCAAGGCTAAGAGTTGTCATATTGAAATCATCTAACGGCTTTGGTTTATCTTTGACGAGGACTAGTATGAAGTGGTCGATAAGCTGAATAACAATGAAATTTTCTATAACCGCATAAAATACGTAGGCCACTGTTTTTAAAGTTATAATTCAGCACTTTCAAGCTTGAATTATAGATTTTTATAGAGTGATTACCGTCAATCGAGCTAGCTTGTGGTAATTTTCTGTCGATTCACCTATCAGCTTTACCTGTTTGAACAGCAATTAGCACTACAAAGCGTGTTGCACAAAATGAATAGCGATGCATTTAGAGGTATGAAGCCACGTAGACTTGAGGTTAGAATGACAAAACTCTATTTCGCCAAGGAAGAAGCGTATTGCCAGGAATCACGGATGTATTACACGTTAGATTATATAATTGATCCGGCTTTAAGCACGGTCACTCATTCGAATGGCCAAAGCCTCAGGTTACGTCCCCGAACATTCAGGTTATTACTCCTTTTTTTAGAGCGTGCAGGAGATAGTCTGAGTAAGGATGAAATACTTCAGCATGTGTGGTCTGACACTGTTGTTGGCGAGCACGTAATTTTCCAGTCAGTGAAAGAAATAAGGCAAGCATTTGCACCAATTGATGTCATAAAGACAGTACCTAAACAGGGTTACACATGGGTACAGGAAGTCTCAACACGAGTTGTCATCGATACGGAAAAGGTTTCCAGCACACATTCGAAAAACACTCAAATGCGTTCTATTGGTATCGTTGCAATATCAATCTTTGTACTCCTACTAGGATTCATTTGGCAATTCAGTCAAACCAATCAAAGGGTTTCGGGAGCGGTTATTGTTCTACCCGTAGCTAATCAGATTGATGATACAAACCTGGGTTGGGTTAGGCTTGGAGCGATGGACCAGCTCATTCAGAATCTGGCGTCGGGACAAAGGACCGGTGTTTTGCACACTGATTACGTTCTGGAAGTTCTATCCCGCGCTAAAATCACATCACGTCACTACAGTGCGTATGATATACGCGATATTTTTCGAGTTTCAGGTGCCGGATTAATTGTTGAAAGCCTTTTAGAAGGTTCCCAACAAGAGTACCAGCTACACTACACACTACATCGACCTGACGGCAGTAGCAAAGGCGTTGTTCTTGCTTCTAATGTTGATGAGGCCGTTTCCGAATTAGCTAACGTTATTGCACATAAAGTAGGGTTGAATATCAATGAGGTGCAACCTCATTACCAATCTGGCTTCGCTAACGAACTGATTGCTAATGCTTTACTGGCACGTTACGACAATGATATGGACTCGATGATTCAGTTGTTAGAGGCCGCAGTTGCGAGTGATCAGGACAATATAACCGCAAAACGGTTGCTTATTGAAACATGGTTAAAGAAAGGACAGCAAGACAAAGCCAGTGAGCTTTTGGCAACGACATTATTTCAACTAGTAAAGCTCGAAAAACCAAGCCGAGAGCATATCAGACTTTTTTATTTTGCCGCCGTAAATGCATTACGAAACGGGCATTTAGATTCAGCAGAGTCATACTTAGCCAAGGCCGAAAACAAGGCTGCGTATTAGGCATTTCCCGATCACTAATTCCGGCCTCTCGATCACCCCAATTCTGATACACCCGATCACTGGTATTATGGCTTGCCCGATCAGTAGTTGTGGCAGACCGCAGTCTGCCACAGG
>Ga0213832_1000134_pt1 | contig 115910 bp, 96 predicted proteins | sample SWATP13_FD_161660 | JGI IMG/M metagenome (GOLD analysis project Ga0213832, IMG submission 161660) | Coastal seawater microbial communities from Marineland, Florida, United States - SWA TP1 #3 | ecosystem: Environmental > Aquatic > Marine > Coastal | place: USA: Florida | collected 2016-08-06 | reverse complement strand
ACAGTTCCTGCATACTTCAATGACTCACAACGTCAAGCTACTAAAGATGCTGGACGTATTGCGGGTCTTGAAGTTAAACGTATTATCAATGAGCCAACTGCCGCTGCACTTGCATACGGCATGGATAAAAACAAAGGTGAAAACGTTGTTGCAGTATACGACTTAGGTGGTGGTACTTTCGATATCTCTATCATCGAGATCGACGAAGTTGAAGGCGAGCACACGTTTGAAGTTCTAGCAACTAACGGTGACACTCACTTAGGTGGTGAAGATTTCGATAACCGTGTTATCAACTACTTAGTTGAAGAGTTCAAGAAAGACCAAGGTATCGACCTTAAAACTGATCCACTTGCGATGCAACGTGTTAAAGAAGCGGCTGAAAAAGCGAAGATTGAACTTTCTTCTGCACAGCAAACAGAAGTTAACTTACCGTACGTGACTGCTGACGCAACAGGTCCTAAGCACATGAACGTTAAAGTTACTCGTGCAAAACTTGAGTCACTTGTTGAAGACTTAGTCACTAAGTCAATTGAGCCACTTAAGCGCGCACTAGCTGATGCTGATTTATCAGTAAACGACGTAAATGACATCATCCTTGTTGGTGGTCAAACACGTATGCCTTTAGTACAAAAAACAGTTGCTGAGTTCTTTGGAAAAGACCCACGTAAAGATGTTAACCCAGATGAAGCAGTTGCAGTAGGTGCAGCGATTCAAGGTGGCGTACTAGCTGGTGACGTTAAAGACGTACTACTACTTGACGTATCTCCGTTATCGCTAGGTATAGAGACTATGGGTCAAGTAATGACAGCTCTAATCGAGAAAAACACCACGATTCCTACTAAGAAATCGCAAGTTTTCTCAACAGCGGAAGACAATCAATCAGCGGTAACGATTCACGTACTACAAGGTGAGCGTAAGCGTGCAAGCGATAATAAATCTCTAGGTCAATTTAACCTAGAAGGTATCCGCCCAGCACAACGTGGTACACCTCAAATCGAAGTAACTTTTGATGTTGATGCTGATGGTATCTTACATGTATCTGCAAAAGACAAAGATACAGGTAAAGAGCAGAAGATCACAATCCAAGCTTCTTCAGGTCTAAGCGATGATGAAGTAGAGAAAATGGTTCGTGATGCTGAAGCACATGCTGAAGAAGATAAAAAATTCGAAGAGCTAGTAGCGACTCGTAACCAAGCTGATGCAATGGTTCACGGTACACGTAAGCAAATCGAAGAAGCAGGTGACGCGTTACCAGCTGAAGATAAAGAAGCAATCGAAGCTGCGCTTACAGAGCTAGAAACGGCGATTAAAGGTGATAATAAAGAAGAGATTGAAGCGAAAACTCAAGCTCTTGCTGAAAAATCACAAAAGCTAATGGAAATTGCACAAGCTAAAGCGCAACAGCAAGGCGGTGCAGATGCTGGTGAGCAACAATCATCTACTAAGCAAGATGATGACGTTGTTGATGCAGAGTTCGAAGAAGTGAAAGACGACAAGTAATTGCTCGTAACGCTTCTGCCTAATTTAAAACTAGCTGCTTTATTGTGCTATTTAAGTTAGGATGAATCATTGAGGCGCGCCAGCGAATTCGCTTGACGCGCCTTTTGCATGTATATAGATGGTAAACTCTGTTTGCCCTCATGCAGTAAAACTGCATTAAAAAGAGTAGTGTGATACATATGTCAAAAAGCGATTATTATGAAGTTCTCGGCGTAAGCAAAGATGCAAGCGAACGAGACATCAAAAAAGCGTATAAGCGCTTAGCGATGAAATATCATCCAGACCGTACCGCGGGCGATAAAGAACTTGAATCAAAGTTCAAAGAAGTAAAAGAAGCTTACGAAGTACTGACTGATCCGCAAAAACGTCAAATGTATGATCAATACGGTCACGCCGCCTTTGATCAAAATGGCGGTGGCGGTCATGGTGGCTTTGGTGGCGGTCACGGTGACTTTGGTGATATTTTTGGCGACGTGTTTGGTGATATTTTTGGTGGCGGTGGCCGCCGTCAATCTCGCCAACAACGTGGTGCTGACCTACGTTACAACATGGACCTAAGCCTTGAAGAGGCAGTTCGTGGTAAAGATGTAGAGATTAAAGTGCCAACTTGGGTTAGCTGTAAACCATGTGATGGCAGCGGTGCAAAAGCGGGCTCTAAACCAAAAACCTGTACTACCTGTCATGGTGCTGGTCAAGTTCAAATGCGTCAAGGCTTCTTTGCTGTGCAGCAAACGTGTCCAACTTGTCAGGGCACAGGTCAGATTATTTCTGATCCATGCGACAGCTGTCATGGTCAAGGTCGCGTAGAAAAAACCAAAACTTTATCTGTTAAGATCCCTGCGGGTGTAGATACGGGCGACCGTATTCGTTTATCTGGTGAAGGTGAAGCAGGTATGCATGGTGCCCCTGCAGGTGATTTGTATGTTCAGGTCTCTGTTCGTGAACACCCAATTTTCCAACGTGATGGTAATAACCTTTATTGTGAAGTCCCTATTGGTTTCACCACCGCTGCATTAGGTGGCGAAATTGAAGTCCCCACACTGGATGGTCGAGCAAAACTTAAGATCCCTTCAGAAAGCCAAACGGGCAAAATGTTCCGTATGCGCGGTAAGGGTGTGAAATCGGTTCGCAGTGGTGCGCAAGGCGACTTGATTTGTAAAGTGGTCATTGAAACGCCTGTTAACCTAAACGATCGTCAACGTGAGTTGCTTGAAGAGCTTGAGCAAAGCATGGGGAAAGATGGTTCGAAAAACCGCCCTAAAGAGAAAGGTTTCTTTGACGGTGTGAAGAAGTTTTTTGATGATTTAACTAAATAAATTTGGTTAGTTAATAAAAAGGCGCTTACTGATAAGCGCCTTTTTTATTACTAAAAAATTAATCTAGTAGTTTAAAATATTCAATTTAGAACCACGTAGTAGTCGCTATTAGCTAAGCATCTGCAAAGTGTTACGTCGTCATCATATTGAGTTTTTTGTATTCTGCCTTTTTCAATTCCGAGTAACTGACATTTATTCTGACAATCTACAAAAGCATTCCATCGTATATATTCATTGCACACAAAGTTAATAGCGAAGAAAAAAGTTAAAAGAATGAATATTTGCTTTAACCAATACAGAGTATGTGATTTCAACATGACAATTGTCCTAAAACGATTGGTTCTATTAGTCTAGTTGATTATAAAATTCATACCCTAGTACGATTCGTTCTTTATTAAGAATTTTATGTTATGTTGAACAAAATGATTACAGAGTAACTTTTGGACTAGAATTAATGACACCAGCAATCAACTTGTTGAAGAAAAAAGGAATTAAATTTGATGTGCTTTCTTATGAGCATGAGCCAAATCAAAAGCAGTTTGGACTAGAAGCCGTTGAGAAATTAAATTTACCCGCAGCACAGGTTTTTAAAACCTTAGTTGTCGAAGACAATACTCAGAACCTATTCGTTGCCGTGGTGCCTGTGAGCCAGCAGCTTAACCTAAAAATGTTAGCTAAGTTTGCGGGAGTAAAAAAAATAGAGATGGCTGCGCAACAAGCTGTTGAAAAATCAACTGGCTACATTCTGGGTGGAGTAAGCCCGCTTGGACAAAAAAAACAACTAAAAACCTATATTCACACTAGTGCAAAAAGCTTTGAAAGCATTTATGTATCCGCAGGTAAACGTGGGTTAGAGATTGCCTTAAATCCAAAAGATCTTATGACTTTAACGCGAGGTCAATACGCAAATTTTTAAGTAATAATTTAATCTAGTTTTTAATATTGTTGATCATTGTTGTCGCTGTTGATATGAATTCAGTTATTTGTGTTTCAGTTAATCCTTCACAAAGCTTGGAATCAACCTGTTTCTCTGCAATTTGTAAGCGTGAAAACAGGGTTTTACCTTGCTCAGTAAACGACAAAATCAAGCAGCGCTTATCATTTTTGTCGGCACATTTAGACACCAATTCTAGCTTTATAAGCTCTTTTACCAAGCGTGCTATTTGCGCTTTATCACGCCCCGTTTTGGCAACAATATCGTTCGCAGTGCAGTGCTGTGTTTCAGCAATAATGTGCAAGCAGCGTACATGCAATGCGTTAAGGCCAAGCTCATTGGCATTTATTGCTTCACGTACAGTAACACGGTAACTTTGTGCCAGTGTAAATAAAGCAGAAGAAAGAGAGGTTTGTGGCATGGTCCACCTAGTTGTAATTAGTTGACAAAGTCAATTAAAAGCGTATAGTTGACTATATCAACTATTGGGGCGTTGTGCAATTTAACCAGCTAGGAGACTAACATGGCTAGAAAAGTTCGTTGTGCAAACGTATTAAGTACTACACGTATTTCCCCGCATCTACAAAGAATTGTCGTTGGCTCAGACGAGTTTGCAGATTTCCCTCAAGATGCAAAAGGTGCGTATGTAAAGGTCTTATTCCCGCATGCCGGTGAATCTAAGGTTGAACTTGATTTACACGCTGAACACCCTGCATTAATGCGCTCTTATACTATCCGCGATATTAACCCTGTGAACGGTGCCATTACTCTCGACTTTGTGGTTAACCAACATCAGGGTGTTGGAACCAACTGGGCACAAAGTGCGGTAGTAGGCGACGAGGTAGGTATTGCTGGCCCAGGGCTTAAAAAACTCACTGACTTTACGCAAACACATTACCTAATGCTGGCAGACCTAACCTCAGTAAACGCAATAAATGGCTACTTACAAGCATTACCGCAAGATGCCACTGTCGATGCCATTATTCATGTAGCTGATAAAGCAGATATCATTGAGCTTGAGCAAATTAAAGCACACACCCAACATAGTGTTGAATGGTTAGTTACAGATGAGCCAGAAACAGATCTGCTCGACCAAGTAACACGCTTATGTGTTGGTTATAACACGCAACCTATGGTGTTTATGGCATTAGAAGCAAGCTTGGTTAAGGCAATTCGCCGTTTGCTGACAAGTAGTTTTGAAATTGACCGTGAACACATTGTTGCATCGGCCTATTGGAAACGTGGAATTGATGCTGATGGCCTAAAGGTGGAAAAACAGCAACAAAGCCGTGCCTAATTAGCATTTGAAAAATAGCCGTTCGCTCTCATTAACTAACTATAAAGAGTTAGATTTTGGAGAGTGAATGTCAGACCTTACCAACACGCCTTTTTCATTGCTTGAACTGAGCCCAATGAAAGAGCACGAAACAGTTTCGCAAACACTAGCTAATAGTGTTAGTTATGCACAAACAGCCGACAAACTTGGTTTTAATCGGTTTTGGATGGCAGAGCACCACAATATGCGTGGTATCGTTTGTGCTGCAACCTCAGTATTGATAGGTCACATCGCAGGAAAAACTCAGAATATTCGCGTAGGTGCGGGTGGGGTGATGTTACCTAACCACCCACCGCTGGTTGTTGCTGAGCAATTTGGTACCCTAGAAAGTTTATACCCAGGTCGCATTGATTTAGGTCTAGGCCGTGCCCCAGGTAGTGACCCAATTACCAGCCGTGCCTTACGTCGTGACGAACAACGCGCTGAGCACTTCAATGATGAAGTAACTGAACTTCAAGGTTTACTTGGCCCATATAAAGGTGATTCTCCTGTACGCGCAATTCCAGGTGAAAACACCAATGTCCCTATCTGGTTACTGGGCTCAAGCCTTTATAGTGCTGGGCTTGCAGCTAAAAAAGGGTTGCCATATGCATTTGCAGGTCATTTTGCACCGCGCTTTGTTGAAGATGCCATAGCTTTGTATCGCAGAGAGTTTCAACCATCGAAGGTGTTAGATAAGCCATACGTTATGCTTGGCTTACCGGTTGTTGCAGCTGATACTGACGAACAAGCACAGTTTTTAGCAACCACCGCAAAACAACGTATTTTAGCACTTATGCGCGGCAAACCACTTTGGCTTAAAGAACCTGTTCAAACTATGGAAGGGTTATGGACAGCACAAGAAAAAATGCAAGTTGAAAACTTTTTAGGGCTTTCAGTTGTCGGTGATCAAGCGAGTGTTAAGCATAAGCTGAGTATGATTAAACAAACGCTACAGGTTGATGAGTTTATCTTTACAAATGACCTGTATGAATTGAGTGACAGGCAACATGCGCTGGAGTTATTAGCAAGTATCATGCACTAATACGGATTGGCCAAATAGTGAATGCGTGTAATGAATTTTATGCGCATTACTTAAGTCCTAGCACTCATTTTGTAAACGGTTTTATAGATTGAATCAATTTAATTATTCCGTTTTAAGGATTGAATTTAACTTTATACAATACATTTATTAACCATTACCCTAGGAAGGTGCACCGTGAAATCTCAAAAAATTGCCGCAGTAGAACCACAAACAAAAACAGCATTAATCGCTGAGGGTGGTGGGCAACGAGGGATTTTTACCGCAGGTGTACTCGATGCGTGGTTAGAAAATAATTATGACCCATTCGATTTATTCATCGGCACATCAGCAGGCTCACAAAACTTAACAAGTTATTTAGCGCGTCAAAAAGGCTACGCAAAACGTTTGATCAGAGGGCTTTCTCGTCATAAACGTTTTTTTCAACTTGGCCGCGGGCTGTTTGGTAAAAGCATTGTCGATCTTGATTGGTATTTTGACAAAACCAAAGAAGTAAACCGTGCCTTAGATTTTAAAACAGCAACACAAAGCCTAGGTAATCGCGAGCTGTTGATCACAACGACTAATGCCGCTGACCGTAAACCCTATTACTTGAGTCCAAATGGTGAAGACATGCAATGGTTGGCCCTACTAAAAGCATCAAGCGCATTACCTTTTTTATATAAAGATGGTGTTAACTTAACTCCTTGGTTAACAACCAAAGCCGCAAATGATGCCATTATTCAAAGCTCTAATACTGATTTAGTGCATGATATGTATTTAGATGGTGGCCTAGCTGCACCTTTACCCGTGAAAGAAGCCTATAATCGTGGTGCCCGCGATATTGTGGTTATTCGTACTGTTGATGAAAACTTTCAAGTGCAATCTGAATGGGTTAATAAGCTAAAGACACTCGTTCGCGTATCAGGCTATTGCCCCAAAACATTTGATTACCTTGTTCAGCACGAACAAGCATATCAAGATGAGCTTGATTTTATTGCAAAGCCGCCAAATGATGCCCGTATCACACAAATTTTTGCAGGCGATAAACTACGCAGTAAGCTACTAGGTAGTACAGATTCAGACCTTCGTTATGATCATAAATTAGGTTTAGCAGCAGGCCGTGCATTTCTACAACAACAATTGCTAAATTAGTAGAGAGCATACTTGGTTAATTAATCTCACTGCCTACTTGAGATATCTGTAAATAAAGTTAAAGTGGTTAGCTATTCACTTTTTGTGATTTTTTATTAATAAGAACAATAAAGGCTGCCATGTTTAACACCGCTGTATCAACAATCAATGGTCTTCTTTGGGGAGAGGGCCAAATTCTTATTTATATTCTTCTGTTTGCCGGAATCTGGTTTTCGGTAAGGCTAAAAGCGATTCAGTTGGTTAAGTTTCGCCATATGTTTAGCTTATTAAAGTCGAGTAATAATACAGACAAAAACTCAATTAGCTCATTTCAAGCTTTATGTACTGGTCTTTCAGCCCGTGTCGGAACTGGTAATCTTGCAGGGGTTGCCGTTGCTATCTCGTTAGGTGGCAGCGGTGCAATATTTTGGATGTGGGTGATTGCCATTCTTGGCATGGCTACTGGCTTTGCCGAAAGCGTACTTGGGCAAGTCTATAAAGTCAGGGATGCTAACGGCGAGTTTAGAGGCGGGCCTGCTTATTATATTCAACAAGGATTAGGCAGCAAAGCACTTGCGGTGTGTTTTGCCTTTTGCTTGTTCCTTGGTTATGGCTTTACATTCAGTGCCATGCAAACGAATACTATTACCGATGCTCTCAATTATGCATTTGAAATTCCAACTTTGTATTCAGGTATTGTGATCACAATACTGGCAGGCTCTATTATTTTAGGCGGCTTTAAAGCAATCGCCCGCTTTGCTGAACGGATTGTACCAATCATGGGCATTTTATTTGTACTCGCCGCAATCATAATTACTTTAATGAATATTGGTAAAGTGCCTGCAATGATCGAAGATATTTTACTTTCAGCCTTTGGCTTACAAGAAGCCGGTGCAGGGGCTATGGGCGCAGCAATTAAAAATGGTATTCAGCGAGGGCTCTACTCCAATGAAGCCGGAGCGGGTAGTGTGCCCCATGCATCAGGCTGTGCTTCACCAGTACCTAATCATCCGGTCACTCAAGGATACATTCAAATGCTTGGGGTGTTTTTCGATACCATTGTGCTGTGTAGTTGTACTGCGGTGATTATTTTATTAGCTGATATTGATATTAGTGGTGAAATGGAAGGAATACGCTTAACTCAATCTGCTATGACAGCACATATGGCCGCTGGTGGCATTTACTTTGTAGCAGCTGCAATTTGTTTATTTGCCTTTACTTCTGTGGTTGCAAATTATGCCTATGCAGAAAGTAACCTTCATTTATTTAAACTAGATAATAAACTCGGCCGTGGTATTTATATCTGTTTATATTTATCAATGATGATTTGGGGCGCATCGGCCACCATTAAACAAGTGTGGGATCTTGCCGACATTGCATTAGGTTTAATGACAGTGGTGAACGTTATCGCTATCATACGCTTAACGCCAACCATCTTATCTGTGACAAAAGACTACCATAGTCAACGTGATGCAGGCCAAGAACCCATTTTTGATTCTGAAAAAGTACAGGTTCAAGGTCAAACAGAGCAAGGTATTTGGCGAAAGTAATCTAAAACAACAACGAGAAAAGTAACCATGATAGATATTTACGCTGGGCCAACTGCTGCAAAAGTAATTCAAGAGCAAGGTCTGTCTGCCGATTTGTTTAATACCTTTTTAGGGGCAAGTGGCGGACCCAAATGGTTTACATTATTTGGTTTGGATAAATATCTATTTGGTGAATTTTTTAAAGACCGTAGCACGCCTTTAAACTTATTAGGATCAAGCGCTGGTGCATTTAGATCTGCCTGTTTTGCACAAAATGACCCTGTTGCTGCAATATCTCGATTAGCAAAGTCATACTCTGAAACACGATACTCATCAAATAAAGCAAAACCCGAAGAAATAACTACAAAAGCTCGTGAGTTATTACGTTATGTATTTGCTGAAGATGGTATTCATGAAATCATTCATAACCCTATTTTTAAAGCCCACTTTATAGTTGCAAAATCGAATGGTTTTACAGCATCAGAAAACAAAGTGATGCAGTTAATGGGTTTATCTAAAAGCTACTTAGTCAATAGAATGAATAGGCGTTTGTTAAGTAAGCAATACGAGCGTTATGTGTTTCAAGCGGCGGATAGTCAGTTATCGTTTTCAGATAACAATACTTTCAATACCCATACTATTGAACTCAGCGAAGATAATTTAGCCGATGCTTTACTTGCTTCGGGGTCAATCCCGTTAGTTATGCAAGGCATTAAAAATATAATAGGAACACCGCCTGGTATATATCGTGATGGTGGTATCATCGATTATCACTTTGACCTAACTATTCATAATGACGGACTTATTTTATATCCGCATTTTAATAACAAGCCTAAAGCAGGGTGGTTTGATAAAAGCTTAAAGCGCGGTATAACCCCGAGTAACTATGATAACGTGGTGATGATTACTCCATCAGCCGAATTTGTTGATTCACTACCTTATGGAAAAATCCCTGATCGTAAAGACTTTACTGAGCTTGATGCTGATACACGGATTAAATATTGGCAACAAGTGCTTGATGAAACTGAGCGACTTGCTAATACTTTTGATGAAATTTGCATGCATAAAAAGCCATTAATGATAAAAAATATTACTTAAGAGTCTCTTTTTGAAACTGCTCCTTCTTTCATATATTTTTATAGTGATAGAGTATTAATATTAGTCAAACTTAATGTTGGTTTGCATATTTATTCATTTTGGCGGGGTGAAAACGCAGTGTCTAAATTGATCCATTTTAAAAAACCTCGTTAATTAAGTAACGTAAAACGAATGTAATTAGTAACTAACACGGGTAATATTAATTAGGTTTTCAGAAAACTAGTATGGTACTTGGTAACTTGATTTGTTAACTAGCGACCCGCCTTTGCGGTATAGTAGATAGCCCATAAATTACGTTATGTTAAATTGGTGAGAATAATTAAAAGTGGGAGTTAAGTTGCTAACTAGCCCACTTTTAGAAGGGTTTTTTAAAGGTTAATTTAGCTCAGAATCTACCCAGAATTTCGTGCCTTTTAATACTGCTTGTAGTGCAAGTCCATTTTCGGTTAAAGAATAAACCGTAACTTGGTCTGCAATTGCTTCCGCAACTAAAGCACCACCTTTTTCTTCATATTTAGCTGCAGCATCAGCGTTACCGCCGAATGCCCAACCGTGTTCAATAAAGCGATTTACTGCGGCTTGGTTATGAAAAACCATGACAACATTAAAGTCTTTAACGCCTAAACCTAAGCCTAAACCAGCTTCACCCATGTTCATGTAAGTTGATTTACCTGTCAGATTATTTTTAACTACACCATAGCCGCCACCAAAGCTAGCTAAAACAACATTTACATTGGCATTATCAAAAACGGCATAACCTGCAGAGTTAGCAATTTGTTGTTTTACATCAGGCTTTTGTGCGTAAAGCTCACTTAATGTATTATTTTTCATGCTTTGTACTAGAGCACGTTTCTCATCGGGAGATGCACTACCTGTAGTAGCACAACCTGTAAGGATGGTTGTAACTAAAATGAAACTTATAGTAATAAACTTTTTCATACATATTCCTCGAATATTTGTATGGCAATGGTTAGGATAAATATAGACTAATAAAAAAATATTTAAAGTCCAATACTAGACAGTATCGGACTTTGTGTTAGTCTTATAACTTGTTATTTTACAAGATATTTAATCATTATGCTCGTTGCTCTCGTCGATACACTTAAACAACTGCGCTACCAAATTGCCCATCTTGAAGATGATACTCTTGCTACAGAATATCCTGAACTTGATTACTTTATACATCAAGTTGGATTGACTGTTGCTGAATCAAGAAAAGACTTAACTTTTCTATATCAATTTTTGTATGTGTATGGGCGAAAATCAGAAGCAACATTTAATCGCTTTCGAAATGAACTTGAACGATTCTGTTTATGGGCATGGTTGATTGCTGAAAAATCGGTTTTTGATCTAAAGCGTGACGATATTGAAGCCTATGTTGATTTTATGGTTGAACCAGATTCAGCATGGTTATCGAACTCAGTACAATGGCGTTATAAAGATGAACAAGGTATTAGAAAACTAAATACTAATTGGCGCCCTTTCATTAATAAAGAAAATATAGCAAGCCAACAAACTTTAGCAGCTATGTTTACAGCATTAAATGTGTTTTATAAGTTTGCTATTTTAGAAGAAAAAACGTTTGCTAATTTTGTGCCGGTTGTCAAAAAGAATAGTCCTTACTTAGTTGTACAATCGCAAATTAAAATCCCCGATACACTCAGTGATATTCAATGGGAGTATGTATTTGGTGTAACGCGTGACCTATGTGATCAGCAGCCTGATTTAGAAAGAAATTTATTTACACTAGCTTGTTTGAAAGGTTTGTATTTACGTATTTCTGAGTTATCTGAAAGACCACAGTGGTCGCCGGTTATGTCACATTTTTGGCAAGATAATGATGGCTTTTGGTTTTTAAGAATTATGGGTAAAGGTAACAAATTACGTGATGTAACTTTAAGTGAAGATTTTATCACTTACCTCAAACGTTACAGATTATACCGAGGCTTACCTGCCCTCCCCCGTGTTGATGAGGCCGAACCATTAGTACACAAAATTCGTGGAAAAGGTGGCATGACTGTTCGACAAATTCGTCGGTTAGTACAGCAAAGTTTTGATTTAGCAAAACAATCATTATTAGATGATGGTTTTAAAGACGATGCGGAACAACTTGAAGCGGCAACTGCTCACTGGTTAAGGCATACAGGTGCAACTCATGATGCTCAAACAAGACCGCTTAAACACTTATCGGAAGATTTAGGTCATGCAAAAATTGCTACGACTGATCAAATTTATATTCAAACAAATATAAAAGAACGCGCAAAGTCTGGAATTAAAAGGAAAGTTTAATGGAATATACCATACTCACATTAGTTGGTTTAGCTTTGTTATTTTACTCACTGACAATTCGTCAGTTAGAACGAACAGAAATAACCGGGCCAATGTTTTTTGTGTTGGTTGGAATTGCAATGTCTTACTTTTTACCGAGTGAGTTCAAATTAGGCGAAGCAGGGCTTAGTGAAATTTTACCTTTAGTTGAATTAACTCTAAGTATTTTTTTATTTACCGATGCAGCAAAATCAAAACTGACAGTATTAAAACATAGTTATCAGTACCCTAGCCTGTTACTCTTTGTCGCTTTGCCAATGACATTACTGTTAGGTGTTGCAGGTGCGTTGTTTTTCTTTTCTGAGTTATCACTTTTTCAATCTGCTTTGATTGCTATTATTTTAACGCCGACTGATGCAGCCCTTAGTAAAGGTATTTTGGAATCTACGTCGGTACCAGAAAAAGTTCGCGAAGGGATAAATACAGAAAGTGGTTTGAACGATGGCCTTTGCGTACCCATTTTTTTAGTTTTACTTTTATTAGCTCAAAATCCAGAAAGTGCGGTAACTACCGTTGATACCCTACTCGTTTTTGCAAGAGAGTTGGGTGTTGCACTTTTTATTGCTGGTGTGTCGATAGCAGTGTTTATTCCACTTTTAAAAATTGCATTAGCACGTCATTACTTTGCAAATAATAGCAGTCCATTTTTATTGATTGGTTTAGTAATGGCTATTTTCTCTTTGACACAAAATTTTCATGGTAGTGGTTTTATTGCCGTTTTTGTAGCGGGACTATTATTTGATTACTTAGCTCCTAGAAAAATTCGTTCAACATTAGTCAAAGACTCAGAACATATCGCGGAATTTGTTGCACTACTAATCTGGTGTTTATTTGGCTTTGTTTGTGGTCACTTAATTGTGAATGACATTACTTGGCCAATTGTTTTTTATGCGCTATTAAGCGTGACGATTTTTAGAATTGTGCCCGTGTTACTTTCACTTCTATTCACTAATTTAAATCTCAAAGACAAATTTACTTTTGCTTGGTTTGGTCCACGAGGTTTAGCGTCTATCGTTTTCACTTTAATGGTGATGGACACAGATATTGTGAACAAAGAGCAAATTGCTACAGTAACCTTAACAACAATTTTATTTAGTGTTTTTATTCATGGCATGAGTACTAAGCCCATTGCAAAAAGTTACCAAAAATAAAGGCGCGTTAAGCGCCTTTATTTTTTATGAATTTAATAACACTTTAATTTTTAAAGTAGCTCTGCAATTAATTGCAGTGGATGTTTTGGTTTAAACTTTTCATAGCGTTTTACTTGGCTACGACAAGAAAACCCAGTTGCTAAAATAGTTTCAGGCTCATTATTAGAAATAATTGGTTGCCAACTCATTTTATAAAGAGCGCGTGAATTTTCTTGGTTTTGTTTTTCGTGGCCATACGTTCCTGCCATACCACAACAACCCGTACTGGTAGTGTCTAGTTGTAAATTTAGATCAGCAAAAATAGATTGCCAAACTTTAGATGCATTTGGCATGGCTGTTGTTTCAGTACAATGACTTAACAATTTAAATGGTGAATCGTTTTTAGTGGCAAGTGAAACCTGTTTAAAGTTTTGGCTTTGAAGCCATTCATGTGCAAGTTCAACTTTAAAATCGCCACGGTCATCTTTTAAAATCGATACATATTCATCTCGGTAACACATAACCAAGGATGCATCGAGCCCAACTAGTGGTGCGTTGATTTCAGAAAGTGAATTTAAAAACTCAGCTGCATTTTTTGCTGTCGTTTTAAATTCATTTAAAAAGCCTTTTACATGCTGTGCTTTACCATTTGGTTTAAACGGTAATAGCATTGGTTTTTTGCCTAACGCTTTAATGACTTTGATAAAGCTTTCGACTAATTCGGCTTCGTAAAAACTAGTAAATGGATCTTGTACTATCAGAACATACTCGGCTTGCTCTTCTTTTGAAAGCGAATTAAGTAATTCAAAATTGAATTGCTGACTTTTTGAAATACGTTTAGAAAGTTGCGGGACGCTCAAAGTTGGCGTATCAACATAACCAATGGTATTTTTAATTAAACCTGAAACAATTTTAGTGTTTACTATTGGATTCAAAACTTTAGCAAATTTTGCCATGACAGGTGCAGTTTGCTCGATGCCTGCCACTAAGTAATCTTTTACAGGTCGTGCATAATAACTGTGATAGAAATTTAAAAACCTTGAACGAAATGTTGGCACATCCACTTTGATTGGGCATGCAGTGGTACATGCTTTACAAGCTAAACATTCGTCCATAGATTCTTTCACTTCGTGGGAGAAATCATAAACGCCCTTTTGCTTATCACGACTATGTTGATAGCGTTCCCACCAAGTGATCACTTCGCCATTGATCAATTCCTTTTCAACATTGAGCAAATCAATATTTTCTGACTCTTGAAGTCGTAGCCATTCACGCATTAAACTTGCGCGCCCTTTTGGCGAATAACGGCGGTCACCAGTAACTTTATAAGATGGGCACATTGGTGATGTTTCGTCATAGTTAAAACACAGGCCATTACCGTTACAGGTCATAGCGTTATTAAATTCTGTTTTAACATTGATAGAAATTTCTTTATCGAACCAAGCTCGTTTTTGATCGTCAACAGAAACTAGTGAGTCTTTACTTTCGAGTGGAGTACAGATTTTACCAGGGTTTACTCGGTTATTTGGATCAAAAGCCGCTTTAATTTTTCTTAATTGTGTAAATAGATGTTCGCCGAAAAATTCAGGGCCATATTCACTACGGTACCCTTTGCCATGCTCCCCCCACATTAAACCACCATATTTGGCAGTCAATTTAACGACCTCATCTGAAATATGACGAAGTAATTTTTCTTGTTCAGGGTCACACATATCAAGAGCAGGTCGAACATGTAATACGCCAGCATCAACATGGCCGAACATACCATATTGAAGATTGTGTTTATCGAGAAGTTCACGAAACTCAACAATAAAATCTGCTAAGTTTTCTGGAGGAACTGCAGTATCTTCGGCAAAAGCTAACGGTTTTTGGCTGCCTTTTACATTGCCTAAAAGACCCACAGACTTTTTACGCATTGCATAAATTTTTAAAATATCAGCTTTGTCATTAGTTAACTGATAACCAATGACACCATTCGTTTGTTTTTCAACACACTCATCAAGTAACTTACATAGAGTATCTACTTTATCCTTTATGTCTTCTGGTGAAACCGCATTAAACTCAACCATGTTGAGGCCTTGCATATCTTTGTTTTCAACATCGGTTATTAAGTCCGATACTGAGTGCCAAATAATATCTTCTCGAGCAAGGTTAAGTACTTTACTGTCGACTGTTTCTACAGAAGTCGCATTTGCAGCGACTAAGAATGGTGAATGACGAAGAGCAGAATCAAAGCTATCATATTTAATATTGATTAAAGTCTTGAACTCAGCAATGGGTGTAATGTTAAGTTTTGCTTCAGTTACAATACCTAATGAACCTTCAGAACCAGTAATTAATCGGCTCATATCAAAGGTTTGTAAATCATCAGAAAAAATATGTTCTAAATCGTAGCCGGTAAGAAAACGGTTTAAACGCGGGAATTTTTCTAAAATAGCATCACGGTTCTCAAGGCCAATATCGATAACTGTTTTATATAACTTACCCACTGTCGTGTTTTGTTCAGCAATTACCTTAGCTTTTTCTAAAGGTATGGGAGTCGTTGACATTTCAGTGCCGTCAACAAGGTAAGTTGTAAGACCTAAAACATGATCACTGGTTTTTCCATAAACTAAAGATCCCTGACCCGATGCATCTGTATTTACCATTCCGCCAATTGTTGCTCGGTTACTAGTTGATAGATCAGGTGCAAAGAAAAAACCGTAAGGACGTAAAAAGTCATTTAATTGGTCTTTTATTACACCTGTTTGAACGCGCACCCAGTTTTCTTCTACATTGATTTCTAAGATTTCACGCATATAGCGAGATAAATCAACAACTATTCCAGGGGTTAGCGATTGTCCGTTAGTACCTGTACCACCCCCGCGTGGACCAAATGTCAGTGATAAAAACGGATCACGTGAAGCAATTTGCATAGCCAGTTGTATGTCTTTTGCTGACTTAGGGAAGATGACACCTTGTGGAACTTGTTGGTATACGCTGTTATCAGTCGATAAACTTAAACGTGTTGAAAAGCTTGCATCGGTATCACCACTAAACCCTTGATTTTTAATAGTCTCTAAGAAATTAGAGACGAGTTCTGTGGCGGCTTGTTGTTGACTTATTGTTGCTATCATGACGGTGATAAATTAAGGCATTTTACAAATTATATCATGCTAATAGCTAAGATAAATTGAAGATTTTACAGTTTGTAACACTCTTTTTATCGATTTCGGGTGCAATACTTTTATACTGTGTATTAAAGCAGCAAATGAGATAGCCATATGAAAAAATTTGCATTAATCAGTTTAGGTGCCTTGGGTATGTTATTGGGTTTAGTGTTTGTGATTATACCTGGCCCATCGTTGATCTTCTTTATTGCTGGGCTTTTCTGTTTATCTTTTTACTATCCTAAAGCGCGTGATTATTTAACCCTGTGTCAAAAGGCACTGACTAAGTCATGTGCTTATATTGATAAAAAACTTGCTCGTTGAATTAAAGGTCAACATGCCCTTAGAACTAACAAAAATGCCAGCTAGATGCTGGCATTTTTTATATTAGATACTTTAATTTAGACAAATAAAGCGCTTAGTCTGCTAATTTCTTAGCAAGGTATAGCCACGTTTCTAATACGGTGTCAGGATTAAGAGAAACAGAATCAATACCCTGCTCAACTAACCAAGCTGCAAAGTCTTCATGATCTGAAGGACCTTGACCACAAATACCTACGTATTTGCCTTTGGCTTTAGCTGTTTGAATAGCCATTGATAATAGTTTCTTGATTGCTGGGTTACGTTCATCAAATAGATGAGCAATCAGACCTGAATCACGGTCAAGACCTAATGTTAACTGAGTTAAGTCGTTTGAACCGATAGAGAAACCATCGAAATACTCTAAGAACTCATCCGCTAGTAACGCGTTTGATGGTAATTCACACATCATGATCACTTTAAGACCATTTTCGCCACGTTTAAGGCCATGTTCTTCAAGTAATTCAATAACGCGCTTACCTTCTTCAAGTGTACGAACAAATGGGATCATAATTTCGATATTAGTCATACCCATTTCGTTGCGAACGCGTTTAATTGCTTCACACTCTAACGCGAAACAGTCGCGGAAATCTTCAGAGATATAACGTGCTGCACCACGGAAACCAATCATTGGATTTTCTTCTTCCGGCTCATATTGCTGGCCGCCAACAAGATTTGCATATTCGTTTGACTTGAAGTCAGACATACGAACAATTACACGCTCAGGTGCAAATGCACAACCCAGTGTTGCAATACCTTCAACAAGCTTAGAAATATAGAATTCTACAGGTGATTCATAACCTGCCATCATTTCTGAGATTTCAGCTTTAAGCTCGTCTGATTGTGCATCAAAGTTAAGAAGTGCTTTAGGGTGAACACCAATCATACGGTTGATTACGAATTCTACACGCGCTAAACCAACACCAGCATGTGGTAAGCGTGCAAAGTCAAATGCACGATCAGGGTTACCCACGTTCATCATAACTTTCATTGGTAATTCTGGCATTTCATCAACGCGCGAAGTAAGTACTTCGTAATCTAAAATACCTTCGTAGATATAACCTGTGTCGCCTTCGGCACATGATACTGTTACATCTTGCCCCGCTTTAATTAAATCAGTTGCATTACCACAACCAACAACGGCAGGAATACCTAATTCGCGAGCAATGATTGCTGCATGACAAGTACGGCCACCACGGTTTGTAACAATCGCAGCTGCACGTTTCATGATAGGTTCCCAATCAGGGTCAGTCATGTCAGTAACTAGAATGTCACCTTGTTGTACTTTGTCCATTTCATCAATTGAATCTAGTACACGAACTGTACCTGAGCCAATTTTATGACCGATTGCACGACCTTCTACTACAACAGAACTTGTACCGTTTAATTGGAAGCGCTCCATTACGTTCGCGTCTTCGTTCGAGCGAACTGTTTCTGGGCGGGCTTGAACGATGTAAAGTTTACCGTCGTTACCGTCTTTTGCCCACTCGATGTCCATTGGACGACCGTAGTGCTTTTCGATGATCACAGCTTGCTTTGCAAGTTCTTGAACTTCAGCATCTGTGATTGAGAATTTGTTTGAAAGTGATGAATCTACATCAACAATTTCGACTTGCTTACCATGTGATTCATCCGCAGAGTAAATCATTTGGATTGCTTTCGAACCGATATTACGGCGAACTACTGCTGGTTTACCATTAGCAAGAGTTGGTTTGTGAACATAAAATTCATCTGGGTTTACAGCACCCTGTACAACCATTTCCCCAAGACCATAGCTTGAAGTTACAAATACAACATCTTCAAAGCCAGATTCAGTATCAATACTGAACATAACACCTGAAGCTGCTTTATCTGAACGAACCATACGTTGGATACCAGCTGATAAGGCTACACCACGGTGGTCATAACCTTGGTGAACACGGTAAGAAATTGCGCGGTCATTAAATAGTGAGGCAAACACGTGTTTGATTGCAGTCATTACTGAATCTATACCACGTACGTTCAAAAACGTTTCTTGTTGTCCTGCGAATGAAGCGTCTGGCATGTCTTCTGCTGTAGCAGACGAGCGAACTGCAAATGAAACATCTTGTGATGCGTCGCCATGTAATTGGCTATATGCGTCGCGGATGGCTTGGTCTAGGTTAGGTTGGAACGGTGTATCGATAATCCATTGGCGGATTTGTGCACCGACTTTCGCGAGTGTATTTACATCATCCACATCCAGTGTGTCTAAAATATCGTGGATTTTTGAGTTTAGCCCTGATTGTTCAAGGAACTCGTTGAATGCATCAGCGGTTGTAGCGAAACCACCTGGCACTTGAACACCAGCGTTAGCTAGGTTTGAGATCATTTCACCCAGTGAAGCGTTTTTACCGCCAACACGTGGAACATCTTGCATACCAAGCTCTTGATACCAGAGAACGTATTCTTGCACGGATCTTTCTCCATAAAACAAATTGTAGTACTAACTGTGAGAGTTAAGAAAGAAAACCTTCTAAAAAGGTCGGCTTCATTCTACACTGGCAACAGACCTCACGTAAACCGTGAACCCCCTATTTTGCAGATAAAGGTAATAAAAAGGTTAATTATGAGAACTGCATTCTATATTTCTGACGGAACAGCGATCACCTCTGAAGTATTTGGCCACGCAACATTGTCTATGTTTCCAGTTGACTTCAACCACAAAACTATCCCATTTGTAGAAACAGAAAAAAAAGCAAATGAGATTAAAGATCTTATAAATTCGACAGCGCAGCGAGATGGTGAGCAGCCTCTAGTATTTTTTACATTTGTAAATCATGAGCTGAGTGAAATTATTAAATCGTCATGTGCTGTATGTTATGACTTTTTATCGCAGTATAGCGATAAAATTTCTCAAGAGTTAAAAGTTGCGCCGGTACCAAAAGTCCATAGAACTCACTCTATGCATGAAAAGAGTTATGATTTTAGAATTGATGCAGTTAACTATGCGTTGACCAATGATGATGGCGCTAATATTAAAAACTACGCTGAAGCAGACATCATTTTAGTGGGCGTTAGCCGAAGCGGTAAAACACCAACGAGTTTATACTTAGCCTTGCAATATGGTATTAAAGCAGCTAATTACCCGTTAACTGAAGATGATTTAGAAAGAGGCACCCTGCCTGAATGTCTAAAGGCTTATAAACATAAACTATTTGGTTTAACAATTGACCCTGTTCGCCTTGCCGATATTCGCCAGCGCCGTATGGCGAATTCTAAATATGCCTCTTTAAAACAGTGTCGAATTGAAGTGCGTGAAGTAGAAATGCTTTATAAAAAGCAAAAAATTCAATTTTTAAATTCGACTCATCATTCAGTTGAAGAAATTTCTGCAAAGATTATATCTGATACTGGCCTTGAAAGACGTAAGTACTAACTTATTTTAGTATCGGACATTAAAAAAGGCTGCAATGTGCAGCCTTTTTTGGATAACTTAGTGTTACTTACGTGCATCTTTTAATAAATCAGCAACTAAGAAACCAAGTTCTAAAACTTGATCTGCATTTAAACGTGGGTCGCACTGTGTGCGGTAACGCTGCGCTAAATCTTCATCAGATAAACCATAAGCACCACCCGTACACTCAGTTACATGCTGGCCTGTCATCTCAAGGTGAACACCACCTGGATATGAACCCTCAGCCTTATGTACAGCGAAGAACTGACTAATTTCACGAAGAATATTATTAAAGCTACGTGTTTTATAACCTGAGCTCGCTTTTTCTGTATTGCCATGCATTGGATCTGAGCTCCAAATAACTTTACGGCCTTCTTGTTGTACTTTACGTACTAGTGCCGGTAGTTTCTCAGGCAGTACATCTGCACCCATTCGGGTAATTAACGTTAAGCGACCTGGAATGTTATCTGGGTTCACGGCATCGATAAGTTTGATTAGCTCATCTGGGTCCATACCTGGGCCAACTTTTACACCGATTGGGTTTTTAATCCCTTTAAAGAATTCGATGTGTGCGTGATCAAGCTGACGTGTACGCTCACCAATCCAAACAAAGTGTGCAGAACAATCGTACCAGTCACCTGATAAATGGTCACGACGTGTTAGTGCTTCTTCGTAGCCTAATAGTAACGCTTCATGTGACGTAAATAAGTCGGTTTCTTTTAAACTTGGCGCCACTGTTGAGTCAATACCACACACTTCCATGAACTCAAGGGCATCTTGAATTCTATCGGCTAACTGCTGGTATTTCTCTTTAAGTGGATTTGCAGCTACAAAACCCATGTTCCAACGGTTTACTTGGTGTAGGTCGGCTAAACCACCTTGCGCGAATGCACGTAATAAATTCAGCGTTGCTGCACTGTGATGATATGCCGTCATCAAACGCTGTGGATCGGGTACACGTGCTTGCTCTGTGAACTCGAAATTATTGATGATATCACCACGGTACGAAGGTAATGAAACACCGTCTATCGTTTCGTAATCTGATGAGCGAGGCTTAGCGTACTGACCAGCCATACGCGCAATTTTAACTACAGGGCACTTACCACCATAAGTTAAAACAACGGCCATTTGTAAAAGTGTTTTAAAAGTATCGCGGATATTTGCTGCATTAAAATCACTAAATGACTCTGCACAATCACCACCCTGTAATAAGAAAGCTCTGCCTTCACATACAGCTTCTAGTTGTTTATATAAGCTACGCGTCTCTTCAGCAAATACTAAAGGTGGTGCGCTTTTTAATTGTCCCTCAACTGATTTAAGGGCTTCTTGATCTGGGTACTCTGGCTGCTGAAGTATCGGCAGTTTTCTCCAGCTGTCCGGGTTCCACGATTGCATGTTCTTTCCTCATTCCTAACATAGACCGTTAACGAAAACTAACTTATTGCACGTACTAAGTTCAAGGACAATATTCAGCTATTTTTAATTATTTAGTTATTTGATAAATATATTAGATATGAAAGTTTCTTAGGTATTTATTTATATTTTGTAAAACAGTTAGTTAACTCACCATAATACGTTAGCCATAGAAGTTATCACATAAGAACACATCTTACTATACGCTGCATTTACTGTACCCTCATCTTTACAGAACTAAAAGAAATTTTTAAACATCATATTGAAAAATAAAAATAATGTGCTAAATCTATCGTAAAGAACACATCATACTCTATTTTATATATAAGTTAGGTCAACATTTCAGTAAATATTAACTTTAAATAATCAATGCAAAAGGTTAGACTTTATTTATGTTTAAGTACGATGTGTTCTTATGAGTTCAAAACTACATATTCGCAGTCAGTTTGATTTGGTAAGTGAATTAACCCATTTGTTTTGTGAAGAATTAAGGCAAGTTGCTTTCCATAAAGCAACATTTTATCAGTTACCTGATATAGATATAAATGAAGAAAAGAAAATCCCATCCACTATTGCTGTACAAAAAGTTGATGGAGATGAAGCCCACAAATTAATTCTAAATTCCTTTGGTGACTTTTATAAAAAATCAGGTCTAAGTAGTCGAGTTTTGAAAAGACATCCAGGTTTGTTAATTTTGAAGGATGTTGATAAGCCACATTTTACAGCGAGAATAAATCAGTTAAATAAAGCGAAGGCTGATTTTAAAAATTGTGTATTAGCTATCGACAATAATGATGCTCGCTTTGAAGCTGTTCATAATGCTGTACCAAATTTAATTACATTAGCCGCTTATCGAAAAGTCCATTTTGAGACCGAGTCACCCTACTCCGTCCGTTTCACTTGGATGCATAAACACGCAACCAAAACACTTACAAAAAAGATGGCTTTAGCAATGTTGGATAAATCGGCTGGTTACTCTAATCCAAGAATGATCGATCAGCATTCTTGGCAAGCACTAGTTGCACAAGAGCAAAGTCGTGTTGCAAGTTTAGGTGATAAAGAAAAGTTACGAATTCGTAGGCCAACAAGAGTGAGCCCGCAAGTTAACGTAAGATACACAGCTCAAAACCGATATCATGTTAGTGCTGCTTTACCATTTATTTTGATAAACCCAGAACCCGATGTAAAACTTGGTACATTACCTGATTATAAAAAACCCGAGAGTCATCCTCGTAAAAGAGAATATGATTTCTTGGTTGATAGACTTTACTTAGAACAAGTAACAGATTGATTATGTTAAAAAGGCCACTCGCGTGGCCTTTTCAATATAGTTGAGGGTATTGAAGAGATTAGTCTTCTACTATTTCTTCAATTTTATCTTCATCGATTAATACAGCATTCTCAACAATGCGTTTACCACCTTGAATTTCAATTCGTTTGTTATGCTTATTTAGTGTAAGAATCTCATCACAAAATTGATCAGATGGATGCATCTCGTAAGTGTAATCAATAATATTGCCCGTTTTATCGTCTTTAACATTGGTAATGTTATATTCTGAGATTGCACCTTTCTCAATTAAATCTTTCATTGTGGTCGTCATATCACGACGTAATGCTTTTAATTTATTCTCGGTAATTTCATCTGTCGAATAAATAGAGCCGTATTTTTCCATGATTGATAAAAGTCGGAAGTGGTATGTTTTTCCTGGTGCAGCATAACGCCATAAATGATACAAGCGAAGCATCATCCAACGAGATAAACCACGTTTTAATTCTTGCGCACTATTAAAGTAGTAACCTTTATATTCAAGATTGTCGATCATGTTATGAACAAATGCGTTCAAACACGCTACACATTTCACATTACCACCTTGACCTTTTTTGCCACTAAAATGAAGTGACGATAAAAAGTTCATATTCGATTCGTAAAAAGAATCATCAATGTCAGTGTTACGAGTATCAGTCGCTGAATATTTAAAAGAAAGTTTAGACCCTTGTAATGCTTCTAAAGATTCTTTGATTTGCGGATACGGCATTGATTGACCAACGGCTTTTAATTCTTGCGCTAATTCATTCATTGAAAAAACAACCGCGTACTGAATACCCGATTTAAAATTAATTTTTACAATTTTACCTTTAGACGCTAGGCGAATAAGAGCACGCTCGACTTTTTCTTCTCGGTCAGATGGCCAAACAAGATATTCTACATCTTCTCCATCTTTTCTAGTGCTAACGACCGCAGGTGTAATTTTAATTTCACCGTCATAAAGAATGCCGTCAACCTTTTCTGAAATTCTTCTGGTAACGATGGTTTTTTTAGGTGCTTCTTCAACCGGAAGCTTTTTATGACCAGAACGGACAAAGCGTCCCCATAAATCATAATGATTAAATGTATTTGAGTAAGCTCTCAAACCATGCGCAGCATTTTCAATTGAAACGCGCACATCTTTGTTGTCTGTAAAGAGTGCAAGACTTTCATTATCTATTGCACTTTCCACCCCGTGGATCTGCCCGCGTAAGGTATCGGGTAAATTATCAACCGAGATGTTAACCTTTCGGCTCATTGTTCTTATTTCCAATTTTTCTTCGACAGTTAATAACAACACATAAAACCACAAAAGTTAAATGTTTAAGTTAGTAAAAACTTGATCCGATCATAATTAATTTCTAAGGATCAGTTTTATACTAACTAACTCGCGGTTGCTAAATTTCAGATCAGATTTTTACTAAGGTATAGTTCATAGGTGCAGATTTTACTAACTCAGTTTAAATTATGTCCTGTTAAACGAGTTTTTTTGCTAAATTAACACGACATAAATCTCATTTTTAAAACGGCATGTGGATAAATCTAGTTCTAGTTAGCAAAGATCTGATCTGTACCAACTACAGATCAGATCCATACTAACTATTTAATTAAAATAGCAACTATCTCGGTGTATAACTTTCTAATTTAGTTAGTAAAAATTTGATCCGCACAGTTAAAAATGTGAGCAAATCAGTGATTAAACTGTGAATAACTTAGGTGCTTAGTTTTTGCTTAGTAATAAGTTGATCTGTGAGTATTAAGAGATCTGATCTTTACCAAGTAAAATTACGATCTGACTTTTTTAAGAATATTCAATAAAATCAGTTGTATACTTCACTATTTTAGCATCTTAACCTTATATACCTATATATTTAACCGATATTAATCTTATTTATTTATACTTAGTTTCACTAAAGTTCCAAATTTTTATTAAATGTCTTATAAATAAAAGGTATGTCGCCTTAAATACTTGTTTACAGCAATTTGAATGGACATTATACTTAAACCATAACTTTGAGGAAGAAAGTATGTCTATCAATAATAATGCGCTAGCCACTTATAGGTTACTAAAAGCGACAGCAGAAGTTGCTGAAAAATCGCTAGAAGGACGTATTCAACATTATCGTGCTCATCTAAAATCTGAAGAAAAAGAACTACGTACCTACACTCAAAAAGCAGCCGCAGACTTATTAGGCTGTAATAATCGCACCTTAAAAAGACGTCATGACAATGGTGATTTTGATGAACTTAACATCAAGCGCGGTGCCAACGGTCATTATGCTTATACTTTAGTTAATATCTTCGCTATGGCAGACATCATGGATATTAAGCCTGATCACCGTACTGTAGATGACAAATTGCAAGTTATTGTTATCAATTCATTAAAAGGTGGCTGTGGTAAAACAACTAGCATGGTGAATATTGCAGCAGCATTGGCTACTACTAACATTAAACGTTATCGAATTGGTATTATTGATCTCGATCCACAAGGTTCATCATCAAGTTTCTTTCCACCAAGCGAGCCGGATCCGATCACTGTCGGTGATTTAATGCGTGATTGTATTGAACTTGAAGAAAACGAAACCTGGGATGAATTGGTTACTAATTCTTTTCTACCAACTCATATCCCTAATATTCGTATTTTACCCTCTGGGATGGATGATTTTTACTTTGAGCATGAAACTGCAACATTATTAAAAGACAGCTCAAGCTATGATAAAACGCGTCATTATCATAAGTTACTTGAAAAAGTCATTGAACCAGTAAAAGACCAATTCGATCTTATTTTAATAGATACCGCACCTTCTCTTAACTTTATGTTTTACAATGCATTAATGGCTTCAACATCGATGCTTATTCCAGTTCATCCTGAAGCTGTAGATTTTGATGCTAACAATAAATATTTAAAACGATTGGGTGAGATTTATCATACAGTTGCAGCACTAGGCCACCAAGGCTGGGACTTTATGCAGTTCTTAGTAACTAACTATGTAAAAGGAAATCACTCACAGCGTGACATTGTAAAAGATGTACGTAGTGCATTTGGTCGCCAAGTCATGAGTTATCCAATTAATCATAGCTCGGCTATTACTGCCAGCTCATCATCCTTTAACACTATTTTTGATCAAAAAACATCAGATAGCTTAGCTAGTCGAGAGTCACTCCTTCGTGCTCAAGAAAATATCAAAGATGTCGTTGATGAACTAGAAATGTTGATTCGTTCTAATTGGCAATCAACCCAATCTTCTCTTAATCCAGCTAAGTAAGGTTAATAATAAAAATGGCTAAAAAACGTAAGAACGATACCAGCTTAGACCCATTTTCAACATCAATTGAAAGCAGTAGCTTAGATGCATTACTAGAACAGGCAACAGCTGGAGATGTAGTTAGTATGCCTGCTCCTAGCGATCCGACTCGCTTAATTACTTTAGTGTGTAAGGTTATCCCTAGCTCTGAAATTGAATCTAGAACAAAGGTCTATGGCAAAAATCGCCGTGTACAATCATTACTAAATGAAAAGTCGGTTGCCGATATCCTTCCTGCAATTGCTGAAGACGGCCGCAACCAGCACCCTGCTCTATGTTGGGATAAAGGTGACGAAATGCTTGTTTTAGCAGGCTCCCGTCGCCGTAAAGCATGTATTTTAAGTAATTCCGATTACTTAGTTTTAAGCTCTGAAGATTTCACAGATCAAGATGCTAAAATTCTTGCGGTGTCATCAGATCAATACATTGCTCCGAGTCTGTGGGAGCTTGGCCAAGCATATCAACAAACCCGTGATGAGCTTATCGCCGAAGGAAAAAAAGGCTCTTATCGTGAGATAGCGGCTATTGAGGGGGTATCTCACACAGCAATTGCCGATGCTATCAAAGCTTATGAGAACCTACCTTCTGAGGTTTTAAGCCTGTATCCTACGGCAAATCATGTTGGTCGAGAAGTGGCGAAAAAACTTATTAGCGCTAAGGAGCGTGATGAAAAGCTATTTGCAAAGCTAGTCGATAATGTAAGCAATGATGCAGATATCGCGCTAATTAGTAGCGATGATAAACGTGCGTTAGCAATTACTAAAGTATTAACAGCTGAACCAGCCGCGCCAAGTCGTCGTGAAGCGCTGATCGACAGTGAATTTGTGAGTGTACAGCGCAATATAAAAAGCGGTGATTTATCTGTCAAAATCGATAATAAAGTGATGACAGACAAACGCTTAGAGCAGTTAACTAAGCTTTTAAATAGCTTCAATTAGTTAGTAAAATAACGATCTCTCACGCTTTTATAGTTAGTAAAAGCGTGATCTATAATTTCATTTTGTTAGTAAAATAGTGATCTATAACATTCAAATTATGCTGGTTTCACCCTCTTAGATCAGTTTTTTACTAACTAAGCACCCTTTACAGGCTTCTTTTCCTCTTAATCTTGTTTGCTTAGTAAAATAGCGATCTGTAAAGCCCCCTCTTTTGTGATTAACCTGTTTATAACGTGTGCAATTGTTGTTTGTTAATTGAACGTACTGGTCTTTTTCTGCTCTGATCTTACCTAGGAGCATTTTTTTACTAAGTAATCAGCTCCAACCAGTCCAAAATGCCTCGATAGTGCTTTAGCTCTTGGTCGATAGATCATATACTGGCAGAATTATTTTTTGTTTTTACTGTCAAAAACGTTATGTCTGCTAACTTATCTAAAAATGACTTATTAGCTATCTTTGAAGAAATCAAACAAGAGCAAGAAACTCAGTTTCCTTTATCTGAGCGCTTCATTAAACAGCTATTTAAGCCACATGTGTTAAGTAAAGCAAAAGAATACCACCAGAACGGTCAAATCAACTGGTTAGAGCATAACAGTGACTTTAGTATTATCGATGCATCAATGTTTGGTAATGAAGGTAATACCTTCACTCAACATATTGAGATCAGTAAATTACCAAGTGGCTTTTCGGTTGATTCACATTGTACTTGTGGTTCTAAAACTAAATGCCGGCATGTTGCAGCTGTGCTTCTTAAGCTGAAAATAGAACACTCTGGTGACTACGGTGAAGACTACATCATTAATGATTGGTTTAGTGAACTTAAAACGCTAAAGCAAAATACCACTAATACTGCTAAACAAGTTCTATTATTTGTCCTCGATGTAGAGAAATCTGTTGTAACCCTCACCCCAAAAATTGCTAATTATGACTCAGAACACGACTATACATTGGGTCGAAACCTAACTGAGCAGCAATTAAATAGCTTTGTAACTCCTACTGATTTATTAGAATCGGATTTTCGTTTATATAGCTGGATCCGTTCTCAAAATGCACTTGGTAAACTTGAGCTTAAAGGTCAATGGGGCTTCGCTGCACTGCAACAGCTAATTGCAACTCAACGTTTGTTTTTAGGCCGCTCTCGTCAGCCTATAAAAGCAGACAGCATGCAAGCTTTAGAGTTTGGTTGGACACAACACAAAGACTTAACCTCATTAAATATGAAACTTGCAGGCCAAGATAATTGGTTATTGTTAAAAACAACCCCTCCTACTTACCTCGATCCTGATAAATTAAAAGTAGGTCGTATACGTACTCCGTTAACCGCTGATGAGATTGCTTTACTTGCAAATATGCCAGCTATTCATACAGAGAACTTTGACCGCGTTTATCAGCAACTTAATGAAAACTTTGGTGAAGGTGTTATCCCCCACGCTTTTAAGCAAAGTAAGAAAAATAACTCCCGTACAGTTTTTCCTGTCATTAGTATCAATAGTGATGAGAACGTAATCACACTCTCTTTAAAGTTTAATTATCATAATTCGCTGTATGATTTAGGTCAGGCACCTGCTGATATACTGAACAAGTCGCTTGAGAATACGGTTGTAAATGAGCTAACAAATCTCGGTTTTGAACTCTGTAAAGGGGCTTTACAAACTGAGCTCATTTTTAATAGAAACTCGGCGATTCACGGGCACTGGCTTAAGTATGAAATAGTTCCTAACTTATTGAAACGTGGTTGGAAAATAGACGATAAGCTCAGCGTCAGCAAAGGGTTGAAGCAAGTATCACTTCAAGTCCAGCGTGGTAAAGGTCATCAAATAGTTAGTAAAATCGTGATCTCGGGAGTCAAAACGCTACAACTATTTACGACAGATAATCCCGACTTCCAATCTCTCAATCGACAAAGTGAACTGTTTTATTATTTCAACGTAGGGAAGCGTTTTGCTGTAGTAGAAAAAAATGCTATTACGCAATTAAATGATTATCGCAAGCGATTTGAATACATCAAAACTCGTGACGAAATCTTAATGCCTTTATCGTTTTTGCCTAAGCTTATCGAGCAAAAAGCAATTAAGGTTAATATTGTTGACGATGCGCTTGATGCTTACTTAGCTGAATTAAATAGCTCACAACAGCTTATTAAAAAGTCCGATATTCAAGGCTTAAACCCAGGTGTGCAATTACGTGAGTATCAACAACACGGTGTTGATTGGCTTAACTTTTTAAAACGTCACCAACTTGGTGGTATTTTGGCAGATGATATGGGGCTAGGTAAGACCTTGCAAGTTATTGCCTTTTTAGCGAATGCCAAGCAATCACCTCAAGCAGGCCCTACGTTAATTGTTTGCCCAACCAGCTTGGTTGGTAATTGGCAAAGTGAAATCAATAAGTTTGCGAGTAACTTAAAAATCACTACCGTCTTCGGTGCTGCCCGCAGCGACCAATTACAACAGTTGTCGCAAGCTGATTGTATTTTAACAACTTACCCACTGCTTAAGCGCGACATTGCCTTTTATTCGCCGCTGTATTTTGAAAACATCATTCTTGATGAGGCGCAATATATCAAAAACGATGCCGCACAGGTTTCACGCTTAGTTAAGCGCCTTAACGCAGACTTCAAGCTGTGCTTAAGCGGCACCCCTATCGAAAATAACTTATTTGAGCTTAAATCCTTGCTCGATTTTGCAATGCCCTCTTTACTTGGTTCGCAAACACATTTTAAGAGCTATTTTCAAATGCCTATTGAGCGTGATAACGATGTTGCCCGTGCAGATGAACTTAAATCGTTGATCATGCCATTTATCTTACGCCGAACTAAAGTACAGGTAACGCAAGAGCTCCCAGAGAAGACCGAGCTAGTTAAAGAGTTTGAATTTGAAACTAAACAAAAAGAAATTTATAACGGCATAACTGAATCATTAGAGCAGAAATTGGTCGATCTATTTGCCCAGCAAGGTGTGCAAAAAAGTAAGCTGGCATTTTTAGATGCATTATTAAAGCTTAGACAGATTTGCTGTCATCCAAAATTGATCGACCCTAGTTCACAGGCTGGCAGCGCTAAGCTTGAGTGGTTATCTAAGCATTTGCCTATCATGCTAAGCGAAGGTCGTAAGGTAATTATATTTAGTCAATTCACTATGGCACTTGATGTGATAGCAGAGCGATTAAATGAGCTAGGCATCCGCTTTAGTATGCTAACAGGGCAAACAAGACACCGCGACCGTGTTATCGAAGAGTTTACTCAAGGTGATACATCCGTGTTTTTAATAAGTCTTAAAGCCGGCGGTACGGGATTAAATCTAACTCAAGCAGATACTGTGATTCATTTTGATCCTTGGTGGAACCCTGCCGTTGAGAAACAAGCGACAGATCGTGCCTACCGAATTGGCCAAACTAACCCTGTGTTTGTCTATAAATTGATTATGGCTAACTCAATTGAGCAAAAAGTATTTAAAATGCAGCAGCATAAGCAAGCCCTTGTTGATGCATTATTTACAGAAAAATCAATGAGTTTCACTCAATTTGATGAAGAACAAATGCTCGCACTGATAAAAAATTAAATTTTTTTAAAGTTTTTTTGAACTAATCAAATTTTAGGGCGTCTATTATTATGCTTGTTGTTAAATTGCAGTTTACATAAGCATTATGTTGATTTCCCATTTGGTTACTAAATTTTAGTAATGTTAGAGCCAGCTCACCTTGAGCTGGCTTTTTTTATGCCTAAACCCCCTACTCTGCTGAGCACTAATTCGTTATGATGATGTGTCTTTAAGTTATTGAGTTTTCGTTATGATTACAGAGCTAATTACACAGATTAATTGGCAAAGTGGTGTGCTTGGTACTGCTGTAGGTGCTGTTGCAAGTGGTGTTATTTTTGCGCTGCAAAAAAGTCGCTTAAAAAATCAGTTAACTGAACTGCAAAATAGCCAGCAAATCCTGCAAAATCATTTACAACAAAAGCAGCTGCAACTTGAACAAAGCCAACAGACGCTTTCTCAGTTACAGCAAGATTACGCTGAACAACGTGATGAGTCTCAACACTTTAAAACTCGTTTTGTAGAACAAGAAAAACAAGCACAACAATACAACCAATTTTGGCGTCAAGTTGAAGCTGAGCTTGCTGACACTAAAGCTGCACTTAATCAGCGGGATGTTGATTTAAGTACCTTACGAAGCACGATAGAGCAAAAAGAACTGCATTTTAAAGAGCAGCTTAGTCATATCAAAGAAAGCAAAGAGCAACTCAAAAAAGAGTTTGAAAATCTCGCTAATCAAATCCTTGAAGAGAAATCGCAGCGTTTTAAAACCTTAAACCAAGAGAGTATTGAGCAACTATTAAAGCCGGTTCAAGGTGAGCTAAAAGGCTTTCGCGATAAAATGGAATTGATCCACGTTGAAGATCTTAAGCAGCGTGCTGCACTTAAAACTGAGTTATTGCATTTACAGGCTAAAAGCCAAGCTATCACTGAACAAGCTGATAGGCTGAGCACCGCATTACAAGGGCAAAAGAAAACCCAAGGTAATTGGGGGGAGTTAATGCTTGAAAATGTACTAGATAGCGCTGGGCTGCGTGCAGGGGTAGATTATCAACGTGAAGTGTCGTTTAACACCGAAGACGGTCGTTTACGCCCTGATGTGGTGGTGTATTTACCTCAGCAACGTCATTTAGTTATCGATGCTAAAACCTCTTTAAACGCGTATACACGCTATGTAAATGCTGATACAGAGCTTGAGGCGCAGCAGGCGCTAAAAGAGCATGTAACCGCTGTGCAATCGCGTATTAATGAGTTAGCAAGCAAAGCCTACGACAGACTCCCTGGTATTAACTCACCTGAAGTGGTGATCATGTTTGTACCGATTGAGTCAGCATTTGTTGAAGCACTTAAATACCAAAGTGATATTTATCAGCAAGCTATCGAGAAAAACATTTTAGTCGCAACTCCAACGACCTTATTGACCAGCTTGAACATAGTAAAACAACTGTGGCGTTTTGAAGAGCAAACTAAATACTCAAAAGAGCTTGCCGCCCGCGCTGAGCGTTTTTATAACAAGCTCAATGGTTTCCTAACCAGTATGGAAGGGGTTGGTAAGCAATTAGACCGCGCCAAAGAAAGTTACGATAAAGCGTTTTCTCAGCTGTATCGTGGTAAAGGAAACTTGATTAAGCAGGCCTCTGAGTTCAAAGAGTTGGGTGTTTCTGTTCAAAAAGAGTTACCCGCGGACAGTGTTGAAAAAGCCCACTTAGAGTTAGATTAATATCTATCAAAAAGGCCAACGTCATGTTGGCTTTTTATTAGTTAATAAGTTCAGCTGAAACGATATCGTTGAGCAGTAAAAAGTGGTTAAGTACAGACTCCTCAAGCTCGAATACATGCGCTACTTTTTCGCCATTTGCTGACATTCCTGTTTGCGCACCTGCAAACTCGATATGTAACCCTAAACGCTTCAGGGTTTGGGCATCGTAACTATAAATAGCGGAATCATGTCTCTCGCTAATGCCTGGCATCATCCCTATGATAGTAACCGCTTGTTCAACATTAATGATATCGAAAAATTGTCGTTCTGCGGTTTGCCATTTAGCAATATAGCTAGCAACCTCGGGCGGCTGCTCCATCGGCACGTATAGTGGCTGTAATGAGCCATCACGCCAGCCGATAACGGCTTGTTCCTCAACAAGGACATGCGGGCTTGCAGTAAGTACATAGTTGGCGCAGGAGGATGCACAAAACTCGCGTACCACAACATTGAGTTGATATTCATGAACTAAGCCTCCGAAATGAAGACCTGCCATCACATCACCACCTTGGCTATTAATAATTAAGGTGTTGATTTGTTGGCTGCTAGTTACTAATAATTGTTCGAACTTTTCAACATTTTGCTTAGATGTTTCGCCCTGAAAATAAATAGTGCCTGGCGATACCTCACTGATTTCAGCGACCCTTTGCTGTGTTGTTTTACAACCAACCAGCAGCAAGCTCAATAATAATAAAAAACGCATTAACAATGCCTTGAAGTTTTGTTTGTATACAGTGCGCAATTTAATAATATGTCATTAACGAACTGCAAAAATGGCATAGTACGTTTTTTTACTTGAGAAATAAATCCATATAATAGGAACAATTGTATGAATATTGGAATTTATATATATGATGATGCCGAAGTGCTCGATTTCTCAGGTCCATTTGAGGTGTTTAGTACCGCTGAGCGCCTAGCGTATAATGACTGGCAAGTGAGTTTAATTGCCGAAACTACTCGTCCTGTTCTTGCCCGCGGTGGTTATAGTGTAAACCCCCATTACAGTTTCACAGACTGCCCTTCGCTTGATCTACTTGTTGTGGTTGGTGGTGACCATACTAGAGAACTTGAAAAAGCAGAGGTTATTGCGTGGTTAAAAGACACTGCCACTAACACCAAGCGTGTTGCCAGTGTTTGTTCTGGGGCATTTTTGCTTGCTAAAACTGGGCTTTTAAACGGTAAAAATGTGACTACTCATTGGCAAGATCAACCTCAGTTGGCTGCTATGTTTCCTGATCTCAATGTGATTGCTGATACTCGTTGGATCACCGACGGTAAGTTTACCAGCTCAGGGGGGATTTCTGCCGGCATTGATATGAGCCTGGCGTTAGTCGCTGAGTTTATTAGCTACGAACACGCCTTACTGACCGCTAAACAGATGGAATATTGTTTTAGTAGTAGCTAATTTAGCTTGCTCTGTTAGAATGAAGTGTATACCCTACGTATGACAACTTATTTTGGAGATTTCCCCATGGCTGTTATATTTTTCGTGTTACAAGAACAAGACGAAGTTATTTTTGATTAATCAACAGATTTTATGCTGTCGCTTAGTGAGTTTTTTAACCAAACAGTTCAATATTTAAGTCAACCAACTGATAACTTCGTTGTTTTATTCACTGGGGCTGTAACTCTTGCAGCTGCGATATATACAGTTAAAAGTTCGTATCAGCATACCAGATTGCATCAACGTCGAGAGAAAACATCTGTTTTCATTCAAAGCTTTTCTTCAAATGATATCTATCACTGCAATGCATTATCAATAAAGTCATATTTAAAAACTGAAAAAACAAAGCTATCTAAGTATCGGTTTTCCGACCTAGCCATCAACGGTAGCCATCCTAGTTATAACCATGAAGCTATAAATGCTATTAGAAATTGCTTGAATCTATGGGAGAGAGCAGCTATTGACTGTAGATTAGGTATTTATGATAGCTTAGTTCTGTATGATAACTATGGGACACACTTCATTTCAATGTATAAAGCCCTGAAACCAGTTATAAAAATCCTTCGTGAGAGAGATAGTAATAATAGGGTATATCTAAATGCTGAGTGGCTAGCCATTTCTTGGATAACAAGACGTGCGGAGCATAAAAAAATTCATGATAAAATGATCAAAAGATTTATTGAACAAACTGAAATAGCTGAATCTGCACACCTTCATAACACAGATAAAGAAGCTTTGAAGCTATATAAACAGGCTCATAAGATAACTTCAAAAATAATTACAGAAATTTATAAATCAGACTAAAAATTCCATATATTCAGTTATAAACTGCTTTAAACAGGCAGCCTTTTTACTCAGTAAACGTGCGCTTGGCCAGATAGCATAAATGTCGCGGTTTTCCCCTCGCCAGTGTGGCAGTACTTGAACTAGCTGCTGAGATTTTAATTCATCTATTACCTCAAACCGAGGTAACAAAGCGATACCTTGCTCATCACAAACTAAGTATTTTACAAATCCAGTATCATTAAAAGTAGTAGCAAATCGGCACATGTGAGTATAAGTTGCATTCGTTTGCGTATTGGTTAGCTGCCACTTATTTCTCAAAGTGGTACCAATTAATCTATGTTGTTTTAAATCTGCTGGCTCTTCTAAGGCAGGTGCCGAATCAAGATATGCTCTTGTGCTTACAAATAAAGTATCAACAGTTCCTAACTTTTTTTGATGGAGCATAGAATCAGCCTGCGGCCCTACTCTTATTGCTATATCTGCTTGGCTTTTACTGAGATCTTCAAGTTGGTTATTAAGCAGTAGCTCAAGTTGAATATCAGGGTACTGTTTAGTGAATGCGAGCCACATCGGCTTTAAGAAACCATGACTAATATTCAGAGGTGCTAAAACTTTAAGCTTTCCTGACAATTGTGCTTTTTGCTCATTAAGCTGGCGGTGAGTTTGTTCAAATTGCTCTATTAATTCAACATAACTTTGAAAGTATACCTCCCCTGCTTGCGTTAACGTGCATTGCCTTGCTGAGCGATTTAATAGCTGCTCACCTAAGCGTTGCTCAAGTCGTTGTAAGCGTCTCGACACTGTTGCGGTAGGCAGCGACAAGTTCTGAGCCGCATTACTTAGGCCGCCTTGTTTAACAATCTGTATGAATAGAGCGATATCGTCAATCATGTTCTCATTTATGCAATCATAGTTTGTTTATCTTACTATTTTTAGCACTTTTGCAATTAGATATCATGTCTTTTATTAAATCATTTAAGAGCATCTAATTATGAGTGTAAATGATATTTATATGATAACTTTTGTAGGCGTAGCGGCGACTTTGTTCATTGATCTTTATGCTTTTCTGCTGGCTAAAGTGTTTAAGATACCTTCATTAAACTTGTGTTTAGTTGGCCGTTGGTGCTTGGGTTTATTAGATGGAAAGTTTATGCACTTGAATATAGTAGCTAGCCCTGTTAAGCATTTTGAGTGCGTGTTTGGCTGGTGCTTACACTACTTTATTGGTGTTTTATTTTCGTTTCTATTTATATTACTGGTCGGTGTTGCTTGGCTTGAACAACCCACCTTAATCGCTGCGTGTGTATTTGGATTAGCGAGCGTATGTATACCATTTTTTGTTATGCAGCCAGCTTTAGGCATGGGGATAATGGCTACGAAAAGCGCAAACCCATTTCAAGCCCGCTTAAAAAGTGGTGTAACTCACCTACTTTTTGGTGTCGGATTATATTTATCCGCTCAATTTATGCAATTTATTTAGGAGTCGTTAATGGACGCAAAGCATTGGCATCAACGTTGGGAGAATAACGAAATAGGTTTTCATGAAGGAGACGTTAACCGTTACCTAGATCATTATTTTACTAACTTAAATTTACAGCAAGGCGATACTGTTTTTGTGCCACTGTGTGGCAAAACTCACGACATTCATTATTTGCTCGCGCAAGGTATGCGTGTTGTTGGGGCTGAGCTTAGTGAGATTGCCATTAAGCAATTATTTGATGAGTTAAAACTAGAACCCGAAATCAGCCAACACGGCGAGCTATTACGTTACCAAGGCGCAAATCTAACCGTTTGGGTAGGCGATATTTTTGCACTTACCGCGAATGAACTTGGCACTATCAACGCGGTTTATGACCGTGCCGCCTTAGTTGCGCTGCCAAAGCCTGTACGCATTCGCTATACCCAGCATTTACTTGAATTAACCAATAGAGCTAAACAATTAGTGGTGGTATTTGAGTATCAGCAAAGTGAGTTTTCGGGTCCGCCGTTTAGTGTGGTCGCCGATGAGCTACATCAGCACTATGATGCTTTTTATCAACTCACATTACTGTGTAAAGAACCCCTCGCAGGTGGCTTAAAAGGGCAAGTCCCTGCCATGAACGTAGCTTGGTTTTTAAGTTAGTACTTACAAACTAGCGGTGTGTAAATTCACACCCTAGTTGTGCGTTTTTGTGGCTGGTTATTGTATCTCTGTGCGTGCACCATAGTTAAAAGCGAATTGGTATGAAAAGAAAGCGTATTTAAGGAGCACATTTATGCAAAAGCCACGCGTTTTATTTGTTTCTCATGGCGGCGGTCCTATGCCTTTACTTGGCGATCCAAGTCATGCTGATATGGTAACTTGTTTGCAATCTATTGCTGCAAAAATTCAAAAGCCGTCAGCTATTTTGATGGTGAGTGCACACTGGGAAGCGAACCCTATTAGCATCACTTCGAGTGCTGCTCCTAAGCTAATTTATGATTACTATGGTTTTCCTGAGCCTGCTTACAGTATCGAGTATCCAAGTCCTGGCGAACCTGTCCTTGCCGAAAAAGTACATCAGGCATTGGCAAAGGCTAATATCGATAGCACATTAAACCCATCTCGTGGCTTTGATCACGGTATGTATGTGCCTTTGAAAATTATGTATCCAGAAGCAGATATACCTTGTGTGCAATTGTCGTTACATCCAAGCCTTGAGCCAAGCTTACACCTAGCGATAGGTGAGGCTTTACAACAACTTGATTACGATAATTTATTGAGCATTGGTTCTGGCTTTACTTTTCATAATATGCGCGCATTTTTCACCCCTGAAAGCGCTGAAATTAAAGCGCAAAATATGGCTTTTGAGCAATGGCTAGTTGATGTATGTGGTAATGCTGAGCTGAGTGAACAACAGCGACAAGCTAAGTTATTAGAATGGCAAATGGCCCCTGCGGCGCGTTTTAGTCATCCTAGAGAAGAGCATTTATTGCCATTACATGTTTGCTATGGTGCGGCGATGCGCCCTTGTAGTGATATTTACGAACTAAGTATTGCCAATAAGCAAGCCAGTATGTTCTTGTGGGACGATTGATTTTAAGTTTAAACACATTGTTTTCACGATAAATGTTAAGATTTTATTAAGTTAATTTGTTACGCTTGATTGGTTAAAACCAAGGGATAACAAAAATGAACTTAATAAAAACATCAACCCTTGCGTTTGCTGTGGTTGCGGGTTTAGGTTTGCAAGCATGCTCAAGTACAGAGCAAGCGAACACGCCATCAGCAACAGTGAACGCAACGGCTAATCCGCTTTCGCTTGAACAAATTTATAAAGAAAAAGACTTTAAAGCTGAGCGTAGTACCTATTTTACGTGGCTCGATGATGGTACCGGCTATACCGTACTTGAAGAGCGCGAAAGCAATAAAAACAACCAAGACGACAAAGCTAAAGACGATGAGCACGGCGTAAAAGGCAATGATATTGTATTTTATAATGCCGATGGGACGGGGCGTAAGGTGCTTGTTAGTTACGAAAAACTGATCCCCAAAGGTGAGAAAGAGCCTCTCACCGTTGAAAGCTATCAATGGTCTAAAGATGGTAAATGGCTGATGGTTTTTACCAATGGTGAACAAGTGTGGCGCTCACGAAGCCGCGGTGATTTTTGGCTTTTAAACCTTGAAACCGATTCGCTATATCAGTTAGGTGGCGAAAACATTGAAGCGAAAAAGCTGATGTTTGCTAAGTTCTCACCAGATAGCTCTAAAGTAGCTTATGTGCGTGATAACAACATCTACATGGAAAAAGTGGGTAGCAAGGCAGTGACTGCTTTAACCACTGATGGTAACGACACTATTGTTAATGGTAATTTTGACTGGGTATACGAAGAAGAATTTACCATTCGTGATGGTTTCCGCTGGAGTCCAGACAACAAATCAATTGCCTATTGGCAGCTTGATACTAGTGGCGTGAAATACTTCACTATGATCAATAACACCGATGATCTCTACCCTACCCTTAAAGAATTCCCGTATCCAAAAGCTGGCGAGATGAACTCAGCGGTTAAAGTGGGTGTGGTCAGTCTTAGCGACAAGAAAACTCGCTGGGCTGAGTTAGGTGGCGATAATCGCGATCGTTATATTCCACGTATTAGCTGGGCTGGCACTGGTGAATCTTTGATGATCCAAGATCTTAACCGCCCGCAAAGCCACAACAAGGTTTGGTTATTCGACTGGCAAAAACAACAGCTGACTAAAATTCTTGAAGATAAAGACGATGCCTTTATTGAGTGGTTTTATAAAGCAAACTGGTCAAAAGACGGTAAGTTCTTTATTTGGCATAGCGAGCGTGATGGCTGGCGTCATCTATACCGTGTATCTCGCGATGGCAAAACGATTGTTGATTTAACGCCGGGTGAATATGACATCATTGATATGTTAGCGCTCAACGAAGATAAAAACGTTATGTACTTTACTGCATCACCGGATAATCCTGGCCAGCGTTATTTATTCCGTACCTCGCTAGATGGCAGCTCTAAACCGATGCGCGTAACGCCTGAGTCATTCGATGGTTCAAACAGCTATTACATGTCTAAAGATACCTCTTGGGCGATGCATACCTTCTCTAAATTTGGCACCCCGCCAATGAAAGAGATCATTAAAGTAAGCGATCACAGTAATGTGAAAACCTTAGTTGAGAACAAAGCATTAAAAGAGAAATTAGCGACTGAGCAATTACCGACTCACGAGTTCTTTACAGTTAATGCCCGTGATGGTGTTGAGCTTGATGGCTACATCATGTTCCCAGCGAATATGGATAAAAGCAAAAAATACCCAATTGTATTTTATGTTTACGGTGAGCCATGGGGCTCAACAGTACAAGACCGCTGGGAAGGTAACAGTTACTTATACAAATCGTACTTAACTCAGCAAGGCTTTATTGTTGCCTCTGTTGATAACCGCGGCACGCGCGCACCTAAAGGCAGAGATTGGCGTAAGTCTATCTACAAAAAAATAGGCTCTATTACCGTGCGTGACCAAGTTGATGCCCTTGATGCAATGGCGAAACGTTGGGATGTCATTGATACCGACCGTGTTGGTGTATGGGGCCACTCAGGTGGCGGTAGTTCAACACTTAATTTGTTATTCCGCCATGGTGATAAATATAAAGTGGGGATTGCCTCAGCCCCAGTGCCTGATATTCGCTTGTACGATACCATCTACCAAGAGCGCTATGCGGGTAACCCAAATACCGATCCTGATAGTTACGACAACACGTCTCCGATCACTTTTGCAAAAGACCTGCAAGGTAAATTGCTACTGATCCACGGTACTGGAGATGATAACGTTCACTACCAAGGTTCAGAGCGCTTAATTAACGAATTAGTTAAGCACAATAAACAGTTCGAGTTTTTCTCTTACCCGAACCGTTCTCACAGCCTACGTGAAGGTGAAGGCACGACCCTGCACTACCACACTATGATGGCTAACTTCTTCGAAAAGCACTTACTTAACAAGTAAATATGCTTCAGTAATAAACCGCAGCTTAGATATTAAACTGCGGTTTTTTTATGCAAACTGTAAACCCCCGTTACACAAGAAAGCTATCAAATGTTTGAAGTAAACTATCAGTGCTGGCAATGGCGGCTGCGAGCTTTTGGATTATCTAATGAATATCCTGTATCCCAGTCAAGTCGGTGAACGGAGTTAACTAATACCCTGTTACAATTGTCTTATTAACTAATCTTTATAATTGAAGTAGTGTCATTAAGTTATTGATTAAGGATATGAAATGGCATTATTAAAATTTAAAATTAGGTATCTAGCTTGGTTTATTACATTCGTTTTGACAGCTACAGGCTTGTATATCACGGTGAAATACCAACAGCACTATAGCTCGCGCTTTATTGATATAGATATCAAGTCGAACGCGCTTGCAGAAATGCGCAGAGTTTTCATTCGCTTGCCCAAAAACTACAACCCTAACAAAGCTTATCCGCTCATAATTAAAACTGACGGCAACTTTAACCTTGATACTTGGGATGACGCTTTAAGTATTCTTGAAAGCACCGATGACAAGAATGAGGTTATTCTAGTGGCCATCCCTAACCTGTTTTGGCATGACACTCGAAATCGTGATTTAGTGCCACCTTACGCTCGTAAGAATGTGGCGATAAAAGCGCGCCCGTTTAATCAAAATCAGCGAGAAATATTTGGTAAAGCTGATGTGTTTTTAAAGTTTATAGAAACAGAGTTATTACCTTACTTAGAGGGAACGTATCGTATTAGTGGGCAGCGCACACTTACAGGGTTTTCGGCAGGAGGTAGCTTTGTGTTATATACCATGGTTACTAAACCAGAGTTATTTAATGCATACTTTGCTTTTAGCCCTGCAGCTTGGTATGACGATAATGTTGTCGTAAAACAGTTCAGTAAAAGCTTACCTAATACAGCAGGCAACACTCACTATTTTTATGTCACATTAGGTGGTGATGAGAATCCAACCATAACCGGTGCATTTAATGGCTTAGTGAATGTTCTTCAAAAGCATGCACCAAACGACCTTACTTGGCAGTACCACATCAACAAAGGAGCTGACCATGAACAAAACGCAAAACAATCCGTTCGCAGTGCGCTAGATGGGGCTTTTAATCATTTTGGTATGGCTCAGTAATGACGAAAAGCAAAGCTACAAATAGGCGTTAAACCAATTAACTAACTCTGTTTCTAGCTGCTTTTTATGGTTCATTAAAAACTTTATAATCAATAGTAACTTAAATGATGTTTACTTTTACATCATTAAGTTAGTAACTGCTCAAGCCATTCAATCACAACTTTATGTATAGATGTTTCGAAGCGAGACTTTTCGGGAATGTAGTAACACAGTTTTGATTCAACTTCTTGGTTATTAAATGATGTTAGTAAGCCCGCATCTAGGTAAGGTTGTACTAAGGTTTTTGAGCAAAACACCACACCTTTATTGGCGAGTACCTGGTTTATTCCAAACAGCTCTTGATCAAATGTTTTTACCTTGAAACATGAATCACTTAGGTTATTTATTTTAAGCCACTGCGTTAATGGTGGGGCTGGAAGGGCATTATTTTTCCATTGGCTTGTGTATAAAGTAACCTGTTTATCAAGCCTAGGAGCGCTTTGTTGTGCGTTTGCCGCAAACATATCATAGCGCTCATATTTGATGATATCTGCTTTGTTTACTTCCTCACTATTTCCTAGTCGAACAGGCAGGGTATGCAGTTGCTTATCTAAAGTTTCACTAGTTGATATATCAAGTCGTAAATGTGGTTTTGCGTTATTCAGCTCTTCTAAAGCGGGTATTATTCTTAGGGCTGCTAGAGAAGATGTTGTGGTGATGCGTACTTGGTTATTTGCTTGGCTCAACTGTTCAATTGCCGCAAAAATAAGTTTAAAGCCGCTAGTTGTGTTTTGACTCAGGTACTTTCCTGATGGAGTTAAAGTTATCTTTCTCACTTCGCGATGAAATAAATCAGTATTTAACCGGCTTTCTAGATTTGCGATATGGTGTGAAACCGCTGTAGGCGTAATGGCAAGTTCAGTTGCCGCAGCTTTAAAGCTTCCAAGGCGGGCTGCTGATTCAAAGGCTTTTAAAGCTTGTAATGATATATGCATAACTAAACTCACTTATATTTATAGCTGAGTAAAACTTATTTATAGTGAATTTTAACTCGTTTGCTAAAACGTCTCAATTTGTTGATGATATCTATACATTAACTAATAAGGTTTTAATTATGACTACTCTTTTACACATTGATGCTAGTGTACGTGAAGTGAAAAATGATAATCCAAATCATAACTCTATTTCTAAAAATATTGCTAAATATTATATTGATACCTTACAAAAAAATAATGCTATAGCTGAGTATATCTATCGTGATGTAGGGATACATCCTCCCTCTTTTATCACTCAAGCTTGGATAGAGGCTGTGTTCACCCCTGTTCAAAAAAGGACTATACAGCAGCAGACACTGCTAGCTGAATCTGACGAGTTGATTGGTGAAGTGGCAAAAGCCGACACTATTGTGATATCAACGCCTATGTATAACTACGGCATGCCAGCACAATTAAAAGCATGGTTTGATCAAATTGTAAGAATTAACGAAACCTTTGATTTTGATTTAGAACGAGGAGATTTTCCTCTCAAACCGCTGCTTAAAGGGAAACGATTAGTGATCATTACCTCCACAGGAGAGTTTGGTTTTGAACAAGGTGGAATACGTGAACATATGAGTCATTTGGTGCCTCACCTTCGCACCTTAAGTCAGTATTTAGGAGTCGATAAAATTGACGAAATTGCCTGTGAATACCAAGAGTTTAAAGATGATAGACATCAGCGTTCACTTACCAATGCTTACGCGAAAGCTGAGCAATTAGCATTCACTCAATATAAATAAAGAAAGCCGCTTGATGCGGCTTATTTAGTTTTTGTAATGGGGGTTTACAGTAAATTATTGGTTTAATCTATTCTACAGAAATAAACACCTCGACCTCTTCACTATTTTTGTAAAACTCATAGTCAGTTTTATAAGCGCGAATATATGGGCAGTGCTCATTACTAAAGTATTGCCATACTTGCCCCCATACATCGACAACCGTTTGAGGCATAGCTCCTTTACCGCTAAAGCGAAGATATTTCCCCGTTGCAAGGTCTATTGATTCTGTATTAGCTGATTGTACAGGGGTATTGGTGCAAGCATAGACATCAAAGTCTCCAGTAACATCTGATTCGTAATGTGTGTATACACCATAAACTTGGCTTTCAGGAGACAGTTCCGGCGCAATATTGGCATAAAATTCCTGCCATAACGTCGCTATTTTAGCGCCCCGACCACTCATTTCGTTGCTGTTACAAGTGCGAACTTTTAAACCAAATAATGTGGTGGAGTTATTGATAGTGATATGTGCTTGCTGCTGATCCATAGCGTTTTTTCCTTGTGTGTTTTGTACCTATAAAATATCAGAATTTTGGATTAGATATATAGCTTTTTTGAAAAATTTTAGTCTTGAGCGTTATGGATGTATCTAACAGGCTAAAAAATAGTCATAGTATCGCAATCACCATCAGGTTAAGATGAATTTAAATTAAAATAAAATTAGCAGGTGTTTTTATGAATAAAATCAATGCTCTCATCTACTTTCTCGCGTTTAGTAGTGGTTTTTGTATCATGGGGATTGAGCTTTTAGGAGGGCGAATTTTGGCCCCCTATTTTGGTAGCAGTGTACATATTTGGGGCAGTATAATTACTGTATTTATGCTGAGTCTATCGATTGGCTATCTACTAGGCGGAAAGCTGTCTACACATAACCCCTCCTTAGCTAAATATGGCGTTATCTTTTTTATCGCCAGTATTATGGTCATCCCCATTGTTTTATTTGCTGAGCCTATTATGGCTTTTATTTTTAGCCATATTGAAGACAGCCGTTACGGCTCTTTACTTGCCTCAACAGCATTGTTTTTTATTCCAACGACTATTCTCGGAATGATTTCGCCTTATTCAGTGCGATTATTGGTTACCGATCATGAAAAAAGCGGTCAGGTTGCCGGTGGTTTATATTTTGTTAGCACTTTAGGTAGTGCTCTTGGGACTATCATCACATCTTTCTACATGGTGTTAGCTTTTGATGTAAACGATATTATAAAAACATTTGCATCGGTACTCGGTGCGTTAGGCCTACTTGCTATTGCCGTCAGTCAAACACGTGCTAAGGAGCGCACAGTATGTTTAGAGTCTTGATAGGGTGTGTAATTTTGATATTGTCGTTCGGTGTCTACAGTGAGGTAATACATAAGGAACGTTCGTTGTATCGCAATATATTAGTTGAAGAGTCAGGTGATTTGTTGTGTTTAAAATTCAATGAAAAAACCCGCAAAAGTACGCAAAGTTGCATGTATAAAAGTAAACCCAAAAAGCTAGTGTTCAACTACACAAAAATGACATTTGCGAGTTTACTTTTTATCGATAATCCCCAAAATGTCCTCATTATCGGTTTAGGCGGTGGGACATTATCCAATACTATTCACGAGCTTTATCCTAACGCAAGTATAGAAAACGTTGAGATAGATCCCGCTGTGATAAAAGTTGCGCGTGATTACTTTCAATTTATAGAAACCGATAAAGTGACTTCTAAAGTACAAGATGGGCGTATTTTCATTAAACGAGCCGCATTAAAAAAACAGAAGTATGATTGGATTATTCTTGATGCTTTTAATGGTGACTACATTCCTGAGCACTTACTGACTAAGGAGTTTTTTGCTGAGGTAAAAAGTGTGCTTGCTGAGGGGGGGATTGTTGCTGCTAATACTTTTTCTTCAAGTAAGCTTTATCAGCATGAGTCGGCTACTTATTATGATGTGTTTGGTGACTTTGTGAATGTTGTGACAGATAAGAACTCAAACCGCATAATCTTGGCAGGGTTAAATGCGATGCCAAGTGATCAGCAAATAGCAAAGCGTGTAAAACAATTAGCGGTAAAATTAGCGCCATATGATGTAGATATACATTCATTGAGCGAGCATTTACTCTACACCAAAGATAATCAGAATTGGCCGTCAGATACGAAAGTACTGACGGATCAATACTCGCCTGCAAATCTGTTAAACTATTAGTAAACACATACTCTTTGATAAGGCCAATTTAGTTGCTCTGCTTTTTGGTAGAGCAACGATACCCATCTATCCCCGCTTTTGGCTGGACTAAACTTATTAAAAAGGGGCAAAACTGAAAGGGTATTGCTTCAAAGAATTTGCTTCTGCATAAGTTTCGCAGCTTTTCGTTTTTTCCGATTGATCCTATTTATTTTATAAAATGCATTAATATTTACTTAGCATGCTAAGTAAAATATAATAGTTAGCATGCTAAGTAATTGGAGTGCATTATGTCTTCCACTATCCCCTTTCATGAAACGTTAGATTTAACCCTCTGCGGGAGCATGGGTCGTGTACATCGTTTGTGTCGTGATGCCGTCACGCTTGCGGTGGAACCTCTTGGTCTAACTCAGTCTCGTTGGACTGTTATGATTCATTTGTTTCACTTAAATCAGGGTTGTACCCAGCAAGAGTTGGCGCATAGCTTGGGTATTGAAATGCCGTCTTTAACACGCACTATCAAGCAGCTTGAACAACAACAGATCATTGTACGTGAAGCGGATGCAGAGGATAAACGCAGTAAGCGACTGTATTTTACTGAACAAGGTCTAAACTTATTGGAGACCTTGCGTGTGATCATTGCTGATGTAAAACAAAACCTTTATGCAGATTTAACGACAAACCAGCTAGATACTATGGCACATGGCCTTGTTCAGATGGAAAAAAATGCCCGTCAGTGTATTAATCACTACTCAGGAGATAAATAACTTTATGACACCGGATCAAAAATTTGCCCGTTATGTAAAAATTTCCTTAGTGGGTTTCATTGTTCTATTTCTGTATTTTGTAATTGCTGACCTTTATATGCCAGTGACGCCACAGGCCCGTGTATACCACCCAGTTGTGCAAGTGACACCACAGGTAAGCGGCCGCGTGACGGAGGTTTTAGTAACGAACAATCAAGCTGTCGAAAAGCGCCAAGCATTGTTTAAGATTAATGATGAACCGTTTGAGTTGGCTGTTCAACAGGCTGAGCTTGCTTATGATGATGCTAAACTTCAAAACCAACGTTTAGATAGCAGTGTGAAAGCAATTGAGGCGCAGCTCGCGGCAGCGAAAGCAAAACTGCATGAGCAAACATTATTGTTTGAACGTGGTGAATCGTTACTAAAAAAACGTTCTATTTCAGAGCAGGAATACGAAACAATTAATGCAAATTACCAATCAAGTAAGGCAAATGTAGCGGCAATTGAAGCTCAGCTTAGCGAAGCTAAACTTGCTCGCGGTAAAATGGGGGATGATAACTTAGCATTACGCCATGCCCTGAACCAGCTTGAACAGGCTAAACTCAACTTGTCTTATACAACAGTAACGGCCGATACCGATGGTAAAACTGCAAATTTACAAGTGACAGCAGGTACATATGCGAATAAGGGGCAACCTTTAATGGCGATTGTTGCTAATAAAGCTGACCTTGTTGCTGATTTTCGTGAAAAGTCATTGGTACACGTGCAAATTGGCAGTACTGCGAAAGTAAGCTTTGATGCGCTACCCGGCAAAGTATTTACTGGCAAAATTGTTAGCTTTGAAGCGGGAGTCAGTGATGGCCAGCTTAATGCTAACGGTTTACTCAGTGCCACTGAAAGTAGCAATCGCTGGGTACGAGATGCACAGCGTCAACGTATTCATATTCAATTGGATGAGCACCAAATGTTAGCTAAATTTCCAAGCGGAGCTCGTGCTACAGTTCAGCTTTTGCCTGATTCGAGCGTTGGCAGTTGGTTTGCGAGCATGCAAATTCGCTTTATCAGTGTTCTGCACTTCATTTACTAAGGCAGGGTAAGTTATGTCAGTATTGCAACTCGATGGTAATGGCTTGCGCCAAGCGCTACGCATTGCCACGGGCTCAGCATTAGGGTTCGCACTGGCAAAATTGATGAACTGGCCTAATGGCATCTTTTTTACTGTTTACCCTATGTTATTGCTCGGTTTAGTCCCTGTACTTAATATGCATATTATTCGTCAGTTTTACGCTGGTGCTGTATTCAGTGCATTGTTTGTGCTTGTGGTACAAGGATTGTTTTCCCACTTACCCGTTGTTATGACAATGATGAGTTTTGTCGCATTTGCTTTTTTGTTTTATCAAATGAGCCGTGGCGCTAATTTCTTATTTGGTGCCACTACGGTTGTGAGTTTGTCGATTCAATTGCACTTTTCGACCTACACAGGTGGAGGAGTAAGTATCTATCCTCTGATAATTAGTAACGCTGTTGCTGTTGTGGTTACTGTTGTTTTTTCGATGCTCATGCATGGTTTGTTTCCTGATGTTGCACCGCGTCAAGCACGTGTAATGCCCGAAAAAGCGAAAGAAAGTGTACGCCATGAAGTATTACTTTGTTCAACAGTGGCAACCTTATCGTTTGTGGTATTTCAGGTATTTGATTTACAAGATTCTATCTCCGCACAAGCGGCATCTGTATTGATCTTATTTTCATTGTGCTGGAAAGCGGCTGGTATGGCGGCGTGGCAGCGTGCAGTTGGCACATTAATTGGCTGTAATTTAGCGTTAGTTGCACAGCTCTTTTTATACAATCACACTGATATATTGATTTTTCCTGCGCTTATCTTATGGATTTTGACGTTCATCTTTAGTCGATATCATATAATTTCTGGCGGCATTCCGGGGGTTGGCTTCGGTATTATTACTACGTTTGGTATTTTGTTTGGTCAATCGTTAGGACCTGGGCAGGACTTGGTTTACAGTGCCTTATATCGGTTTTCGTCAGTATCAGTAGCGATTCTTGTTAGTTTATGTGCTGTGTATATTATGCATCATATACTTAATCGTTTTGCTGTAACACGGCATCATACATTTGATTAATAAAAAGGGAGTTAATCTGATGAACTCCCTTTTTTATTGTTCGCTTCAAAAATAGTGGGTAATGATTTCAATAATTCATCTTGTTTCACCACATTTTGCACACAGGTTTTTGAGACAACATCTGCAACCCATGCTCCCCACTGTGAGCTACCTGGTTCTTCACCAGGGGTGGCCCACCATCGAGCCTTGTATAAAATCTCGTTGTAGCAGGTTTCACTCCCTTGCGGGTACGCGCTACCAGCTTGCCAAGAGTCAACCGCAAAACTAGACATAGGTAAAACTGACAGCGTTATCATTGCAATTGCAAAACAGCGTGTTTTGTAGCCCATATACGGCTCCTTCAAAAGTGAGATAGTATTATTATTATAGTATTTGCTAGATTAACCATCAATTAACTTTGTTAACAAGTTACACTTCTTTACAGTTCTGCTTAATTTTGATACTAAGTCGTAATTATAAAGTTATAATTTTATGTTTTTCCTTAGCTCTTTTGTTTGTCCTCTTTTTGTTTTGCTGTCCATCCTCTTGCGTTGAGAGTTTTTACTTGGTTTGGTTGGTCTGCGTTTCTTTTGAACCTGTGTGGCACTTATAATAAGTTCTTTTAAGCGGTTAAGTGCATCCTCTTTATTAAGTTCTTGAGTTCGGTGGTTTTGCGACTTTATTACAACAACACCCTCTTTTGTGATTCGAGAGTCATTTAAATTTAACAGTCGTTGTTTGTAAAAGTCAGGAAGTTTGGAACGATTAATATCAAAGCGTAAATGGATAGCACTCGCCACTTTGTTCACATTTTGCCCACCCGCTCCTTGAGAACGGATAGCGCTTATATCGAGCTCCCATTCATCGATTGTTACAGTATTGGAAATAATTAACATTAGGTTCAGTTAGCTGTGATAAAAACTATATTCTAACATTTGTAATTAGCTGATCATAATAACCCGTTAAAACTAACTGGCGGCTAAAAATTGTACACAAGGAGAATCTGATGAAAGCGTTACTTATATCATTGAGTTTACTCATAATGAGTTTTTCAAGCTTCGCAGAAGATATTACGGAAAACCAACTTCAAAGTTATATTAAAGCGTTACCTGCAGTGGCTAATTGGTCGCAGAATCAGCCTGAGCTTAAAAACGTTGACTTAGGAAGTATGTTAAGTGGTTCTGAGGCAACGAATACCTCATCAATGATGGGGTTTCTTGATCAAATAAAACAACACGAGCTATATACTGAGTTTGCGGGCTTAACTGAGCAATATGGTTTTACGCCAGAGCAGTTAATTGTCGTTGGTTCTGAAGTATCAATGGCCTATTTAGCTAATTTAAAAGGTAGCTTGTCTAGTGACAATCAAAAGCGTGTTGATCAAGCTGTAACAGGCTTACAAAGTTTCGGCGCTTCTTCGGCTAATTCGGGCACACGCTCGTTGGCAGGTGCATTAGAATGGGCAAAATCAAGCACTAACGTGAACGAAGGCAATGTGAATTTGGTTAAGGAATATATGCCACAACTAAAACAACTATTTGCGATGTTACAGTAATCTTGTCATTCAATAAAAAACGGCTAACTAGCCGTTTTTTTGTGGCCAAATAAAGGCATCTGGGTTGTCGAGTTGCAGCTTCTGATTTTCAGTTGGTAAAAAATCGGTTTGTAAAAATTGCTCAATACACGGATGACGATCAAAGTATAAAATATCAAAAGCAAACCGATTTAAGCCATATAGGCCTCTATGAATCATATTTGCAGAAAAAATTAGTAAGTCCCCTTTTTTAAGAGCAATGGTTTTTCCATTCTTTAGTGCGTTACTATTTGAAGCCCCCTGTTCCTCTAGCCGAACTGTTAACTCCTCTTTTGAGTCCCAGTGTTTATGGCTTGCAGGAATGACTTCAATACCAAGTTCATCTTCAAAAGCCACTCGACAATGCAAAACCTCTGGGCCCTTAAGCGCCTCTTTTTGCTCGGTTAGGTTTAAATGGTACTGCATATCTCTGTGCCAATAATTACGCTGTTCTTTTTTGTAAGGGTTAAAGAAAAGTTGGGTATTCATAAAGCATGGTGCAGCAATAATTGGTCTTACATGGTTGAGCAAAGTATCTGAATTAATGAACTTAAATAAAATTAATTTTTCGTCATCCGTTAAACATCGTGCTGCGGTCAGCCCTGAACTATTGATACCTTTAGTTTTGTAAAAATGTTGGTTTTCCTGTAACCAGTTATTATGAAACTTATCTAGAATTGGGCGAACCTTTGATAGGCTCTTGTCATTGTAAAGGCCCTTTACATGGTAATAACCATATTGTTGATAATAGCGGTTTTGCATTATTAGCCTTTAAGTATGGAGCGTACTTTTGTGCCAAGCTCAGGCAGTACTTGTTGTTCAAACCAAGGATTTTTCTTTAGCCATATATTGTTGCGGGGGCTTGGGTGAGGTAACGGAAGATGGCTTGGCCAATAGTCACGCCATGATTTTACTAACTCTGTTAATGGCTGCTTCTTTGTTTGTGGTAAATGATAAGCTTGCGCATACTTGCCAAGCACAATAGTAAGCTGAATATTATTTAATTGCGCCAGAAGCTTCTCTCGCCATGCAATAGCGCATTCTTTTCTTGGCGGTAAATCACCTGATTTGCCTTTTCCTGGATAACAAAAACCCATAGGTAAAATAGCAAAATTCTGTTCATCGTAGAATTCATCACTACTTACATTAAGCCACTCTCGAAGTCTATCGCCACTTGCATCATTGAACGGCTGACCTGTTTGATGAACTTTAACTCCGGGCGCTTGGCCTGCAATTAAAATACGAGCGTTACTGTTAAACTGGATAACAGGGTGTGCGCCAAGTGGTAAATGAGGTTCACAGATCACGCATTTACTAACTTGCTCTAGTAAAAGTTTTGTATTCATGAGTTAGTAAAAATATGATCTAGGCTTGTTTTGACCAAACAGCTAGTTCATTACCGCTTGGCTCTGTGAAATGAAAGCGATAACCACCCGGAAAATTAAAAAGAGGTTTTATTATTTTACCGCCATGGCTCTCAACCTGTGATTGAGTTTCCTTAATGTTGTTTGAGTAAAGCACTAACAACGCCCCACCATTCGTTGATAGACATTTTAATGGTGCTTGATAAAAGCCCCCGTCTAGGCCTGCAGATTCACAGCTAAATGCGGTGTATTGAGGTCCATAGTCAGTAAACTGCCATGTAAACACATGCTGGAAGAAAGCTTTAGTTGCTGTTAAATCGCTCGCAGCAAATTCAACGTAATTTAAAGTATGATGGTTTGACATTATTTATTCCTCATTAAGGCTATGCTCAAGGGCCATTTCACAATGTAGCGTAGTGCTATCAAGCAGCGGCATTGAAGTATCAGCTTGCTGTACTAGTAATGCGATTTCTGTACAACCTAGAATTACTGCCTCAGCTCCTTGCTGTTTTAGTTTATCAATAATTGCTAAGTACGCAGCTTTAGACTCTGATTTTATAATCCCTTTGCATAATTCATTATAAATAACATTATGAATGATGGCTCGCTCCTGTGCTGCTGGGACTAACACATCAATAGAAAATTTATCTGCTAGTCGTTCTTTATAGAAATCCTGTTCCATAGTGAACTGGGTTCCAAGTAAAGCGACCTTTTTATGATTATTTTGGATCAGGTTTTCACCAACTGCATCAGCAATGTGTAATAAAGGAATTGAAATCGCAGCTTGTACTTGCTCAGCTAATTTGTGCATTGTATTGGTACAAATTAATAAATAATTCGCACCTGCAGCCTCAACTTGCTTGGCTGCTTTGATCAGTATCTCTGCCATCTGTGGCCAATCTTGTTGCTGTTGTAATCTTGCTATTGCGGCAAAATCTAAGCTTACCAGTACTATTTTTGCACTATGAAGTCCACCAAGGCTTTCTTTAACACCTTGATTTAAAAGCTGGTAATAACTTTGCGTTGACTCCCAGCTCATACCGCCAATTAATCCTATTGTTCGCATCCAAGCACCCCATTCGGTTTTTATATCACCTTATGATATTAGGCTTCGCAAAGCCAGTAGATCATTATTTTACTAACTAGAGAGTACTCGATAAATTTACTTATTCTTCATGGTTACGCAAATGATAATCACTATCTTTTTTATTTTGTCAGTTTATAATAGTGCGCTTTCTATCCGTGTTTATTTAAAGGATTATCATGCATTCACAATCCATTGATGCAGTGCCTTCGCAGCGTCCTAAAAATGTGTTTAAAAAGCGCTCTGTGAGCATATCTTACCGAATATCGGTATTCTTTCGGTTTATTGCTGCCATCTTTGGGGGCTATGTATTTACCAGTGTACTTATCTCTTTGTTAGCCATCTTGCTTCCCTTAAATCAGCTAGACAGTGTGTTATTAACCACTACGTTGTCGGTATTTTTTTATAGTTGTGTTTTTATTTGGGTGTTTGCAGTTAAGTCATTAAAGCGTGTCTGGATCACTATTTTACTAACTACAGGTGTCCAGTTTGTAATTCTTTCGTTGATTAAGGGTTGGTTATGAAAGAGAACTTTTTTCGTTCAATGACCTGGCTACATACTTGGGTTGGTTTGTTAGTATGTTGGTTATTATTTTTAATTTTTTTTGCTGGCACCATCAGTTTTTTTAAAGACGAGATTACTTATTGGTTCGAGCCAGAAACGCACACTGTTACTCATCAAGATAACCGCCTAGCTAAGCAAAGACAGCAAATTAACTATGCTGTAGAGCAGTTGCAAAATAAAGCAGCAGACTCATCATCATGGCGTATTTATTTACCTGAGCCTCGTAACCCTTTATATACCTATAGTTATGCTGAGCCTAAGCAGCCAGGGCAACGACGCGCTAAATTTACTGAGACTTATTTAGACCCTACTATCAATGAGGAAATTGCGCCGCCAAGAGAGACCAAAGGCGGGTATTTTTTCTATCGACTGCATTTTGATTTACATTACATCGATGTCAGAACGGCACGTTGGCTAGTGTGTCTAGCATCATTATTTATGCTGATTGCCTTGATTACTGGTGTTGTTATTCACAAGCGTATTTTTAAAGATATGTTTAGCTTTAGAAAAAACAAAGGAAGTCGCAGTTGGCTTGATGCTCATAATGTATCATCGGTATTAGCCTTACCATTTCATATTATGATTACGTATACAGGCTTGATAACCTTAATATTTATGGTTTTCCCCTACCCTGCTCAAACGGTGTATGAGAAGGGGCTACAACAAATGTTTAATGAGGCAAGTCCTATCAGGGCTCGTGTCGAATCGAGTGATGTTCCTGCGCCACTGGTTAGCATGAATACTATTTTAGATCAGGTTTATACTAAGTCACCTGATGCCGATATAGGTTTCTTCTTTATTCGCGATGCAAACAAAGAGTCATCACGCGTGAGTGTGTATTTGAACACAGGTAAAGAGGTCGTGGATAATGGGGCGGCATTTTTATTTTCAGGTAGTACTGGCGAACTACTCGCTGAGCAAGGTAAAGATTGGTCGGCATCAGCACGCTTTTATGATTCGATGACAGCATTACACGCAGGGCGACTAGCTAGCCCATTATTACGCTGGCTATATTTCTTATGTGGTATCGCTGGCTGCGCAATGATTGCTACAGGCTGCATTATGTGGGCTAAACGTTTAAGGGAGCGTTTAAAGCCGCAGCAGCAAGCTGGGGTTGGCTTGAAATTAGTAGAAACGTTAAATCTAGCTACCCTGATGGGGTTACCATTTGCAACGGCATCATTTTTTATTGCTAATCGATTATTACCTTTAGAGATGGTAGCGCGTGCCGATAAAGAAATACTCGTGTTCTTCCTCGCATGGTTAGCAATGACTGTGTTGGCAATAATAAGTAGCTCTAAACGTCAATGGCAATTAGCAGCGTGGCTTAACGCATTGGTATGTTTTGCTGTTCCTTTAGTAAATGCTATGACAACCGAGGGAAATTGGATCAGTTATTTACTAACTCAAAAATGGACGCTGTTTTGCGTTGATTTTGGTTTCATTATTGCGGGAAGCCTGTTTATTTTACAGGGCAAAAAATTACGTACTGCTAGCAAAAAAGTAAGTACTCGCCGTTTTCAAAAGCCCAAGGACCTTAAGGAGCAACAAGGATGATGGAATTACTGCAGTTTAGTTTGTGCTTTATGGCATTTAATTGTTTTGCTTTAGCAAAGTTTAACCATTTTCGTGAAGTTTTTAAAAAGAAGCTAACGGATAAACAACGACATAGCTTTTTAGCTACAGGCTGGATCACTATTTTACTAAGTTTAGTGTTATCTGTACTGAGCGAAGGTGGATATGGTGCATTATTGTTTTGCGGTTATATGGCGCTAAGTGTACTTATGCTCATGATTTTATATAGTTTTACTGTTTCATGGGTAAAGCATATCAGTATACTCAATTTATCAATTTTACTGTTAAGTTGCTTTTCGGTAATGATTTTCTAGCTTAGTTAGTAAAAAACTGATCTGAAAAAAATGGGTAGGCATAGCCTACCCGAGCAGGGAATTAAATTGGGGGGATCACATGTTGCTTCAATTTAATAAAGCAGAGTTTGCCTTGGTTCAATGACAGTTGTGTTACACATCCATGATGTTTTAAAGACAACCTGTAAATCCCCTTTACAGGTTGTCATGCTCAACGAAGATTAATTCTTCGGTTTTAAAGCCATATTTTTTAGCTGTGTCTTTAAAGTCTTTTAATTGTGCTTCGCTCACCTTGGGTGTTCTTGATAGGAACCATAAATATTCTTTGTTGTAGCCGGTGATATATGCATATTGATAATTTTCTTTATCTAATTCAAAAATCACATATGAGCTGTAGAATGGGCCAAAGAAAGAAACCTCTAAATGACCTATGTTAGGTTTGCTCGCAAATTTAGCTTTGCCTTGGGCTTGCTCCCATGCTTGTTCCTCAAGATTGTAGCCTCTGTTAATTACTTTTACACTGCCATCAGGGTTTACTGAATATTGAGCTGTTATTCCTTCTAAGCCACGCTCAAAAGAGTGATCTAGCCGCGCAATTTCATACCAAGTACCTGTGTATTTATTGAGTTCAAAGTTCTCAACAGGTTTTATGTTCTCTGGAGTGCCAGTACACGCAGAGAGTATCGTAGAGGTAATTGCTATAATGAGAAGTTTATGGAAGTTGCGCACGTAAAGCTCCTTTTAAAATCAAATATTTTAATACGTTAATAGCGGTAAATAAGTTCAATTACGGTAAACTATCTCATACTTAAAAATTCTGTCGAGAGTGCTATGAAAATTTGGGTTGATGCGGATGCCTGTCCTACTGTTATTAAAGAGATATTATTTCGCGCAGCAGAGCGCACGCAAACAGTTACAACGCTGGTTGCTAATCATGCGATGCGTATCCCACCTTCAAAGTTTATTTCGCGTATACAGGTTTCATCAGGGTTTGATATTGCTGATAACGAGATTGTGAAACGTGTTGAAGCGGGTGACTTGGTTATCACAGGTGATATTCCACTTGCTGCAGAAGTAATAGAAAAAAATGCACAAGCGCTGAATCCTCGTGGAGAGCTGTATACCACGGAGAATATTCGCTCTAGATTAAACGTACGAGATTTTATGGAAACAATGCGTTCTAGTGGAGTTGAAATGTCGGGAGGGCCACCGCCTCTTAGCCAAGCCGACAGGCAAAACTTTGCCAATAATTTAGATCGCATTCTTGCAAAAAAATTATGATGGACACAAAGAAACGGCTACAGGGTTTTGGAGACAGCAAATTCACCGTTGCAGTATATATTGAAAAGCGCCCACCCATGGCGCCGTGGCAAACACTCAATTTTTTGCATGCAATGCAAGCAGGCGAAATTAATAGCATAAATCAAGCTTGCGGCAATGGCTGGAGAAAAGTTTTTAACGTATATGCTAAGGTGTTATTTGCTCTGCCTAGTGAGCATTTTAAATTTGCAAAGCAAGCGTGTGACTGGCAAACCTTCCGAGATGATTTATTACTGCAAGCTAACAGTTGCACTGCGCTTTTGTTTAGTCCGCCACTTTTAGATGTAAGTAACCAATTGCATATTATTGCAGGTCGTACTCATGCTAAAAAACTGATTCAATCAGGGCAGCTTAATTCACCACTAACTTGGATAGATGATGAGTTTGCCATTAGCAAGAGTGATAAGGTTATCGTATGCCCTTACTTCGATTATCGGCAATTGAGTAATAGTAAGATTGCTCGACTAAGCCAATTAGTGGCTGATATCTTAGCTTGAATACTCCATTGCGTTATTGAGTATGCAAACTAAGCTTAAGATATTATAAAAGCTAGTGTGCTTAGTATGAAAATTCTTGTTGTCGATGATATGCCTTTAATGCGCCATGTTTTAATAAACATGTTGCGCCGCCTTGATTATGATGACATCACAGAAGCAACAGATGGCAATCAAGCTATTGAGTTATTAGGAAAGCAACATTTTGACCTAGTCATTACTGATTTGCATATGCCAAAAATGGATGGTAAATGCTTACTTATGCAAATGCGAGATACACCTGATTTTAAGAGTATCCCTGTTTTAATGGTCACATGCGAAGACAGTAAAGAGACCGTGACAGATATGATTAGTGCTAAAGTTGATGGCTTTATTATTAAACCATTTTGCCTGAATACCCTAAATAAACAGCTGAGCCGCATTGTTAAGCATGACTAAAGTGATAGGTTTCGTGTGGAGTTGACTATGTTAATACGTCTGCTAAGCGTGTTGTTTTTTATGTTTGTAGGGGATGTGCTTGCTAAACAAAAAACACTGACACTGTATACTGAGTCTTTCCCTCCCTATAATTTCGAAAAAGAAAACCAAATTACGGGAATCAACACTGAGATTGTTCGGCTTCTTTGCGAAAACGCAAATTTACACTGTACTATTGACTTATACCCTTGGAAAAGAGCGATGCAACTAGTTTCAACGAGAGCCAATAGTGGCATCTTTTCAACTTCACGCACAGCACAAAGAGAATCGAAGTTTTATTGGGTTGGTCCATTAGCTTCTGGGCAAACATGTTTTTATAAGTTAGCGACTCGCTCAGATATAACTGTGAATAGTATGGCGTCTTTACGAAATTACACCGTAGGTGTGGCACGGGGAGATGTATATCACTCAGTTTTAATGGATTTAAATCTGGAAGAAGGTCAGCATTTTTTAACTTACTCAAAAAAATTTGAAGAGCTAAAAATGTTTAAAAGAGGCGAGCACGACTTATTAATTGGCTCGGCCTTAACACTGGCTTCTCAATTAGAAAAAGTGGGGTTAAGTCCCGAACAGCTAGCCCCCGTATTTGCGCTTAACCATCCTGCACTGGCTGGAAACTACTTAGCTCTGAATAAAAGCACATCAATTGAAACCGTAAAAGAGTTACAAAGTCATTTAAAGCAGTTAAAAGCAACCGAGCAAGTTGACGATATTGTTAGTCAGTTTATACCTTCGGCTCAGCAAAGCCACCCTTATGCATCCGCTATGTTAAAAGAGTGTTTTACCGGTAACGCTATTTATTAGTTTTTCTTAATGAAAGTCTAATTTAGCTCGGTTGTTGGCAGTAGTCGTATTTTTTGGTCTTCGGACGCAAAGCTTTTGCTTAGCTTTAAATTGCTTTTTATAGTGAATAAAACAATAAAAGGGCAATAACGATGAAACCAACTCCACTCATTAAAAGGATAGTGTTAGCTCTATGCTTAGCTACAGCAGGCTCTACCCAAGCTTACGATCGCATCACAGGCCATAACTTTGCTAGCCGTTCAGAAGTCATCGCACAATCAGGTATGGTTGCAACATCACAGCCGTTAGCTACGCAGGTTGGCTTACAAGTACTCAAAGATGGTGGTAATGCCATTGATGCGGCGATTGCGGCAAACGCAGTGCTTGGCCTTGTTGAACCGACTGGATGTGGAGTTGGTGGGGATTTATTTGCCATTGTTTGGGATAATAAAAGCAAGCAACTATACGGCTTAAATGCCTCTGGTCGTTCACCACAAAGCTTGTCTTTCGATACCTTAAAAGCACAAGGCGACACCATTCCTGCTTATGGGCCGTTACCAGTGTCGGTTCCTGGTGCTGTCGATGGTTGGTTTGAGTTACATAAAAAGTTTGGCAAAACACCAATGAAAGCCTTACTCCAACCTGCTATCGACTACGCTGAAAATGGCTTCCCAGTGTCTGAACTGATTGCCTATTACATGCAAAAAAGTGTTGCTGCTCGTGGCAAATATCCGGGCTTTAAAGATGTGTATATGCCTAATGGGGCCATGCCTGAAAAAGGGGAAATCTTTAAGAACCCAGCCCTTGCAAGCACCTATCGCAAAATTGCCAAAGACGGCCGCGATGCCTTTTATAAAGGCGATATTGCTAAAGAAATTGGTCGCTACATGCAAGAAAACGGCGGCTACTTATCCTATGAAGATTTAGCTGCGCACCATAGCGAGTGGGTCAAACCTGTGAACGCTGATTATAGAGGGTATACGCTCTGGGAATTGCCACCAAATGGCCAAGGTATTGCTGCACAGCAAATTCTTAATATTCTTGAGGGTTACGATATCAAAGCAATGGGCTTTGATAGCCCAGAATACGTCCATACCTTTGTTGAGGCGAAAAAGCTCGCTTTTGCAGATCGTGCAAAATATTACGCGGATCCAGCGTTTAACACGATTCCTGTACAAACACTTATTTCGCAGCAGTATGCTGACCAAAGACGCAAACTGATAGACCCTAGCAAGGCCGCAAAACGTGACCATGCAGGCCCAGTAGAAGGCGATACTATTTATATGACGACCGCCGATAAAGACGGCAACATGGTTTCGCTTATTCAAAGTAATTACCGTGGTATGGGCTCTGGTATGACACCTGCTAAATTAGGCTTTGTATTGCAAAACCGGGGCGAAATGTTCGCGCTTAAAAAAGGCCACATGAACCAATATGAGCGAGGTAAACGACCATTTCATACAATCATTCCTGCGTTTGTCACCAAAGATGGTAAGCCATATATGAGTTATGGCGTGATGGGCGGTGCGACGCAGCCACAAATGCATGCTCAAATACTTATCAACATGATTGATTTTGGCATGAATCTGCAAGAAGCCGGTGATGCGCCACGTATTCTGCATACGGGGTCATCGCAACCAACTGGTGAAATCATGGAGGATGGTGGTTTTGTTAGCTTAGAGTCAGGTTTTTCAATGGAAACCCGCCGTGAGCTAATAAAGAAAGGCCACACTTTGCAAGACGCCGTTGGCCCCTATGGTGGTTATCAAGCTATATTGAAAGACCCTAAAACCGGTGTTTATTATGGTGCATCTGAAACCCGTAAAGATGGTCAAGCAGCTGGGTATTAGGCTCGCAAGTTAGCGAGTTATAAAGATAAAGAGTAATATTACGAGCTTTGAGGTCGCAGCGATTTTACATCGCGTAGGCGTGAAATTTATTTCGCGCGATGATTCATAGCTCGTGGGTTGGGTAGAGAGGAGTGATACCCAACAAGTTAGTAGGTTGTGAATTAAGTGTCTTAGCTCGTATCAGATCTTACAGTTTAGGTGAGAAGGTATAAACCTCGTCTAACAGGCGGCTATGAGCGGATAATAGACGGTCACAGCTAGTTAGTGCTAATGACTTTATTTTATAAAGCGGACGTTCCTGTAACGCATTTTGCCCCAAAGTGCGTTAGCGTAATTACTCTATAGGTCGGCTCTGAGCGAGAACCAGTCATTTAAGAGAGTTGTTGAACTTAGCCCCTATGTGGAGAGCCTACTCAGGACATTTGAGCCACACTTACCTAAGGGTTATTCCATTACTGGAAGGCAAGTCATGAATAAACTCATTAAATAAGTTAATACTGAAATAGCCTATAGTGGTTGCTTATAAAGCCTAATTTAGTTGTAATAACGACATGACAAACACTGAGCAACATAGGGACAGCATAGATGCGACAGGCGCGCCGATTAAGCAGGCTTGGTGTAGCTTAGGTCATAAAAGCAAATTCCCATAGCATAAAAACACCAATTCTCACACACCGAGCAGGTAGCGCCTCAATCCAACAAGCGATTATGCAACACAAACTGCGTGCCGCATAAAAGCTAAAATGTTAATGTTTTAAGGAGTAGTTTTGAAGTTAATCACGTTTATTGGTATCGCATTATCTTTTACTGTTTCAGCTCAACCGACACTTATCAACGTCAATGAATTTGAACTTGAGTATGAAGTTGCAGGTAATGGTAAGCATATAGTTCTTTTGGAGGCCGGTGGTAGTGCTGGCATGTCTGACTGGGAGCCCGTTTTTAACCAAATAGCTGAGCATGCCACGGTTATTCGTTATTCTAGAGTTGGAAATGGCAACTCCACAGCTATTAAGAGGCATTTTACATCAAGTGATTATGCAGAATACGCCAGCGAGTTTTTAGTTGCATTAGATGTTAACCAGCCGGTCATTTTAGTTGCTCATTCATATGGTGGCAGCGTTGCGAGAGAGTTCGCCGCAGCTTACCCAAAACAAATAAAAGCACTGTTAATGTTAGACCCGTCTTCCGAACATGATGTTGATATATTGCGTGCTATTGATTTAGAAAAAGCTAATCGAGAAATTGCTCAGATCAAACTGGATGACATGGCCGATGGTATGTCGAACCAATATCTAGATTTCTGGAGTAAAAGACCGCTACCTGATTACCCACAAATCAAAGATATGCCCGTAACAGTGATTACCTCTGTAAGAAAAGTAGAAAAACCAGCCAATTTGTTTTTCACGGATCAGGGCAGAAAAATGTGGGGTGAACTATGGCAGGAGTGGGCGAGTGCTTTCCCACAGGGTAAATCTGTGTTGACTGGAAAAAGTGGTCATTTTGTGCAGATTGATGAACCAGAACTGGTTTTAAATGAGCTTTTAGTACTGATGCAAAAGCTGGATAACCACTAACAAGCAAAGGCAACCGACCCCCAAACAACTATGGACGTTACCAATGTCTGGTATAGAGCCGTCATTCGGCTCTGAAACATTTTGTCCAGAAATGAGTTCGTCGACTCAAGGCACAAAGCTGTTATTCTCGGTAAGATTCAACTCTAATAATCAAATGTGGCAGATCAAGTAAAGTTACAAGCTTTGAGCTCTCAGATTGAACCCCTTAAGAGAGCAAATTTCGACGTGGTAGCAGCGGGTTTACCGTGTAATTATTGATATGCTGCTTGGCATGTGGCGCGATGCAAAATCGCGCCTACAGCTATTAACTCCCAACCACATACCCTGTAAAACCAAGCACTTTAAAATACTGTTTAGGGGTGCTGAATCCAGTTTCATTTACTAATTCAGAAAAACGAATTCGGTCTAATGGGTAAAAATCGTGCTTTAGGTTGTGGCGCATGCGCTCTGTGCCGGCTTCAGTCAAACCTAACTGTGAACAAAGCTGTAGTTGTGACTCGCGCTCAAAAGCAGATTCTGGGCGCATTAAATCGGCAATGTATAAGTTGCTCGATTTTTTGAGCTTGCTGTGAATCGCTTTTAATAGTGCTTTTTTATCGCCGTTATCTTCAACAAAGTGCATGACTAGTAAACACAGTGCGGCGTCACACTGGCTGTCGATGCCGTTGATATCACCGCAATGCACTGTTACTCGGTCGCTGATGTTATGCTGGCCAAACTGCTGCTCGGCAATATCGAGCATGTCTTGTGAGATATCTTGAGCAATAAACTGCCAGCCTGGTTTTAACGCCGCTAATTCAATGATTTCTTTACCTGTTCCGGCACCAACCACTAAAATGCACGCATTATCGTTCAGCGTTGTTGCTAATTGGGCTGCGGTTGCTTGATGTAATAGCTCATAACCTGGAACTAGTCGCAAAATACGTTCGTCGTAGTGACTTGCTTCTTCATGATTAAAAGTTGGCATGCTAATCCTTTAAATAACTGAGATGGTCGAATAACCACCTGGTTTTTTCGCCACATGCACTTGGGTGGCAACGCGTTCGGTCATTTCTGAGACGTGAGAAATCACCCCGACTTTGCGGCCCTGTGCTTGCAGAGAATCAAGAGCATCCATCGCGATGCTTAACGTTTCACTGTCCAACGTACCAAAACCTTCGTCGATAAACAAAGAGTTTATTTGCACTTTATTTGACGATAAGGAGGCAAGCCCTAATGCGAGGGCTAACGACACCAAAAATGACTCACCACCCGATAACGTGTTAACAGAGCGCTGCTCATCGGCCATATCTCTATCGATAATTGCGATATCGAGGGTTTGTCCTATAGCGGTTAATTTGTAGCGTTTATTTAGTGTCTGTAAGTGACTATTCGCGTAGTGCAACAGTATTTTTAAGGTTTGCGTTTGCGCTAAATTACGCATGGTTTTGCCGCTGGCATCCCCGAGCAGTTTATTGAGTAGATGCCAGTGTTCATAGCTTTTTTGCTGCTCTACTAATTGCTTTTGTTTATCTGCCAGCGCTTGGCTATTTTGTTGATGGGTTTTAAGCTCCGTCGCAACTTGCAATAATGCGTTATTAGCTTGCACTTGTTGCTCTGTTGTTTGATTAAGCTGTATTTGCAGCTCATCTTCACTCAGTGCAGGTTTATCTTTTTGGTGCTGAGCTTGAGCTTTTTGTAACTGTTTTAACAGTGCCTCAGCGTCTTTTAAGCTACTCTCGGCAGTGTGGTGATCAGCCAATGTTTTCTTGATCTCAGTTGGGTTTATCGTTAATAGCTGACTAACTGCTTGTTCATCCAAACTTGGGTGCTGCGCTTTAAAATCGCTAAACCAATGGCTAAAGCGTTCATTAAGTGCCGCATGTTCAGCGTTTAGTTCTTTTTCACGTTCGTCAAGATTTGCTATTTGAATGGCTTGTTCGTCACGCGCCTTCACCGCATTACTATGGGTTGTCAGGGCAAGTTGCAGTGCCTGCTGCGCGGAATCTACCGCCTTTTCAAGCTCTGCTATAAACTCATCTACCGATATTGCTGCGTTACTCAATAAGCCCTCGCGCTTTGATTGTATCTGCGTTAATTCGGTTTGAGTTTGGCTTAGTTGCTCGTTGCACTGAGTTAAAGAGGTATGTGCTTCGTTAAGCTGCGGTGTTACATGCGCAAGGTGCTGCTCAATGGCTTTTAAACTAGCTTTAAGCTCATCCGCAGTTTGCAGCGACGCCTGATAAGCCTCAACGTGCTCTGCAATGACCTCTAAAGAAATGTTTTGTGTATTGAGTGCCTGCCACCAAGGTGCACTGGTGAACTGTTGATTCAGTGTGGCATGTAGCTGCTGATGCTCATCATTGAGCTCATTTAAGCGTGTTTGCAGATTATTTAGCTGTTGCTGCAATTCGTTTAGTTGCTGCTCTTTACTATGCAGCGTTTGCCCTTGCTTATTGTACTCAGCTTGCTTAGTCGCAAGCGTATTTTGCAGCTGTTGTTGCTGCTCAAGGGTTTTATAGTATTGCTGTTTTTGCTGACTCAGTTGTTGCTGACGCTCGTTTAACTGAGCTTCGGTTAAATCATTTAGCTCAGTACGGCTTGCTGCCATAGTTTCTTTGAGGCTCTGTTGTTGAGCACTCAGTTCTGAGATTTGCCCGTTTAATGAGCTTATCTGTTGGCTGCATGCCGCCAGCTCATTACTTTTAGCTTGCTGTAATATTTGCTGAGCTTTTAAATGCTGTTTGGCGTTAGTTAGCTCCTTGGTAAAGTCGTTAATAAGCTGGCTAAATTGCTCGTTCACCATTTCTTCATGCATAAATGGGTGCTCTTTTGAGCCACATACCGCGCACGGCTCTCCTGCTTTTAAGGTGGCACGTAACTGGCTGACTCCTTCACTGGCTCTAAATTGCACTTGCTGTAAGTTTTGCTCACAAAGCGAAACCTGTTGCTGTGCTTGTTCTGCCCCTTGCTGCGCATCTTTTAGTGCGGTTTGTAGTTGCTGCTCAGTTTGGCTTAATGTGTTTAGCTGGGTTTGCCAATTTTTTAACTGCTGATGATTAGTTTGCCACACTTGGCGTTTTTCAATCAGGTGTTTAATCGCCTCAAGCCCCGCATCAATATCCGCCATTGATTGGGTATTTAAACTCGATTTAAAGGCGGTATCTTGCTCATTTAAGCGCTGAATTTCTTGTTCAAGGATTTGAAATTGAGTTTTGCACTGCTGCGCGGCTGCTTGCTGCTCATCAATTTTAGGCTGAAGAGAGTTTACGTTTTGCTGTGATTGGCTAATCGTGTGCTGTTGCTGGCTAAAGCGGCTTAACTCACTTTTATAGAATGACCAGTCTTTCGCTAATGGTTGCCATTGTGCATGTGCCTCTAAATAGCTATTTATTTGCGCTTGCTGCTCGAGCTGTTTTTGCTGCTCGGCTTTATGGCTATTTAGTGTATTACTCAGCTCTTGATGATGGTGCTTTGCTTTTTCTGCTTGTACTTTTTGCGCCGTTGCTTGCTGATTTAAAACCGCAAGTTGTTTATCTAACTCACGGGCCTGGCTAATAATAGGTTGCGCGTCTTTTTGTGCTTGCTTTGCTTGGTTTAGTTGCGCGGTTTGCTTCTCAAGCGTTTGCTCAGCGTCTTTGATTAGTGTTTTATGGTCAACGTTTAAAAGCTGCTCCCGGTTTTTAATAAGTTGCCCATGTTGAGCTGTAATCGAAGTGACGCGTTCACGGTTATCCTTTATTTCTAAGCATTGCTGGGCTTGTTTTGCTTCAGTGGCTTTTTCAGCAAGCGCGTGCATTTGTTGCTGTAACTCTTGCTTTGCTTGCTCAGCTTGGTTTAGCTGTTGTTGCTGCTGCAATGCTTGTTTATACCACGCTTGGAACTGTTCAAATTGTTTTATTTGTTTTTGTAACTCAGCAAGTTTAGCCTCAAGCGCTTTGTGTTCTGCTTGTTTAGTTTCGACCTCTTCAGGGCTTAAAACCTGATAATTACTTAAACTTAACTTTAACTGCTCTAATGCTTGCAGCTGCTCACGATGGCGTTCAAAAATTCGCTGACCAATACGGCTAAATTTATCGGTGCCTGTCAAACATTCAAGTAATTGCGCACGTTCATCACCGGTTGCTTTTAAAAAGGCGGCAAATTCATGTTGTGCAAGCAGTACAGCTCGTGAGAACTGTTCAAAGCTCAAACCAATAATACGTTCAATTTCTTTACCTGCTGCGCTTCTATCAGCGATGAGGGCTTCATCAGGTAATGAATAGAGGCTATGTTGTGCGGGCTGTAATTTACCATCAGCTTTATTACGAGCGCGGCTAAAGCTTAACCTTGCACGGTAAAGCTGTTTGTCTTGGCCTATAAAGTCGACTTCGGCAAACCCCTGCCCTGCCCCGCGGCGTAATAAGTTTCGCGAGTCATTGAGTTTGATGTTGTCGCCATTAAAGTCAATTTTATTGCCTGTATCACCTCGTAGTCGTGCGGTTTTGTTGTACAGTGCTAAGCAAACGGCATCGAGTAAAGTACTTTTACCTGCGCCAGTATCACCCGTGATGGCAAATAGTCCCGCCTCTTTTAAAGGCGAAGTGCTAAAGTCGACTTCGGCGTCTAAGATAGAGGCGAGTTGATGAACTCGAATCGCTAAAATTTTCATAGTAGGTCCTCTGCATTCAACTCATCGATCACTTGGCTTAGTAAGCCTTCTAGCTCTTTTGGCACCGCCTGTCCTGCCATATCTTTATTGTTTGCAAATGCTTGCTCTAAAAGTGAATGTGGGTTTAGCGCTTCAATTTGCGAGACATCTTCAAATAGGGTTTGTTCATCGTCTTGCTGATTACTCTGCTCACGTACCCTCTCAATGCCGCAGAACTTAACCTGCTTACCTTCAAGGGCTTGTTCTATTTGCTCTCTGAAAGTGGTGTCAGTGTCATGGGCGCTCAATTTAACCCGCAGGTATGGCGCTAAATCTTCATCTGTTAAATCGAGCTGTTTTATAAGCTCACAGAGTTCGTTCAGTGGCACACAGTCTTTTTCTGGTAGCAACATGACTTTACAAAAGCTAGGAGTGTAAAGGGGGTTTACAGAAGTTCCTGAGTCACTAAGCTCGACTAGCACAACTTGATGCTGATAGCGCCTTTCAGAAAATGACATTGGCATTGGCGTGCCACTGTAGCGAATGGTCTCTTTCTTCGCGACGGTTTGAGCCTTATGAAGATGCCCTAGCGCGACATAATCAGGTTGATCAGTAAATATGCTTGCCGATATCGCATCTTCACCACCAATCACTAAGTTACGTTCAGAATCAGATGAGATGTCTCCGCCTTTTGCATGCAGGTGGCCCATGGCAATTAATGGCGCGTTTGGTAATTCGCTTGCTGCTTGTAATGCATCTTTGTAGGCAAGGGCAACGGCTCGGTTGTAACTTAACGGTTGCTCTTGTTGGCGGTTATAACTGCTTAAATCACTGCTACGTAAAAATGGCATGGCAACAACATTCGCATCGCCGTTTTTTGTGCTGATTGCCAGGACAACTTCATGAGGAGCATTGCTATCAAAGCGGCCAACAACATGCGTATCAAACTGAGCCAATAAAGGCTTTGCCGCCATAATTCGATTTGCTGAATCATGGTTACCAGCAATAATCACTATGTGTAAGTCAGGGCAATGCTGCTTAGTGGTTTTAATAAATTGGTAGAGTTGGTTTTCTGCGCTGGTAGGTGGCGTTGCCGTATGATAAATGTCACCCGCAACCAGTAATAAGTCGATCTGTTCTGAGACAAGCGTATCGGTTAACCAAGCTAGAAATGCTTGATGCTCATCGAATCGGGAGTGCTCGTAGAATTGTTGGCCTAAATGCCAATCAGATGTATGAAGGACTTTCATTAAACGCTCTTATTATTTATTAAGAGCGTCAATATACCTAAGCTGAGCCAAGATGCCCAGCTTGGTTTGTTAACTTAAGCTATACCAAGCAAAAACCACCATAGGTAGAGCTAGCAACGCCATAATCAATGGAACTTTAAGCGCTTTAGTTTGTTTTGCTTGTAAAATCTTTAGGGCATTCGTTTCGTTACATGCCGCTACTTTATCAATATAAAAATACCCTGAATCTAGGTACTGTTTACAATTTTGTTCGTCCGCTGGAATTGCAATTAGTTCTTGTTGTTTTTTTAGGATATAGAAATCCATAAGCCCACCGAATTCTAAGCTGTTTACCGACACATTTTTGGGATAAATACAGCTTCTGCATTGACCCAAAATCAAAAAAGTGGGCGATTTTAAATACAAATGGCAGTAAATTTCAATAGAAAATGCCGCAAAAATTAATTTATTGCGAAAATAATGAAAATTAGAGTCAAAATTACTAAAGATGAGCCTAAAAACAGTCCTTTTTTAGTCCATTTTGAACTGGGAGATGTACGTGCTAACGCATCGTCTTCATCACATGCGTTGATCACTTCAATATATTCAAAGCCACGTTCTTTGTACTCGTTTAAAATTGATTCTTGCGCAGGAATAGCGGCTAAACGAGAGTCTTTTTTTACAATATAAAACTTCATCTAATCACCTTTATTACTGTTAAACAAAATTTGACCAAGTTGGCTTAAAATTAACTGTAATACTTTGTAATGAATTCGTGCTGAATTAAAAATAACCAATGCGTCTGTAAACCCCCTTTACATTGCCTGAAAGTAGGGATATGTAGCTGCAAAAATAGTTCATTGCACAAAGGTGAATACTAACCTGAAAAACTAGCATTTTATCGTGATTTTATTGCAACCTTGTTAGCTGTTTGAGATGGTAGGCTTACACTTAATTTACAGGATTAACAATGAAAAAAGCAGTTCTCCATTTGAGTGCTTTGGTATTGCCTTTGGCAGTGTCTTCAGCAGTCATGGCGTCATCGGTAGAGCAAACTAAAGGCTCGTTTGTTGATAAGTTTCGTCAGTTAGATGAAGCACTCCCTACCCCAAATGTATATAGAAGTGCGGCGGGTGCCCCTGCCGAAAACTACTGGCAGCAACAGGTAAACTACGATATTGATGCTAAGCTTGATGAAAAGAAACGCCGTTTAACAGCAAGCCAAACAATTGAATATAAAAATAACTCGCCTCACACTTTAAAGTACCTTTGGTTACAACTAGACCAAAATATCTTTAAATCTGACTCAATTGCTGAAATGACATCGACTTTTAATGGTAAAACATTGCAAGGTGACCCTCAGCCAAAATCAACTAAATTGAGTTTAGGACAGTTACGTCGTCAGCAATTCATGGCCGACAACGAGCTGGGTTATCAAATCGCCAATGTTAAAGACGAAGACGGAAAAGAGCTTAAAGTTACTGTAGTAGATACATTAATGCGTATCGACTTAAACGAACCGCTTAAACCGGGTAAAGACGTTGAGTTCAGCATGGACTTCGCCTTTAACATTGTTGAAGAAGATGCCGTTGGTGCACGCTCGGGTTATGAGCATTTTGAAGAAGATGGTAACGATATCTTCTTATTAGCGCAGTGGTTCCCTCGTCTTGCTGCGTATACTGACTATGAAGCTTGGACGAACAAAGCGTTCTTAGGGAGTGGTGAATTTACCCTTGAATTTGGTAACTACGACGTTGAATTAACGGTTCCTGCAGACCACATTGTATCTGCAACAGGTAAGCTGGATAACCCGAGCAGCGTTCTAACTAGTACGCAGCGTAAACGCTTAGAGCAAGCTGAAGATGCCAAACGCCCTGTTTTTATCGTGACTGAAGAAGAGGCACTCGAAAACGAAAAAGAAGGCACAGACAAAACTAAAACATGGCATTTTAAAGCTGAAAATGTCCGTGACTTTGCATGGGCCTCATCACGTAAATTTATGTGGGATGCTAAGGGCTACCATCAAGGTGGTAAAGACCAGCCGTTAGTGATGGCGATGTCTTTCTACCCGAAAGAGGGTGGCGATCTCTGGAAGAAATACTCTACAGAAGCTGTTGTTCATACGATGGAAGTGTATTCGCGCTTCTCATTTGACTACCCTTACCCTGTGGCACAGTCAGTTAATGGCCCTGTCGGTGGTATGGAATACCCCATGATCACCTTCAATGGTCCGCGCACAGACTTGCAAGATGACGGAACACGTACCTACTCTCAAGCAGAAAAACGCTTCTTAATCGGCGTTGTTATCCATGAAGTTGGGCATATTTATTTCCCAATGGTGGTGAATTCTGATGAGCGTCAATGGACGTGGATGGATGAAGGTCTTAACAGCTTCTTAGATGGTGTTGCTGGTCGTGAATGGGACCACACAATTCCTTGGGGTGTTGAGCCTCGCGATATCGTTGAATACATGAAGTCAGAAAACCAAGTGCCGGTTATGACACAGTCAGACAGTGTATTACGTTTAGGCCCTAATGCTTATACTAAGCCTGCTGCCGCACTTAACATATTACGTGAAGTGATCCTTGGTCGTGAGTTATTTGACTTTGCATTTAAAGAGTATGCGCAGCGTTGGAAATACAAACGCCCTACTCCAGCTGATTTTTTCCGTACAATGGAAGAAGCGTCTGGCGTTGACCTTGATTGGTTCTGGCGTGGTTGGTTCTACACCACAGATCACGTTGATATCTCGTTAGATAAAGTTTATCAGTTACGTTTAGACACCAAAAACCCTGATATCGACTTTAACCGTTTGCGTGACATCGAAGCTGACAAGCCAATGCCATTATTCGTGCAACGTAATAAAGAAGAAGGTAAAAAACTGTGGGTTGAAGAAAACCCAGATGTCACTGACTTCTATGATGAAAACGACCGCTTTACGGTAACTAATAAAGAGCGCAACGCGTACAATAAATTCCTAAAAGGCCTAGAGCCTTGGGAACGTAAAACATTTGAGCGTGCAATCAAAGAAGATAAGAACTACTACGTACTTGAGTTCTCAAACTTGGGGGGCTTAGTAATGCCTATCTTACTAGAGCTTACTTATGAAGATGGTACGAAAGAAGAGCAGTACATTCCGGCTGAAATTTGGCGTCGTAACCATAAGCATGTTCAAAAGCTAATTGTAACTGAGAAGGGTAAAAACCTAGTGTCTGTTGCGGTTGACCCTCGTTGGGAAACTGCGGATGTAGATGTAGAAAACAATAACTACCCGCGTCGTATTATTCCATCACGTATTGAAGTGTATAAGCGTGAGAAGAGTAAAGCGAAAGTCAGCCGCGATATCATGCAAGATATTAAAACAGAGCTGAAAAAGGGCGATGAAAAAGATGCCCAGGAGCAACAATAATGCGCTTTGTAGCCATTGTTTTTGCTTTATTACTGAGTGCGCCTAGTATGGCGCACCAGTTAAAAGCGTCTGTGACAACAGTGCTGTTTAATAAACGTACAAACAACATAGAGCTTATGCATCGCTTTTATTTGCATGATACGGAGCATGCTGTTGAATATTTGTTCGACGGTAATGCTGATATCTTAAGTAATAAAGACGACCAAAAGCGTTTTGCTGATTATGTTGAGTCACATATTGCCCTGCAAACTTTAGATGGTAAGCCACTTGAACTTAAAAAAGTGGGTGCACAAGTTGATGGTAAATTCTTTTGGGTTTATCAGGAAGTCACGATCCCAGAGGGAATTCATGGCATTCGTATGAGCAACGGAGCACTTCGCGACCTTTGGCCTGCACAAGTGAATATGGTAAATATTGAGGGTAAAGGGAAAGTAAAAACACTGACCTTTAGCCAAGATGATACCTGGCTTGAAGCTAAGTTTGAGGCGTTAGAACCTCAATAGACTTATACAAAAGGATTAAAAAACTTGGCTTTTTAATCCTTTGATCCTTTAATAAAGCTATATCGTACACTATCTTATTAGTGGGTATAAACATTTCCCAATCGCCATATACAAGGATTTATATGAGTATTTATGATAACAATATTCGTGGTGTGATTTTTGACTTAGACGGCACTTTGGTATCGTCAGAGCTGGATTTCTCACTGATCAAAGCACAAGTGGGTTGTCCTCTTGAGGAGGATTTGTTGGCGTATATTGCCACGCTTCCCTCGCCTTACATGCGCGAAGAGGCGATGAATATTGTCCATCAACATGAGCTTATTGATGCGCAGCACGCACATTTATTGCCTGGTGTGGCTGATGCGATTACCAAGCTAAAAGAAAGTAATATTCCAATGGCCATTGTGACTCGTAATTACGACCGTGCAGCTGCCATTAAGCTAAAAAATAATCCTCTGCCGATAGAAACGGTTTTGACTCGCTCAGATGCGCCAGCCAAGCCTGATCCAAGTGCTTTAAATGCCATTGCCACACTCTGGGAACTTGACCAGTCAGAGTTACTCTATGTTGGTGATTATTTATTTGACATACAAGCAGCCCACAACGCTAACATGCGAGCTTGTTTATACGCACCACATGAAATTCCTGAATATGCAAATCAAGCAGACTATGTACTGCATCATTTTTCAGAACTGCCAATTTTGGTTGATTTATTCCAAGAAAGTAAGGTGTTATGTTAAATAGCCTTGTTTTTTATTTTTCCTGATATTAATTGTTAGCTTTTTATTTTTTTAAGTTTCCTAGGGACGATTTGATCTTTGCTCATTTTTTACTTTACCTAATCGATTATACATCCCAAGGTGTTAATAAAATCGTCCCTAGAGTGAACAAATTTTAATCCTGAAGGTTAACACGCCCTAGTACTAGCCCAAGCGGTCATGACTTGTTAAAATATCGGCAATTATCAAATGTATTCATAGAGGCATAAGATGGGCAGAGCATTTGAAGTCCGCAAAAACGCCATGGCTAAAACAGCCAATGCAAAAACAAAAGTAAATTCTAAGTACGGTAAAGAAATCTACGTTGTTGCTAAAAATGGCGAACCAGATCCAGAAGTTAACCAAGCGCTAAAACGTATTATTGAGCGTGCAAAAAAAGATCAAGTTCCAGCACATGTAATCGATAATGCAATCAAAAAGGCTGCCGGTGGGGCAGGGGAAGACTACTCTCCAGCACGTTACGAAGGCTATGGCCCAGGTAACTGTATGGTTATTGTTGACTGTTTAACTGATAACCCTAACCGTACTATTAAAGATGTACGTTTACCGTTTACAAAAACAGATTCAAAAATTGGTACGCCTGGTTGCGTAGCGCATATGTTCGATCACTTAGCTGTTTTAGGCTTTGAAGGTGATGACGACGAAGTCGTACTTGAAGCGCTAATGATGGCTGATGTAGACGTAACTGATGTAGAAGTAGAAGACGGCAAAGTGTCAGTATTCGCTCCTCACACTGAGTACTACAAAGCAAAAACAGCACTTGAAGAAGCATTTGAGGGTATTAACTTTGAAGTAGACGAGATTACGTTTGTTCCACAAGTTCATACAGACATCACTGATCCAGATGACATAGCAAACTTTGAAAAGTTTATTTCTATGCTTGATGACTGTGATGACGTTCAAAACGTTTATCACAATGCGATTGTCAAAAACTAATTTTAAAAAAGGGCATTTGATAACAAATGCCCTTTTTTAATAGATTTTTATTATGCTGTGAATGATGAGTATTCACTGTCGTTATGAGTTTATACCAATACGCTTAATTTAGTGGTCTATTTTGAGGCAATAAAACCTCGTTGATAACAAGGCAAAAATTTCGTTATTTAGTTGTTCTAAATCAGAAATTTTTAACGCAGGTAGCGACAGGTTTAATCCCTCAAAATAATTAAGAATTATTGCGGATGGTATCAATTGATATTAGTTAAAAAAAAGCAGCCAAAGGCTGCTAGGAACGACACATCAAACTCGAAGGGAGTTAAATTGTGCTTAATTTAACGACTTATGTTTTATACGGAATGCATGCAGTAATGGTTCAGTATAGCCACTAGGTTGTTTAACTCCTTCTAATACAAGGGCTAGCGCAGCTTGATAAGCAATACTTTGTGCTAAGGTTTCGGCTGAATCAGCCATATTCTTGTAGGCCGGATCCCCTTCATTTTGACCATCGACAACCTTTGCCATTCGCGCCATGGTTTTTCTAATTTGCTCTTCAGAACAAACACCATGATACAGCCAGTTGGCCATGTGCTGGCTTGAAATACGCAGTGTGGCACGATCTTCCATTAAACCGACATGGTTGATGTCAGGTACTTTTGAGCAACCAATACCTTGGTCAATCCAACGCACAACATAGCCTAAAATACCCTGTGCATTGTTATCAAGTTCGGCTTGAATATCTTCCTTGCTTAAGCTGCTGGCATCTTTCATAAGCGGTGGAGTGAGTAAGCTAGTAAGGCTTGCTTCTTTGCGGTCCATCAGCGCTTTTTGACAAGCAAATACATCAATATCGTGATAATGCATTGCATGTAGCGTTGCAGCAGTAGGAGAGGGCACCCACGCGGTATTTGCACCACTTTTCGGGTGACCACTTTTTTGTTCCATCATTAACGCCATTTTATCTGGCATTGGCCACATACCTTTACCAATTTGTGCTTTGCCACTGAGTCCTGTAGCAAGACCAATATCTACGTTGCGGTCTTCGTATGCGCTGATCCAAGGCTCAAGTTTGATAGCGCCTTTTGGTAGTACAACACCTGCTTGCATTGAAGTATGAATTTCGTCACCGGTACGGTCTAAGAAGCCTGTGTTAATGAATACAACACGCTTTTTAGCCTCGAAAATACACGCTTTTAAGTTAGCTGAAGTGCGGCGCTCTTCATCCATAATCCCCATTTTAATGGTGTTTTCAGGTAAGCTTAATAGCTGCTCAACGCGGGTAAATAGGGTATTGGTGAAGGCCACTTCTTCTGGGCCATGCATTTTTGGTTTAACAATATTAATGCTATTGGCCGTTGAATTTTTAAGGCTGCTTGTACCTTTTAAGTCATGAAGTGCTGCGGTGCTGGTGATAATGGCATCCATAATACCTTCAAACACGTCATTGCCTTCACTATCTTGGATAGCTGGATTTGTCATTAAGTGGCCAACGTTACGCACAAACATCATGCTACGGCCTTTTAGCGTCAGTGTTTCACCATTCACACCTTGATATTGGCGGTCCTGTGCTAAACGACGCTCAATGGTTTTACCGCCTTTGTTAAATGCTTCTACTAGGTTACCTTGCATTAAACCAAGCCAGTTTTGATAGACGTTTACTTTGTCTTGTGCATCAACAGCAGCAACGGAATCTTCACAGTCCATAATCGTTGTGAGGGCTGCTTCAAGTAGCACATCTTTAAGGCCTGCTTTATCTGCTTGACCTATTGGATGATGATGGTCGATTTGCAGTTCGATATGTAAGCCATTATTTTTCAGTAAGATAGCGCTCGGATTTTGCGCTTCACCTTGGTAACCAATAAGTTGTTCAGGATTAGCTAAACGAACCTGGCTGCTGTCACGTAATGTGATTAAAAGTTCATTGTTAACCACTGAATAGCTGGTACTTTCGATATGCGAGCCATTTGCTAAAGGCAATGCTTTATCTAGGAACTGGCGGGCATAAGCCATGACTTTAAAGCCACGTACAGGGTTGTATGTAGCGCCTTTCTCAGCGCCGTCATCTTCACTTAATACATCAGTGCCGTATAGCGCATCATACAGTGAGCCCCAGCGGGCATTCGCTGCGTTTAAGGCAAATCGTGCATTGCTCACTGGCACAACGAGCTGCGGCCCCGCAGTGCTTGCGATTTCAGGCTCAACTTGCTCTGTTTCTATGCTGAAGCTAGCTGGCTCAGGAACGAGATAGCCAATGTCTTTTAGGAATGCTTGATAGTTAGCTGCATCCCATACCGGTTGTTGCTTGTGATAGTCATCAATCTTTGCTTGCAGTTGTTCGCGTTTTTCTAAAAGCGCACGATTGATTGGCGTTAACTCAGTGACGATATCAGCAAAACCTTGCCAAAAAGTGTCTGTGCTAATACCTGTTCCTGGTAAAAGTTGCTGTTCAACAAACTGTGCTAGTTGTTGATCAACGCTTAAACCGTTAAGTGAGAGAGTGGTCATAGTAATGTCCTTTAAACGAGCTTAATGTGATCATTCATGGCCTAACCATATCGTAAAAAAAGCTAATAAGCAGGTTATTTACCATTCACTAAAAATATAGTGGCAATAACAACTATAAATTTACTAAATCCAAAAAATCCGCCTAATGTTGGATTAAGCGCTACGAAGCGAACGCCAAGTAGCCACTCTCACTAACAAAAAATAGATAACCCGTTCGAAGGATTTTTATTATGACAACATATCAACGCGAAACAGATAACCTAGCTACTTTATGTCAAACACAAGGCAAAACGTGGCAGTCAATCAACCCAGAATACGCAAGCCGTATGCGCTTACAAAACCGTTTTCGTACGGGTTTAGACATTGCTCAATACACTGCAGACATCATGCGTGCAGACATGGCAGCCTACGATGCTGACCACAGCCAATACACACAATCATTAGGTTGTTGGCATGGTTTCACTGCACAACAAATGATGATGGCAATTAAACGTCATAACAAAACAACTAAACGCAGCTATGTATACCTAAGCGGCTGGATGGTTGCGGCACTTCGTTCTGAGTTCGGTCCATTACCTGACCAAAGTATGCATGAAAAAACGTCTGTTCCAGCGCTAATCGAAGAAATCTACACTTTCTTAAAGCAAGCAGATGCACGTGAACTTGACCACCTTTACAAAGACCTAGATGCAGCGAAAGCAAACGGCGGTGATGTTCAAGCCGTACTAAATAAAATCGATAACTTCGAGAGTCATGTTGTGCCAATTATTGCTGATATTGATGCGGGTTTCGGTAACGAAGAAGCCACTTACCTACTTGCTAAAAAGATGATTGAAGCAGGCGCATGTGCTATCCAAATCGAGAACCAAGTATCTGACGCAAAACAATGTGGTCACCAAGCGGGTAAAGTAACTGTACCGCATGAGGATTTCCTAGCAAAAATTAACGCAGTTCGTTACGCATTCTTAGAGCTTGGTATTGATAACGGCATTATCGTTGCGCGTACTGATTCATTAGGTGCAAGCCTTACTCAAAAAGTGCCTGTATCTAAAACACCAGGTGACCTTGCGAGCCAATACACGTCGTTCCTTGAAACAACACCAGTAAACAGTGTTGATGACTTAAACGAAGGCGACACAGCAATGAAGCTCAACGGTCAGCTTTGCAAGCCAACACGTTTAGATAATGGTTTATATCAGTTCCGTGAAGGCACAGAGAAAGACCGTGTAGTGCTAGACTGTGTTACTAGCTTACAGTCTGGCGCAGACTTACTGTGGATTGAAACAGAAAAACCAAATGTTAAACAAATCGCTGAGCTTGTGAATCGCGTTAAAGAGCAAGTACCCAATGCTAAGTTGGTATATAACAACTCACCGTCGTTCAACTGGACACTTAAATTCCGTGAGCAAGTATACGCTGAGTGGCAAGAACAAGGTAAAGACTTATCAGCTTACCCAAGCATCGATGATAATAAAGCATTAATGGCACCAGAAATGGATGACACAGAGCTTGCAGCGGCAGCAGACGTACTTGTACAAAACTTCCAAAAAGATGGTGCACGTGAAGCGGGTATCTTCCACCACCTAATCACGTTACCAACTTACCATACAGCGGCGCTAAGTACTGATATTCTATCAGAAGGCTATTTCGGCGACCTAGGTATGCTGGCGTATGTTCGTGACGTACAACGTCAAGAAATTCGCCGTGAGCAAGCATCAGTGAAACACCAAGACCTAGCAGGTTCTAACATTGGTGATACTCATAAAGAGTACTTCTCTGGTGAAAATGCGCTTAAAGCCGGTGGTGAAGCAAATACTATGAATCAGTTCTAACCAAGTAATGATGTAACACCTTTATAGCTATTCAATAATGTTGTTAGGGGCCTTCGGGCCCTTTTTCATTTTTTGAGTGCGGGCTTAGATATTTGGATCAGAGTTTAACTAAGTTTTGGATCAGCCATTTACTAGCTTTGTAAAAATACAGATCACGCATTTACCAGCCTCAGAATTTTAGATCAGGATTTAACTAGCTTCGTCTTATAAGCAGAAAATATGCACTCATTGACTAAAAACCACCTTTAGAATGGCTAAAATTAGGTCATACAAACGGTAATTTAGGGCTGTTTTGTAGAATATTGCGATTTACAAACCGATTTTTTATTAACTCACCTAAGCCATAAACCGATTTTTTACCAACTCAACATCCTTACAAACCAAAATTTTACTAACTGAAGCTAGGTTTTTAGCGGCACAAACCGATTTTTTACTAACTCAAGTTACTGATTTTGGCTATAAACCGATTTTTTACTAACTGCTTTTTATTTAATGTCCGATATTTACTAGAAATATGTAAGGAGTTACTCACATTTAAACTGTAAAGGGGGTTTACAGAGAGGGAGCTAGCAAGGGGGAAGTAAGAAAGAGTAAAGTTAGCAAGTAGCAGCGGGTTTGCCCCGCGTTATGGTTTTATTAAATGATGTTTCGGATTAGGCGCGATATAAAATCGCGCCAAATACGATGTGAGATAAGTTAAACGAAACTGCGTCACGAAATCCGTTCACCTTGCGCAAATGAAACGTTCTCGCTTCGCTCGATGTCGTTAATCATTTCCACTGTTTTTATCAAACCACCATTGAATATAGGCTACTTTGGTCATCAGGTTTGATGGGCGAGCAGTAATACCATGCGAGGCATTAGGAATACGCACCATAGCCGTATCAACACCTTGTAGCTTTAACGCTTGGTAAAATTGCTCAGTTTCAGAAATCGGCGTGCGATAGTCTGATTCACCAGTTAACAGCATAGTTGGTGTTTTTACATTGCCCACATAGCTAATTGGTGAGCGCTTCATATAATGCTCAATGTTGTCCCATGGTTTACCTGGGAACCAATAATCAGCAAAGAAAGGATAGAAGTCAGCAGTTAGTACAAAGCTGATCCAATTGATGACTGGTTTAGCAACAACAGCTGCTGCAAAGCGGTCTGTATGACCCACAATCCATGCTGTTAATACACCGCCACCTGAGCCGCCGGTAACAAACAGTTTACTCTCATCAATAAAGCCCTTATTGATGACAGCATCAACACCTGTCATCAAATCATCAAAGTCATTACTTGGGTAGTTATGATGAATTGTTTGCGCAAATTCTTTACCGTACGAGTCACTGCCGCGCGGATTCATATAAAGTACAACATTACCTTTGGCTGCGTATAATTGCACTTCAGGGCTAAAGTGAGGGCCGTAGTTTGCAACAGGGCCACCGTGGATCTCTAAAACAAGAGGGTACTTCTTGTTTTTATCAAAACCCGGTGGGTATGCAATCCAACCCTGAACGGCTAAGCCGTCATGGCTTGATTTAACCCAAATTTCTTCAACTTTGGCAAGTTCTTTGTCGCCCAGTGCATCTTCGTTTAATTGCGTTAAACGAGCCGTTTTACCGCGCTTAATTAATGCTACATCAGCTGGGCGTTGTGTATCAGCGAGTGTGAATGCAACTTCACCATCTTCGCTCACGTCAAAGTCACCACCTGAATAGGGACGGCCAAAGGCGACACTACCAATCTCTGAGGTAATCACTTTATGTTTACCACTACGCGGTTGGTAAGCTAGGTGTGTTTTACCTTCGCTATCGTAACTAAAATAAAGGCCTTGGCCGCTATCATCCCATTTAATGCTTTCGACACTGCGATCTAAATCAGCAGTGAGTACCGAGCTTTTACCTGATTTTAAATCAAGTAAATAAATATCGTTATTTTCATAGTTAGTCTTTTTGTCATCATAGCCAGTGTAAGCGAGATAACGACCATTTGGAGAGACTTTAGGACTTGAATCAGGGCCTTTACGGTCTGTTATTTGGCTGATTGAACGATCCGCTAAGCTAAGTTTATAGATTTCAGATTCAGTTGGGTGTAACTCGTTGTTTTTATATCGATTAGCTGAAAAATAAAACGCATCACCCTGTTCATTAAAGCTAATAGCACCGCCGTGATCAAAATCACCTGAGCTTAATTGGCGGGCATTGCCGCCCGTTGCACTCATGATGAAAAAGTGACGATAACCTTTTTCAGAGTAGCCACCGCCATCGGCGCGATAATAGGTATCATCAATATAGGTAGCTGGCTCCGCCCATTTTGCGCCCTCAGGTTTACCTGGTAAAGACACTGGGCTTGCTGATTTAGCTGGCACAAACTGGCTGAACACCAATTGTTTGCCATCTGGCGTCCAAGTTAATCCGCTAGGGCTTTGCGTTAGGTTACTGATTTTCGCTACATTACCGGTTTTTAACCATTTTACATAGATTTGGCTGCTACCATCACGAGTCGAGATAAATGCTAGGCGAGTTTCATCCGGCGACAGTACTGGTGAGTAATCCATATGTACACCAGACGTAAGCGGTAGCATGGTTTTGCCATCTGGGTTTACTGACCAAATATTGCTAACTTTACGGTCGCTTTTGATATCCATTCGGTTACGCACAAAATAAATTGTGTCGCCATTTTTTGTCATTTCTATTTGGTTGGCGTATTCAAGATCAAAAACATTTTCAAGCTCAAAGGTATTGCTAGCTTCGGCGTGGCCGTAAAAGCTAGCTGCTGCAAGCAGCGCTAAAGACGTTTTAAACTTCATTTTATTTCCTTGTTAGTGAGCGGTGTTTAACCTGTTATCCTGTTATAAAGTAACAACCACCCGAAATACAGTCCATTGCGATGAATGGAGAAATCAATAGACAGATGGTCATTTCCCTTTTATGTTGAGTACAGACACTTTTAAACGTAAGGAACACACAATGATAGGTTACATCATGTTAGGCACTAACAACCTAGCTAAAGCAGTAAAGTATTACGATGAATTATTCGCCACCCTAAACGCCGAGCGCTTTTTAGAAACTGACCGCTTTGTCGCATGGAACACTGGGCAAGATAAACCTGGTTTTGCGATAACCAAACCTTATAATGATGAAAAAGCGACCGTAGGTAACGGCACCATGATTGCGTTGGCAGTCGAAACCCCAGCCCAAGTAGATGCTTTTTATAAAAAAGCCATAGAGCTTGGCGGCACAGACGAAGGTGCACCCGGCCCACGTGAAATGCCTGGCTTCTATGCGGGATACTTCAGAGACCTAGACGGTAACAAACTTAATGTGTTTTGTTTTACCCATGGGTGAGGGAAGTTAGCAAGTGCTGCACCTGCTACACCTCGTAATATGTGGTAGTCTCGCGCGAAATAAATTTCACACCTACATGAATGCTATTAATTTACTCAAGTGGTGAATCGGGAGATTCTTGTTCGAAGCTAAAGCATCTCCTAACTCGCATCTGACTTTAAACCCTTGCTTCTCAAATCTAGCATCTTGCCCTTCCTATTTCTTTTCTCGAACCATGCCCCATCATAAATACGCAACATTCCAAAGTTGTATTTGTTTTCAAAAAAACTGCCTTTTTCACTATTTTTTGGCGAAAATATTAACCTTGCTTTTGTGTGAGTTACTCATTGTTTTGATTTATATAAAGTTATATTGTTGGTTCATTAATTGCTTTTTTTATTTTTACAACTCTTTTAAAGGAAATAAAAAATGAAAAATACCTTAACGCTTACCCTTCTTGCTGTACTGCTTTTGGTTTTGTACTCTCAATTTTCAGAATTAGCTTATAAATTTGGCTTTGCTGAGCTTAAACTTAATGCAGTATTGGAAAACAGTGAACATATGAAAGTAAAGTGTGATGCATACTCGTTTGGCTTTTTTGATGAAATAAAACTTCAGAATAAATTTCAAAAATGTATTAACGATTATGAAGCCCAAGGCTACGAAATTGTTAGCAGAACAGACAAGCAGTAGCTTATTGCTGGCGTCATGCTTGCGTGGCGCGTCTGCAACATCGCACAATATCTAGGCAGTCCCGCGCGAAATAATTTCGCGCCTACATGCATCCCTCAAAGAAAGCATTATCAGTGAATAGAAAGTCTTATTAGGCTCTTAAGCACACCTACCAACTTCTCCCTATTTTCATTAAACTACAGCTATAAAAAATAACTATAAAAATAAGCGAGTTAGAATAATGTCGAAACTGTTTAAGTCACTTTCATGTGTTGTTACATTAGCGTTGGTTGGATGTGGCACAAATGGGGTGTTTACAGCATCTGCTAGCAATGAGTTTGCTCATGGCGATGAGCTATTAAGTGCCACTGCGCTAACCGAAGATGCGAGTCACGCTTTAGTGGCAACGCAATCTAAAGTGTGTATTTGGGATAATCAGTTAAAAGCGCGTTTATACGATTGTATAACAGGGCAGGGCGCTGAGCATGTTGAGCTTGTGGGTTTTAGTGCTAACAAATCTCATTTTTTTATTTCAAATCGGTTATCGGTGACTTTATACGATACTCGCACGGGGCGTAGTATCGGCACTTGGCTCACCGGGCAGGAAATCGCCAGAGACATCGCTATATCAGCCTCTGGTGATACCTTGGTTATTGCTTATCGTAGCGGCAAGGCTGAGGTGATAAATACCCGAACAGGTGATACTAAGCGTTTTGATATTCATCGTTTAGATATTAATAGCGTGGCGCTATCGGCTGATGGCCAGTGGGCGTTTACCGGCTCCAGCGACAAGTACGTTAAGCTTTGGTCAACGAGTGATGGCAGCATTCGCTTTGAAGAGCGTCTAGCGACCAGAGTGAATCACGTTACTTTAAATAAATCAGCAAGCTTGGCTTTTGCAATTGATTCGGTTGATGATCGTGTATTCTTTGATTTGGCCAATAAACAAGAGCTATCAGAAGTGGACTCATACGCTAACTTTATTGAGTTCACCGCATCGCAATTTATTAATCAAGATAAATGGCTATTAACCGGCTCACCAAAAATGAAAATGCGTTTATACCGCGTTGCAGATGGTGAATTAATCGCTGAATACGAAGCTAAACAACAGCGCCAACGTACGTCAGTACTGAGTGTGGCTTACGATGGTACGCAGTTATATTCAGAAACCAGTGACGGTCTATTGCAGTCTTGGCCGTTTGAGATGAAAAGCAACAAATAGCAGCAAAAAGCAGATAAAACAAAAACGCCTACTTTAAGTAGGCGTTTTTTAGATTTCTAATTTTAACTAGTAATCAAACTTATGTTTAGTAAACAAGCTTTGCACTTGTTGCCAAACAGCACCAGGCTTACCATCACCAACTAACTTGCCATTTACTTTTACGACAGGGCCAACTTCTTTAGTGGCGCTGGTGATCCATACTTCGTCGGCATCAAGTAACTCATCTTTACTAATAATACGTTCTTGCACTTTGAAGTCACTGTAGCTGTGTAGAATATTTAGGATTAACCAGCGGGTGATCCCAGGTAAAATTTGATTATCGAGTGGTGGCGTGCTTATCACACCCTCTTTTACAATAAACACATTGCTTGAACTGGCTTCGGTAATTTCTTCCAAGCGGTTAAATAGAATCGTTTCTTTGTTACCTGCTACGGCACCATGTTGGTAATGAATAACGTTACCAAGTAGTGCAGTTGATTTAATATGGCAACGTTGCCAGCGGCGATCTTGCTCAAGTGATACGGTATATGCTGTCGCATTATCGATGTCACTAACAGGTTCTGCTGGAATTTCGAAAGCAAATGCAAATACCGTTGGGGTAATGTTAGTTGGGTAGCCATGGGCGCGTTTAGTGTCGGCACCACGGCTCACGTGTAAATAAATCCCTAAGTTGTCACCTTGGTTTTTCTCGCATAAGTCGTTACAGATTTTTCGCCACGTATCGGCATTGTAATCGAGCTTAATTTCAAGCTCGTTTAAACCGTTATTCATACGCTCAATATGTGCGCCAAAGCCTAGCATTTTACCGTTATAAGATGGGATCACTTCATAGATGCCATCGCCAAATAAAAAGCCGCGATCCATTGGTGAAATCTTTGCTTCATCAGCGCTAAGGTAGTCACCGTTTAGGTATACCGTGCCCATTGTTAAACCTCATTCTGTGTAATAAAGCCGCCAAGTTGGCGAAGCCGAGTTATTAATTGTTGACCATGCATAGCATGCAAGCCATCTTCGGTGAGCTCATTTTTATGGGTGACGCCATCAACACTACCGCGCTCACTTAGGTAATGTAGAATGTCTAGAGGCTCAATAGCTGCCAATAAGTCTGTGTTGTGCCAGCGGCTTAAGAATCCAATGAGACCATAAGCGGCCCAATTAGACACATCTGCCAACAACAACTCATCACAGGGTGTTAAACAGGGGGTGATGCTAAGATCTTGCATATGTTGTGCAAGGTTACCCATGCCTATTTCATTACCGCCATCACCAATTGCAATAGTGGGGCAACGTGCTTCTGTCACAAAAAAATCAAAGCAGCCACAATGTTCAGAAATATCAATGCCGCGCATATTGTAATAACGTTGATGCTGATTAAGCCCTGGGCGCTCTATTGATAAAACACAATCAGGCTTTAACTGCTCAAGGGCTTTAATGCTAAAAGTGCGCGCATTATCAATATTGTTAATTGGCAGCTCAAAACAGTTAAAGTCTTTTTTTAGGATACTGTAAAGGGGGTTGCCAGTGACCAAAATTGGCTGTTTACCGAGCTTTTCAAGTACTTTGTAAAGTGCTATAGCGCCAACAGGACCGTCAGTTTCAAAGGTGTTATTAACCGCAAAGCCTGTACCAATCAGAATAGTATGTTGCGCGTTGTGAAGTGACTGTGCGGCTCGTAAATAAGTGCCCTTGGTTTGCTTGGCATATAAAGACTGCATACCTCGTGGATTTAGTTCGACCATCATGCTTTCTATTTTTAGACTGAGTGCTTCATCACTTAGACTTGGCATAATGCGTTGATCTCTTGAATCAGGGCAATGCCTGCATCATTATCGCCGTGAACACAAAGGCTGTCGGCATGGAGTGTGAGCTGCTGGCCACTTTGAGTGGTAACAGTACCATGTTCAATTAATTGTTTTACTTGCTTCAAAAGAGCGGGCTTTTCTAAAACACTCCCCGCAAGAGCGCGTGAGACCAGCTTTCCTTCATCGGTATATTGGCGATCGGCAAACGCTTCTAAAATGAGTTCGATACCTAATTCAGTTGCTAGCGCTTTGTGTTTGGCTGCTTGATTGGTGGCTAAAATCATTAACTTTAGTGGTTTAGGATAACGAGCAACTGCTTGCATAACGATATTTAACGTATGTTCTTCGCGCATCATATCGTTATAAAGGGCACCATGTGGTTTAACGTATTCCAGTGTTAAGCCATGCACAGCAGCCATACCATCAATTGCAGCAATTTGATAATGAAGGCAGTTAGTGAGTTCTTTTTCACTCATTGCCATCGAGCGACGACCAAAACCTTGTTTATCTGGATAGCTTGGGTGTGCGCCTATAGTGACCTTGTGCTTCTTTGCAAGAGAGAGGGTGCTTGCCATTACATCGGCATCGCCCGCATGAAAGCCACAAGCGATATTGGCCATATCAATATGTGGCATCACTTGTTCGTCTAGGCCCATTTTCCACATACCAAAGCTTTCGCCTAAGTCGCAGTTTAGTTTCATCGTCATTTAAAAAGCTGCCATTTTACTATTAGGAATATCGGTTACCAGCATATGCCCTGGGCTATGGGTAATACAAAAATCAGGTGCAGCATTGGCAATCGCAACTTGTGGAGTAACACCACAGGCCCAAAATACCGGCACTTCGCCTTCTTTAATGGTCACTGCATCGCCAAACTCAGGTTTGTTGATGTCTTTAATGCCGATTGCTGCAGGGTCGCCAAAATGCACTGGCGCACCATGTACGCTTGGAAAACGGCTGCAAATTTGGATTGCACGAATAGCATCAGCGGGTTTCATTGGGCGCATGCTAACAACCATATTAGCATGGAAAATCCCCGCACGCTGACACGCTATATTGGTCACATACATAGGCACATTTTTTTGCTCGCTGATATTTCTAATTTCAAGGCCAGCGGCAATCAATGCTTCTTCAAATGAAAATGAGCAACCAATTAAGAAAGTGACCAAATCGTCGCGCCAATGGTTGCTGATATCAGTCACTTCTTCAATCATTTGTCCGTTTTTAAAAACACGATAACGCGGCAAATCACTACGAATATCAATGTCTTCGCCAACAGTTGGCATATCGGTAACGCCTGGTAAACGGCTGGTTGCTATAATCGGGCATGATTTAGGATTGGCTTGGCTAAACTGCAAAAAGTCAAACGCATATTGTTTAGGTAAAATCACTAAGTTTGCTTGTACAAACCCAGATGCAAACCCAGACGTATTACCACTGTAGTCACCCGCGCGTACCATTTTACGGATAGCTGCTGGGGTGGTTAATGATGCATCTTTTTGCAAGTGCCTCTCCTTGAAAATTAAAACCTAGCTGAGGCTATTACAATAACACTCAGTTTAGATCATTTATAGTAACGGGTAACTGTCCTTTTGCAGGGGCTTTTCCTAGTAATACTTTTGCCAGTGCAGTGAAAGCAGGGCCAGCAATCTTTTCATTAGTGTCTACATCGATATTGTAAGCATAAGTGGCAAGTACTGCATCGCCAAATTGTCCAAATTGAGCAATATCGTAAGGGGCACGCAAGCTTACAAATACGGTCTTTTTATGAGCTAACCTCGCTTGTTTGAGCAATGATTCTAATGCGGCTGATTGATCAGCCTTAGCAATCGCAAACTCTGGATTATCGGCTAAATCATCCATCCCGCCCACTTCAACAGCACTTTGTTTTGGTGACGCATTTGCAGCAATAATGATATCGGCTTCGTTAATTTCTTTTAATGTTGCAAGCTTCTCATAGCCTTGCAAACTGGTGCAACTAAAGCTGATTAACTTATTGGTGTTATCAACTAACGCCTGCTGTAAGGCATAACATTTGCGTGTATCTGGCATAATAATATGCACTTTACTACCCGACTTAATGCTAAGCGGCAGGGTATTATTTTCGTTTTTAACTTCGGTAATCGCAGCCAATGCTAACTCTGCTTCTACTTTTCTATGGCTTTGATCGCCAAGTAACAGCTGCGCTTTTTTGGTGGCTGCTTCGTCATCAAGTGAAGAGCTGAGTTTAAATTTCTCTTTAAGTTTTAAAATACGCGTTGCAGAAGCACTCATTTCGTCGGCATTTAAAGTGCCGTGCTGTACTTCTTGCTCTAATCGCTCAATAAGGGCTTCAAGTACAGCTAAGTCTTTTGGGCTTCTGATTTCGATTGGCATAAGGGCAATATCAACACCCGCTGCAAAGGTATTTACTACCGCTTCAATTGGTTCAAAGAAGTGACTGATCCCCGCCATATCCAATGCATCAGTGATTACAACACCTTGATAACCGAGTTCATCACGCAGTAAGTCGGTGATGATTTTGCGCGACATCGTCGCAGGTTTGATCATGGTTTTGCCTTCTTTACTGACAAACGTACTGTCATCGAGGGCTGGGTATTGGATATGTGCCGTCATGATCATACCCGGTTGTTGGTTTTTAATAATTTCTTTAAAAGGAGGTAGGTCTTGCTGCCAAATAGTTTCTTTATCATGCATTACTTTTGGCAGGCCAGTGTGGCTATCTACGTTGGTATCGCCATGCCCTGGAAAGTGCTTTAGTGATGAAATAACGCCGTTGTTCTCGAACCCTGCGACTTGTGCAGCACCTAGTTTTGCAACCAATTGCGGGTCTTCACCGTAAGAGCGCACGTTAATAACTGGATTGTCTGGATTCATGTTTACATCGACCGTGGGTGCATAGTTAACATTCACACCCAGTGCCAATAGCTCGTCGGCAATAATACGTGCAGACTCTGTCGCGAAGTATGTACCATGTTCTTTATAGGTTGCACCAATCGACATGTTACCGGTAAACGACGTGCCTACATCACGCGGAATACGGGCGACTCGACCACCTTCTTGGTCTATTGAAATAAACAGCGGTAAGCCTAATTCTGACTTGGCAGCGGCTTTTTGTAGATCATTATTAAGTTTGATCACCTGCGGCACGGTATCGATATTTTCTGCAAATAAAATCACCCCACCAATGTTATGCTTAGTGATGATATTCGCTAAATCGGCCGGCAGCTCTGTCACCGGTGTACGGCATTTTTGCTCACCTGGGTCTTGTTTACAGTAATAGCGCAGGTCAAGCATGAGCTTTTGCCCTAACTGTTGTTTTAAAGTTAATGCAGACTCAGCAAATGATGATTGTAATGGCATGAAACATCCTAATCCGATAACCAGTGACGATAGTGCAAACTTATTTAACACAGCAAGCTCCAAAGCAAAACGCTTATTTAGTTTTTAGAATAAATTATTCACGATGTTAATGGGTTTTTAAATATAAATACAGTATTTTTTTGCTACCCTAGCGGTTTTTCTGTCCGACTGCAAAAAGCTAAGTTAGATCACCAAATTGGGCTAATAGGCTTAAATAACCAACCCTTTATACCGATAAAAACCTTGGCAAGTTGATAATTTATCAATTTAATGGGTCGCTTTTTAGGTCAATTTAAAGTAATAATATATTCCATATTCATCAGCGTAAATATGACAAGCTCGGGGGCGAGATGGCTTTAGCTCGATTGCACGCATTTAAACAGCAAATTAAACCTTTTTTACCAGAGTCTGCATTAATAGAAGATTACTCGCGCCGGTATGCGTATGGCACAGACGCCAGCTTTTATCGATTAATTCCTGAGTTAATTGTATTAGTTAGCAATCAGAATCAAGCACGACACGTGATCATGGCTGCCAACGAGCAACAAGTCCCCATCACGTTTCGGGCCGCCGGAACGAGTTTATCTGGGCAAGCAATTACCGATTCGGTATTGGTTTTATTGTGCGATAGTTGGAGCAAGTTTGAGATTATTGATGATGCCGATGCAATACGCTTACAACCGGCGATCATTGGCGCTCGAGTAAATCAAGTGTTAGCCCCATTTGGTAAAAAAATTGGCCCTGATCCCGCTTCAATTAATAGCTGTAAAATAGCGGGTATGGCGGCAAATAATTCATCGGGTATGTGCTGTGGGGTGGCGCAAAACAGCTACCACACAGTAAAAGATATGACCCTAATTTTTGCTGATGGCACTGTGCTTAATACGGCTGATAGTCAAAGCTGTAATGCCTTCTTGCAAAGCCATAGTCGCTTTGTTGATGAGTTAATGAGTTTGGTTGACAGTGTGAAGCAAAACCCAGACTTGAGTGAGCGCATTGCCCATAAATACCGTTTAAAAAATACCACAGGTTATGGTTTAAATGCGCTGCTGGATTTTGCTGAGCCAATCGAAATCATTAAGCACTTAATTATTGGCTCTGAAGGTACGTTAGCTTTTATTGCAGATATCACCTACCACACCGTGGTTGAGCATAAGTACAAACACACAGGTTTCTTTATTTTTAACGATATAAGTAAGGTGTGTGAGCTGGTACAAAGGCTGAGTGAACTTGATGTTGCTGCGGTTGAGCTACTAGATAAACGCGCCCTGATGTCGGTGTCTGAGCATGCCATAATGCCAAAAGAAGTGGCCAGTTACCCAGAGCAGTCAGCGGCACTTTTAATTGAGTTAAGAGCTGAAAATGCACAGGCTCTTGATGCGCTCACTAAGATCACCGAGCAACTTCTTGCCGAGTTTAAGCAAAGCCAACTGGCAGTGATTGAGTTTTCTGCAGACACTGCCCGTAATGCGGCACTTTGGAATATCCGTAAAGGCACGTTTCCTGCGGTTGGTGCGGTGCGCGAAACAGGCACCACAGTGATTATTGAAGATGTTGCCTTTACCCTTGATAAATTAGCTGAAGGTGTGAATGCGCTGCATCAATTATTTATCAAATATGATTATGATGAAGCCATTATTTTTGGTCATGCATTGGCCGGAAACCTGCATTTTGTATTCACCCAAGCCTTCGACACACACGAGCAAGTAAACCGATATGAGCAATTTATGGCTGATGTGGCGAACTTAGTGGCGGTTGAACTAAAAGGGTCATTAAAAGCAGAGCATGGCACAGGCCGCAACATGGCGCCGTTTGTTGCCACTGAATGGGGAGACGATGGCTTTGCGGTGATGGTTGCACTTAAAGCATTATTCGATAAGCAGAATATTCTTAATCCTGGGGTTATTATTAATCACGACAAAAATGCCCACACTCAGCATTTAAAAGTTATGCCTAAAAGTGATGATATTATTGATACCTGTATTGAGTGTGGTTTTTGCGAAGTTGTTTGCCCATCAAAAGGACTTACCTTAACACCTAGGCAGCGTATTACTTTATGGCGACATCGCACCGAGCTACACAATCAATTACTAACAACCGACGATGTAGCGAACAAGCAGAAGTTAAATCAAAAGCTTAGTGTTATCGAGGCCGATTTTAAATACCTTGGTATTGATTCGTGCGCGGCAACCGGTCTTTGCGGCCTTAAATGCCCCGTGGGGATAAACACGGGCGAATTTATAAAATCACTCAGAGCTGAGCAAGCCTCATCAAACAAGATTGCGCGGTCATTATCACGTTTTGCCAGCAAGCATTTTGCGGTTGTTGCCTCTGGTACACGGTTTGGCTTAACCGTCACGCAGGTGCTTGAAAAAGCAATTGGCAGTAGTAACCTAATAAGCCTGAGCAAATCTGCTAATAAGTTGCTTAGTACGCCGCTGTATTACTCGGCATGGCCAAGAGCAGAGCAGCCAATTAATAGGCAGTTTCAACAATCCCAACAAGCAAAAAAGTTGGTGTATATGCCCAGCTGCGCAAGTCGGGTTTTTGCGGCTGATAAACTTGCCGATGATAAGCGTTCACTGCTTGATGTAATCTGTTCACTCGCTGCAAAAGCAGGCTATGATGTGGTGCTACCGAAGCACGCTGATTCACTTTGCTGCGGTATGCCATTTGCTAGTAAAGGCTTTAACAAAGAGTCTAAAAATAAGAGTGAGCAGTTACTTACTGAGCTTGAGGCACTTTCAAATAAGGGCCAATATCCCATCGTTTTTGATGCCAGCCCTTGTGCGCTCACCACTCTTAATGCCGCACAAAATACGGCACTCACAATTTACGAAAGTGCCGATTTTGCGGCTCTACATTTACTGCCTAATTTACAGGTTACGCCCGTAAATGAGCCTGTGATGCTTCATGTTACCTGTAGTTCAAAGCGATTAGGTAAAGAACAAAGCCTAGTATCACTTGCCAAGGCATGTAGTAATGAGGTGATTATTCCAGCAGATATAGAGTGTTGTGGATTTGCTGGTGATAAGGGCTTTAACTTGCCTGAACTAAATAGCAACGCCTTAAAAACCCTTAAACAACAAGTACCAAAGAACTGTCGTCGCGGCGTGTCAAATAGTCGTAGCTGTGAAATTGGTTTAACTGAGCACAGTGGCGTTAGTTATCAGTCAATTTTGTATTTGTTAGATCAGCAAAGTAACGAGTAGAGTATTTGCTCTTTTTCTTGCGCTAAATCAAATTATGACAAAAGTCCTATAGAGGTACAAAGTAGTAGTTGCTAATATAAAGGTATTAGATGTACCCGATACGGATATTGGGTTTAATGTGAGAAAAATACCGTGCTTAATAGTCTTAGAACAGGTTTAAACCTGCATCGTTTAATTTTGTTGCTAGCGTTTTCGGCAACGCTGATTACTTTCCTTAACAGTTATTATTCAAGTTACCAAGTTCAAAAACAGCAACTTATCAATGAAACTCTAAATAACCATAAAGCTTATGCAGCTAAACTGGTGTCAGCTACAGATAACTTTTTACTAGCTGCTCAACAACAACTTGCTTATGTTGGTAAAATATTAGAGGCAGATTTTAATAATCAAGGGTTAATTAATGCTGAAACCGAACGCTTAAGGTTACAAACCAATAGTTTTAATTCTACGATTATTGTAAATAAAAAAGGCAATATTTTAGGCGTTTCTCCAGCCTCATTAAACTTACAAAACCTCAAGGTCGACAGTTTTGGTACTAAAGCCGCGTTATCATACCGTAGGCCAATGATAAGTGAGCCATACATTTCCATGGCTGGTAATCTGCTTATTTTTATGTCACAGCCATTGTTTGATAAAACAGGGGAGTTTATCGGCTATGTTGGCGGTACTTTATATTTAAAACGTGCCAGTATTTTGAATGAATTATTGCAAGTTCACTACTATCAAGATGGCTCGTACTTGTATGTCGTGGATGAGAATAATCGTTTACTTTACCACCCGAATAAACATCGTATAGGCGAGCAAGTATTTGATAATGAAGTTATTGAATCGGTTTTAAGTGGTCACGCTGGCACACAGGTCGTTAAAAATAGTCAGGGTATTGAAATGCTTGCTGGGTACGCACCTTTGTCGGTGGCTCCCTGGGGAGTCGTCACGCAAAGACCCCTCCAAAGTACACTTGCGCCGCTTGATACGCTTATGTGGCAGGTCTTTTTACGTACTGCTCCAATCGGTTTGTTTACTTTTCTACTCATCTGGGTATTAGCAAGACTTATTTCGCAGCCACTTAAACAGCTGGCAGAAACAGCGAGCACATTAGATAGACCAACAACATCGCAAGAACTTAAGCAACTTCGCTCTTGGTACTATGAAAGTAACGAGTTAAGAAATGCGATGCTCAAGGGAGTGGGGCTTTTGCAAAGTAAAATAGGCCTACTGAGGCATGAAGCACAGACGGATCCTTTGACTTGCCTACACAATCGAAGAAGTTTGGATATCAGATTAAGCCATTTGATGGCACAGCGATGCCCATTTGCAGTATTAGCAATCGATATAGATCATTTCAAGCGCGTCAATGATGAGTTTGGTCATGATATTGGAGATTTAGTGCTGCAATCATTGGCTAAGTTATTGGTTGATGCAACGCGAGAAGGGGATGTTGTCGCTCGCACAGGTGGGGAAGAGTTTATCGTTATTATGCCAAAGGTTACGGCAAAACGCGCCTATCAGCTTGCTGAACGCTTAAGAATGCAAGTGTCTGAATATTATATAGAACCTGTGGGTTGTATTAATGTGTCGATTGGTATTTCAGGCTGGCCTCTGGAGCAGCTTAGTATTGAGGACGTGATGAAATTAGCTGACCAAGCACTCTACAAAGCTAAAAAAACAGGTCGAAATCGTTGTGTACTTGATGCTACATTTTGCCAAGATCTTCCACTTGTGTCTGAAGTGCCAGTGTTGGAATAAGTTATTTTATATGCAATAGTAAACACCATTAGGTTATTTTGGAAAATCACATGGTATCCATTAGTTCGTCTCGTTTAATGAAAATGGCTTGTGTGTTGAGTGTCATTTTACTTCATACATCGCCAGTGCAAGCTAAGACGAATGAGAATAAGCGTAGTGAGTTTATTGATGTTGGTGAACTCCTTCCTAATGCGGTTTTAGATATTCGCTACTTTGGGCGTCATAACTTTGTGGGCGCTCCTATTGATGGTTACACTGCGCCTAAATGTTTATTGCACAAAACCGCAGCGAATGCGCTTAAAAATGTACAAAAGGCAGCTCAGAAAGAGGGGTTGAATTTAAAAATATTCGATTGTTATCGTCCACAGCGCGCTGTTGATCATTTTGTACGTTGGGTTAATGATTTAAGTGATACGCGCACCAAAGCTGAGTTTTATCCTAACCTTAATAAAGATCAGCTGTTAGGTGATTATATTGCTGCTAAATCAGGCCACAGCCGTGGCTCAACCATTGATTTAACGTTAGTTGATGCATATGGTGTTGAGCTTGATATGGCATCACCGTTTGACATGTTTGATACGCTTTCAAATACGGATGATCCACGTATTAGTGCCACTCAAAAAGCTAATCGTTATAAGCTTAAAACACTTATGAGTGATGCGGGTTTTGCTCCGTATTCAATGGAGTGGTGGCATTTCACTTATCAGCCGCAGGCTTACCCTGCGACTTATTTTAACTTTGTAATAAAATAATTAACGTACTTCGCTAATGGGTGTGTAATCCACCGCAATTTCAACAATACCCACTTCTGGGTATTTTTCTAATTCAGTTTTAACTACTTTTAAATCAGTATCTTTATCGACAAAAAAGCTGTACGTATGCTCAGCTACCCTTTTTAACTGATAGGTGTCTAGCAGTGCTAAAGATGCTTCTTCGGTTTTTAGTGTAATAAACACAGTACCAGTCACCGTCCCTTGTTCTGAATTTGCGTGGTTAAAGACGATGGTTCCTTTTAAAAGCTGCTCAGAGTTGTAAGTTAGTTTTTCACCATTGTTATTAACAGAATTATTACTCGTTTTCGTTAACTCTTCAGTTTTTTTTGTTGTGGTTTGTGGTGTATTTTGCTCTTTTTGAAGCGCTGTATTTTTAGGTGTGTCTTCCTTTTTATTTATATTTTCATCTTTTTGACAACCTAATGTTAACAAGGATAACACTATAATTAGTTGTATTTTATTAATTTGGTGCATCTAATCTCCTACTATTGTTACTTTTGTTTACAGTTTTTACTGTTTTTTATTAACAGCTTTAGGTACATTATAGTTGGTTAAATTGTTAACCAAAATTAAAAATATAACAACAGGGAACTTATGCATGGCTAAATTTAAAGTAAGCGCTGTAGCAACATTAGTAACGGCTATTTTGGCATCATCACAAGTACAAGCAAGTGAACAAACTCGCTTCTACAGTGCCGCTAGTACAAGCTCACACGCGCAATTCAATCCACAAATAACTCAGCAACGTGCATTAGCTGAGCGCCGCACTGTATCGGGTCATAAATCTATTTTTGATGCTCAATTAGGTAAAGCAACATTCTTATGGCAGGCTGTTGGTCAAGCAAAACCAGATATGTCAGTTGTTTTACCAGAGCAACGCAATGCTTACGCTGCAGATTTTTATTTGAATGCGCTAACGGGTGTAAGTACAGCTAAGAAAGGTATATCAAGCGCCGTATTAACGGATTTATCTGAGCAAAAACTGGGCTCAATCACGGCTAAATACAAGCAAAAAGTACATGATATTGAAGTATTCAACCGTGAATACAATTTAATCATGGATAAAGAGCAAAACTTAGTAGCTGGCTCTGGTTACTTTGCTAACGTTAGTTCAAATGCGACTAAATCATTTGCACCACTTGCTAAATTTGTGGGTGCTGAGCAAAGTATTAAGCGTGCTATTAAAGAGCTAGCAGATATCAATGTTTCGCTGGTTAAGTCTACAGAGCAAGGCGACTATGTTAAGTACAATGTAACTAACCAAAATGGTGAAAAAGTTGTCGTTGGTCAACCACGTGCGAAGAAAGTATTTTTTGAAGTTAATGGACAACTTGAGTCAGCTTATTATGTTGAAGTTGAAGTTGCCGATAAAAATAGTCTAGATAGCGACTACTTCAGCTATGTTATTGGTGCTGACAACAATAAGGTTTACTTCAAAAAAGACTTAAAAGCACACGCGGCAGACTTTAACTATCGTGTATGGGCTGATGCAGATGGTTACCCATGGGAAGGTCCACATGGTGACGTAATCCCAGCAGATGGCCCTGATCAAGTTGATGAAACTGAAATCCTAGATGCACCTTTAGTTAGCTTATCTTACTACAGTAAGCTGAGCACAATGGACCCGTGGCTTGAGGATGATGCAACGACTACATCAGGTAATAACGTATTTGCGTATGCTGATGTTATTGCACCGCAAGGTTTTACTGAGGGTGACTTTACCGCTGAAACAACGTCTGATTTTACTTTTGACTACCCATATCAAGTTGATCAGGTTGCTAATAGTTATGACAACCGTAAGGCAGCAATCGTTAACTTGTTCTACATGAACAACTTCTTACACGATTTCTTTTATGATCATGGTTTTGACGAAACATCAAATGTTGCACAAGTATCTAACTATGGCCGTGGTGGTGTAGAAGGCGATCCTATCGAAGCGCAAGCACAAGATAACAGCGGTCTAAACAACGCAAATATGTCTACACCAGCAGATGGTGCAAGCCCTCGTATGCAAATGTATTTATACAACTCAAAAGATGCGAAAGTAGGTGTCGATTTTGGTGTTGTAGTTACATCTGATGAAACGATTGGTCTTCTTGAGTCAACGCAAGTTTCTGGTTTTGGTCAAGGTCAGTTTGCAGACGTAGCCGCTGAAGTTGTACGTCTAATCGATGGTAATGATGTTGATTCAGGGAGTGTAACGGATGGTTGTGAGCCTGCAACGAATGCAGCTGATTTAGCTGGTAAAATTGCGTTAGTTGACCGTGGTTCGTGTAACTTCACTGCAAAAGTATTCCACGCTCAAGAAGCAGGCGCTATTGGTGCAATCGTTGTAAATAATGATCCTAATACCGATGATCCTGCACCTATGGGCGGTGAAGATGATGCCGTGCTTATTCCAAACATGGGACTTAACTTTGCCGATGGTCATAAAATGTATGACGCGATAGATGCAGGTAATGTTGTAACTGTAAACATGTTTAACAAAGCAACGTTAAAAGATGGCACATTAGATAACGGTATTATTGCACACGAATGGGGTCACTATATTAGTAACCGTTTAGTCGGTAACTCGTCTGGTCTTATCAACTTCCAAGGCCGTGCCATGGGTGAAGGCTGGGGTGATTTCCACTCACTTATGTTTATTGCTAAAGCAGGCGATATCAACATTGTTGGTAACGACAAGTTCCAAAAAGCTTACGGTAGCGGTACATTTGTAGAAGACTTCTATTTTGGTATTCGCCGTGTTCCATATTCTACAAACATGGAAGTAAACCCACTGTCTTTCCGTCACATTACTGAAAATGCAGGAACGGACGTTGGTATCGCGCCAACAAATGTGGCTTCGCCTCATGCTGCCGGTGAAATTTGGGCAACAATGTTGTGGGAAAGCTATGTTGCACTAATCAACGAGCATGGTTTTGAAGAAGCACAAAATCGCATGGCAAACTACCTTGTTGCGGGTTATAAACTAACACCAATTGCGCCGCTATACACAGAAGCACGTGATGCTATCTTAGCTGCTGCTTATGCTGTTGATACAAACGACTACGAGCTAATTCTAGGTGCGTTTGCTAAGCGTGGTATGGGTTTAGGCGCTGTTGCTCCAGAGCGTTTCAGCACTGACTTAACCGGTGTGGTTGAATCTGATGATATGGAGCTTGCTAGCTTTACTCTTAAAGATGTGAGCGTAAATAATAACTTTAACGGTGCAGAGTTAGGTTATTGCTCGAATGATAACATTCTAGATAAAGGTGAAACCGGCACACTAACCGTGAGCATTACCAATACAGGTAGTGAAACACTGACAGGTACACAAGCACAGTTGAGTGTTGTTAGTAACCATGATGTTACTTTTGAAAATGATGGCTTAATCACGTTTGATGAGATGAGCCCATTCACATCGGCTACAAGTGCGCCGATTAAGTTTACACTTAATGACGCTGGTACGGCAGATACCCTTGAGATTCAAGTGTCATTCCCAGAGCTTTCTGCTGATGATGAAATTGTTGAAGCAGCAAGTGAGACACTCTCATATACGGTTAACATGGACTTTGAAGCAAAAGCACCTGTTGGTTCTCAAACTTCAGATAACATGGAAGTCGCTGCTACGTCACTTCATGACTTTAAAGAAAATGTAATGACGGGTGGCGACCTAGCTGAGGGCACTCAAAGCATGGCTAATGATGGCAACGTAGCCTTTTTCAATACTTTTGGTTTTGGGCTTGGTGAGCAAACCATGTACCTAAATAACAATGATTTTGAATCTGACGTTGCTGTTGAAACTAAAGAGTTTGAGATTGGTTTTGCTGGCGAGTTTGCAGTGTCATTCTGGCATTTCTATCTAATTGAAGAAAATTGGGATGGTGGTGTTGTTGAGATCAGCGTAAATGGTGGTAATTGGGTTGATGTCACTGAAATGGGGGGCACATTTGATGTTGGTTATGATGGTCCGCTGACTGAAAATGATGCACAGGCAATTCAAGACCGTGATACGTTTACAGGCAATAATATTGATGAGAATGGTGCGTATGGTAATTACGAAACAATTCGATTTGGTACTGAGTTAAATGGTAACCGTGCGAAGCTTCGTTTCCGTTTATCATCGGATAACGCAGTGAGAGAGTTTGGTTGGTGGATTGATAATGTGTCATTTACCAATGTAACAACACCGATACTATCAAACGTTATCGCGGGTGACACTTTTGCATGTGATAATGCAATGCCAGTGATTAGCGTGTCTGGCGATGAAAGTATTTCTGAGTCTGCAACCGGTACGTTAAGTGTAACTGCAACTGATCGCAATAGTGATGATGAATTAACGTATGCTTGGACGCAAGTAAGTGGTTCAGCAGCAACATTATCAGGCGAAGATACTGCAACATTAAGTTTCACTCCAGGCTCAATCTCAGCAGATGAAGAGGTCGTCTTTGAGGTTGTTGTTAGCGATGGTGTTGCATCCGTGTCAGAGCAAGTAACGGTTGCTGTTACAAATGAAGCAGAGCCTGTGGTTGAAACCCCAGAGCCTAGAAAATCAAGCAGTGGTAGTTTTGGTTTCTTGACCTTACTACTTGCTCCATTAGCGTTAGTAGGCCGTCGCCGCAAACGCTAAGTTAATTATCAGACAGTGATAAAAACAAAGCCCTTACAGTTCTCTGTAAGGGCTTTTTTAGTTTCTGTGGACTTACCTGCTCATGTCATGGCAAGTAAAAAGTGGCATTACAAAACTATTGAACTGTCGCTTTTAAACCGCGGCGTTTTAATAATGCTGAAGTGTCAGGCTCTTGACCACGGAATGCTTTATACGATTCCATTAAGTCGCGCGAGTTGCCCATTTCTAAAATTTCTTTACGGTATTTGTCACCCATTTTGCGAGTTAAACCGCCTTGCTCTTGTACATAAGCAAACGCATCAGCTGCTAAAATTTCACTCCACATATATGCGTAGTAACCAGCTGAGTAGCCGCCACCCATAGAGTGTGAGAAGAATGCTGATTTATAACGTGGTGGTACAAATGGTACATTTACACCATGTTTTGTAAGTGCTTGTTGCTCAAACTCTTCAATGTCTTGCAATGGTGCATCTGCAGGTAGTGAGTGCCATTCCATATCAAGAAGTGCAGCAGCAACATATTCTAACGTATCAAAACCTTGGTTGAAGCTACGTGATTGGATTACTTTTTTCAGTAACTCATCAGGAATTGGTTCACCTGTTTTATGGTGTTTCGCATAGTTTGCGATAACTTCAGGGTACATTGCCCAGTCTTCTTCGAACGTTGACGGGAACTCAACGAAGTCGCGTGATACCGACGTACCTGAAAGCATAGGGTATTTTACTTTAGAGAACATGCCATGTAAGCCGTGGCCTAATTCGTGAAAAATAGTTGTCGCTTCATCATAGCTGATAAGCGTAGGTTCACCATTTGCGCCTTTTTGAATGTTCATTACATTAACAACAACAGGCTTTTGTTCTTTAAGGCCTGATTGTTTTACAAATGAGCTCATCCATGCACCGCCACGCTTACCTTCGCGAGCAAAGTAGTCAGCAAAGAAAATGGCTAAGCTGTTACCGTTTTCATCAAATAACTCATAGGCTTTAACATCAGGATGGTAAACTGGAATATCGTTACGTGGTTTGAAAGTAATACCGTATAAACGGTTCATGGTGAAGAATACACCGTCTTCTAGCACACGATTAAATTCAAAGTATTCTTTCACTGCATTTTCGTCTAGATTGTACTTATCTTTACGAACTTGTTCTGCGTAGAATAACCAATCCCAAGGTTGTAGTTTGAACTGTTCACCTGACTCATCGATCTTAGCTTGGATCGCTTCAGCCTCTGCATTAACGTTTTGCATTAATGCAGGGATCATACCTGCAAACATATCAAATACTGCCTGCGGCGTTTTCGCCATTTGTGACTCTAGTCCGAATGCCGCCCAACTATCATAACCAAGTAGCTTAGCCTTTTGAGCACGTAACTGAGCAAGTTCTGCAACGATTTCACGGTTACTGTTTTCACCAGAAAGTGCGCGCTCAGCTGAGGCACGCCAAATTTTTTCACGTAAATCACGATTTTTAAGTGTCGCTAAAATAGGTTGGCGTGTCGTGTTGGTGATCTTAATTAGGTATTTGCCAGAGTGGCCCGCTTCTGTTGCTGCATTAGCAAGCTGTTCAATTTGACCTGCAGGTAAACCTTCAAGTTCAGCTTTGTCATCAACAAGCACAACGTTCGTTTTAGTCAGTGCTAATAAGTTCTGCGAAAACTGAGTCGTTAAGCTTGAATGTTTTGTATTAATATCACGGATCTGTTGTTTTTCTTCCGCGGTTAGTTTCGCACCGGCACGTACAAAACGCTTGTAGTAAACATCTAAAAGACGTTTTTCTTCAGCGGTTAATGCTAATTTATCTGACTCAGCATATACAGCAGAGACTTTCTCAAATAAGTCTTTATTTAAAAAGATATTGTCGTTATGTGCAGCAAGCTTTGGTGCGAGCTCTTTTTGTATTTCACGACGCTTAGGGTTTGAATCACTCCCAGCTAGATTATAAAAAATGCTGCGGGTGCGAGTCAGTAATTCGCCACTTAGCTCAAGGGCAACAATGGTGTTTTGAAAGTCAGGCTTAGCTTGATTACTAATGATAGCTTGTACTTCAGCCATTTGCTCAGTCATGCCTTTATTGAAAGCAGGCATAAAGTGCTCATCTTTGATGACACTAAAGTCAGGTGTTTCGTATTGTAATACGCTTTTTGTAAATAATGGGTTTGCTTGCTCAACGTCAGCGGTTGTTGCAACTTGTTCAGTTGTTGTTTTATTTTCAGTTGTTTGTGGCTCAGAACAGGCCGTTAATAATAACGCTGAGCTAATCGCGGTTGCGAGTACGTGTTTCATTGTTTTCTCTTTGTTTTAAAAATTAAATTGCGCTGATAAAGCACAGTGATCGCTTAACATATGATCTGTGTTGTAATTGTGAAATTTCACAGAAGATGGCACCAAAGCGCGCCTCATGGAAGCTGATATCACAATGTGATCAATGGGCAAAGGGTACTTTGGATGACAACCTACTACACCATCTGTTGCGATAAAAAGGTTATTAGCTGCGATAAGTGGCGAACCATCATTATAATCTTTTTTATTTTTATGGTCAGAAGCTGCTAAAAGCTCAACTCTAAAATGGTTATTTATGGCTGTCAAATGATGGTTAAAATCACCCAGTATAAGCCAGTTTTCGCGAGCTAAGTTATGCTTGGCTAGGTAGCCTTTTAAATACTCAGCTTGTTTAGCATATACTACACAATTTGATTTATTTGATACTGCATAATTTTCAACAAAGCAGCCACTTTTCATATGAACATTAAGTAAGTTTAATGGTTTACCCGCTTGTTCAATTTGTAAATGAATCGCTTCTCTTGCACCCACCTTTGCGTTAGCTAACTCACTTAGATGATTAACCTGTTTTATTAAAATGGGCTTTCTCACCACGAAGGCGACTTTTTGTTGTGTTGATGCTTGCTTGTTTTCTCTACAGGTGTAACTGGGTGAATCCGTTCGAGATGACATGATTATTTGCCATTGTGAGGCAGGAAATATTCGTTTAACAGCTGCCAAAGAGCCAACTTCTTGAAGTGCAATTACATCTGCATCAAGTGATTGCGCGTATTGGCGCATCTGAGTGTAACTTTCAGTGTCTCTGGCTTTACAGCCTGTACCATTGTGGGCTGCTAAGTGTTCGGTGTTCCAAGTAACCACGCGTAAGCTTTTGGCATTTGCAAAATTACTATTTACAGCAGATAGCAGTAGTAATGCCAAACTAGTCAAATGCGAATGTTTAATTATTTTCATCTACGACTATTACCTAAGAATAATGTTATGGTATGTTATATTGTAACAACTTAATCTGCAATCAATCTTGCCATGGAGTGCATTTTTTTACGATAAGTTGCAAATGTTGCTGAATAAGCAAGGAGTCGTATGGCTATCATAATTAAACATGCCTGCGTTGTTAATGAAGGACAGCGCGGATCACAAGATATAAAAATTGTTGGTAAACGAATAGTTCAAATCGCTACAGATATCACAGCTAAAGTGAATGATCAGGTGATTGATGCAAACGGTTTATTGCTGTTACCCGGCATGATCGATGACCAAGTTCATTTTAGAGAGCCAGGCCTAACCCATAAAGGTACAATTGCCAGTGAATCGGCCGCTGCTGTGGCCGGTGGCATTACCAGCTTTATGGAAATGCCTAATGTTTCACCCTCGACCACCACAGCAAAAGCCTTGGCAGATAAATACGCAATAGCGGCGCAAACCAGCTCTGCGAATTATGCATTTTACTTTGGCGCAACCCCTAATAACCTCGATGAAATTAAAGCCCTTGATGCCAAAAAGGTATGCGGCGTTAAAGTGTTTATGGGGGCATCAACAGGTGATTTACTGGTTGAGCATCCTCATGCTCTTGAGGCCATTTTTCGCGAAAGCCCTGTACTTATTGCAACCCATTGTGAGCAAGGTGAAGTGATTCAACAAAATCAGCGCCGTTTAGAAAAACGTTATGGCGAGTTACAAATAGAACATCACCCGTTAATTCGTGATGAATTAGCGTGTTATGCATCTTCATCGTATGCCGTGTCGTTGGCAAAACGCTATGGCTCGCAGCTGCATGTTTTACACCTTACAACAGCAAAAGAGTTGGCGCTATTTAGCAACGCACCCATAGAGCAAAAGCACATAACTGCCGAAGCTTGCGTGCATCATTTGTGGTTTAACCAAGATGATTACGCAAACTATGGCAATCAAATTAAATGTAACCCCGCCATAAAATCAGAGCAAGATCGCCAAGCGCTACTCGCAGCAGTGCGCGATGGGCGCATTGATATTATTGCCACCGATCATGCACCTCATACTTGGCAAGAAAAGCAGCAACAATACAGTGTTGCACCAGCAGGTCTCCCATTAGTCGAGCATGCGTTATTATCGTTACTTGAGCAGGTAAAACGCGGTGCGTTAAGTCTTGAGCAAGTCGTTGAAAAAACGGCGCATAATGTAGCAAAGCGATTTGCTATCGAAGAGCGGGGCTTCATTCGTGAAGGTTATTTTGCTGATTTAGTCCTGGTTGACCCAAACGCTGAAAAGCACGTCGAGCACACAAATACACGTTATTTATGCCAATGGACTCCTTTTAATGGCACCACTTTTTCACACCGAATTACACATACCTTTGTAAATGGAGAGTGTGTGTTTGATGGCACACATGTTTACCCGCATAAGCAGGCCGCTATGGCCTTAATATTCAATCGTTAAAAAGAAGTCGATATGCAATTACCGGATATTACCTCGCACTCTAATGTAGATTTTCAGTCGCCTTTGAAATGGGTTGGCATGGAAAAAATTGCACTTCCTTTAAAGCTTGCACAACCTCATGTTGATGTACATCTTCATGCCAAAGCGGATGTGTTCGTTAGCCTTGATAGTAATGCAAAAGGCATTCATATGTCGCGTCTTTATTTGTTACTAAATCAGCTATTGGCAAAACAGAACTTAACGAGTCAGGGTGTTAACGAGTTTATGAATGCTGTTTTAACATCACAAAAAGGCTTAAGTAAAGGCGCAAAACTGGTGCTGCATTTTGATTTACCACTGCTTAAACCAGCACTCCTTAGCGATAATGCAGGTTACAATGCTTACCCTGTTGTTTTAACAATTACTAAGCAGCAATCGCTCACTATTAACTTAAAGGTCGATATTGCCTACAGTAGTACTTGCCCATGCTCTGCAGCATTATCAAGGCAGCTTTTGAGTGAGGCGGTCGATAAACAATTTAGCGATGCCGCTATTGATAAAGCATCTTTACTTAATTGGCTTGCAAGTGCTCAGGGCTCAATAGCAACGCCGCATAGTCAGCGCTCTTATGCTTATATAGATGTCACTTTTAGTAATGAAAAGCTGCCTGATCTGAGTGCTTTTATTAGTACCTGTGAGCAAGCTATTGGCACTCCTGTGCAAACCGCCGTAAAACGTGAAGATGAACAAGCATTTGCAGCCCTAAACGCGAAAAATTTACTATTTTGTGAAGATGCAGCAAGGCGATTAAAACAACGCCTCGAAACTATGCCGAGTATTGCTGACTACCAATTTAAGGTTGAGCATCAAGAAAGTTTACATGGCCACAATGCAGTGGTTCATGAGTCTAAGAATTAGATCTCATAACCTTAAGTGTTTACAAATTTTGACAAAGATAGTCGCAAATCATTGCTATTAATAAAAACAAGGTGAATGATATGCCTACCAAAAATATTATAAAAAAGGATGACTATGCGTTTTAAATTTATTGCTGCTGCAGTGGGTATTGCTGTCGCAAATGTTGCCGTTGCCGACGAAGGCATGTGGCAACCTCATCAACTGCCAGAACTTGAATCGGTCTTAAAAGCGAAAGGCTTGAGTATTGATGTAGAGTCAATTTCAAAACTGACTGAGTTCCCGATGAATGCGGTAATTAGCCTTGGTGGTTGTACGGCTTCGTTTGTATCACCAAAAGGTTTAGTTGTAACAAACCACCACTGTGCCTACGGTTCGATTCAATATAACTCGACCACCGAGAACAACATTTTAGAAAATGGCTTTTTAGCAAAAAAGCACAATGATGAAGTGCCTGCAGCCCCAGGCTCTCGTGTCTATGTAACCGAGCAAGTGACCGACGTTACAGAGAAAGTAAACCAAGGTACTGAACAGCTAACAGGTAAAGCACGCTTTGATGCTATTCAAGCAAATGAAAAAGCACTTGTTAGTGAGTGTGAGAAAGACGAGAGCTACCGCTGTAATGTGTATACTTTCCACGGTGGTCTTGAGTATTACCTGATCAAATCGCTAGAAATTAAAGATGTGCGTTTAGCGTATGCACCCGCTATGGGCGTCGGTAAATACGGCGGTGATATCGACAACTGGATGTGGCCGCGTCATACCGGTGATTTCTCGTTCTATCGCGCGTATGTAGGTAAAGATGGTAAGCCTGCTGAATATTCAGAAGATAACGTGCCATACCAAAGTGATGCGTTTTTAAAAGTAAGTGCTAAAGGCGTACAAGAAGGCGATTTTGTGATGGTGACCGGATACCCAGGCAGCACAAACCGTTACCGTATTTCGCCTGAAGTTGACTATGTATTTAACACAGCTTACCCATTAGCGCGTAAATATAACTCTAAATATGTCTCGTTGATTGAAGAAAATGCGCCAGAGGGTTCAGAGGCACGAATCGCTTATGAAAGCACGATTGCTGGTTACAACAATTACATTAAAAACTATGGCTCAATGATTGAGAGCTTTAACAAGGGTTCAATGTATAGCCGCAAGCAACAATTCGAAAAAGATCTCACTGCGTGGATCAATGAAGATAGCGAGCGCAAAGCTAAATACGGACATGTACTCGCTGATTTAACGACACTAGTTGCTGAGTCTCAAGAGCATAACCAGCGCGACCGCATGTTAGGCTACGTACACCGTTCACAAATGATGTCATCGGCACGTATGCTGTATCGTTTAGCCTATGAAAAACAAAAGCCAGATGCTGAGCGTGAAAGTGGTTATCAAGAGCGTGATATGCCACGCATTAAGTCACGTTTAGAAAGCATGAGCCGTCGTTACGACGAAACTGTAGATAAAGCTATTTTACTGTACTTTATTGAGCAATATGCCGCATTACCAAACGATGAGCGAGTTGCTGAGGTTGATAAGGCGCTTGGTTTAACAAACGGCTTTGATAAGCAAGAACAACAAGCCTTGCTTGATGATATGTATGCTAAATCGGTTCTTGCAGATGAAAGCAAACGTTTATGGATGGCAGGCCTTGACCTTGCACAATTAAAGCAAAGTAGCGATCCATTTATTCAATATGCTCAGGCTGTTTTTGCCGTTACGAAAGATATTGAAGATGCGAAAAAAGAACTGGCTGGTAAACAGCAAGCCGCTCGCCCTGCATTAATGGAAGCAATCATAGCTTACAACAAAGCACTTAATAAGCCGGTTTACGCGGACGCTAACAGCACCTTACGTGTAACTTACGGTACGGTAGGCGGCTACTCCCCGCAAGATGGCTTAGTGGCAACCCCCTTTACATCTTTAGAAGGACTGCTTGCTAAAAACACGGGTGTTGAACCATTCAACTCACCAGAGAAACAAAATGAGTTGATTAAGCAAAAGCTTTATGGCGATTACACCGGCGGTATGAACACTGTTCCGGTTAACTTTTTATCAAATGTAGATACCACAGGTGGTAACTCAGGCTCTCCAACGTTAAACGGTAATGCTGAGCTCGTTGGTTTGTTATTTGATGGTGTTTACGAAAGCATTATTGGTGATTGGGATTACGATGAAAACTTAAATCGCTCAATTCACGTTGATTCACGATACATGTTGTGGGTGATGGATAAAGTTGATAATGCTCAAAACCTACTTAAAGAGATGACTATCGTTAAGTAATCTAAGTTTAACATTAATTTAAGTATTAAAATGCCAGTCTAACAGACTGGCATTTTTGTTTTTATAAAAATAAAAACATTAAATTTCATAAAGTTGAAAAATATTTATAAAAATTAATTTTTCTTAAGTTTTATTTAAGTTTCGCTCGATAAATTTTACACATAACCTAAGTGGAGCGAACAATTATGCTTTCAGTCAAGCAATCATATCAAACTCAAGTTCAAGAGCCAGCCTTCGTTTGCACGCGTGAAGGAGGTCAATTCCGTGACCGTCTTGAGCGTAATATCAAGCAAGGTTTTGCTGCGGCCTATAACGCGAAAATTTCGCAATTCATGCCGCTACTGTGTGAGCTTAATGTTGACGATGAAGTATGTACGTTAGGTCTTCGCTCTGCATCACAAGCTTTATTTATTGAGCAATATCTCCCTGCGTCTATTGAGCACTTTGTCAGTGCCAAGCGTGAGCACATTTTTGAGCTAGGTAATTTATGCTCAACGCATCGAAAAGCCACCTTGGCACATTTTGTTTTAATGAACGAAGCACTCTATCAAGCAGGGGCAAAATATTTAGTATTTTGTGCAACCCGTAAAGTGAGAGCGCTATTAAAAATGCTGGGTGTGAATTGCAAAGAAATCGGTGTTGCCAATGCACAAGCACTACAAGATCCAGCAAGCTGGGGTAGCTATTACGACAATCAACCAACCATTTGTGTGGTTGACCTAAACGAAGCACATCAACGGGTATTAAATACCCCCGTTTTATTCAATATCAAACAGCAATGTTTGCAGTCATCCCTTGAACTGGCTGTCTATTTGGAGGCGTTATGAGCTGGTTAACACAATTACCGCATAAGGATAGCGATACCTTGATGGTTTGCCATCAAAGTGATGGTGTGCGCTCACTAACTAAACAAGAGTTTACTGAACAAGTGACTCGTTTGCTTCCTACCTTGGCTGAATTTGATGCTCAAGGCGTCGCTTATCAATTAGATAACACACCCGCTTGGTGTGTATTAGAAGCTGCGCTTAGCGAGCTTAATAGAGTGGCGATTCCACTACCAACGTTTTTTACTGCTCAGCAAATTGCGTTTGGTTTGCAAAACAGTGGGGCAGGGCTATTTGTATGCGACCGTGCTTACGAAGGTGGGCATGCTAAATTAGTGGCGTTAGTGGATGTGTGTAAGCATTACCCTTTATATGTTTACCAATTGAGTAACACACAGCCTGTGCCATATTTTGCAAACACGCAAAAGATTACCTTTACCTCAGGCTCAACGGGCACACCTAAAGGGGTGTGTTTATCCCTTGAGAGTCAATTGCAAGTGGCAACATCACTGTATCAAAGCATAGGTTTAGAAAAACCAAACCATTTGTGTTTACTGCCGCTACCGGTTTTGCTTGAGAATTTAGCTGGTGTGTATGCGCCGCTATTAGCGGGTGGCACGGTTAATTTAGTGCCTTTAGCTGAACTTGGTTTTTCTGGTGCGCAGCTACTTGAACCACATAAATTAATAGCCGCAATTGAACGTACTGAGCCAAATACCCTTATTTTAGTGCCAGAACTACTAACGTGTTTAGTGGCTTTTGCAAAGCAAGGCTGGCAAGCACCTAAAAGCTTAAAGTTTATTGCCGTTGGTGGCGCGGTTGTAAGCCAAGCACTTATTAAGCAAGCCCGTGAGCTCGGTTTACCCGTTTATCAAGGCTATGGTTTATCTGAATCTTCATCAGTGGTGAGTTTAAACACGCGCGATGATGATGACATCGACACCGCAGGGCGAGTACTTAAGCACATTCAATATAAAATTGAAAATGGCCAGCTTTATATCAAAGGTTCATTGTTTTTGGGTTATTTAGGTCAAGCTGCACAAAATGCTGACGATTGGTATGCAACCGGTGATCTGGTCACTGAGCAAGCAGGCCGCTTGGTTATTCAAGGGCGTTTGAAAAACCAGCTGATCACCAGCTTTGGGCGCAATATCAGCGCTGAGTGGCCAGAGTCGTTATTGCTTAGCCACAGCCAGGTTCAGCAAACGGTGGTGATTGGCGAAGGCCAAGCATTTTTAGCCGCGCTTATCTATGCAAATCAAGCGATGAGTGACGCTGAACTTGCTGCTCATATTACGGCACAAAACGCGCAACTACCCGAATACGCACAGATCAGAAAATGGCATCGAATGGCAGAGCCTATGAGCCACACGCAAGGCTTATTAACCAGCAATAATCGCCCTAAACGCGATGTTATTAACCAATTTTTTGCTACAGAGATTTCAGCACTTTATCAAGAGGCAACGAGCATGAGTCAATTTTTCAATACATTACAAACTGAAACACAAAAAGAGCGCGACTACCTTTTAGCTGCACCGATTATTAGCCGTGTTTTTAAAGGTGAAGTGAGCCTGAGTGAATATGCATCGTTCTTAACGCAAGCTTATCATCATGTTAAGCACACAGTCCCACTATTAATGGCCCTAGGTGCAAAGCTTACCGATAAACAAGAGTGGCTGCGCGAAGCTGTTGCAGAATACATCGAAGAAGAGCTAGGCCATCAAGAGTGGGTGTTAAATGATATTGCAGCATGTGGGTTCGATAAAGAGCTGGTGCGTCATTCTCGCCCACAGTTTTCGACCGAGTTAATGGTGTCGTATGCTTATGATGTAATTAATCGTGGCAATCCTTTGGCATTTTTTGGCATGGTTCATGTTCTAGAGGGTACCTCGATTGCATTAGCCGATAATGCTGCAGGGCAAATCCGTGAGGTTGTAGGTTTACCTAAAAAGGCATTTACCTATCTTACTTCGCACGGTGCACTTGATATTGAACACGTGAAGTTCTTCGAAAATCTCATGAACAAAATTGATAACGAGGACGACCAGCAAGCCATCATTCACGCCGCAAAATGTTTTTACAAACTGTATGGCAATATTTTCCGTGACCTTGATACTGAGCCTTTCTTTAGTGAGGCTGATTTGGAGCAGAGCGCATGAATAGCCCAGTATGTGTGCTAACCGGTGCTACAGGCGGCATTGGCCGGGCTATTGCCCTTCGCCTTGCAAAAGAGGGGTGGCGTTTATTGCTGGTAGGGCGAAATATTAAGCAACTTGCCGCACTTAAATTGGAGTGTGGTAATGAAGCGGAGTACTTTCAGGCTGATCTAAGTAACAGTGAATCTCGCGATGAACTTGCCAAGTTTGCTCAGCAACTAGGTGGTGCAACGCTACTTATCAATAACGCGGGCGTTAACGTGATGCAGGGCTTTAGTGAAATCAGTGAGCAGCAAATTGAGCACTTATTAAATATCAACCTGCATGTGCCAATTAAATTGTGTCAATTGTTCTTACCCCAAGTCACTTTCAACAAAGGCACGATTGTGAACATAGGTTCATCGTTTGGTAGTATCGGCTATCCGTATCAAACCTTGTACTGTGCTAGCAAGTTTGGCTTAAGAGGGATGACCGAAGCCCTTGCCAGAGAGCTTAGCCACAGCGATGTGAAAGTATTATATTTAGCGCCTCGTGCAACCGATACCGCGATTAATTCGCCACAAGTACGGGCGATGAATAAAGCGTTGGGTAACACCATGGATCCACCAGAAAAAGTGGCGGATGCTTTATTAGATTTAATTAACTCAAAAAAGCGTCGCCGTTTTATCGGCTTTCCAGAAACATTATTTGCTCGTATTAACGGCGCATTTCCATCTCTTGTTGATAACGCAATAGCAAAACAACTTCCTAAAATTAAAAGTTTTTTTGCGAACTAAATTGATTAAGGTGAATGATTATGACTAAACTAAATTTTAAAGCCCTAATGATGTTAGGTGTTATCATGGCTACGCCTGCAAAAGCCGACTTTAATAGCGATTTAAGTTCGGTGCAGAAGCAGTGGGCAGTGGTTAATTACGAATTAGTTGACGATGCGCAGTTGGATGCATTTGAAAAATTAGCGAGCGAAACCGCAGAGTTTACAAAAGCGAACGACCAGCAAGCTGCAAGCCATATTTGGTATGGTATTGTGCTATCGAGCTATGCAGGTGCGAAAGGCGGCTTAGGTGCGCTTGGCCTTGCAAAAGATGCGAAAGCGCAATTCGAAAAAGCACTAAGTCTAGATCCAAAAGCACTTGAAGGTTCAGCGTATACCAGTCTTGCCACCTTATACGGTAAAGTGCCGGGTTGGCCAATTGGTTTTGGTGATGACGATGAAGCGAAGAAACTGTTTAAACAAGCGCTTGAGCTGAACCCGCGTGGTATCGATAGCAACTATTTATATGCGTCATTTCTATATGATGAGCGCAAATATAAATCAGCTAAAGAATTTTTATTGGTTGCTCAGCAAGCGCCTGCGCGTCCTGATAGACCAAAAGCAGACCTTTACCGCCAACAAGAAATTACTGAACTATTGGCTAAGGTAGAGAAAAAAATAAAGAGATAAGTTATGCATTTATTGCTCGTTGAAGACGATCACTTAGTGGCAGAAGGCCTATGCCGTTCTTTGCGTCAACAAGGTTATAGTGTTGAACATAGTTCGACCGTTAAGTCAGCGATGCAATGGCTGCAAAACGATGAAATTGAGCTGGTAGTCCTAGACTTAGGACTACCAGATGGTGATGGCATCGACATTCTAAAGCACATCAAAAAGCACCGTAAAAACCTGCCTGTGGTCATTTTAACTGCTAGGGGGAGTATCGACGATAAAGTGATGGGACTCGATTTAGGTGCTGATGATTATCTTGCAAAACCGTTTGATCCCGCTGAGTTATTTGCACGCCTTCGGGTTGCCAGCAGGCGTCTTACCCAAGCACAAACTAGCACTTTAAAAGTCGGTGATGTTGAAATGGACACCGCAGCTTTTACCGTGAGTTTTCAAAAAGAGCCTGTGAACTTGCCGCGTAAAGAGTTCATGTTACTTAAAGCGTTGCTCGAAAATCAAGGCCGCGTGCAATCAAAACAGCAGTTAGAGAATAAGCTCTATGAGTGGGGCGAAGAGGTGGGGTCAAATACCATCGAAGTACATATTCATCACTTGCGTAAAAAATTCCCGAAAGAATTTATTAAAACCCTGCGCGGTATTGGTTATGTGGTGGGTAAACGCTAGTGTCAATCCGTAAAAGACTGACCTTACTTATCTTGTCGATGGTGATCTTAACCTGCTTTTTGGCTTTTACTAAAGGTTACCGTGAAAGCATGAATCAGGCTGAAGCACTGCTTGATAACGAGCTAGTTACGCTGGCGCATGTCTTGATTGAACAACCTCTAAGTAAAGAAACTCCTGCCTATACAAGTGATTTACCGCAGTTATTATTTCAGGTTTGGGTTGATGGTAGCTTGGCTTCAAGCTCAAAGTCATTGCAGCATAATCCAATCAATAAAAGTCAGTGGCAAACTGGGTTTAGTGTTGAGAATCTGGCAGGGCAACGAGTCAAAGTGTATCGTTTAAGTGAAGGCAATAAGCGGGTGCTTATTGCTGAGCCTCTAAGTAAGCGTGTGGCACTAACCGAAACCGTGATTTTGTCGGCCATGACGCCGCTGTTATGGAGCGTGCCAATTCTAGCAGTGCTTATTAGTGTTTTTGTAAAACAAGGGCTTGCGCCACTGACTCGATTATCTAATCAATTAAAACATCGTCAAGCAAATGACTTTACGGCGATTCCTTGGCAAACCCCAGAACAAGAAATTAAACCTGTAATTAGCCGCTTAAACGATTTATTTAAACGTGTTGAAAGTGCCTATTTACGAGAACGCTTTTTCGCTTCAGATGCGGCCCATGAGCTACGCACGCCGCTCAGTAGTTTAAAAATCAATGTACATAATTTACTCGCTCAGGGGGTTGATAGTGTAGAACTTAATGCGATGGAAAAAGGGGTTGATAAACTAAGTAATATTGTTGAACAGATGTTGATTTTAGGGCGTACTTATCCAGAGCAATGGCAGGCACAATTTAGTCCTGTATCGGTGTTAGAAATTAGCCAGCACGTTGTCGCACAACTTTATGATCGTATAGACGAAAAAGAGCATAGCATTAGCATTGATGGTGATGACTTTGTTATTGCTGGAGATGAATTCACCTTAGTCACTTTGTTTGGTAATTTACTGAGTAACGCCATAAAATATACCCCAGCTGTGGGAGAAATAGGTATTACTCTGAAAACCGAAAACAATCGTTTTATCTGGCAAATTGATGACTCGGGTCCAGGTATTGATGAAGCTCAAAAGCAGCGCATTTTTAACCGTTTTTACCGCGTGGGTGGCGATAAACACCCATCCGGTGAGCAAGGAGCTGGGCTTGGTATGGCTATTGTCGAACATATAGTATCGATTTACAACGCTGATATTGCACTTGCTGATAGCCATCTCGGTGGTTTACGAGTGATCGTCTCCTTTATGCAAGGAGAGGTTAGTGAATAAATGGATTCTGGCACTTTCTATGTTGCTACTATGTATGTCGTCTTGGCTTGCCTATGCCAAAGAGTACAAGTTGATCTTAAAAGATCATCTATTTTACCCCGCTGAAATTAAAGTACCTGCCAATAAAAAGCTACGACTCTTAATCGAAAATCAAGATGATACTCCGGAAGAGTTCGATAGTTTCGACTTAAACCGTGAAAAAGTACTTTACCCTAGCCGCACCAGTGTCATTTATATCGGCCCGTTAAGCCCTGGCCGATATGATTTTTTTGGGGAGTTTTCGCCTAATACTGCCCGAGGAACTGTTGTTGCTACGGAGGTAGATAATGCTGATAACTAGTTTACTGATGAGTATTAATCAACTTCTGCCCGTGGTGATTTTAGCTGTGTTATTGAGTTTGATTGTGCCTTTAAATCAACGCCAGCTCAGTATTTATGCTGTCTTTGGTATCCTCGTGAGCCTAGTGTTCGTGCAAGGCGCTGCGTGGGTGAGCCAGTTATTTGACCATCGTGGCTTAGAGTTTCTGCAAATGCTGCTATGTGTCATGGTTTATGTTGCCGCGTTAATTAGCTGTCAGCAGCGTAGTCATGCAGCAGCGGTCGCATTGATTGCTACCATGACCTTGTATTTAAGCCATTACATGATTTATTTAGTGAGTTTTTGGCATAGCAAAGACACCGCAGAGCCTTTAATACTCGGTACCTTTTTAGGTGTTGGTATTTGTATTAGTTTTGGGGTGTTACTGTTCTTTTTGCTTGAAAGTATTGTTAGACGTGCTGGCGTGCAGTCTTTGATTGTGTTGTTAGCTTTAAATGCAACGGCAAAGTTATTGGTACTTCTTGATTTAGCAAGTCAGGTCGACTTAATTGACGTGACCGCAAATTATTTAGATTGGCGTGGGTTTTTAGTCGAAAACTCAGAGCTTGGCCGTGTATTAAAAGCTTTAGCAGGCTACGAAGCAACACCCAGTAAAACTGCGCTTTGGGTATATGTGATTGCAGCAGTTACATTTATCGCCTTGGTGCGTGTTTTAAAAATTAAAAAGATAGAGGAGCCAGTATGCGGTTCTTAATTATTAGCTTAAGTTGCTTGCTGTTAGCAGGCATTAGCCAAGTCGCGTATGCCGATGGTATGGTAGTTGATAAAGTATATCACCCCTATGTGCTTCCCTTTGAGCGAGAAGTTGAATGGCGACTTGTATCAAGGCAAACTGATTCAGGTAATGTGCTGGCTCAGCGTGCCGGTTTTGGTGGTGCAATTAACGATACTATGAGTTTAGAGGGATATGTAGTAGGAGAGCGTGATGACAATGGTGATTTTGGTCTCGCTTCTTATGAGCTTGAACTGCGTTGGCAGCTAGTAGAGCAAGGTCGCTTATGGGCAGATTGGGGCGCATTATTTGAGCTTGAAAAACAGCACACTTTAGATGCATATGAAGCGACAAGTGGTTTTCTGTGGGAGAAAGAGTTTGGCCGCACCAGCTTAACGTTGAATGCTTTTTTAGTTTATGAGTGGGGAGCTGATATTGAAAATGAATGGGAAAGCGAGTTTCGTGCCCAGTATCGCTATCGCTACCGCTCTGAGTTTCAACCCTCTATTGAAATTTATGCGGGGGAAGACTTTTTCGGCATAGGCCCCGGTTTTATTGGTTTGCATCGCTTTAGTCCTAAGCATCAACTAAAATGGGAAGCGGGGTTCATAAGTGAATTAACTCAATCAGGCAAAGATCATAGTTTTCGTTTAGCACTAGAGTTTGAATTTTAATTGTCGATAGTATTTGACTTATCTTCTTAACTCTATATAGTGGGCCCCAGCTAGAAAGAAAGCGTGTAATTAATAAATCTTTATTTCGTTGTTGTATAAGTAATACTTGTAGTACCGTCCTGAAGTTTTTAAGTACCATCTCATTTTTTGCTACACCCGCCCATTTAGGGCATGTTTAATTTTTTTATATCAGGAATAATACTATGTCTAACATCGTATCAGGTACAGTTAAGTGGTTTAACGAATCTAAAGGTTTTGGTTTCATCGAGCAAGAAAATGGCCCAGACGTATTCGCACACTTCAGCGCAATCAAAAGCGACGGTTTCAAAACTTTAGCTGAAGGCCAACGTGTAGAGTTCACTCTTTCACAAGGTCAAAAAGGTCCTCAAGCGGATAACATCACTCCGTTATAATTCTTACTGAAAAGTAATGATTAAGAAGAAGCAAGCTACGGCTTGCTTTTTTTATGTCTAAAAATTGACTGAGAGCATTAACATTCCTATAGTTAATTCAGTCGTCGTATTTGGGTGTTTTAATCATTTTTAGATATCTTCTATTAGCGTGTTTGGGCATTGCTCCGATAGTGTACGCCAAGCATAGTGTGACCATCTATACTGAGCAGTTTCCCCCTTATAACTTCTCTAACAAAGGGCACTTGGAAGGCATTAATCTTCGCTTTGTAAGCGCAATGTGCGTGGATGCCAATATCGAGTGTAGATTTGTGCTATTGCCTTGGTCAAGAGCCTATCACTTAGCGCAAGAAGAGCCTATGGCAGGGCTTGTGTCTACAGCCCGTATCCCTGATAGAGAGCCCTTCTTCAATTGGATTGGGCCTATGGCTTCATCTCGTAACTATTTTTATCGTTTAAAGTCGAACTCGCAAGTTAACCCTCGAGATTTATCGGAAGTGAAAGATTATACTCTTGGGGTGGTGAGAGACAGTATTTATGAGCAGTTTGTAGAAAATATTGGTTTTGAAAGCGAGCAGAATCTGCTTAAATTTAGCCATTATTATGAATGCATTAACTTATTTTTTAAGGGAAAGCTCGACCTTATTATCGGCTCAGAATTATCCTTCCATTATCAACTTATGCAATACGGCTATGCAGGTCAAGAAGTTGTAAAGCTAATAGAATTACCACTTAACAATACAACGGGTAATTTTTTAGCGTTAAATAAAAATATGCCTAAAGAAATTGTTGAGCAATTTCAAATCAGTTACCAAAAGCTGATGAAACAAGGCAAATTAGACAAGCTAACAAACGAGTACTTAGTCGGTCAGCACTAATTGTATTCAGTTAGCATCATCACTTTACGATAAGTTTCGCTCTTTGCTACATCTTCAAAAGCATCTTTCAGTGCTTTAATGTAACGTGGATCTGTATTCTTATTGGCTGCAAGGTAGCCTTTCATGGCTAAGAAGTCGATAGAATGAGCAAAGGTAAAATTTTGTTCGTCTTGTGCTAATTGCTCTGCCATTGCTGCGATATAGTTTTTATCATCAACGATTAGGTCGACTTTGCCAGATATGAGTAATTGGTAAGAACGGGTTATATCTGAAGTGTATATGATTGTATAGCCTCGCTCCGAAAGTTGTTTGGCTGACAGGTCATCTCGTTGAACAGCGACTTTATACTGCTTTGCCTGTTCGCTTGTTGTTATATTAATATCAGCGCGTTGGGTGAGCTTTACAAACCCCATTTGATAGGTTGCCACTGCCCCAATCCACTCGAATTTATTTTCTCGCTCAGGTGTTTTAGCCATGCTAAAAATAAACGTATGTGGCTTTTTTAACGCCATCTTATAAGCACGTGCCCATGGATAAACCTCAATATTGGCTGTTAATTCGGCTTTGGCAAATATCGCCTTTACAAGCTGTGTACTGTCGCCTGAAACTTGGTTATTTATTAAAGTTTGATTGGGAGGGGAGAGTTCGGTCACGACCGTTAAGGCCGGTTCACTATGCGCAGACCAACTTATACATAATAAGGTGAATAAAAATAGAGAGTATTTCATTTATGTACTTAAAAAGACTTAGTATTTAAATCTTAGCACATAAAACGATAAAAGGGCCTTGCGGCCCTTGGTGAAGTATCGTTCAAGTCAGATAGACCTTTAACCCCTTAAAGTTCTATCCTATTGTTTTGCAACTACGGCTCATCTCATTAAGTTTCTAAGCTAGCGAGAGGAAAAAACCTGCAATTGCTGCACTCATGAGGTTAGCCATAGATCCTGCTAACACTGCTCTGAGCCCTAAG